>Ga0182024_10018482_pt1 | contig 12973 bp, 7 predicted proteins | sample P32metaG_FD_120480 | JGI IMG/M metagenome (GOLD analysis project Ga0182024, IMG submission 120480) | Permafrost microbial communities from Stordalen Mire, Sweden - P3-2 metaG (Illumina Assembly) | ecosystem: Environmental > Terrestrial > Soil > Wetlands > Permafrost | place: Sweden: Stordalen...
GATGCGGAGCGGCAGATCGCGCTGGCCCAGCTGGAAGCAGCCGCGGGGGGCACGGCACCATCGACCGGCGAGCAGCATGTTGAAGCCGAGGACATCTTCCAGCAGCTGCACGAGTATGAGCTCTCGCAGACATATCTGCGGCGCGCAAAGTCCGCGGGCGCGCCCGATGCCGCCGTACGTATCGCATTGGCGAATAGCTATCTCGCTTTGGGTGAGACGAGACGCGCTGCTGCGGAACTGGCTGCGGTGAAGCAGACGGACGACAGCGAACTGGACTACCGGCATCTCCTTGCCGAAGCCGCCGTGTACCAGCAAGAGCATAAGAGCACGGAGGCCCTGTCCGCTTTTGCTCAAGCGTCAAGCGAAGAGGGCGAAGATCGAACTGCCGAGCAGGACCTGCTCCAGGCGGGAGCGAATGAGGGATTCAGGATCAATCCTAAATTGAGCGTGCTGTCCGATCTCATCGTTCAACCGATCTTTGAAGACAGCACTGTGTACGTTTTGGACTCCAAGCTCGATAGTCCAAGCGGGCCGGTGCCAATCACCAACACAGCGGGGCTGCCGCCGCCTCGGTCCTCCGTGGAAACCAATTCGATCACTGCCTTCCATCTGCATCTGGGCAACTTGCCTGCTAATGGCGGCTTCTTCGAGATACGGAACGCTCGCGGCGTTATCTCCGTCCCCGCGACGTCTTCGATCGTGCATCGCGATACGACCGATTACACGTTGAACTTCGGACTGGATCCAACGGTCCATCTTGGCTCCAATGTAGTGACCTTCAACAGTGGGATTCAAGGGACCATCCGCCGCGACTCCCTTTCTCCGGCGGATTTAAATCAGAACCTGTTTCGAGTCTTCACCTACTTCACCACAAGCTCGTTCTTCAACGCCGTCTCGGCGAACGGCTTCTTCACCGCCGAAACCGGTCCCTTCACCGAATCGCCCATCAATGGGCGAGCTCTTACTGGCTCCATAAACTTTCGAGTTGGCGAGCCCTGGGGAAAGACCGCGCTGGTCACGGGCTGGATCGCGAACGATCAAACATTCAAGTCGCAGGAGTTGGGAAACAGCGAATACTACTACACGTCGTCGTATATTGGCCTCGCGCGCCGTTTCTCGACGCATTTGAACGCTGAGGCGCTCGTAGCGGACACGCGCGCATTTCGAGTGGTCCCGTTTTCTCCTATTCATTCGGCGATCTCGCAGGGGCTGATTCCCGCCGCAACGATCGATTTCTCTCCAACGCCTCATTGGGACATTCAGGCATCCACCTCTTACGAGAGCACGCGAGGCTTTCACGTCTACGACATGACGCAGAACGGATTCTCGGTGTCCTATACCCGGCCGCTCGATCGCACCTTCAATGACAAGACAGGGAAGGTGCACCTGAAATATCCAATTCGCGTCTCGGCGGGACTACGCGAGGAAACCTTTTTAAACTTTACGCACGGGCAGAATCAGCAGTTTCGACCTTATGTGAGCATCACTCTATTTTAGGGGACCCATTTTATTGAGGTCGACCACGCTGATGGCGCCGCCAGCGAGGAGTGCGTGTTGCACGATTCACGTTTGGTTGCACGCCTAACCATCTTCTTCTATGCGCCCTCTCCAGTTTTCGCGATGCGTACAATCTACAGAAGGGTTGCGTAAGGAGTGGTCATAGACGTGCTCACGAATCCGATGGGTGGATGGGTGTGAGTCATGCGGACAATCTGCCGAGCTACTAGAAACTAAATGCATGCTGCGCGCGATTAATCTAGCCAGCGCGAGATATCTATTAGGGTCAAAACTGAATCGAATGTTCAGTATGATTAGAATCTGCCTGGTTGCGGTATTTCCTCCCAGTATTCGGCCCCTGAACGAATACTCCTATCACATTGCCCGCGAGATTCAGCGCCATAAGGACGTGGAATTGATTGTCCTGGCCGATGAACTCGAGGACTACACGTTTGCCACGGATGCACACGGCAATCACCCGGATCCCCGACGATCGTCGCAATTGTGTGGAGTGAACGTGATTCGCTGCTGGAAGTTCGGCAGCCTCGCGACCCCGGTGCGGCTGCTGAAGACGATTCGCGAGTTGAAGCCCGACGTGGTGTGGTTCAATCTGGTCTACTCCACTTTCGGAGCGCCAGCCAATCCTATCGCTGCGTTTGCGGGGCTCTCCGCGCCTGCGCTTACACGAGCCGCTGGATTTTATACGCACATCACCCTTCACCACATTGCAGAGCACGTCGATTTCGCCAGCGCGGGAGTGCGGCGCGAAAAGTTATATCGCAAAGGCACTGACCTGGCCACCTGGTCTCTCCTGAAAGCGGATTCTGTGTCTGTCCTGCTCTCCAACTATCGGCGCACCCTGATGACGAAATACGCAGCGCGAAACATTCTGGCCGGAACCCACGGGACTTTCGCGACGGTTTCGGTCCCGCCGGATTTCACGAAACGCGGCAATCCCGATCTTCGCATTCTGGCCTTCGGAAACTGGGGGACGTATAAACGGCTTGAGCCATTGATGGAGGCGTTTCCATCCATATTGGAAAGGGTCCCGAATGCGCGCCTGATCGTTGCCGGCGGCAACCATCCGGCGGCGGCCGGATATTGGGAGTCGATCCGCGAGGCGCAACCGGCAGGCCTGCCTATTGAATTTCTTGGGTATATTCCCCAGAAAGATGTCCCGAAGCTATTTCGCTCAAGTTCTCTTCTTGTGATGCCCTACGATTCATCGACGGGTTCGAGCGGCCCGGCCCATCAGGCATGCGAATACGGCGTGCCCATCGTGTGCGCCGACATTCCCGATTTTCGCTGTATGGCCGCGGATGATGACATGGCGATCCTCTTTTACAAGAAAGGCGACGCGGCGGATCTCGCAGACAAGCTCGTGTCTGTCTTGCAGTCTCCGGCGCTTCAGCGTCAGATGTCGCAACATAACTATGAGGCCGGAGCGCAGATGACGATGGCGACCGTCACGCGCAACTATCTGCGCTGGTTCGAACTTCATAGGTTCAAACGTGCGATGGACGGTAAGGGAGCACTCGCTCGCCTTCGCAGCCGCTGGTGCGGTTCTTGGTTCTCGCGCTCCAGAAAGACCAGCCGGATGGCTGTCGGCACGGCCAGCATGGAGATACCGTCCTCCGAGATGACGAAGTCGCCGCCGCTGCGCAATCCGCGTAGGGGGATTGAGCCCATGGAGGGCGAGTTTTATGACGTAAATCCGGAGCTAGAGCAAGCAGGCTAGGCAATGTTACGGATACTCGATCGAACGACGACACAACTCCGCCGGACGGCTCAAACGCGTCAACTGGCTTCGGATCATTCGAAAAGTTTGCCCACGGATGATGGCGAGAAGCGTAAGACGCTATCGTTGCGTGCTGCCCGGACGATTTCGAGGCTTCTTTCCGCGGCCATGCTGATCTCCGGTCTGCCATTGTTTTCGGCGCTTGTTGGGTGCGGCTGGGGCGGGCAGGCGGGTGCCATCACGCCGGACCCGCTCGTCACTATCAGCGTTAACCCGGCCTCCGTCTTGCCGGGAGCGTCATCCACTCTCACTGTGGTCGCGACGAACGCCACGCAGGTTGCGGTAACTGGAACGGATGGCAGCAGCTATACTCTGTCGTCTACTGGTGGAACGCAGACCGTCACCCCTGCCACGACGACGGCGTACACGGCGGTTGCGACTGGAGTTAGCGGCACGATCTCGGCGACGACCACCGTTACGGTGGTCCCGGCAGGGACCCCCACCGTCAGCGTCACCGCCAATCCCACCTCGATCTCGTTGGGGAACTCCTCTGTCCTCAGTGTCGTTGCCGCGAACGCCACGCAGGTGACGGTAACCGGAACGGATGGCAGCAGCTATACTCTGCAGCCGACCGGTGGAATGCAGACGGTCGCCCCAACCGTGACGACGACGTACACAGCGGTTGCGACTGGGGCCAGCGGCAAGGTCTCGGCGACGGCAACCGTTACGGTGGTTCCAGCAGCGACCCCGACCGTCAGCATTACCGCCAATCCCACTTCGATCTCGCCAGGCAGCTCCTCTGTCCTCAGCGTCGTTGCCGCGAACGCCACGCAGGTGACGGTCACCGGAACGGATGGCAGCAGCTATACTCTGTCGTCGACCGGCGGAATGCAGACCGTTGCCCCAACCGTGACGACGACGTACACAGCGGTTGCGACTGGGGCCGGTGGCAAGGTCTCGGCGACAGCGACCGTTACGGTGGTTCCGAATCCGACCGTCAGCATCACCGCAAATCCTACTTCGATCTCGTCGGGCAGCTCCTCTGTCCTCAGCGTCGTTGCCGCGAACGCCACGCAGGTGACTGTCACCGGAACGGATGGCAGCAGCTATACTCTGTCGTCGACCGGGGGAATGCAGACCGTTGCCCCAACCGCGACGACGACGTACACAGCGGTTGCGACTGGGGCCGGCGGTAAGGTCTCGGCGACAGCGACCGTTACGGTGGTTGCAGCAGCGACCCCGACCGTCAGCATTACCGCCAATCCCACTACGATCGCGTCGGGCAGCTCCTCTGTCCTCAGCGTCGTTGCCGCGAATGCCACGCAGGTGACTGTCACCGGAACGGATGGCAGCAGCTATACTCTGTCGCCGACCGGCGGAATGCAGACAGTTGCCCCAACTGCGACGACGACGTACACGGCGGTTGCGACTGGAGCCGGCGGTAAGGTCTCGGCGACAGCGATCGTTACGGTGGCTCCGACTCCGACCATCAGCATTACCGCCAATCCCACTTCGATCTCGTCGGGCAGCTCCTCCGTCCTCAGCGTCATTGCCGCGAACGCCACGCAAGTGACGGTCACCGGAACGGATGGCAGCAGCTATGCTCTATCGTCGACCGGTGGAATGCAGACCGTTACCCCGGCCGCGACGACGACGTACACGGCGGTTGCGACTGGAGCCGGCGGTAAGGCCTCGGCGACAGCAACCGTTACGGTGGTTCCGGCAGCGACCCCGACCGTCAGTATTAGCGCCAATCCCACCTCGATCGTTTCAGGGAATCCGTCTACGCTGACTGTCACGGCGGCGAACGCCACCACGGTGATGGTCACCGGAACGGATGGCAGCAGCTATACTCTGTCGTCGACCGGGGGAATGCAGACGATTGCCCCGACCGCGACGACGACGTACACCGCGACAGCTACGGGACCCGGAGGCACTGCATCAGCGTCTGCGACGGTCACTGTGGCACCGGTGGGGAGTCTGCAATCGATCGACCATGTGATTTTCATGCTGCAGGAGAATCACAGCTTCGACAACTACTTCGGCATGCTGAATCCTTACCGCGCAGCGAACAGTTGGAATGTCGGCGCCGACGGAAATACCTACGCCGTGGACGGTATAGACGACAAACTGAATACCATCAGCAATGACAGCGATGAGGGCACACCGTACTCGCTTTTTAAATTTACCAGCAGTTGTATTGACGATGAAACGTCGTCCTGGCTGGAGAGCTACGGCGACGTGAGCCGTTATGATTTCAGCACCACGCGATCGATTGTGATGGATGGTTTTGTTCACACGGCTGAGAATTTCGCGAAGAATTGCTCAGCTTCCGGCACATGTTCCGGGACGTTCACCGATCTTACCGGTCAGCGCTCAATGGGCTACTACGATCAAGGTTTCCTGAACTACTACTACTACATGGCGTCGCAGTTCGCCGTCTCCGACCGCTGGTTTTCGCCGCTGTCGAGCAAGAGCATCGCCAACCGCATCTCGACGTTTACGGGAGGCACAACGCAAGGTTTGGTCTTCGATCCTGGTACCGACGACCACCTCTCGCAACTCGATATCCCGACCATATTCCAAGAGTTGGACCAGGCGAATGTCTCCTGGAAGGTCTATTACACTGTCACACAGGGCTCGTGCCTCGAAGAGGATGATTGCGGTGGCGGTTCTGCTGAATACCCGGCAACGGATTTTACATACTTGAGCTACTCCTACCAGTATCTCTATGAGAATCCATCCGGCGCTGCCTGCACAGCTCCAACGCAGGCCTCGAGCGTGGTTGGCGATTCGTCGAACTCTTTTTGCATCGATCCGAATCACATTGCTCCACTGTCGACGTACTACACCGACCTGACGAATGGCACGCTGCCTAGTTTCGCGTTCATTGAAGCGGGCTACGGTCAGAATGACGAGCATCCGGGGTCTGGCCAATCGATCCTGTTTGGGCAGCAGGAGGTGGCCAATATCGTGAATGCGCTCATGCTCAGCTCCGAGTGGAAGGATTCGGTATTCTTCCTTGCCTACGATGAAGGTGGAGGTCCATACGATCATGTGCCTCCGGTGCCCGGACACTCCAATGACTTCACAGATGCGACGGTGGGGAGTACGCCCGTGGCCAATATTGCAGACATCTCAACGATTTCCGTGAATGCCGACGCTTACAACCCCTGCCTGCCGGCAGGTGGCGTGCCTACGCTGCATTGCGATCTGAGAACTGGCGACCCTGGGACCAGTCCGACCGATGCTGCCGCCGTGCAGGGTTTTGCCGCGCAGCTTGGCTTCCGGGTGCCGAACATGATCATCTCGCCCTTCACGCGGACGCATTATGTCTCGCACGTACCCATGGATCACACGGCGATCCTTAAGTTCGTCGAAAATCGTTTTATCGGATCGTCCGCGCACCTGACTGCCCGCGACGCCGCACAGCCGAATCTGCTGGATTTCTTCGACTTTACGGGTGTTCCCTGGGCCGTTCCGCCAACGCCGCCCACTCCCGTCTCAGCTGCGTCGTTGGGCTACAATCCATGCACCCCGCAGGCCTTCGCGCCATGAGCCATCGCCGGAGGTCGTTCAGTGTATCGGAGACTTGATCGGACTAAGCGAGGTATATGCGCTAGATCAAGTGGCCTTGGAAGCGCGAAGCTTGCTCTTGGGTTCTTCTTCTGAATCCCCAGCAACAACTTCATAGGGACGCATCATGTCGTTGTCTTCATGTTCCAGCATGTGACAGTGATAAACATAGCGACCGGTATAGCCTTCGAAGCGAATCATAATCGTAAGAACATCTCGTGGGGTGACAACTGCCGTGTCCTTCCATCCGGCCTCATTTGCCGCGGGCGGCCGTGGAACGCCCACGAACTCCAGCTTGCCCTGGACAAAAGCCCCGAAGTTGAATCCCTGTCGTTCCACAATCTGAAATTGCACGAGATGCAAATGCATGGGATGGGCATCATCTGTCATGTTGATGAAGCGCCACTTCTCGAGGGAGCCCAATTTCGGAAACTCCGCGACTGGGTCGTCATATCCCTTGTCATTGATCCGAACTCCCAGAGATCGTCCCTGAGGGTCCGTGCGCTCCGTGAGAACGAAGTCCCGCGTGACGACGGCGTGGGCTGGATCGAGTCGAGGCAGAACTACTTCTGGCGGCATGCGGGACGCCTTGCCTGTGCTGGAGGCAGCAAGGCTTACGCGAAACTGCATGAGTTCATTCAACGGTGCGTGCTCGGCCCGGAGCATGGCCCATCCGGGATAGGGGGCGGATGCACTGTTTGAGAGGGTCACGGTCTTGCCATCCAGTCTCGAGAAGTCCACGATCAGGTCAGCGCGTTCCGCGGGGGCAAGCAGGAGTTTATCCAGCGCAGCGGGGCTGGCGAGCAAGCCGCCGTCGGTTCCAATCTGGTGAAATGTAACGAGCGAAGGAATATCGGTGGGACGCTTTGCCAGGTTCAGGTACAAGTTGAAGAATCGTGAGTTCGCCCCGTTCAGGATGCGCAGGCGATAACGCCGCGGCTCTACGTTCAAATAAGGATAGATTGCTCCATTCACGATCGGCAGCTCGCCGAAGAACTCAGGGCCCCATACCCCTGGGGGGAGCTTCGTCCCGTCTTCGTTCGTAGGAACGTAGACGAGCTGCCCCTGGTCGTCGAGCGTGCGGTCCTGCAGGACGAGCGGAATCTCATACTCGCCGGAAGGCAGGTCCATGCTGAGTTCCCGCTCGTCACGTAAGAGATAGAAGCCGGACAGACCTGCGTAGACATTCAGGCGCGTGATGCCGACCGCATGATCGTGATACCAGAGTGGCGCAGCCTGCTGGTCATTTGGATAGTGGTAGAGTGCCGATTGGCCTGGCATAAACCACTTCTCCGGCAGCCCATCGCTTTCTGAGGATGTGCGGGAGCCGTGAAGATGCGGAACGGTCCTGACGGCAGGCGCAGAAGGCATCGCTCCGTGAATGTGGGGATCAACGCGAAAGAGGTGCTTTAGGGGAAGTTGATTTTCCCAGCGGATTTCGACCGGTCTGTTTCGCATCGCTTCAACGACTGGACCGGGATACTGCCCCTCATACCCCCATAACTTTGTAGGCGGAAGCTGAGAGTGCAAGTGCTTCTCGAACTCCATCATACGAATGCGATACAAAACCGTGTGCGCGCGTGTCCGCTGCGGCTCAAGTCGCTTTAGGATTGGAAGCGGATCGACGTATCGCTCGATCGATTCAGGCGTGCGCCAGGACTTCTGTTCAGTTGAGGTGTTGAACCCTTCGAAGGCCTCAGCGCGATCTGCAAGAAGAAGCAACGGAGCAGCTGCGGCGCAAAGTTTCAGAAAATCGCGCCTGTCTCGTGAGCTCATCTACTTTATTTTATCGTAATCTCACTGGCCATATACCGTCGTCCATCGAAGGTAGTGGTCACTCTCACAGCTGATCCTTCGTGTAATTCGTGGCTCACGGGAAACTGCGACGGATCGAAGGCGACCTCATATGACTGGTTGTCACGCGGGTCGACAAGGACCAAGCGACCGGCGTGCACATCGAGAAAAGATACGCTGCCGCTGAATACGAACGCAGAGCCTGGGATAGCCAGGATATCTACGTGGGTGACTACGCCGTGGCCACCCGCACCGCCCTTGAATTTCACATCTACTAGTGAGCCGGGAGCAAGATTGGAAGGCCCAGGTTGCTGAGCGGAGGAAGCCTCCTGCCCAGCGCGCACCATTGGTGTGTCGGCGGGCACGCGTAGCGTGATGGGCTTTTGAGACAAAGCTACGTTGATCGTCAGCTCGCCGGTCTGCGGATTATAGCTGAGTACCAGCCCACGGTATTCGCCTTCAGGAAGTTGCGACAACATATGAATTCTGAGAGCGAAGATCTTTGTGCCGTCAAGGGTGGTCTCGACCGACGCGTGATCTTCCCGGCGCAGATTGAGCAACGGGATTCTTGCCCCATCGCGAAATACTTGTGTGCGTTCGTCGAAGAGAATTTTTATTGATTGGCCGCCGAAAACCTTCAATGTAAATTGATCGCGCACCGGATCAACATCGCGGATCTCCCCGCCCATGACGGTGCTCCTGCCTCCAGGGATCGGCGGCAACTCGGATGACGATGCAGATGCAGTTGCGCTCCCAAGAGGCGGCGCAGCCTGCGCAAACATTGGGCGTGGCAGCGATTGAACCGAGACCATAGTGCTAAGCGCGCAGACCGCAGCTAGGAGAGCCATTGTTCTAATTCATTCGATGCTGAGACGGACACTGTGGTGGCCCAGGGTCCACTCAAGCAGGCAATGCGGTCTCTGGGGAAACCTATCTGCCAAAATTGCAATCAGATAACTGTACGGAGCGGATTCGCGAGCGACGTTTGCCAGCCGTTCCGGGAAGGTGACTAGACCCATGGCTGTTAAGCGCCTTCTATTCTTGGCGGTGTCCGGGCTTCTCGTTTGCGCAACTTCTCCAGTTGTCCTGGCCCAATATCTCAGGATCACAATTCCGAAGCACAGCGTTCTCACGCCTGTGCAGCGCCTCAATCGCGACGGCGTCGATGCGGTGTTGAAGCAACGATACGAAAAGGCGGAAGGAATTTTCTACAAGGCATACCTTTACGACCCTGCCGACCCATTTACGCTGACCAATCTCGGATACGTGTCTGAGTTGCAGGGGCAGGTGGATCGCGCGGAGAAGTTCTACAAGCTCGCGGCAGAGCAGAGCTGCGATGCCATCATAGATCGCAGCAGCGCAAAGGCGTTGAACGGCAAGCCGATGATGGACGCGCTCGGCACGTTGAAGAACATTCCAATGCGCGTCAACCGCATCGATGTTCTTGGCATGGAGTTGCTGTCGCAGTACCGGGGTTTCGAGGCTGAGGCTATGCTCAAGGAGGCGTTGGCGTTGGACCCGAAGAATCCCTTCACTCTGAACAATCTCGGAGTGGCTGAGGAAACCACAGGAGACCTCGAGGATGCGCTGAAGTACTACGATGAAGCTGCCGGTTCCGGCTCGATGGAACCGATCGTGGTCACGCTGAACCGCTCGTGGAGAGGAAAGCCTGTCAGCGAGATGGCGGCGGAGAGTGCGCGGGATCTGCGAAAGCGGATGCAAACAATGGACATCGCTCAGGTTCGCGCTACGATGCTGGCGATACGCGGAGTCTCCGCGACAAATAAAAACGACTGGAGCGCGGCCAGGCAGGATTTTATCAAGGCCTACTCGCTCGATCCTCAAAGCGCCTTCGCGCTGAACAATCGCGGGTACGTGGCGGAACGCGACGGCGACTTCGAGACCGCCAGGTCTTACTACGAAAGAGCGCTGAAAGCCGACGATGCCGGCGCGCGAGTGGGCATGGCGACACAATCGTCTGCGCAGGGCCAGCACCTCGAAGCGGTCGCCGACCAGAGCCAACGGAACGTGAACGTCGCATTAGATGCATACAGTCAACAGCGCCGCGGACAAAAAGTCACGGTCGAACTAAAACGCAGAAACAACAATAGCGGCAATTCGGAGACCTCTCCCACGAAGCCGTCATCGGACACGCCCTCGCCCGATTCTTCCACTCCACAGCCTTCACAATCACACTAAAGGGTCGTTCGATTATGCCTAAGCCGTCCGCTCCACGTGTCTCGAATAAGGCAATGACGATTCTCTCCGTCCTTCTCCTGTCGGGGGACGGTGACGCCCAGCTCTCGTCGATGTCAACAGCGCTGCAGAACATCACCCAGGAAGAGTTCGACGCGCTCCTGGAGCTTGCCCACTCCAACCACGTCATCGTGCGCGGAATGGAAGTTTTTCGCGGGATCATGCTCGCCGCACAGGACCACATTCGAGCCGAGTGGGCAGCGACTGCCATTGCAACCGAGCGCGCCCGCATCGTCAAAGCTGTCGGATTTCTGCGCCTCATCCGCGACGCCTTCGACGAGGAGGGTCTTGATGTGACGGTGATCAAATCGCTCGATCACTGGCCCGATTTCGGCAGCGACATCGACCTATACACAAATGCTCCTTCCCAAGCCGTTTGCGCCCTGATGCGGAGCCGGTTCGGCGCGCAAATCGCATCGCGAAGCTGGGGAGACCGGCTTGCGTGCAAATGGAACTTCGACATTCCCGGGCTGCCGGACCCCGTGGAAGTGCATACAGGCCGGCTGGGGCAGACCGGAGAGCAGCTGCTGCTGGCTTCGCGGTTGCCGGAGCGCGCGCGCCTGTTGGAGTTCGATGGCCAGTCCTTTCGCGTGCCGTCGGCGTCCGATCGTCTAATGATCTCCACGCTGCAACGCATGTATCGCCACTTCTATTTCCGTTTGTGCGACATCGTCGATTCGGCCGCGCTGGCGGCTTCCGGAGCGATCGACTACGACGAACTGCGGTCTTCGGCACAGGCGGCTGGCATCTGGGAGGGAGTAGCGACCTATCTTGTCATCGTTTCGGATTACGTCCGGCGTTACCGCGGCGAAGGCCTCGTGCTGCCGAAATTCGTGAAAGATTCGGCTCATTTCAACGGCGATATCGTGTACCTCGGCGGTAGCTTTCTTCGGGTCCCAATTCTGCCGCAGTCGGTGGGGCTATACCGCTCGCAAATGACCGGCTTGCTGCGCAGGAGGGAATTGCACAGCAGCGCGCGACTCGGATTATTGCCGTGGCTCGCAACCGCCGCTGCCATCGGTCACAAGATTACCGGCAGCGACAAAGGCATCTGGTAGGGATCGCGCAGCTCCGGCACGGCGCCATGGAAGAAGCTCATCGGCAAAGGCACCTCATGCCAAAGTCTCTCGCTTGCGGCCAAACGTATTTATGTAACTACTTCCGGTCAGTGGAGGCGATTTTTGTTGTGCGCTGTCAGAAAAGCGGGTACAAAGAGGGTTGCCGGGTTCGTCGAATTCGGCACCCATCCCGATGTAGCTGGACGGAGACTTGCGATGACGGCCATGGTGCAGACAATAGTGCGCGAAGTGATGGATATCCGGCAGGCGTCCGAGTATCTGGGCATCAGCGGCGACACGCTGTACCGGTATGCGTCGGAGGGATTTGTGCCGGCGTTCAAGCTGGGAAACCGGTGGCGGTTCAGGAAGACGCTGCTGGATTCGTGGATGGATGAAAAGTCCGGCGTGAAGGCCGTGACGCCGATTGCGGTGATGCCGAAGCAGAAGAAGCCGGTTGCGCGGGCCCGGTAACTTGCTTGTTTAGCCGGCTGATCTCGCATATCAACGGGGGCATCCTCTTTTTTGGACTGCTCGCGGTGGCGTCCTTCTGGTTTGCCATCCAACTTTGCTGGACGATAGCGGGGAAGCAGTGGTACAGCGTGGTGTGGAGGCTGGTTGGCGTGTTGGCGCTGTTTGTGTTTGGCGTGATCATGATCTTCTTCACGGCGTTCGGTGCTAACTGATGGAAATCCAATGCGTTATCAGACTTCCCTGGATCGGATAGAGTAAGTCTTTTTCGACATGGATTGAGCTTGGGCTCAAGTATTTCCGCCCGATATCGCCAATCTGAAATTGGCTAGGCGGGCTGCAGGGTCAGGACGGTGATCTCAGGGGGACAGTTTAGGCGGAAGGGAACGCCCACGGTGCCAATGCCGCGGTTGACGTAGAGCTGCATCTTGTTGAATTGGTACGGCCCTTCGGGATATTTTTCGCCCATCGGGGGTAGGATGAGCGGGCCCAGGAAGGGGAGCCGGATCTGGCCCCCGTGGGAGTGGCCGGCGAGCATGAGGTCGACCAGGTGGCCGCGGGGGTGTGCGACGACGGTATCGGCGTA
>Ga0182024_10018483_pt1 | contig 12973 bp, 11 predicted proteins | sample P32metaG_FD_120480 | JGI IMG/M metagenome (GOLD analysis project Ga0182024, IMG submission 120480) | Permafrost microbial communities from Stordalen Mire, Sweden - P3-2 metaG (Illumina Assembly) | ecosystem: Environmental > Terrestrial > Soil > Wetlands > Permafrost | place: Sweden: Stordalen...
CGCCAGGCTGCGGAGGACGCGAGCCTTGAGGTGGGCGGACGGAGTCTCCGTAGGAAGTGCCAGCGCCAACGCGCTCAGCGCGTCTGCTACTTTCGCGGCCTCCTGCTTCGTCTCGCTTTCCTCGCCGCGAAGAAGCAGCGCAGTTACACGCTCCGGGCGCCCCTGGAGGAGGAGTTCGAGCAGAGCAGCTTGGCGCGGGTCTTCGGTCACGGAGCGAGTTTCCTTATCATGAGGCACGAGAGCCATACGGTGAAGAGGGGTCTCCCCTCAAATACGTATAGGTATGACCAAACGGATCGTTACGAACTCGCCAATTCACACGACTCCTTAGTCGCTCCTCCCGGGATCGCCGGGCCTACGTGGGGGCTCGGTCAAATCTACATTTTCTTGGTTCAGGACCTCGCGTAGCGACGAAAGCGCTCGTGCCGCGCGGGACTTGATCGTCCCGACCGGAATCCCCTCGCGTTCCGCAATCTCCGGGTAAGTGAGGCCTTCGAAGAAGGCAAACTCAAGCGTTTCCCGCTGAACGGACGGGATCTTGGCCAACGCGCGACGCACCTTGGCGTGCACGCGCGCGTCTGCGAGAAGCTCCTCCGGGTTTCCCGCGGTCACCTTCGGCTCCTCCGCGACGACACTTCTCAGGATGACCCCGCGTCGCTCCCGCCGACGAGTGCGGTCGATACTCAGATTGCGCACCAATGTCACCAGCCATGCCACTACCGACCCTCGTTCCGGCACATATTGCGAGGCTCGGTCGGCCATCGTGACGAATGCGTCATGCACGACATCCTCGGCTTCGGACCGGTCGCGCACGACCCGGAACGAGAGCGCAAGCAGCGTCGGGGCATACCGATCGTACAAGCACGCGGCCGCTTCGAGATCGCCGCGAGCGACGAGCGCGACGAGCTCGACATCCGTGAGTCCATCCCATGGTCGAAGCATCGATCGGCGCCAGGCTCCAACGACGCACCGCCGTCCGTCAAGGTGCGCAGTGCTTTTCGGTGTTCACGCTAGCCCGATCGCGCGCTGAAAGAACGTCTCTATGGTGCGAGAAAGGGTGCGAGAAAGTCGTTTCCGGTTCACTTCGTTCGCCCCCGCGAGCGCGTCGTCGAGGGCGCCGTGAAGGGCATGAAACAGCATGACCGCGGTGCGATGCGGGGTCTCGACCGACCAGGCGCCGGCCCGTGTTCCCTGACGGAGGAATGTGGCGAGCTGGTCGACGATCGGATTGTCATGTTTCTCACGCGGATCCTCCGGGCGGAACTCATGGAAGACGACGTCATGCAGCGCGGTGCCGTCGACATAGCCGTCGACGCCGGCCTCGACCCAGGCCCGAAGCCGCCCTTTCCAGTCATGGGCGCGGTGCCGATTCATCGCGCGCTCGAAATCGCGGCAGAACCCAGCGATGAAGCGCCGTTGGAGCGCGAACAGAAGCTGCTCCTTCGATTCGAAGTGAATGTAGAAGGTACCCTTCGCGACATCGGCCGCGGCGACAATCTCGTCGACGCTCGTGGCGGCCACCCCCTTGTTCAGAAAGAGCCGCTCGGCAGCGTCCATCAATTCCTCTCGCCGAACCTCCTTTGGCTTGGTGCGGGGTCGCGGCGGGACCGCCCCCGCAGTCTTCGGAGAGGATGCTCGGCTCATCGCGATGGTCTCCTCTCGCCGCGCGTTTCCTGCGACGTGACGGATAGTGACTGACGCTCGGTCACTCGTCAACCGGCCGCATCTTGACGAGTGACCGATAGTCAGTCACTGTCTTTTCGCACCACGAACGCGCTCCAACCCTCGCCCACGATGATCCCCGCCGCCGCGTCCCGAGACTTTCGCCTCTACCAGGGCGCGAGGCTGCTCTCGGCCCTTGCCGACCAGATGCTCTCGGTCGCCGTCGGGTGGCAGGTCTACGATCTGACTGGACGCCCCTTCGACCTGGGGCTCGTGGGTCTCGTACAGTTCGTACCCGCGTTCGGTCTGTCCCTCTTGACGGGCCATACGACGGATCGTTTCGACCGGCGCAAGATTCTGATGATCTGCAACAGCGCCTTGGTCGTCACGTCGGCACTTCTCTACGCGTCGGCGTCGGCGTCGACGGCGTCGACGCGCGCGGGCTCGACCACTTGGGGCATCTACGGGACGATGGTCCTCTTCGCCACGGCGCGGGCGTTCCTTGCCCCGGCGCAGCAAGCGCTCTTACCCGATATCGTCCCGGCCGAGCACTTCGCGAGCGCCATCGCGTGGGGTTCTTCCATTGGAGAAATCGGCGCCATCTTGGGTCCGGCGCTCGGCGGGTGGATTTACAGCGCGGCACACGGAGCAGGGCCGGTCTACCTCGGCGGGGCCACTTTGTACTTCATCGCGGTGGTCCTCGACGGAGGGATGACGATGCGAACCGGCCGGATGGAACCGCAAGCCGCGTCGTTCCAGACCGTGGTGGCAGGTGTCGTGTACGTCTGGAGGAACAAGATCCTCCTGGGGTCGATCTCGCTCGACTTGTTCGCCGTCCTCTTTGGAGGCGCGGTGGCGCTCTTGCCCATCTACGCGCGCGACATTCTCCATGTCGGACCGTGGGGTCTCGGTCTCCTTCGCAGCGCGCCGGCCGTCGGCGCCGCGGCCGTTGCCGTCTTGATCGCCGTCCGCCCGCTTCGGCGGCGAACGGGGGCGATCATGCTCGCCTGTGTCGCGGTCTATGGCGTTGCCACTGTCGTGTTCGGAGCGTCGCGAAGTTTTTGGCTCTCGATCATCTCGCTCGCGGTCGTCGGGGCATCGGACATGGTGAGCGTCGTCGTCCGCTCGACCCTCGTGCAAGTCGTGACGCCGGCCGAGATGCGCGGCCGCGTCAGCGCGGTGAACATGGTCTTCGTAGGCGCGTCGAGCGAGCTTGGCGCGCTCGAGTTGGGGATGACCGCGGCCTGGATAGGAACGGTGCCGTCCGTCCTCTTCGGAGGTGTGGCCGCCTGCGTGGTCGTGGCGGTGTGCTCGCTGCTCTTTTCCGGGCTGCGTCGCGTCGACACACTCGAGGTGCCCCCTTTGTCGAGCTGAGCGCGCCCTCTAGGCGGCAGAGCGCGCGTTTGCGGGGAACGCGTCGAGGAAGTTCCACCACGCGTCGAGCGCGCGCCCGGTCCACTCGACGATGGCATCGCCGTTCGTCGCGCTCGCCTCGACCAACATTCTCCGTTCCGCGGCCGCGTGATGCACGTCGATCGCTCGATGCACCTCGAAGAAGCGGACCCCGTCGCCCGCGATTCCGTAGTGACGCCCGAGACCTTCCATCTTCGACGCGGATACGGCCGGCAGTTGTGACTCATAGGCATAGAGTGCGGCAATCCCTCCTTCCACCGGAGCCTCTAGGGCGGCTGCCCAATACGTATCGACGAGCGTCCGCGTCGCGCCACCCATCGCCGCGTGCTGCACGTCGGTACGCGAAAGACCAAGCGCCTCGGCAAAGCGAAGCCACAGCTCGGCGTGATTCGTCTCCCCGTGTTCCTCGTCCCACGCGTTGGCGAGGAGCGTCGCGCGGACGCGTGTGTTCTCCGAGCGCGAGTGAATTGCGGTCAAAAACCGGGGGAGATTCGCCTCGAATGCGTAGTACTGGCGCGCATACTCGACCAGCGATTCGCGCGGCAGAGTCCCTGCGGTCCACGCGAGGTAAAACGGGTGCGTGAGAAGGTGCTTTGCGGCAATCCGTTCGTCGACTTGAGTCAAGGTGGCCATGTTGTCCTTTCAGAGGTGGCTACGCCGGGGCTGATGTTTTCGTTGCGAGGACGTTTACGGAATCCGCCGGCTAGCGACGAGCTCCACGAGGGCAGCGTCGACCGGATACTTCGTCGGCACGTGACGCTTCGTCGCCGCGACACGCACCGTCCTGGCCGGCGTGTCGGCAAGAAGCCGGTCGACGGCGCGGGCTACGTAAGTCTCGAGGAGCCTGTAAGGTCGGGCAACCCCTTCCTCGACGACGCAGCACGCGATCAGATCGTAATCGATCACGTCGCGAAGCCGGTCGCGCGCGGGGAGGCATCGCGCCGGAAGGCTCAGTTCGACGTCTACGACGACCTCTTGCGGAGCGGCGCGTTCCCCTCGTGAAGCGCCAAGATGGGCGAGGAATCGAATCGCGTGGAGACGAATCGTATACTCGTCGATGTCTTTGCCGACGTCTGCGTCCTTCGCCACGCGGCAACCATCCCCCATTCGTCACCTCGCCCGCAAGACGGGTTCCGGACACAAAGTTTGTACAAGAGGTCCCGCTTGACACCTCTTCGAGCGAGGCATAGTGATCCGCGCACGATGGTGCTTGCGGCAACCGCCGCAGGCTTAATAGGGAACCCGGTTCGAATCCGGGGCTGCCCCGCAGCGGTACTCGAGAACGAACTTCGTCACAGGCACTGGCCCCGCATGGGGACCGGGAAGCGACGAAGCCTAGGAAGCCGGCGAAAGCCGAAGTGCTCGTAAGCCCGAAGACCTGCCCGCGTCCGTTTTGGGGAGAAATCCCAAGCCGGTTTCGACCTGGAGCTCTCGTGGGAGAGGCGGCAGGAGTCACGGCGATCGCTTTTGTCGTGCTCGGTTCCGTTTTTCTTTCCCGCTTAAGCGCCAGTAGCCCGCGGGGGCGAAGGTCGGTCGACGAGTTCGCTCGCGAGCTCGGCCACGCGCACGCGCGGCTCTTCGGCACTTCTCTCCGTTCTCGCATGGCTCCCCCCTTGCCGGAAAGAAGGAGAACGTCGTGTCCCTACTCGCCACCTGCCTCGGCTATCCACGCATCGGTGTTGCTCGAGAGCTGAAGAAGGCGCTCGAGAGTTACTGGTCAAAGAAGACATCGTCGTCGGAGCTCGAGGCCACGGCGAAGGAGCTCCGGGCGCGTCACTGGCTAGCCATGAAAGCGGCGAGCTTGGATCACGTCCCGAGCAATGACTTTTCGCTCTATGATTCTATGCTCGACATGGCGGTCGCCCTGGGGGCGGTGCCTGCACGGTACCGGTGCGTGGAGGACCCTCTGTCTCGCTACTTCGCGATGGCGCGCGGCCTTCAAGATCCGGCAGCGGCGCTGGATGTCCCGGCCCTGGAGATGACCAAGTGGTTCGATACGAACTACCACTACATCGTCCCGGAGCTGGATCTCGACGCGGCGTTCAAGCTGGATGCGTCGAAGATTCTCCTCGGGATCGAGGAGGCACGGGCGCTCGGACTCACGCCACGCCCGGTCATCCCTGGCCCCGTCACCTTCCTGCTCCTTTCGAAGCTCGCCCCTGGAGCGAAGGACGGTGCCTCGACGCTTGCACTCCTTCCGGCGCTCTTGTGCGTTTACGAGGAGCTCTTCACCCTGCTTGCGGCAAAGGATGTCGCGTGGATTCAGCTCGACGAGCCGTGCCTCGTCCTGGAGTTGGATCCCGCGACCAAGGACGCCTACGGGCACGCACTTCGGGAGATCGCGTCGTTCCCGCACCGTCCTAGAGTGCTCCTGACGACCTACTTCGGTGAGCTGCGCGAGAATCTCGCCATCGTCACGAGCTCGCGACTGGACGCTCTTCATGTTGACCTTGTCCGGGGGCCGGACCAGCTCGATTCCGTCCTCGCCGCGCTGCCGGCGACGATGGCGCTCTCGGCCGGCGTCGTCGATGGCAGGAACATCTGGCGAACCGATCTCGACGCGGCTCACGCGCAGCTGAGAAAAGCCGCGAAGGCCCTCGGCGAAGATCGCGTTCTCGTGGCGACATCGTGTTCCCTCCTCCACGTCCCCGTCGATCTTTCCGTCGAGCGGAAGATCGACAAGGAGCTCAAGACATGGCTCGCGTTCGCAACACAGAAGCTCGCCGAGGTTCGCGCACTCGCCGATGCGGGGAGCGCCGATGTTCCGACCGGGGCGGCGTTCGACGTGGCGCGCGCGGCGCTCGCACGCCGGCGGTCCTCCTCTAGAACGAAGGCTCCCGCCGTGCGCACTCGCATGCTCGCGATCGAGGACGAGATGCTGCGCCGCACCTCGCCCTTTCCCGAGCGGTCGCGGAAGCAACAGACAACGTTTGCGTTGCCTCCGTTTCCAACGACCACCATTGGTTCGTTCCCTCAAACAAGCGACGTGCGAGCCGCTCGAGCGTCGTGGAGGGCTGGAAAGACGAGTCCGGAAGCCTATGACGTCTTTCTCAAGGAGGAGACACGGCGCTGTGTCGAGAAGCAGGAGGCCATCGGGCTCGACGTCTTGGTGCACGGCGAGTTCGAGCGCAACGACATGGTCGAGTACTTCGGCGAGCAGCTCGAAGGTTTCGCGTTCACCGAGGCCGGCTGGGTCCAGAGCTACGGCTCGCGTTGCGTGAAGCCTCCCGTGCTCTTCGGGGACGTCTCGCGCCCTCTGCCCATGACCGTCGAGTGGTCGCGCTACGCGCAGTCGCTCACGAAAAAGCCGATGAAAGGGATGCTCACGGGCCCCGTCACGATCCTCCAATGGTCGTTCGTGCGAGACGATCAACCGCGCAGTGAGACGTGCATGCAGCTCGCCCTCGCGCTCCGGGACGAAGTCACGGATCTCGAGGCGGCAGGGATCACGATGATCCAGGTAGACGAGCCTGCCATCCGCGAAGGGCTCCCTCTCCGGCGAAGCGAGTGGGGGACCTATCTCGATTGGGCGGTGGACGCATTCCGACTCGCGACGAGCAGCGTCCGCGACGAGACGCAGCTCCACACCCATATGTGCTACTCGGAATTCGGGGACATTCTCGGCGCGATCGCCAGGATGGATGCCGACGTGATCTCGATCGAGACGTCTCGTTCGAAGATGGAGCTTCTGCACGACTTCGCGAGGTTCCGCTATCCGAACGCGATTGGACCCGGCGTCTACGATATCCACTCGCCCCGTGTCCCCACAGTCGAAGAGATGTTCGATCTTCTTGCGCGCGCCGCTCGCGTCCTGCCGCCCAACCAGCTCTGGGTGAACCCCGACTGCGGGCTCAAGACGCGGAGCTGGAGTGAAGTCGACCCTGCACTCAGGAGGATGGTCGAGGCGGCGCGGCTTGCGCGCCTTCGGCTCGCGTAAGTGCAGATGAAAACGAGTCGCGCGCGTGTACTCCCTGCTTTGCCGCTCAGCAGCGACGTCGCAATCCCAACCCTCCGCAAGGAACTCCATGGCAAACCTAGCTCCCATCGATGAACGAATCGCCGCGCAGCACCTCCTCCGTCACCCGTTCTACCTCGCGTGGACCGCGGGTACGCTCCCGCGCGCGTCGCTTCTCGAGTACACGCGACAGTACTTTTTATTCGAGTCGAACCTCCCGCGATACCTCACCGCCCTCCACGCTCGCTCCGAGAACCCGCGCGTCCGCGCCGCGCTCCTCGCGAACGCGTGGGACGAAGAGCACGGAGAGAAGAACCACGCGGAGCTCTGGCTCCGCTTCGCCGCGGCGCTCGGCCTGTCGCGCGGCGAAGTAGAGAACGCGACACTTCGCTATGCGACGCGTTCGCTCGTGGATACGTACTGGGCCGCCGCTTCCGAGGCTCCCGTGGAGGCGGGTGTTGCCGCGCTCTACGCGTACGAATCGCAGCTCCCCGCCGTATCGGAGTCGAAGATGGCGGGTCTCGAGCGTCACTACGGCGTGGCGGGTGAGGCGGTCACCTTCTTCGCGGTGCATCGCGCGATCGACGTGCATCATGCTGACGCGGAACGAGAGATCCTCAAAGACGTCCGTGTGGGTGACGAGGTCGCGCTCGAGTGGACCGGCCGCGCCCTCGATGCGTGGTGGAGCTTTCTCGATTCGTTCCCCACGAGTCTTGGTCAGGGCGTTCCTCGCCTCGGCGGGTGACGCGGACTAGACTTGAGGCTTGATGGTTGGTTGCAGCAATGGATTCGGACCTGGGCGACACTTGGAGCTGGAACGGAACCGAGATGGCTGCCTTCATGGGGAGCAGTACGACCGGTGATACCAGGCTCGCGGAAGGCAACCATGCGCATACCGGGCATCGCGATCACTCAATTCGGCGCATCACGATCACTTGTTTCGGAGCATGGCGATCGGAGCGAAGCGAGGTTTCTCTTGGGGTCTGGGTTGGTCGTTGCGGTGCCTCGTGTTGGGGGACGCGAGGGTAGGTGCGCTAGAACGCCGCATCCAGCACGACCTCGCCGTGCACCCCGACCTGGTACGCGGAGACTCGTCGCTCGAAGAAATTCGTCACCTCTTGGACGTCCTGCAGATCCATGAAGGCGAGCGGGTTCTTCGTGAAGTAGCGTTTCGGAAGGCCGAGCGTCGCGAGCCGTTGGTCCGCACAGAACTCGAGATAGCTTCGAACGTCGGCGACGGAGAGCCCGACGACGCCGGTGCCGAGTAAGTCTTCGGCAAACTGCGTCTCGCATTCAATGGCTTCGTCGAGCATCTCGAAGACAGAGCGAGTGAGCTCCTCGTCGAACAGATCCGGCTCCTCCCGCCGAACGGTACGGACCACCTCGAACGCGAACGCCATGTGCGCGCTCTCGTCCCGGAATACCCAATTGGTACCGGCCGCCAGCCCGTGAAGGAGCCCTCGGGAACGGAGGAAATACACGTACGCGAACGCGCCGAAGAAGAAGAGCCCCTCGATGCATGCGGCGAAACAGATCAGGTTGAGAAGGAACTGGCGCTTGTGCGCGGGAGTCTCGAGGCGAGAGAGCGCCCCGATCGAGTCGATCCATTTCGCGCAGAACTGAGCCTTCTTTCGGATCGACGGGATGTTCTCGACGGCATCGAACGCGCGGTGACGTTCCTCGGGGTCAGGGACGTAGGTATCGAGGAGCGTGAGGTAGAACTGCACGTGCAGCGCCTCTTCGTAGAGTTGTCGCGAGAGGTACATCCGCGCTTCGGGAGCGTTGAGGTGCTTGTAAAGGTTCAAGACGAGGTTGTTCGAAACGATCGAGTCCCCCGTCGCGAAGAACGCGACCAGGCGCCGAACGAGGTGGGTCTCGGCGTCGGTCATTTTCTTCTGGAGGTCGAGCGAGTCGGTCGCAAAGTCGACCTCGTCGACGGTCCAGGTGTTCTTGATGGCGTCCTTGTACATCTCGAAGAACGTCGGATACGCCATCGGTCGAAGCGTGAGACACATTCCCGGATCGAGGATGCAGGCAGGGCGCGTGGAGTGGCTCACTGGCACGCCTCGCAGCTCTCCGGGTTCTCGAGCGAGCACGCGACCGCCGCCGTGTCCCTCCGGGCACCTGCCCCTTCGGCCACGGCGGGAGGCACCGGCGTCCACCCGTGCTCGGAGCGAGGGTCCCCTTCGGGGGCAGAGCGAGTCTCCGCGGGAGTCTCGACCGTCGCCTTGGCGATGCGCGTCGCCGGACGGGAGCGAAGGTAGTACGTCGTTTTGAGCCCCTTCTTCCATGCGTAGAAATACATGCTCGAGAGCTGACCGATGTTCGGGTTCTCGATGAAGAGGTTCAAAGACTGACTCTGGTCGATGAACGCGCCGCGATCGGCCGCCATGTCGATGAGCGAGCGCATCGGGATTTCCCACGCCGTCCGGTAGACGGCGAGGAGCGACGCCGGCAGCTCGGTCATGCCCTGTACCGAGCCTTCGGCGACCTTCAGCCGCGAACGCGTCGCTTCGTTCCACTGGCCCAGCGTCTTCAGCTCCTCGACGAGGTAGCGGTTCATCTGGACGAAATCGCCCGAGAGCGTCTCGCGCTTGAAGAGGTTCGACACCTGCGGTTCGATGCACTCGCAGCAGCCCGCGATGGAAGCGATGGTGGCCGTAGGAGCGATGGCGACGAGCAGCGAGTTTCTGAGGCCGTATTCGCGAATGCGCATGCGGAGCATCTCCCAGCGCGCCGGATCTTCGGGTGTGACTCCCCAAGCCTCGAACTGAAGCTCCCCGCGCGCGCCGCGCGTCTCGCCGAACAAGGGGTGACGCCCTTTCTCCACGGCGAGGTCGACCGACGCCGAGAGCGCGTGGAAGTAAATCTCCTCCGCGATCCGCTTCGAGAGGCTGCGTGCTTCGGGCGCGTCGAACGGCAGCTGCATCTGGAAGAACACGTCCTGGAGGCCCATGATCCCAAGTCCCACCGGCCGCCACCTCAGGTTCGACGCCCTCGTAGACGGGATGGGATAGAAGTTGAGATCGATCACGCGGTCGAGCTGCCTCACGGCCGTCCGTACCGTCGCGGCGAGTTTCTCGAAGTCGAACGCGATTCTTCCGTCCGCCGACAGGAGAGTGTGACGCGCGAGGTTGATCGAACCGAGATTGCACACAGCCGACTCGTCCTTCGAAGTGACTTCGAGGATCTCCGTGCACAGATTCGAGAGGTGCACCGTACGACCCGGCAAGGCCGTCTGGTTGCACGCGAGGTTCGACTTGTCCTTGAACGTCATCCAGCCATTGCCGGTCTGCGACAGCGTCCGCATCATGCGCGCATAAAGGTCGCGTGCCTTTACCGTCCTCGCGGGGAGGCCCGCCGCCTCTGCCTCTTCGTACTGTCGGTCGAACTCGTCGCCGTAAAGGTCCGGCAGGTGCGGCACACTCTTCGGATCGAATAGACTCCAGTGGAGATCGGCCTCCACGCGCTTCATGAAGAGGTCCGGCACCCAGTTCGCCAGGTTTAGGTTGTGGGCGCGCTTCGCTTCGTCGCCCGTGTTGTCACGCAGTTCGAGAAACTCCTCGATGTCGGCGTGCCAAGGCTCGAGATACACGCAGCACGCCCCCTTGCGCTTGCCCCCCTGGTTCACCGCCGCGACCGAGGCGTCGAGCGTCTTCAGCCAAGGCACGATCCCGCTCGAGAGCCCGTTCGTGCTCTCGATGAGCGAACCGCGCGAGCGCACGCGGTGATACGCGAGACCGATGCCCCCCGAAAACTTCGACAGCATCGCGACGTCGGTGTAGCGCTGATAAATGTGCTCGAGGTGGTCCTCCGGCGAGTCGAGCAAAAAGCAGCTCGAGAGCTGCTCGTGCTTGGTCCCTGCATTGAAGAGCGTGGGTGAGCTCGGCAAATACTCGAGCTTCGAGAAGAGTCCGTAGAGCTCGAGGGCCTGCGGTACCGTCTCGGAGAGCGAGCACGCGATGCGGAGGAAGAACTGCTGGGGCGTCTCGAGAACGAGGCGCGCCTTGGGGTGCTTGAGGAGGTAGCGGTCGTAGACCGTGCGGAGCCCGAAGTACTCGAACTCGCGGTCGCGCTCAGGGAGGATGGCGTCGTTCAGCTTCCGCGCGTTGCGAGTGACGAAGTCGAGCAGCCGGTCGCCGACGAGGCCGAGGGCGTGCGCCGCGGTGACCGATTGGGAGAAGGCGTAGATGCCTTGGTTTCGCACTTCCTTGTCGACGTACGTGGCGAGAAGACGCGCGGCGAGTCTGGAATAGTGGGGTTCCTCGGCGATGAGGGCGGCGGCAGTCTGGATCGAAAGCTGATCCAGTTCGCGCGTCGTGGCGCCGTCGAAGAGTCCGCTGATCGTCTTCGTGGCGACGCGGAGCGCGTCGACGTGCGGCAACCCGATGCAGCACCGGTTGACCGCGCGGACGATCTTGTTCACGTCGACCGATTCCGAGGCTCCGTTGCGTTTGGTGATCCGCATCGTACTTTGCGGACGCGATTCTTCGTTCGGAGCCGTCCGCGTGGTGGGGCTTGCGTGCGACGGCCCCAGGCCGTTGCCCTTCTCGGTGTGTTCGCTCAGCATCGTGTCCTCCGTGGCGTGGGGAGCGGTGCCTGACCGCTCGTGGGGACCGACCTCGCCCCCGCGGGCGACGGGCGAGACGACGGGGAAGACGGGTCGAACCGAAATGGGCGCGCACGACGCCGCGCCAAGTCGGACCTCCCCGTCTCCCTCGAGACTCCCAGGTCGAACAGGGCGCGGAGGTCTCCCGCGTCCAGATGCTGGCAGGTCTTCGGGCTTACGAGCGCTCCGGCATGCGCCGGGTTCCTACTGTCCACCGCTTCCCGGTCCTCGATCTGGAGGCCAGTGCGCTGTCGTGGAGGTCGCTCTCGATTACCGCTGCGGGGCAGCCCCGGAGGTGCGCCGGGTTCCCTTTTGAGCCCCTGGTGGAAGCCAGGAGCACCAACATGACCACTACATATAGTGGCTCTCTGGCGGAGTCAACCAAGATGTGGGGTTCCTCCTGAACAGGCGTGCGGAACTGCGCATAGCTCGGAGCACACGCGGCAAGCGCTCTCACGACGCCGCTGACGTGTAAGCCACAAGCAGCAAGGTCCGGCCTTCTCGCTCTCCATATTCAGGCGACATCGCTCGGCTGCGTGCCCGTCCCAGCGTCCCCCCGTCCCACTTGGGGCGAGTAAATCTCTCCGACGTTCTCTCTCCTTCGCCTGCTTCTCGAATCGTGCACCGATGACGCTTCAAGCGAGCACGGTCCTCTTTGGGCTCACGCCGGAAACGACGTACTCCTTTCGGTTGCGTGTCGTGACGAAAGAGGGCGAAGCGAGCTGGAGCGACGTTCTCTCCCTCATCGTGAAGTGAACCGGGAAACACGCCGATCCCGTGGGAGACTCGAGCCACGGGACCGACGAGCACGCACGTCCCGTGGGAGACTCGTCCCACGGGAGCGACGAGCACGGACATCCCGTGGGAAGCTCGTCCCACGGGGGCGACGACCACGGAGATCCAGTGGGAGACTCGTCCCACGGGATAGACGAGCACGCACGTCCCGCGGGAGACTCGTCCCACGGGAGCGACGAGCACGGACATCCCGTGGGAAGCTCGTCCCACGGGAGCGACGACCACGGACATCCCGTGGGAGGCTTGTCCCACGGGACAGGCGATCCTCTCAATCTTGGACCGATTGGAGCCATCGAGACAACGTGCCGAGCTTCGGCACCGGAGCGAGCTCCTTGCGCTCTTCGTCTTCGTGCGTAGCCTTCGACTTGGTCACGGGAGGCGCCCACCTCTGGATACGCGGTGAGGCATTCGGCGAGAGCCGCCAAAGCCGCCGGCACCGACGCCCCGGATTCATCAACGATATCGGCACGCCCGGCAGGACTCGAACCTGCGACCCGCGGCTTAGAAGGCCGCTGCTCTATCCAACTGAGCTACGGGCG
>Ga0182024_10018484_pt1 | contig 12972 bp, 11 predicted proteins | sample P32metaG_FD_120480 | JGI IMG/M metagenome (GOLD analysis project Ga0182024, IMG submission 120480) | Permafrost microbial communities from Stordalen Mire, Sweden - P3-2 metaG (Illumina Assembly) | ecosystem: Environmental > Terrestrial > Soil > Wetlands > Permafrost | place: Sweden: Stordalen...
AACACCTATGTGGATGGCGGAATACCCGACGCGGCGATCGCCGATCTCGGCAGCCGTTGGGAGCTGGAGCAGATCGCCATGCGGCTGTGGCCGTCGGCGTCGCTCATCCAAGGCATGACCACGGCGCTGTTCGACATTCTCGACCGCCACACCATCGACACCGGCCAGGTCCGCAACATCCGCGTCGCGCTCAGTGCCCAGGCCTTCGCCATGCACGGCGGCTTCGACACCTACGCGGCGAAGTTCGAGGCGCTCCTTTCGGCGCATTACACCGCCGCCGCGATCCTGCACGACCGGGCGCTGACGCTGGCGCAGTTCGAGCCGGCCCGCTACGGCGACCCGACACTGCGCCGGTTCGCGGCCGAGCAGGTCGAGGTCCGCGCCGATCCGTCGGTGCAGGGCTCGCAGGCCCTGGTCGAGATCGAGAGCGCCGATGGCGCGACGGTTTCGGCGCACTGCGAGCATCCGCTCGGCCCCCACCACAACCCGCTGGCGCGTTGCCAGATCGAACAGAAATTCCGGACCTATGCCAAGGGCTTCCTGCGGGATGCCGACAGTGCCGCGCTGATCGGTGCGGTCGATCGCCTGGAACACTTTGGTTCGGTCCGCGGGCTGATGGATCTGCTGCGGGCCGCGCCGCGGGCAATGGCGGCGGCGGAGTGATATATTAGGTCCGGCATGGCCAGTCACGACGTTCCCATCGGCGCCAACCAGATCGGACTTGCGCAGCTCAACGAGCGCTCGCGCGAAATCTTTCGCCAGGTGGTCGAGAGCTATCTGGCGACCGGCGAGCCGGTCGGCTCGCGCAATCTGTCCCGCATCATCCCGATGACGCTGTCGCCGGCTTCGGTGCGCAACGTCATGTCCGATCTGGAGCAGCTCGGCCTCGTTTATGCGCCGCATACCTCGGCGGGGCGGCTGCCGACCGAGAAGGGACTGCGGTTTTTTGTCGACGCCCTGATGCAGATCGGCGACGTGACCGAAAACGACCGCAAGGCGATCGAAGCCCAGGTGGCGGCCTCGGGCCAGGCCAAATCGGTCGAGACCGTCCTGACCGAAGCCTCCGGCCTGCTGTCGGGTCTGACCCGCGCCGCCGGCGTGGTGCTCACGGCAAAATCCAATGTCCGGCTCAAACACGTCGAGTTCGTGCGGCTCGAGCCGGAGCGGGCGCTGGTGGTGCTGGTCGCCGAGGACGGCCAGGTCGAGAACCGGGTGCTCAATGTCCCGGTGGGCCTGCCGACGTCGGTGCTGACCGAAGCCTCGAACTACCTCAACGCCCACATCCGCGGCATGACGCTCGCCGAGGCGCGGGGCGAACTCGAGCGCGCGCTCGCGGCGCGCCAGGCCGAGCTCGACGAGTTGACGCAGAAGATCGTCGCCGCCGGATTGGCCAGCTGGTCGGGCGGCGAGAGCGACGAGCGCAAGCTGATCGTGCGCGGCCAGGCGCACCTGCTCGAGGACCTCAAGGCGCTCGACGACCTCGACCGGGTGCGGCTGTTGTTCGACGATCTGGAAACACGCCGCGAGGTGATCGATCTGCTCGGCCGCGCCGAGCTGGCCGAGGGCGTGCGCATCTTCATCGGCTCGGAGAACAAGCTGTTCTCGCTGTCCGGGTCGTCCACCATCGTGGCGCCCTATCACGACGCCGCCGGCCGCATTGTCGGCGTGCTGGGCGTGATCGGCCCGACCCGGCTCAACTACGCCCGCGTCATCCCGATGGTGGATTACACCGCCAAAGTCGTCAGCAAGCTGCTCGGCGGCTGAATAGGCCGCGCTGCGTTCCCGCTGCGGGCGCGCGAACGCTTGATTTTTGCCGCCTGAGCCCTGATATCCGGGTCGGAAATAGGGTCTAACCAAGGGATGGCTATGTCGGATAAGACCGCTCGCACCGAGGACGAAGCGGACCTGTCGCCCGACGCCCCGGCCGCTGCCGCAATGCCGGAATCGGTGCCGTCCACCGCGCTCGAGCGCGAGCACGCCGAGATGCGAGACCGGCTGCTGCGCACGCTGGCGGAGATGGAAAATCTGCGCAAACGGACCGAGCGCGAAGTCGTCGATGCGCGGCTTTACGGCGTCACGTCGTTCGCCCGCGACATCGTTGGGGTTGCCGACAACATGCGCCGCGCGCTCGACACGGTGCCGGCGGAACTGCGCGCCAGCGCCCAGGCCGGCGTCAAGGCGCTGGTCGAAGGCGTCGAATTGACCGAGCGCGAGCTGTTGAAGGCGCTGGAAAAGAACGGCGTGCGCCAGTTCACGCCGCAGGGCCAGAAATTCGACCCCAACGTTCACCAGGCCATGTTCGAAGTGCCCGATGCGTCGGTCCCGGCCGGCAGTATCGTGCAGGTGATGCAGCCGGGCTACATGCTCGGCGAGCGCGTGCTGCGGCCGGCTCTGGTCGGCGTCTCCAAAGGCGGCCCGAAAGTCGCGCCGAATGCGGCGTCGAGCAACGACAACAGCAAAGCCCAGGTCGGCGAGGCCTGACGCGGCACGCGCCCGCAACGGCGGGCGGGCCGGGCGGACCTATTTCGGGTCGACGCTGTCACGCACCGTGCGAAGGCGCGCGAGTTCGGCGGGCCACATATCGGTTCGCGCCACGCCGATCATCTGCAGGAAGCCGCCGCTGCCGAAGCGCAGCCACTGCGCCACCATGACGTCGCCCCCGGTTCCGGCATCCTTGGCTTGCGCCATGGTCTGGAAGCCCGGCTGGCCGCCGAGGCGAAGCGGCTCCGCCATGGTGATCTGAACGTCCTTGATGCCGATGATCTGCTGAAAGGCCGCGCGGGCGAACTCGGCCCGGTCGCCCGGCTCGCTGGGACCGCCCGGAAAGGCGGCAACGAACAATCGGGCATTGGGACTATCCACCGGCGCGCCGTTGGACGTATCGATCAACATCATGGCGCGACCTGGAAGAACGCTCTCGATCTGAAAGCCGGCCAGGTCGCCTACCGTGAACGGCAACAGGCCGAGCTTCTCCTGGTCGGGGACCGTGTCGCGCACCGCAAGCGTCGCCAATGCGGCCCGCACCACGGCATCCGGATAAGCGTCCTCCTGTTCGGGCACCTGGGCATTGACCAGCGCGGTCATGTCCTTGCCCGGGGCGGCGAGAAGCCACTTGCGATAGCGGGTCTTGTCGGCGGCCTGCTTGCCGGTCACCAGAATCCCGTTGCCGAAGCTGAGCTGGATCGGCTCACGCTTCTCCACGGTGATGTTTTCCTTCTTCAGGTTGTCGGCGCCGAGGCTCTTTTCGACCTCCGCATAGGCCGCGGCCGGCTGCACGGCGATGAGGATGGCGGCATCCTTGGCGACGTCTTCGAAGCCCTGGAAGCTCTTGCTCAGCGTCATGCCGGGGGGCGGCACCAGCCCGAGGCGCGATCCCGCCGGAAAAATCGGATCGGCCGCCCGCGCCGGAACCGCCATGACCAACAACGCGACCAGGAACGTGGCCAACAGCGTGAGCCCTGCCGCGCCAGGGGCGGGGCAGCGGAACCAAGGGAGTCTGGACCGACTAGTCATGCAATGCCTTTGCCACGGCGGAGCCAAGCTGAGCCTCCGCGAGGCCAGGGCGCGTCACCCGACGCAGCGTCAGATTGATCCGTCCGCCCTCCGCGAGCAAGGTCGAGGTGCCCGGCTCGATGCGGTCGACGCCATGAAACGCCAGCCGGCTGTCGCCGGCAAGCACCACGGCGTCGCCGGAGGTGAGCCGAAACGAGCGGCTGGGGCCGCTCCGGCGCAAGCCGCCGACCCGGAACAGGCAGCTGTCGCCGAGCGACAGCGACACCACCGGCGCCGCAAAATCCGCCTCGTCGCGATCCTGATGCAGGCCCATTTTGGCTGCCGGGCCGTAGAAATTGATCAAACACGCCTGCGGCGGGTGCGGATACCCGGCCAGATCGGCCCACATCGCCATGAGGGCCTCCGGCATCGGCGGCCACGGTTCGCCGGTGACCGGATGGCTCGCCTGATAGCGGTAGCCGCCCGTATCGGAGACCCAGCCGAGCGGCCCGCAATTGGACATCCGCACGGTGAACGGCCGGCCCGATTTCGGCATCCGCGGCGTGAACAGCGGCGCCGCCGCCAGCACGCCGCGGAGCGCGGCAAGAAGCTCTTCCTGGCGCCTGCGGTCGAGATAGCCGGGGTGCAGCCGGAGCCCGCTCGACGCCCCGCCCGGCGGCACAGGTTCCGCGACCGGCTTCAATTCGACAGCCGCTTTCATTGGATTTTACCAGGCACCGGCAATCGGCCGCCGATGTCTGTGCTCTCCTCCCACGACCAGATTGTGGCGCCAGCCGGCCTGTCCGGCAAAGCCGCGATCGACGACCTCTACGCCAAGTGGACGGTCACCGCGGCGGTGTTCGGATGAGGCCCGCAGCGACGGATGGGCCGAGCTTCAGCCCGACGGCCACCACGGGACAAATTTGCTTCCATGGCGGCGACGAAGCAAACTTCATCCGCGCGTTCCTGGCGGACTTCTTCAACGGCTGCCAGTTCTGGCGGTCGTCCTTATTGGTACAGGCCTTGGTATTTCCGGTACGATCGGAACACTCGCGGCGTCGATGGGCCTGCTGGACCAATAGCGAGAGTAATAATCGAGGGCGCGTTTAACGCCAGTCGCAAAGTCGATTTTATACTCGAATCCAAGTCCGATTTGCTTTCGGGTGTCGCCGCCGCGGGCATACACGCCGGTCGGCTGGTCGGACATGCCGCGCACGTCCGGTGAATAACCGCACAGCTTGGCCGCTATCCGCGCGAATCCGATGAAGCTGGTATAGATTCCGGTCGATAGATTGACGGCGTTGCCGTCGTGGATCTTATCCATCGTGGCAATAACGCCCGCAACGCAATCATCGACATGGATGAAATCGCGCATCTGCGTCCCACTGCCCCATACATTGAGCACCTTGGCTCCCGGGTTAGCGAGTGCGCGCTTGCAGATGCTGGGAAACGGATAGGAGTCGTCTTGGTCTTCGCCGTAGCCGGAAAATGGTCGATAACAAACCGATTTTAGTCCGTGCTTCTCATAAGCAAGACGTGCCAGATACTCGCAGGTGAGCTTGGCCCAGCCATAGGACATATCGGGCATGCCGATGTCTTCATCAAAGTCGATCATGTCTTCGTGTAGCAACACATAACGATCCTCGCGCTGGTATTTGATGGGGTAGGCCGCGCTCGAACTGAAGCAAAGGGTCTTCGCCGGTTTCGCCACGGTTGCCCACTGCCAATACTCGGCGTCGATCGACAGATCATCGGCTACGGCGATCGGCTTGTTCTCGATCATGGCGCGTCCACCAACCATCGCCGCAAGATGTGCCGCGTATTGGTAATCGGTGTCGCGCACGCGCTTGAAAAAATCGCGGCAATCCTCGCGGAAGAATTTGAAATTTGAAAAATCGCGCGGCTCGAATAGCGGCCAGCCCGCCACCGGGTCAATCCCGCCAGTCAAGGGGGCGAGACAGTCGACCGCATGGACCTCATCGCCATTTTCAAGAAAATGCCTGACGAAATGACGCCCAACGAATCCCGCTGCTCCGGTGATAAGGATCTTACGCATGCTTAAAGTGCCTCTTGTAGAGCTCGAAAGCCCATGCCGCGCGGCCGGGTAGATAGGCCAGCAAGGATTCTGGGTTCTTGGGCAGCTCTTGGACAATGCTGATGTTGTTCTCGTAGCCGAGATACTCCTGCCTCATATCGCGGGTCAGGTCGTGCACATTGCGGTCCTGGAAGACGGAGGCCTTGCCATAGACGACGCGGTAGTCTTTGGCCTGGACGTAGTAGGCGGCCCAGATATCGTCCATGCGCCCGACATGGGGATAAAGGAAATAATTACTAAGAACATTGCCGCCGAGAAAGGTGTTCTGGGAATTGAATGGCGAAAGCTTGTTAGATGCAATCGGAAATCCCGCCGGATCGAAATCGCATTCCGGTGCGTGCTCCATGCGGCAGATTGCATCGATGTCCGGATCGCCATTCCAGAAATCGGCCTGGACGTCAGCGTGTACTCGCTTTCGCGTCTTGGCACTATAATTCCGCTTTGACAGCAGCTGTAGCGGGTAGCCGCGGTGCCACAGCTTCGGGTAATTGGTGGCGCCGATCGGGTCGAAGGCCGGCAGGTCAGTCTCGTAGTAATTGGCCTCGATTTCCCGGCCGATGAATAGGTTCTCACCCCAGCCGGCCAAGGGTATGTTATCGTCGTCCACCACGGCGACAATGTCCGCTTTCATATCGTGGGCGATGAGGAGACCGAAATTGCGCCGTTGGATGCAGTTCCAGCCAATAGCGTCGGACAGCTCCTTGTCGTATTTCTCTTGCGCCGCAGGATCCATGTAGACACCGCGCTCAAGATGATAGTCCTTTGGCGTTTTAAGGTCGCCGATGACGACGAGTTCCCAATCCTTCATCGCTTGGAAGAGTTTCACCGCCTTGGTCGGCGGGTTAATCGTTGTCGTAACAATGACTTTTTTCATATCCGATGCTCACTTGAGCGGTTCGTGTTTTGATATTTGAGCGCATCGTTGCGCAGGAGATGCTGGGCTGTAGCCAAGCGCACGCGTAGCCCAATCCTGAAATACTCGAAATTGCGAGCAAAGGTGTTCTGAGATTCACCTTCGGTACGCGCACGCCAAGTGCCGGGGATTTCGATCACCTTAACCCCGAGCCGCAGCGGCTTGATCACGGTTTCGAACAGGAGCGGGTGGCGCAGCTCAGCCCACTTTATGGCCTGCAGCAGCTTGGTCGGGAAAATCCGGTAGGCATAGGTCATATCCGTCAATTTTGTCCAATAGAGCAACGAGAACAACTTCTGGAAGGTCCAATTTGCGATCAGCTTGACCCGGCTATAATTCTCAAAGCCGCCTTGGGTGTGCCAACGGGTTACGGTCACGATCGCGGCAGGATGCGCGCGCGCCTCGGCGATAAGCCGCGGCACCAGGGCCGGATCGGTTTCAAGATCGCTGGCCATCATGATGGTATGCGTGCCACGCGCGAGATCGAACGCCTCGCGCATCGCACCGCCCAGAAATTTCAGCTTCTGATGATGGACAACGACCAGATCGCCGAGGCGCGCCGACAAGCTTTTGATCGTCGCCATACTCTCGCGCGTGGTCTTGTCGCAAACGACGATCAGCAGCTCCCGGACATCCGGCTTGGAAGTTTTGAGAATCGAGTCGACCGTCTCGACGAGCGAATAGGTCTCGTTGACGACGGGCAAGACGATCGTTGCCGACTCGAATGCGTAAGTTTGGGGAAGTGCGCTCATTGCACCTCAACCACGAGGTTGGGGCGACGAGGCTTGGTGAAGAAAATCATCCACCCAGACATGAAGACGACACCGATCAGACTGAACAGCCAAAGCGTACAGAGGCGAAAGATCACGATTGCTACAGTTGCAACCGACGTGGGCGCGGCGAGTCGTGTGAGCAGGAAAGCCATGACGGCCTCGAAGCCGCCCAGCCCGCCGGGCAGCATTGAAAGCGCGCCCGCCAAGGTCGACAGTCCGTAGATAGAGAACGAGATCAGCAGCGAACTGTGGATGCCAAGGCGTCCGACCAGGTAATGAAACGCCAAGGCCTCGCAGCTCCAAGCCGCGAGGGCTACGCTGCCGCCAATCGCCAACGGAATTGGCCGCGTGAGCAGCCGTACCGCGTCCAACATGTTAGTAAGCCTGAGACTGGCAGTACGAAGCCTGGGGATTGCTTGGGCGCGCACCAGTACGACGCGAGATTCCGCCGCCAGCAAAGCCACTGCGCCGACCGCGATAACGCTCACGAGCACGTAGCTCGACAGATCGATAAACACAGTGAGCCCGCCGATGGCCAGCACGATGACTGCGAACAGATCACCAAGACGCTCGATCAGCAGGACGCCGGCACCTTGTGACAGCGATATCCTATGCTGGCTGCGCAGCAGCACAGCCTTTGCCAGTTCGCCCGACTTTGCGGGCGTCGCGGTGAGGGCGATGCTCGCGACGAATGCCAAGATACTATGCAGGAGTGGAACATCCCATTGCAAAACGCGGATGTAATAGTGCCACCGGCCCGCGCGCAGGAGAAAACCGATCGAGACCAGGCCGACAATGATCAATATGTCGTCGGGCGAAATGGCCGTCAGTGCCAGCTGCCAGCCACCGCGGCCGGCCCAGAGTGTGGCAGCGGCATAAACGCTGACCATGCCCATTAAAATGAAACCGCTGCGCCTCAGCCATTTACCTTGCATTGATTCGTCGTCTGGGACGAGGCTGTCGTCTGGAAGCGTACTCCGCAGCGGTTTCATGACAAAACGCTCCGAGACGAATGATTATCGAAAAGAGTGATGTGATTTATTTGTCGCAGGCGACGGTACGGAATGTGGACCAGGACACAGCACGTGAGGACTGAGAGAGCTGTTTGATATGTGCAGGCGTATCCATGTGCGTTTCTTTCACAATTCCCGTGCCCTTAATCTTGCCAGCTTCTGTCACAAGAATACTTGCCTCATCCCAACTTAAGATAAGGTGAAAGTGAACATGGGTTATCGATTTTTTAACAGCACTGACGAACTTCATTTGTCGATAAATAGGCTTAAGATGACCGTAATAATCGCCTGTTAAACTTAAGCCGTAACGCTCGCGTCAAACGGATTGTTCGGATTGTTTGCTGATAACTGGGCGGGGACGGTCCGCGTCATGCAGTGTTGGCCGTTTGCCGTCGGGAACCGCGGATGCGGCGTGACGATCCGCACTCGGCACACGATGGAAAAACAACCTCCGAAAGATGTAGTTTATGACCTTCGTCGAGGTGATCGAAATCGCGAAGTTTTCAGCGACCAAACGCGCGATTTATTTCCGGGCCATTCTCTTGGTCATCGCGTTTGCGCTGATTCCGACGGCAGCGGAGTTATGGGGCCTACGGTTCCGCGCCGAGACGCGCCATCTGATCGATTTCGATGGATTCTACATCGCCGGACAGTTGGTGTGGCGTGGCGCGATCGAGCAGGCTTATCGTTTCGCCACGATGTTCCCATTACAACAATCCGCTTCCGACAGCGAAACTTTCCAACCCTGGACCTATCCGCCCCAATTTGACCTTCTGGTTGCGCCGCTCGCACTACTGCCACTGGGACTGGCCTATAGCCTGTTCACGATCGGGACGCTCGCCGCTTATCTGGCGACCCTAAGACGGATCGCAGCCGAGAACTTTGTGCCGGTTTTGATTTTACTGGCGCCCATAATCGTGATCACGGTCCGATGCGGCCAGAATGGATTCTTGACCGGAACGCTCATCGGCCTGACCTGTCTTGGGCTTCTGGCTGGCAGATCATTAGCGGGGCTGCCGCTCGGCTTGATGATCATCAAACCGCACCTCGCAGTGGCCTTTGCAGTCTACACACTTGTCAATCGGCGCTGGGGAACGGTTGTTGTCGCTGCTGCGACCGTCGCCGCAACTTCAGCACTCGCCACCGTTTTGCTTGGCCCGGCGGTCTGGACGGCTTTCCTCGATGGAATTACGGAAGCGCGCGTTTTTCTTGAGCATGGCTTTTATCCGTTCTTTCGCATGATTTCTCCCTATGCGGTCGTTCGTACGGTCGGGTTTTCGGGGCTCGTCGCAACGACCGCGCAGGTCCTCGTCGCCATTCTCGCCCTTGGCGTGGTCGTTCTCGCCAGTCGTCAACTCTCGCCTCGGCAGTCGCTGGGAGTGGCCGCAATCGCCACCTTGCTGATCAGCCCTTACGCATATGATTACGACCTGATGATCCTTGGAATTGGACTGGGATTGCTGCTGCCCGACTTGACGGACCTCGGAACGGAGCGGGAGCGCCTGGTCCTTTATGCCCTGATCCTCTTTATAGGGGTCTTTAGCCTCACCCAGACCGTCATCTCATCGGTGTCACACCCCGACAAGGTAATCGGGGAAGACAAGGAGCTGTCCTTAGGTGGGCTAGCACTCGTCGCTATTCTCGTTCTGACGTGGCGCATTCTGCGGCGTAGTCACGGGAGAAGCGCGGAGAGGATAGAGGTTTGCGTCACAACGTCGGCCTATGTCCACGCAAATCCGCCACCGACCGCCACATCGATGTGAGATAAATCGCGTCATGGCTTAACGTAAATGCTCGCATACATTCCTGTGTATGCCTCCTTCCAACCTCGCTTCCCCACCAGAAACTGCCTCAACTCTTCATGTGTCTTGATCCAAAGCACCGTATCGATTTTGTATTTCGCCAGCACGGCGTCCCAAGCGGCCTCATTGATCTCGAATTGGCTGAGTTTGAAAAAGTCACGCAGTAAATCGTCTGGATAAGCGGTAGATGCTCGACCATCGACGAAGACGGGTATGGCGCCCCGATCGCGAAAGATCAAAATTCCACCGTAGTTCCAGTGATTCAGAAGCCGCGCATGCGAAAAATGTGATTGAAGATAACGGACATCCTGTTCTGAAAGCATTTGCGGAAGCCCGAGAGCCGGATCTATTTGCATATAAATCAATGGCAGAGCGCACGCCGCAATGATGCCGGCACCGCATAACGATCTTCGGACCGTAGAATCATTTGCCCTTTTAGGCAGCCACCGATCAAGGTGAAGAGCCAATGGAACCGTTGAGAATAGAAAGAAGAAAGACATGTATCGAAATTGATAAAGTCCTAAAAACAAAAGCAGCCAGGAAAGCAGCCGCGACTCGATAGGACCAGATCCTCTGTAGCGCAGTTCGAACGCAACAAATATCAAAATATATATCATGCCAGGAATGCTCCCCGGCACGGTTATATTCCGATAATAGGGCCACCACTCGGTGATGTACGCTTGCGAAAAGTGGCCCAGTACGGTCGTCAAGCCTTCATAGATATGCCAGCCAAGAGGGTTGATAAATGTCGCGATAAAGCACCCAACCCCCACGAAACCATAGATCTTGAAATTCGCCCAATCCCGTCTCAACAACGCCACGCCAAAGAAAACACCGACAATAAAAAGACCAAGCAAAAACCCACCATGCAGATTAGCCCACAGCACCATAATTGCCGGCAGCAAAAAGCGGCACCGCGTTCTTTTCAAACACTCTCCGTAGAATACGACGGAAAACAACATGGTGGACATGTTTGGCGAAGCCGCGAGATAAATATTCGGGTACGCGGCAAAAGCGGGGTAAAGCAGACACGCGGACAGGACGGAAATACAAACTGCAATCGCCGAGGCTCCGCTGCGTAGGCAGACGGACGTAAGATATCCGACTATGAGTGCGCCGCATGCGACTACAAATAATATGAGGCCGCTGAAATTCGCATATTGAAATAACACACTGGCAATCACGTCCCAAAGCCACGAAAGATTAAACCATTGCCTGCCTTCGGAAGTAAACGACCATGGATCGTGGAATGGAATATTGCCGCGCTCTCTGATCAAGTCTCCGGCGGCCAGGTGCCATCCCAAATCATAGTGGCCAAGCAGGACCGGCCCGTTTACGAGGTAATACACACATGCGAATGAAATAAGGAAGACGTAGATCCCGGACCTCTCAAAGCAAGATATGAAATGGCCCATCCGTCTCCGAACCGGATCATGGCGGAGGACCGCCGGCGCAAATGTCGCTTCCGCCGCCGCGCCGAATTTGTCGTTCGCAAAACCCATGACTCTCCCGCGCCTGCGGGGGCCGTTCTGGCGCCGTTTTCGGCCGCGTGTCGGCTTTCGCCCGCTTTCCCGCGCTATCGGTGGCAGGTCTTCCTTAATGCGGGGCTAGCGCGCCCGCGCGAATTCGCGGTGCGGGGCGATACCGTTAAGAGACCCTCAATCCGTCCGGTCTTGTCCGGCTTGTCGGCCGCGCTTTCGCTGCCGGTTTCGCGGTGACCGAAAGGCGGCGTTAAGGCCGAGCCGTTAGCTTGGCCCGCGGTTTGGCGGCCCGCTCATGAGCCCAGATTCCGGCAACACCATTCGCTACAGCATCGTCGTGCCGATCTTCAACGAGCAGGCCGTCTTGCCGGCTCTGCTGCGTCGGCTCGATGCGCTCATGGACGCGCTCGACGGACCCGCCGAGGCCATCCTGGTCGACGACGGCAGTTCCGACCGCAGCGGCATCGAGCTCGAGGCCAAGGCCAAGGCCGATCCGCGTTACCGCACGATCGCCTTGTCCCGCAATTTCGGCCATCAGATCGCGATCACCGCCGGCATGGACGCCGCCGCGGGCGAGGCCATCATCGTCATGGACGCGGATCTGCAGGATCCGCCGGAAGTCGTGCACGACATGATCGCGCGCTGGCGCGAGGGTTTCGATATCGTCCACGCCAAACGCCGCGAGCGCGACGGCGAGAGCCGCTTCAAGCGGTTGTCGGCGGCGCTGTTCTATCGGCTCGCCAATCGGGTCTCCACCATCAGCATTCCGAACGACGTCGGCGACTTCCGCCTGATCGACCGCAAGGTGCTCGACGCCTTCCGCCACATGCCCGAGCAGGATCGCTTCGTGCGCGGCATGTTTGCCTGGCTCGGCTTCCGGCAGACCGAAGTGTCGTTCCACCGCGCGCCGCGCGCCGCCGGCGTCACCAAATATCCGCTCGCCAAGATGATGCGGCTCGCCATCTCCGGGCTCATCAGCTTTTCCGACCTGCCGTTGCGGCTGGCGATCTGGATGGGCATGGGCGTGTCCGGATTGGCGATCGTCTACGGCGCCTATGCGATCGGCTTGCGCCTGCTCGGCGGCGATGTGGTCGAGGGTTGGACCTCGACCATCGTGGTGATCGCCTTCCTGTGCGGCGCCAACATGCTGATGACCGGCATCGTCGGGATCTATGTCGGCCGCATTTTCACCGAAGTGAAACGCCGGCCGCTGTATGTGGTGTCGCGGCGCACCGGCTTTGATCGCGCCGCCGCAGAGGGCGGGCGCGGCGGCGCCGAGGAGCCGGGTGCCGCCGGTCTTGGGTCGCGATGAGCGTCGTGACCGCGCCTACCGATAACCGGGCCGTCGCGGCGCCGCTCCGGGCTGCCGGTGCGCTTCGCCGTTGGCTGCCGCGCCTTGCGAT
>Ga0182024_10018485_pt1 | contig 12972 bp, 11 predicted proteins | sample P32metaG_FD_120480 | JGI IMG/M metagenome (GOLD analysis project Ga0182024, IMG submission 120480) | Permafrost microbial communities from Stordalen Mire, Sweden - P3-2 metaG (Illumina Assembly) | ecosystem: Environmental > Terrestrial > Soil > Wetlands > Permafrost | place: Sweden: Stordalen...
GGCCACGCCCTTGGCAGTCGCCTGCATGAGATGCGCCCGCTTGTGATCCGGGTTCAGCGCGATGGCCAGCAGTCCCGCTTGCACCAGTGAGTTGGCGGCCCGCTGGATCACCTGGCGATGGTGCCCGATGCTTCGGCCAATCTGCGGAACGGTGGGTGGCGTTCTGGCTTCTATCACCGCGGTCAGCACTGTCATTTCCAGTGACGACAAGCCTGATCCGACATGGGTGCCCGCAAAAACGGTTTGTAGCCGGCTGCGCAAACGGATGACTTCATCCACGACGCGGACCAGCGGATGGGAAGAGACCCGCGCCTTACTGCCCATTATGCATATGGGAACGTTGTTTCATATAGACCATCTTCAAGGAAAAGTGGGACAGCGTGAAGGAAAAGTCACACCGGTACTCATGGGTTTTTTGCAGGCGTGGCCACGGCTGCAAGAATACGATTTGTTCGCTGGTCAAAGGATGGCAGGGTGTCCGGATGGGTCACGATATACGGGTGATTCTCGCAAATGCCACGGACCACGTAAGCGCCAACCATGGGCAGGGGGAGGCCGACTCGGCCTGACATGGTGCTGGGACTCACGTCGCTGCCGGCTTTGATGGTATTGGCGCGCAAATTGGATTCGACATAAGCGGGGCAGAGCACAGAAACGCCTACACGGTGCGGCGCCATTTCGGAGCGCAGAACTTCGCTGAGCGCCACCACCCCGCATTTTGCCGCGGTGTATGCGCCCGTGCCCGCAAAGGCAGGAGCCAGGGCCATCATCGATGAGGTATTGACAATCTGACCTGTCTTGCGCTCGCGCAAATCAGCGGCAAATGTCGATACACCGTTGAACACACCAGCCAGGTCGATCGCGAGCATGCGGTCGAACGAGCCAGGCTCGGCGTCGGCGCAATGACGCCCATCGGTACCGATGCCAGCATTGTTGACGAGGATGTCGACCGGACCGAAGCGCAGCTCGGCGAGCTTCTTCGCGTTACGCCATCCGCTCCGATCGCGGACATCCAACGCGATCGTCGCCACGTTCGAGCCGCGCTGCGCCATCGGGGCCAGCGCTTCTTCGTCGATATCGGCTACGGTGACCGCGAGGCCCTGGCCGAGCAGGGCGTCGACGACGCCCAGCCCGATGCCGCTCGCGCCCCCCGTGACGAATGCATGGCGATATTTGCCGGTGTCGAGCGTTTTTGACGCAGGATTCGGCGGCGAGATCTGGAAGGCTCGCCGCATGCGTGCGAACCGCTTCTCGATGATGGGCGCATAACCAGGGTGGGTCGTGATGTAGGGTTCATTGTTCGCGATACCGTCCATTACACAATCGGCAACCATTGTTGAACTCACGTCAGACCCTGGCATAGGTTCCTTGAGATCAAGAACCTCGCCGCCCACGCGTGACGTCGTCAGCCCCAGATTGGTTGACACCAGTCCTGGGCAGAGAACGGAAACGTCGATTCCGTGCGACGCCAGCTCTTCGCGCAGCACTTCACTGAGGCCCACGATGCCGAAATTGGCCGCCGCGAATGCTCCGCAGTTGGGGCGCCCGACGGCGAGGCCTCCCGCAATCGATGACGTGTTGATGATGTGGCCTGTGCCACGCGCGCGCAGATCAGCGGCGAACGTCAACACGCCATTGAAGATGCCGGTGAGATTAATGGCAATGACTCGATCGAATGACTCCGGGTTCATATCGGCCAACGCACGGGCATTCGGTCCAATACCAGCATTGTTGACGAGGATATCGACCGGTCCAAACCGGGCCTCGGCTTCTTGTTTTACCGCACTCCACGCGGATCGGTCGCGGACATCAAGTGTGATGCCAGCGAAGCGCGACCCGCGCTGCGCACTCTCTGCGGCTAAGGCCTCTTTGTTGATGTCAGCAGCGGTGACGCACACGCCGCGTGCCAGCAGCGCATCGACAATGGCTAGGCCAATACCGCTCGCGCCACCGGTCACAAAAGCGTGCCGAGCATTAGACAGCTCCATGATTGAGCCCCTCGCATGCTGGCTGCGGTATGAGTGAGAGCAACGTGGCCATGTATCGACGCAACACTCCGCACTGCTCGCCCAGCGTTCATTTGGTCATGGCTATCGATTCCGTCATCGAACTTCTGCTCGGAAGCAGGTAGACATAAATCCGGCCCACGCTTGGCAGCGCGCCCAGAAATACGGCCACCGACGGCACCCTTGCCCAAACTGGAGTTAGCCCAACTTTGGGCGGACATGCAAGCCCGAGGAACCCGCGCCCCTATCGCGCCGGGTCGGGCTTCTCCAAGATCACCACCGAAGGCAGTAATCGTTGCAAAATTCCGTTGGCAGCCTGTGCGTACGGTGATAGATAATCTGCCGTTCGCTACCGAGGAACAGGTTGGTTTTGTGATAACCCCGCCCGCGCGCTTCACCTCTGTTTCAGTTGCCTCAAGCGAGTCCACCCGAATAACCGGAAGTGGCGCGAGCGAGGCTTCTTTAGCATCGGCCTGAAGTCCGAGATCCACATCTCCTGTCATCGTGCATGAATAGGTTGGGCCAAAGTCAGTCATCGCGAAGCCAAACGCATCTGCATAAAACGATTATGCGGGGCCTGTGGCTGCCGCCGGAAGTTCGACGAAACAGATTCTATTGGGCATGGATTACTTCCTTTCGTGTCCAAGCGCATAACACCGGTGCGAGGGAGCGTCACAGGGTCCCGCAAGGTCGGAGCGGGAGTGTTTAGAAGCGATGACGCGGCTATTGCTAGCCGCGGAGTCGCTTGGCAAAAAGCTTTCGCCGCTTGCTGTTCGTGATGAAGACATCGACTACGTGGTTTCTTCCGCTGTGGAGCCGCACCCCCATATCCCCAGGTTGTCGGCGACCCAGAAGTCGCCTAAGGCCGCGGCGCCCAGCGACTTGGGTGCTCTGTTCGAAGCAATGAAAAGCATACCGTGGACCACTCTTCAGCAACTCAAGGGCGATGTGACCCTGATAAAGAAGATCGAGGAGGCCGAGTCGACTTTGCAATCGCTACGCAAGGCGCTGACTTAGCACGTTGGTGCACCGCCACGAAACTGCGCATGACGGATGGCATGTCTGATGAGGAGCTTAAGAATCGTTGATAACTAACCGGCCGGCAAACCTAAATCTGCTTTCCAGGTAAGCGTACAACAAGTCCGTCGAGGTCCTCCGTGATATTGATCTGACAAGAAAGCCGGCTGTTCGGTTGCTCATCAATAACTTCCTCAAGCAGCGCTTTTTCTGTTGCGCTTCGCTCTCCAACCCGATTGAGCCAAGCCGGATCCACGTAGACGTGACAGGTCGCACACGAGCAGGCACCACCACATTCTCCGATAATTCCTCGCACGCTATTTGCCACGGCACCTTGCATGACAGAAAGGCCGGGCTACATCGATCTCGTGCTCTGCTCCGTCGAACTCAATGTATGTGATCTTCGCCACTTAATTCAAATGCTGATCATGAACGCTCGGCGCCGCCTAAGCGCGATAACCGCTCAAGGCCGCTGAGCCAAAGAGGCCGAGCTTCACCTTGCCTGTCATCTGATTGCCCTCGACCTTAACGTCGAAGCTCAACTTGATCGACATGGGCTTGCTGACCTGCATCGTCCAGGTGATCCTTTCTCCCAACGCTTGGCCATTACTGATGGCTTCGCCGCCCATCGGGCTGTCGATCCGACCGGTGACGGTCTCGCCCTCGCGGACGAGCTGCACGGTCATCTCTTGGGGCCCCGCGGGCGTCTGCAGTGTGCACTGCCACGTCTCGCCGCCCAACGACACCAACGGGGCGGGTTGTTCAGTAGTGAAAGCCGCCGCAGCCTGATGCGAACCTGCCGCTGCTCTATGACCGCGCGGCACGGCGGCTGGCAGCCTATCCCAGCCGCGCGTCGTGGACGACGAAGAGAGCTGAGAGTTCTCCAAATCCACAGTCCAATCGGGGAAGCGCTTCAGGAGTTCGTCCAGTGCCACACGCCCTTCCACCCTGGCAAGCGCCGAACCGATGCAGGAATGGATCCCTCGCCCGAACGTGATGGCAGGCGCGCCTTTGCGATGAATATCAAAGCGATCCCCGTCGGGAAATCGCCGATCATCGCGGTTTGCGGCAGCCACCAAGCACTGCAGGATGCTCCCTGCCGGGACGGTTTGATTATGAATTTCAACATCCCGAGTAACATATCTGGCGACTTGGGTCCCTGGTGGTTCGACGCGAAGGATTTCTTCGATTGCCGCCGGAATTAACGCTGGATCCTCAGCGATCTCGCGACGCTGGCCGGGATGATCACTCAGCACCTTGCCGATCCAGCCAATCAGCCGGGACGTGGTTTCATTGCCGGCACCCGCGAGTACGCTGACGAAGACCAGAATTTCCTCTCGCGTAAGCTTGCGTCTCGTGCCAGTCTCATCCTGGAATTCCATATTCAGCAGTTCGGTCATGAGGTCGTTGGAGGGGTGCTTGACGCGCCACTCGACGTAGTCTTCAAATCCGTCTCCGCGGTAGGTACCTTGAGAGACATCCATCGGCTTCCCGGACTCAGTGCGCAGAGATTCGTCAACCTTCGCGCGAATCATGTCCCGATCCTCATCAGGAATTCCAAGCAGCATACCGATAACGCCCCCTGGCAGCTTTGCTCCCAGGTCGGCGATAAAGTCGATACGGTCCGAGCCAACGAGGGGATCGAGGCATCGAGCGCAGTAAGCACGGATTTGCTCCTCCAATGCATTCATACGCTTGGGCGTAAACACTCGCGAGACGACATTGCGATAAGCGGTATGAGCCGGGGGATCCAGCCAAATGAACATCCCCGGGGGGACTTCAACGCCTGCTTTGATAAATTCGAGGATATCGCTGCGAGCAGAACTGAAAGTCTTGGCATCCAACAAGCACGAATCGACATCGCTGAATCGGCTCACCGTGTAAAAATCGTGCACATCGTTGTAATACAGCGGCAATTCGTCTCGTAGACGCCGGTAGAGCCCGTAGGGGTTCGCCGATATCTCTGGGTTGAATGGGTCCCAATAAATCGGGCTGCGTGCGTCAGTATTCGTTTGGCTCATCACATGCCTCCTGCGGGCATAAATATTGTTGAAGCTATTTCCTACTGCTGAGGAGTTGCGCTGAAAAAGCTGTCGGAGCTCAAAGGTAAGCGCTATAGATATGAGTCACCATGGATCACTACAGGTAAATTAAAGTAGATGGACCCGCCTGTCAATTGAACAAAATTGCGGGTCTCGGGGTCCTCTCATTTGGGCGTGGTTCAAAGGTGGGGTGGTGAGGCCACCGGTGTCATAAAACTAAGCTTCCGTCGACCTACCACTTCCAGGAGGTGCGCCATGGAATTCTTCATCTGGGTTGAGACGAGGAATGCGGGTCGCACGGCCGACACACAGCAGATTGCCATGGTCGGTCGATCGGCCAGCAGGCATAAAGGCGGCGGCGGAGATTGGACTCTCGTTAGCTGACGGCAAAACTATCATCGGACAGGTACAGCGTCGTGTGGTTGAGATGCAGGATCGTTACCTCGACTGACCTGCCGAGTGGAGCAGCCCATGACACGCTTGCCGGGTAGTCGTGCATGGCGCTGATGGCCGCACTCATCTGCTAATCCGCAAGGGCAAAAAACCAGCCAACACGACCCTTCAATCCTTCGGACAGATGGAGCGGAAGTGACTGAACGAGGATCATGTAAGCGAGATGTTGCGAGACCAGGGATGCGCCTGGGTGTTTCAAACATTCCAAACCAGTGGGAGCGAAACCGGACCGATAATACCGGCGGAGTAGGATTCGATCTGCGCTCCAGGTTTGATTCGGAACTTCGGTAAGATCGACAGGCCCTCTTCCAATGCGATCTTCATCTCGCGGCGGGCAAGATGTACGCCGATACACAGATGGGGGCCATAGCCGAAACTCACATGGCGCGGCTTCCTGTTCAGATCCACCACTTCCGGATTGGGGAAGATTTCGGGATCATTGGCGGCCAGGTATGTCGACATCAGCACCAAGTCGCCAGCTTTCATCTTGATACCGCCGATCTCCGTGTCAATCTTGCAGAGCCGCAGCGTGACGACGGCGGCATACGCTCGCATCAATTCCTCTAGCGCGTCGGAGATTTTGTCCGGATTCGCCCGCAGATAATCCTGATGCTCGGGGAACTCGGCGAGATGGCGGAACTGATTTGCCATATTCGTCGACACGGTATCGAGGCCACCGACGAACAGGTTGAAACAGAAGCCCTTCAGCTCGTCCTCATTCAGCTTGCGTCCATCAATTTCACCCTCGACAACCAGGGTGAGCAGATCTTTGCGAGGAGTGCGCCGTCGCTCCGCACATTCGGCCGCGAGATATTCGGTAACCAGCTTCACGGATCTGGCAAATTGCTCCAGAGAGCCAGTACGAAGCAGACCATGCTCCCATTCAAGAAACTCCGCCATTTTATCCTGAGGCAGCCCCATCAGCTCCAGAAAGACGCGGATCGGGAACTCGAAAGCGAATTCGGAGACGAATTCACACGCGCCGTTAGGTGCAATCTCCAGCAGCTTCTCGCGTGCGAACTGCCGGATATGGTCGTCCAACAGCGCAATCTGCTTTGGCGCGAACATGGGGTTTAGCAGCGTGCGGTATCGAGAATGCAAAGGCGGCTCGGCTTCGTGGGGCACGGAGACCCAGTTCTCTCCGATCGTCTGCCCGAATTGGCCGGTTCCATGCACCGTGAAATGATCGGTATCCTGGTAAATCTGCTGCAAATCCTTGTACCGACGGGGTACCCAAGCGCCGGGCGAGGCATGATGCACTCCCTCGGCCCAGAAAATGGGCGGGTTCTCATGCACGGCCGGTATTAGTGTGCGCGGCAAAACGGACATTCTGCCGCCGCGAGTAAAGAAGAGATAGGGGCGGACCAGATCTTCCGGCACATGCGCCGGACGGTTGGGGGGCTGGAGAGCAGTACGATTGGTCGAATTCTCCAATTTTTTCTCCTGCTATTCATTAGAAAAAGCGGTGATATCTCGAGGCACAGGTGCTGGCGCTTTATCGGTAGCCGCCGCGGATGCGGTTTTGGACCAGCACGTCGGAAAAGCAGTTTCGTAGTCGCCGATGGGGGCGCCGTCTGGTATGTCGTCTCTCACCAGCGCGCCCTGCATTCGGCCGGGGGATGGAAAAGCCTTGCCACTCGGGGTGTGGTAACGCAGATCCGGGCCGCCCAGCAGTACTGCCAGCGCCCTGCGAGGGCGATCGTGGCCCGGGTGCCCGTCGGCACCATGGAGCATGTTTCCCTGGAACGCGAGGACATCTCCAGAAGCGACTTCCCAGCTCAGGACGTCGAAGCTGTCCCGATACCGTCGTACGTCAGGGGGGTGCGGGAGCCATGCATCGCCGACCACACGGCGATTGGCCTGAGTCCCTGTCGAGGGTCTCATCGTGGCGTTGACGTCGCTATTGCTATTGTAGACGACGTTCCACCGATGTGATCCGCGTACCACCTGTACGGTGATCTCCGGAGGCGAGTGATCGCACGGGAACCACAATCGTACGAGCGAATCCCCGCGGACCCGCAGGAACGGCGTGTCCTGATGCCAGGGCGTCGGGACGATCGGCCCCCGGGTCTTGTAGAAGATCTGATCCAAGATGAGATGGGCGGCTGATGTGCGCAACAGCGTCGCCCCAATGCGACCGATGACGCCGCTTGCCAGCAACGCGCGCAACGAAGGGCTCGCCAGCGAGGCATAATCGCGAACGAGCGTGCGCCCCAGACCATCTACACCATCGACGATCGTGGGACGCCCGGATGGCGCTTGATACGCTTCTTCGACACCGCGCTCGAGCAATCGGGAGACTTCTGCATCGAGAATGCCTCGGATCACTACGGCGCCGTCCCGCTCATAGCGACGGATATCGTCTTCGGTGATGTTGAGGCAGCTCATGAGGATACCATTGCGATTGGAACGCAGACTACGGCAGAATGGCTCCGAGAGTCAAGGTGGAACAATGTTCCATGAGTGGAATGAGCAGTAAATCACTGGTTTCTTCGCATCCGCTGCGCTTAGGGCGAGATCAATGCCGGACCGCCCAGGCGCGACATGGGGCAAACAACTTATTTTCCTGTCATTAGTTTCCAAAAATGCAAAGCGTAAATTTCGATCATTTTGATATCTCTGGGCAGCGGCTTGACACTCTGCTCGGACGAGAGCAGTATCCTGTTGTATACATTGGGACACAGTTCCTGAACACGCCGCAACGGCCGCAACGTACGGTTACGTGGGGAGGGGGTTTGTGGGAGTTCGCACGTTCGACAAGCTCGCACCGCCGGACTTGGCTTCATCCTGTCCGTTCCCTGTTCCGCGACTTTCCATGTCCAAAGCTCGTCAACGCGCGAGCGCACGTACGCGAACCTGACCGCATTCAATTTCGTCGATCCGATTACGGGAGTTCGGATGAACAACATAAAATTCAAGACGATGCTGGGCAAATGGTAGGCGCAACGAAGTCGCCATTCTTCAACGAACTGTTGACATTAAGTTCGCTATTTCGCCAGCTTGTCGGGAACTTGGCGCGGCTCTGCCAGCCATTGCTGGTTCTGTTGCTCACTGCACGGCGCCTGGTGCACGAAACCGATCTTGGTCGACGCAAGCGCGCCAAATCGTTCGGCGAGTTGCCCAAGCATTCCGATTTATATGTCATGGGGGAGTCGCAACGCTAGCGGGCAATGCGATACTAACTGTCAATACCGCGCGAGACGGTCAATTTTGGGTCAAATGGGGAGTAGTAATGAACGGTAAATCCGTATCCAAAGTCATGCGATTGCTTGGCGCATGGATTCTCATTCAAGGGGCGCCGGCGTTCACCTATGCGGCCGATGCGCCGGCCGCCCAACAAGACGACTTGCTGTCGATCATCGTGACGGCGCGGCGCGTCGAGGAACGTCTGCAGGACGTGCCGATCTCGATCAGCGTGTTCAATCAGCAGCAGCTCGACAATCGCAACATCGTCAATGCGAACGACTTGGCGGCCTACACGCCCTCGCTACAGGTCAATAATAATTTCGGGGCCGCGAACTCGGCATTCTCCATCCGCGGCTTCGTGCAGGATATCGGCACGCAGCCTTCGGTGGGTGTGTTCTTCGCCGACGTCGTGTCCCCGCGCGGTGCATCGAACAACATCCCGGTCGGCGACGGTGCCGGTCCGGGCTCCTTCTGGGATCTGCAGAACGTGCAGGTATTGAAAGGACCGCAGGGCACCCTGTTCGGCCGCAACACCACGGGCGGCGACATCCTGATCGTGCCGCAGAAACCCACCTCGAAGCAGGAGGGTTATGCCGAGATCACCTTCGGCAATTACGGTGAGAAGCGCATCCAGGCGGTCGAGAATTTGCCGATCAACGACAACATTCGATTCCGTATCGGCGTCGATCATCAAAATCGCGACGGCTACATGAACAACGACACCGGCGTCTATCCGGCTCGCCTGGGCGATGTAGATTACACCGACGTGCGCGCGAGCCTGGTGATCGACATCACGCCTAATATCGAGAACTACACCATCGCTTCCTATTTGGTTTCCGATACCCATGGCGACGTGCAGAAGCTGGTCGGTTGCAATCCGTCATTGAGTCTCACGAATTTTCTGGGATTGCTCGCCTGTGGACAGCTCGCACAAGAAGCGGCGAAAGGCGCAGGATTCTATACGGTGCAGAGTCCCCTGTACGATCCTGATACGCGCTTGGAACAGTGGCAGGTCATCAACACCACCACCTGGCATGCCAGCGATAATCTGATCCTCAAGAATATCGGTAGCTACGCGGTGTTGGACGAGAAATATCGCACTGCTTTGTTCGGCACGAACTTCTTTGTGGCGCCCGGTGTTCCCATCAACTTTGCCAACAGCATCCCGTTACCAGGTGGTTCGAGCGCCGATGAGAGCACGGCAACGGAAGAAATTCAGTTGCAAGGCAATGCCTGGGACAACAAGCTGACTTGGCAGGCCGGCGGCTACGTCGAGGATGAGGAACCCTTGCAAAAGGTCGGTTCGCAATCCGCCGTGCTGCTCGATTGCACCAATACGGATGACTTCAATTGCATCAATCCGATCGGCGCTGGTGATATAAACTACACCGCCGGAAAGGATTACTTCAATGACTTCGGTTTGTACGAACAATCGAGCTACTCGCTGACGGATCAGTTGAAGTTCACCGAGGGCTTCCGCTATACCTGGGATCGCGAGCACACCAACAGTCAGCTCATCAGCTATGAGATTCCGGGTCCGTTCGCTGAGGTAGCCACCTGTTCATTCCCCGGCAACTCAACCCCCCCGCCCCAATGCGCTCTGGCTTATCGCACGCAGTCCCATGCACCGACTTGGTTGCTGGGCGTGGACTACAAGCCGATTGAAGACCTGCTGCTGTATGGCAAATATTCCCGCGGCTACCGGGCGGGCGGTATTTCACCGCAAGTGCCGGAGAATTTTGCGATCTTTCAACCAGAGCGCGTTGACACCTACGAGACCGGCTTCAAAACCAGCTTCACTGCTCCGATTCAAGGCACTTTCAATGTGTCCACCTTCTACAACAACCTCAGCAATCAGCAGATACAGGTGGGCTTTGACCCGAATCCCCTCTACACGGGGCCGCCGGTGGGGCCGGCGTCCGGCATCTACAACGCCGGCAGGTCGCGCATCTGGGGTGCGGAAATGGACTCATCCTTGGTATTGTTTCCGGGCTTCACGCTCGATGTTGGCTACACGTACCTGAACGCCAAATTCAAATCGGTCGCAGCGGCTGCGACCCCGCCCACCAGTCCCTATGCGGTACAGCCCTCGGCACACCCGGGAGACACAACGGTGCTGACGCCGCGAAGCAAGGTCAGCACGACCGGTACCTACACGTTCCCGATTCCGGACACCGTTGGCCGCGTCTCTCTGTCGGCGACCTTCACGCATACCAACAAGGAACTCGTAAACTACGACGACCGGAACTTTCCCGAGGTTGCGGGCTTGAGTGTTCTGCCGTCTTTGAATCTGGTCAATATGGATTTGAACTGGAGAGGCATCTGGGGGACCCATGTGGATGTGTCGGGGTTCGTGAGCAATCTCACCAACAAGGAGTACTACACTTACATACCCGGCCTATTCTCCAATGTGCCGTTCGAAACGGCGGAGCTCGGACAGCCGCGCTTCTACGGTGTGCGTCTGCGTTACAGCTGGTAGGCATTGGGCGGGGAACGTCGAGGGCGCAAGCCTTTGGCGTTCCCTTGAGCCTTGTGCTCGAGCACCTTCCAAACAGTCTAAATAACGTTCAGTTCGCGCACGCGTGATCGGTTGGGAGCCGACGGTTAGTATCGAGGAAGGCATTGGCCGCCTGATCGTAGTGCGGAGGATCCAAGACTGAATATGCAGAGGCTCAGTGTCATCTCAAAAGGCAGCGATTCGTTGCCCGACTTCGTCTACGGACATTTACGCTCGGCGATCCGAAACCAAGAACTCAAGCCGGGCGATCGACTGCGCGAGGTCGAGTTGGCCGAGCGGTTAAGTGTCAGCCGTACCCCGGTCCGTGAAGCGCTCAAGCGCTTGAAGAGTGAGGGGCTGATTCAGGTTGCGCCGCCCCGCGGCTTCGTCGTCACCGCACTCACACAACGACGTGTCATGGAGCTCTACGCTATGCGCGAGGTGCTGGCCGGTGTGGCGGCACGTTTTGCCGCCGAGCATGCCTCGCCGATGGAAATCCACACGCTGCAGGAACTGGTCGCGCAACAGGGCCGCGCTAAAGATGCCGCCACGGCGGCCCATACGAATGATCAGCTGCGCGAAGCGATTACTTCTGCGGCACATAATGAATTTCTGACGCGTGCAACAAATTCGCTGAATGATGCGCTGGAGTTACTCGGTGCGACGACCTATTCCATGCCGGGGCGTATCGAGTCGGGATGGAAAGAGAACAAGAAAGTCGTCGAGGCTATCGCGCGACGCAATGGCTCGGTCGCCGAGGATGCCGCTCGGCTGCACGTGCGCAATGCCGCCAAGCTGCGCGTACAAATGCTATTCGGCAAGCGTGCTGGCTGAGAGACTCGCTATGCCGTTGCGCTGCACTGACCAGGCAGCGTCAACGCAAAGACCACAGTCGGTTCCGGTGAAGGTGCGAGCCGCCCGTTTGTCCTTGCGAAGCTGCCACTCGAGCCAGTCCGTGGCGACACGTGCGGCTGTGCCGCCATTCGGCTCGGCGAAGCTGCCTTGGTGGCCGGCATCGCGCTTGATGGCGAGCACCACGGGAACCTGCTTGATATAGGCGAAGTCTTCCTGAGCCACCTTCCAGGCAATATCGGTCTGATTGCCGACGATATACAAGACCGGCGTGTGCAGCGCATTGAGATTGGCTTTTTCAATGTCCATGCCGGCCTTCGCATGCATGTCGGGAAAGACACCACTGTTATGCAAGATAATCGCTTTGATGCGTGGATCGGCCGCTAACAAGATCGCTTGCATACCTCCGCAACTGTGTCCAGCGACCGCCACAAAACGCGGATCGATTTTCCGAAAGTAAGCGCTACCTTTCCGCTCGTTCTCTGCAAGCGCCCAGTTCAACGCGAATCGAAGATCATCCGCCGTCGTCTTCATGAATCTATCGGGTGGCGGCGTGGGATCCGCGGACGGGCCACTCATAATTGTGCCGGGAGCAATGCCTAGGTAGCCATGCGACGCGATCTCCTCCAAATGAAGCCTTGCACTGGACCCATCATCGCTGCAGCCGCCGTTGCCCCAAATAAGTAAACCAAGCTTCTTGCTTCCGAGCCCCCCCAAGTCGATTGGCCTGTAAATAGTATAGTTTGGAAGCGACGGATCGTTCTTCATTTGTGCAGCATAGGGGCCGCTGCCAGGTGTATCGGGCATGGCGTGATAAGCGGCTTTCCATCTGGCACGAAACTCCGGACTTTCACCCGCTACGTAACCCGGCTGGGCGGCGGCAACTGAGCCAAACAGTTTCACAGCCATCAAACCTATA
>Ga0182024_10018486_pt1 | contig 12971 bp, 14 predicted proteins | sample P32metaG_FD_120480 | JGI IMG/M metagenome (GOLD analysis project Ga0182024, IMG submission 120480) | Permafrost microbial communities from Stordalen Mire, Sweden - P3-2 metaG (Illumina Assembly) | ecosystem: Environmental > Terrestrial > Soil > Wetlands > Permafrost | place: Sweden: Stordalen...
CGCAGCTTCTGGGACTTGTTCAAGGTGCAACTCGGCTTCAATCCCACTCGGGTCATGGCAATCGAGACCTCGCTGCCGAATCCTAACGATCCCAAAACCGACATTTACCGCACCGCTACGCAGGAAGCCGTGTTGCTGCGCGAAGTTCTGCGCCGCAACCGGACGATTCCGGGCGTGGAAGAAACCGCCGTCAGTGATCGGGCGGCCATTCCCCTCGGCTATGGCCAGAGCGATCACAGAGCGGTTCCATTGTTTCGCGAAGGCCAGGACCTGCAGAGAAGTCAGCCTCCGCTGATCGATACGTCGATCGTCTCACCGGATTACTTCCATCTGCTCGGCATGACGCTCCTGCGTGGACGCCTCTTCGTCGACCAGGACCTTGAAGACACGCCCTTGATCGCAGTGATCAACCAGGCCGCCGCGCGCATGTACTGGCCCGGCAAAGATGGGAAGGGCGAGGATCCGGTCGGCAAGCGAGTCCGTTTGTTGGGCCATTTGGGCCGTCGCAGGCCGGACTGGACCACCATCGTCGGCGTCATTGCCGATGCACGCACAGAATCGCTCGCGGACGCCGGCATTCCGCAGATCTACCTCGACATCTACCAGCGCCCCGCCAAGTTTCTTGCGTTCTACCTGCGTGGACAGGTCGATCCCGCCGCCATCTCCGCGCAGGTGCGCACACAAGTCCAGGCCGTCGATCCGGAGCTTCCCGTCTTCCGCGCGGAGACCTTGGACGACGTTCTCTCCTCTTCGCTTTCTGTGCGGCGGTTCTCCATGGAAATGGTGGCGCTGTTTGCCGCAACTGCCCTGCTGCTCGCCGGACTGGGAATCTACGGAACCATCTCATTCCTGGTCAATGAGCAATCGCGCGAGATCGCCATTCGCCTCGCGCTGGGCGCGCAAAGGCGCGATATCCTCAAGATGGTTTTACGCCAGGGCCTCACTTTGGCCGCCGCCGGCGCCGGCGTAGGCCTGGTTGGCGCGCTTATTGTTTCTCATCTCATGGCCGGCCTGCTTTACGGTGTCTCGCCCTACGATCTCTCCACCTTCGCCGGCGTAACCACCGTGCTCACCGCCGTCGCCATCGCCGCCAGTTACGTCCCTGCGCTGCGCGCCATGCGCCTCGATCCGATCACCACACTCCACGCCGAATGATCTTTGGCAATGCTCGAGACTTGTCTTCACAAGTTGTTGCCATCCCAATGACCTCCTTCGGGATGCTGATGAATTCACCCCACGGCGAGTTCCAGAGGATTAGTCGCCAAAAACGCAGCGGGGTCCAGGAATGCCAATGAGCGAATAGTCGCCTGCTCGTTCACACGACAGTCGGAGATCTATGCCCGCGAAGGCGTCGACCTCGATCGCTCTACGCTTGCCGGGTGGGTTGAGGTCCCACTCCGGTAGTGTTTCAAAGGGGGCGACATGATCGTCGTCAAGTTCCAGGTCCTCATCGGACGTGCTCAAATCGAGGCTTCCGCTTCCCTCAGAAATCGCTGCATTGAAACCCTCGGGGTCTATGAAGCCGTCGTCGTATCTCGATGAATCGACCCCGATCTTGCTGAAGTTCTCGTTCGTCACGCGCTTTGCTTTGCCTTCGTTTCTCTTCATGCTCTCTCCTGTCGCCGCTCTCCGAAGAGGGCGACAGGAATTGATCATGGCATGGAGCGAAACGTGGTAGGCGGATCCGTTACGTAAGTGTAGTGCCAAATCCCACACACACCCGAACAAAGACAGGTTGGAATTGGCTCTCGGCGATCGTGCGCTCAAAGACGGGGATCACGGATCCTAAGAACGAGTTGATCGACTCCGAGCTTCGCGGCGAGAAGCAGCACCGTTCGCAAGGGAGGCGTCACATGCCCACACTCGAAGCGGCTGAGCTGGCTACGAGTGATCTGGCTACGGCCGCCGATCTTGAGAGATCGCGACAACTCACTTTGCGTGAGCGCGCGGCGGATCCGCATGTCGCGCAAGACACCCGGGAGGACGACCCGGATCATTTCAGATTGTCCGGCCTCTGATTCGGCAATGCCGTGTAGAAGTTTGATTTCTAGATAAAACACGTTGAGATGGTGCCGGCAGCGGACGCAACGGTTATTGGCATTGGGCCATTGTGAAAGTTGGCATTTCCCGCATTTGAGGACGTCGCGATCAGGTGGCAAGTTTGTGAACAAGTTTTCTCCAGTCAAACGGCTCCCTTGATGGCGATCGTGATTCGAAAAGATCGCGGCATCGGGGGAAATGATCAGGTTAAGAGGGAATAATTGGTGAGGCCGCCCGGGCGAGTTCCCTGGCGTGGCGGACTCGCGGGATCAAGCTGAAGAGCTGCGCGAACGCACTCCGTCCGGGGACGTGATGGCGGTTTGGTCGCGCTCCCTGGCGCGCAGAGGAGCGCGACAAGGCCAGCGTTCGATCGGCGGCGATGTTCAGGCGGGTGTCATCGCCGTTCAATTCAAATGCGACCTTGCCCGGGAGTCGCTTGTGTCTTTAGGGCGACGAACTGGCGGTGCTGAAAGTGGGCGCGGTGATTACGCGGGGGGGGCGAAGCGGCACAGTTGAAATTGGGGTCTAATTCAGAAAAGAAGAAGCCCGGAATCCAATGTCCGGGAATACAAAGTTCTCGCATCTTGGCCCCCACCCACAGGTGGTTTGACACGCCGCCCCGATCACTCCAGCAAGACAGAACACAGAAGACAAAAGACAAGAACAACGACAACAGCAACAACCAAAACACGGGGGTACCACCCCCGAACCCCGAATGAAGAGTATCCGATATTTTCCGCTTGTTTGGAACTAGAAGTTGTTTGGAAAGAAGTGACCACAGCTCCGTGTTATCCACGAAACTTTATTCCGTTGCTCGAAGAGCACACCGTGCAGCACATCGCTGCAGTTATCCGGTGGGCGTTCACAATTACAGATCACTGGGTTATTAAGAACTCCGGTCACTTCTGCAAGATGACTGTCTTTAGAACAATGTCTGCTCAGTACGAAAAGTACATGAAGAAGGCTCAGGAGGGTGCTGAGAAGAAGGCCAAAGGAGAAGGATCGGAATTCGCGCCCGCATACACTCCCGATCAAGTCGTCGTCCGCTTCCAAGAAGTGCCCCGTTGCGATAGCGCTTCCGAACCTGTCGCCGCAGCCTCTGTTCGCGAGAAGGAGGCAAAGGAAGGCGCTGCTCTGCTTGCGTACCTCACGGAAGACGGGATTGGGTTCGATGATTGTGTAGAACAAATTCAATTTGAAGAAGATGACCGCCGAGCTGGTATGGACAATGAGTCGGAGACTACACTCGATCCCGAAGTGAATGCCTTCGAGCCCAACACTACACTAGATCCTGAGGCAGTAGAGCCCCGCACGGAAAATTCCGTGTCTGCTTTCGATGATGACCTTGAAGATTTTGTTATCCGAGGCAAGAATGCATCAGTGGAACACGATACCCGTTCGAGAGACCACAAATATCATGTTCACGAAAAATACAAGAACAGGCAGCCTGGGGGCCAAAATGCTGGCTATCATCCTGACGTGAAGTATCTCGCTGATCGTTGGAAGGACTGGATGCACCGCGACATTGATCCGGCATTAGTGAACAAGTGGTATGGGAAATGGGGTTCCGACAAGTTGCTTAAGGCGTTTCGCTTCGTCGGACTGGATGACGAATGGATGGAGGCAGCATCCGATCCCGCATCATTTGAAAAAAACATCGAGACAATCGTGGAACGATCGCAGTCAGGCGTCTGAAACAATCGCTCAATTGACAACAGCCTAGGATCAAGCGCTAGACGACTGTTGATCGTTGATCCGATATAAAGCCGCACCTGCACCTCGCCAGCCGCAAGGGATGGGAGAAAGCATAGCATTGCTCTCATTCACGTTCAGCGCACTCTCAGTCTCGTCCAAGTTGTACTCTGGATAGTTTTCTTGGGCTTGATTGTCGGCCGAAATCGTCAAGGACGGCTGGTGCCTGACTGGCTGCGCGCCGCATCCAAGTCGAATTTTCTATGGATTGCCTTCTGTTTTCTCGGACTTCTGGCATCCGCTCTTAAATTGATCCTGCTCTGATGTCCGATTCCGATTAGAATCGGTTCGAGCAATGAGAGGGTTCACGATGGCAAATCGATACGGTGAAGCAGCGCTCATTGCGACCCGGGAAGGCTCCTCAGTGGGCATCAGTCCTGTGGCACGATGGGAAAGCGCAATGCAGAGACTGTATCCGAGCAGTTCCACGGCACGCAGAAAGAGCTGCCCACGTGGAGCATTTCTAGGCCTCTGCGAGGAGGGATTGGTTAAAGGAATTCCCGCCGGTCAATACACAGCGTCGAAAGACAACAAGGATTATGCAGTCCGTGCTGCAGAATTGCTGGCTGAGGGAAAGCAGAGCTGGTCCGTAAGTGCACTGTGGCAGGCAGTAACGAGTGATCCTGAGAGGGCACACAACAACCAAATGGATATCGTAATGGCGTTGTGGAAGAATGGCCTCATCGTCCGCAAGCCATAGGTGTTGGATGAAAAGTCATCCCATCACCCAGCGCGTTTAAGATGCGCCGCTCAGTCCAATCTGATCTTGTTGTTTGAATTGAATGCGGTTTCGATCGCCAAGATTTTCTGCGGCGTTGTGAATTGATCAAGGATTGTCTGCCTCCTTCAGGACATTCTGTAACTGGATCCGAGAGTACGATGGTCGCAGAGATTGCCAAGCGGAGGCTCCGCGAGAGAGGGATACCTTGATCGTCATCAACGACGAGTTCGTCACGCTCGACACCCCATACGGACCGATGCGGACTCATATCGTGCGCCCCGCGGCTCCGGGACGCTATCCCGGCATCGTCTTCTATTCCGAAATATTCCAGATCACCGCGCCCATCCGCCGAACCGCTGCCTTCTTCGCCGGCAACGGCTACATTGTCGCAATGCCCGAGATCTACCACGAATTCGAGCCAGTCGGCACAGTCTTTGCATACGATCAGGCGGGTTCGGATCGCGGGAATGCGCTCAAGACCACGAAAAAGCTGGCCAGCTACGATGCCGATGCCCGCGCCACGCTCGATCACCTCGCTGCACGACCCGATTGCACCGGCAAGCTCGGCGCGCTCGGCATTTGCATCGGCGGCCACCTCGCCTTCCGTGCCGCAATGAACTCCGATGTGATCGGAACGGCTTGCTTTTACGCCACCGACATTCATAAGGGCGGCCTCGGCGAAGGCATGAAGGACGACTCGCTCGAGCGCGCGAAAGACATCCATGGCGAATTGCTCATGATCTGGGGCCGTCAGGATCCGCACATCCCGCTCGAAGGCCGCATGAAGGTGCTCGCTCGCCTCAATGAACTCGGACTACGCCTTAGTTGGCACGAGGTAAACGGCGCCCACGCCTTCATGCGCGACGAAGGCCCGCGATATGATCCCGAATTGGCTTACAACCTATACGGCATCGTACTTGCCTTCTTTCACCGCAAACTCGCCCAGGGCGACTTGCCTGTCGCTCCCGCCGGTGCCACGGAGTCCCGTCACTAGAGCATCGCTCCCGATGCAGCGAATCAAATGAACTTCCTCGGTGAAGAACCAAAGTAAGTTGTCCTACGGAGAGTGAATCATCGACAAGAGTAGAATGAACTCATGAAGAGCGAATGGCACAAGTTCAACCCCAAAGATCGAATTACTCATCCCAAAGACAATTCCCGCGTGCAGATCAAGTGTGCCGACGGAACGCAGATCTCTGGAGGGTACTTGAAAGGCTATTTTCTTCATGGCAGTGTCATCTCGGCAACCGCCGTTAATCAGACAAAGTACTGGCGTTACGCGGAGTAGGCCAGTGTCATTCACGGGCTGGCTGTCTGTCGGCCGCCGTTTCACAAACTGCCGGCAGCCTTACGTATGCGAGGTAACTGGCAATGCGAGAGACGCGATTGAACCAATCCATCTCGAAAGAAACGCGGGCCGTGCAGAATCTGATTCGATCAAAGAAGCGAAACCCTGAATATGTGAGACGTTTTGAAATCGCGGCCAAAACTGCCAAGTGGGCCGTGACCATGACTCAAGTTCGCATCCGTCAAGCCATCGCGGACAATCCGTGGCCACATTGGCACTTGTTGAGTTTCACCGGACCAGGCGGGCGCGAATCACGCGGCGTGGTTGACCCGATTTTGGGGTTCCTTCTGGTTTGAGGGTGATACCACCGGAGCACGTGTCAGCGCTTTTTGTCTCTCATTGTCTTTAGACTTGCCTTCACTAGTTTCCTCACCAGGGTCACTGGTATCCGCGTATCCATTGGAAAGCTGACAATCGCCTTCGTTGTGAGGTAACCCGCAAGTTCCTTGCTATGTTCCTGGATTACTGGCGGGCGTACATTCAGGCGTATGTACGGTTTCTTGAAGCTGAACCAGACAAACATCCCATCATAGTCAAAGCCGGGATAGGAGTACCCAGGCATCTGGAAGTAATCGGTGCGCTCTGTCGCCCTAGGCGCGGCCGCCTGTATCGCGGCTCTCATCTTCGCCAAATTGTCTTGCGCCTCTTTTGGACATCTTGCTATGTATTCGTCTACTTCACTCGTCCCGGGTTTTGTCGACACAGCGTTCCTCCGCTAGCAGCTTCACGATTCAGAGTTTGCCATATCCGCGGTCATGGGACCAGCGGATCAGAACTCTGAGTTCAGAGCGTGTCGTGGCGCAACCGGAGATTACTCTTGCGATACTAAGACGATCTAGGCGTTAACCGGCGAGTAATTTCCGCATGGAGGGTGATTGGCCCGGAACCTTGGCGCGGCTTTAAACTTGACGTGTGCCCCGTTTGATTTTTATGTTGGCTCTTGTTCTGTGCTGCAGCCTCTCCGCGCAGCAAAACATTCGGCAGGTAGACTTCAAAAACTTCACCTATCCCCTGAGCGGACACTTGCTCGGTCACAGCAGCCTGGAATGGCTGGATACTCCTGTGCACCCCGCTACCAATAGAAAGACGATCCACCTAGTTGACGGTTCCGAACTCAAGAAGACCTCTAGCGTAGTGGTGGACGGCAAAGAATATGGCCAATACGAAGGGTTCACGTTCGAATCCGTAAGCTACGCCGATCTCACCGGAGACGGCAACGACGAGGCGATTATCGTCCTCACGTACCACACTGGCGGAACGCAGACAACAAACTACGTCTACGTCTATTCGTTTGAGGAGCACGGCCCAAAGCTCCTCGCTTACTGCCACACAGGAAGCAGATCAGAGTCAGGACTCTACCATGTGTCCGCAAAAAATGGCCTGCTCGTCGTGGAGCTACTTGATCCAGCGAAAGCATCCGCGGAGTGCTGTTCTTCTGGAGTGCTGATTTCGCGATATCGGTGGCAACACGGCGTTTTCAAGTTGGCTGTTCCTGTCGAACGGCGCACCCTCCCCCCACCGCAGGAACACCCGGACAAATAAAGGATGAATACTGTACCAAAGCACTGAAGAATGAGTTGTGGTTGGATGGTGGGCGATCCGGAACTAACCCTCGTTTTGACGTTGTGGAGTTACTTCAGTATGGGCGGTAAACCAACCCGAATCGCCACAATGAGTCCGCGCTCATGACGGCTGTAATGCGAATCCTACGCGGTTCTGTGCTCCTCGTCACATCTTCAATACGAAGGGACCCGCATCATACCCGAAAGCAAACCAAAACTACTTAAAGAGGCAAAGGAAAATGCTACGCGACACCCTCGGGAATTGGGCCACGACGGACCGCCAAAAGATGCGCCCACTTCCGAAAGAACCGGTCGAGATTCTGCGCTACGCCCTTAGCGAACTGGAGCAAACCATGTGCCCCGAAACTTCTTCAATCGTTCACGTAAGGCACACCCTCATTGAGGGAATCACCTTTCTCGAAACAGAGGCGGCTCGGTGAGCCTCACGGAACCATGAACACCTATCGATAAATCAACCATTTTGCCCAAAGGCGCCGCTCGGGCGCCGGTGACTGCGCAGTCGCGGCGATGGCGGCGACAAGCGCCGCACTCCAGGAAGCCGAATTGTCTTCTAGCACATTGCCGTCCTCGATAGGATGTTCGAATGTTCATCATTTTTCTGGCTCTATCCTGAGTTTCGTAAGAGCCTCGTACCACGGATCCGTTGCTAGGCAGACTGGTTTGGTTTGGATGGTTCTTCGATGAGAACGCTGAAATGGAAAGCCTTGAGGGTTGGTTTTTTGGGCGCTGGTATAGTGCTGCAGGTCAACTTCTCGAATATCGCGATGCGGTTCTCTCCCTCGTTCGTGCCGAGCCACTCACGGTAACTGTGGATCGCCTCCTTCATCGGGGGCAATTGGCCAGGGTTGAGTGGTAGGCTCTCGACAGAAAAGAACGCCGTGATAACCCGCATACTGCTCCTCACATCTGCTCCGCAACGTCATTGCGGCGCGGCGGTTGAATTGGTTGGTGCCGATTGATCAGTTATCGAATCGATGAGCTTTTTGACCGTGCGGTGCCGTACGGCATGAATCACAACTTCAGGCACAAAGTGCTGGCGAAAGGCTCTGCATACGAATTTGCGAAGTCTCTGACCCGCGTCCCCATTTGCCTTGACCGCCTCCAGTGCTTGTGAATCGTCGAGACCCAACTGCCGTAGGAGTCGATCCCATTCTGCGATCTCGGGCAAATCTGATTGGAAGAAACCCTGATTCCGACTAGCCCAACCCTTTAATTGGAAATGTGCCGCGTTCCGCCGATCCATTCGTCGTCCTCTGCAAGCCATTCTTTGTTGTGGCCGCCTTCCTGAATGTGATTTGAAACACGCGGCCGTTTCATTCGCGGTTACTTATGTGTTCTTAATCTGCGTCCCTCAGCGGTAGAACTGCCTTCCTCGACTCAGCCTTGTTGGTGATTGCTGGTGAGTCGTGGACAACCCGTCAATTATCCAAAATGGTGCAATTTCCGGTTGGGGCTGAGCCGATCACGAGGCCACATCTAGTCGTGCTGCTTCGTGGCGGGCTGTCGAACAGCACGGGAGCCTCATTGAACAACTCCTTGAGGAAACGATCCGAATCGTTCAAGAACCGCTTCACAAGTGCGAACGGAGCCGTTTGATAGTAGGCTATCCGCTCAAGCTTCTCTGCATCGAAAGACATGATTTGGGCATCTGGGACCCCTAACAAGATCGGCGAGTGAATAGAGACCGCCGACTTGCCGAAGTCGTCTCGCGGGCCGGTGCTTGAACCCGGTCTCGTTACCGCAATTCGGCATGCGGCTGCGCGGCTCTGGCATCGATCGTCACTGAACCGTCGCTTAAGCCAGAGCTTTTGGCGGTCAGCCGGATCGGGCCCGCCTGTCTCGACGCGCGAATCACGACGAGCGCGCGTCCCTGGTAGAGCTTGCGCCGATTGCCGTGATAGGAATCTGCGTCCTGTCCATCACCGTTTCCCACGGCCGCGATCAAGCCCGACCCGCTAATCTCAAACTGAATCTCCTGGTCCGCGTCGAGATTGGGGCGGTCATTCGCATCCACCGCCTCGACTGTCGCAAACGAAAGATCCTGGCCATCTGCTTGGAGCCCCACGCGATCCGCCGTCACACGGAGCTTGACCGCTTTTTCCGCTGTCGTCAGGACGCTCTCCGCAACAATGCGATCGCCGCGTAGGCCCACCGCCTTCAGCGTGCCCGGTGCGTACGGCACCGAGAACACCGCTTTGAACTCCTGTTCGCGGCCCGTCGGCTTTTCGCCAATGAGCTTGTCATTCAAGAACAGTCGCACGTTTTCAGTGCCGGAATAAACCTCCACTTCGAGTGCCTTGCCCTCCTCCCCAGGCCACGTCCAAGAGGGAAGTGTGGGATAGGTAGCCCACATGATCGCAATGATCCTCTTGCCCTCGGGCTCGGGCAGTCGGACGGTGGCATAAACGCGATCGCCTCCGTTCCAGACGATGTCACGATAATATGACTGAGGCTTTCGGAAGCCGGTCAGATCGAGATCGCCGCAGACCGCTGCGTGCCAGGGATAAGGATGGAAGAAGAGTTCCATCATGGCTTTCGCGTTTGGATCGGAGTTGTTCTTGGCCATTCCCGTGAACATCTGATCGATCATGGCCGTGCCCGACATCATCCCTTCCATTCCCTTCGCCATCTTTGCCTGTTGCGGGGTGCCGTATTGCCACGCACCTATTCCCGATTCGCCGAGATAGTCCATAGCAGTCCATGTGAGATCGCCCAGGACATATTCATTGTCGTGGGAGACCTGCCAGAGCGGAAAGGCTTTTGCAGGCCACGACTCTGTGGTGAGCATCATGCGCGTGGGCAACTGCTCATGATCCTTCTGGTAGGTGGGAAGGAGGTTGTAGTTGTAGCCGGTAATGTCGAGTTGCGAGAACACAGCCCGGGCGGTGGGCTTGGTCGTTGTGCCGGGAAACGCCAAGGTGAGGGGGCGCGTGTCGTCGAGCGCTCGCACCTGGTCGATAAGTTGTTTACCGAGAGCGGCGCCACGATCCACTTCCAATTCCGGAATCTCGTTGCCGATTCCCCAGATCACGATCGATGGATGATTCCGGTCCTTCAGCACCATCGACGAAATGTCCTGCTTCCACCATTCGTCAAAGTCGCTGCCGTAGTCGAACTTAACCTTGTGTGCCTGCCACACGTCGAAAGGCTCATCAAGGACCAGGAGGCCGAGGCGGTCGCACGCGTCTAGGAACGCGGACGACGGCGGATTGTGCGCCGTGCGGACGGCATTCATGCCTGCGGCTTTCAGCAGTTCCACCCTGCGCTCCTCCGCGCGATCAAATGCGGCGGCGCCGAGAGGTCCGTTGTCGTGATGAACGCTACCCCCGGTCAGCTTCACGGGATTGCCATTCAGCAGCAGCCCGTTTTCTGCCGACCACTGCAGCGAGCGGATGCCAAAAGTGGTGGTCACCTGGTCGATGGGTTTGCCGTTTTTCCGAATCGTAGAGACGGCGCGGTACAGCGTGGGCGACTCCGGCGACCAGAGCGCGGGATTTGCCAACGCAATTTCCTGAGCTGCCTCGCCTCCTCCGCCCGGAGCGACGTTCAACTTCGACTGCGCGCTGCCAATCTCGCGGTTCGTTTTATCGAGCAGCGTCGTCTCCAGGACCACTCCCGCAACGGCCGATGATTCATTTGCCACCCGGGTGCGAATCGATACCTTGGCTGAAGCACTGGTCGCAGTAGGCGTCGCAATAAAAACTCCCCAATGCGCTATGTGCGTGCGATCAGTCACGAGGATGCGAACGTGCCTGTAGATACCCGATCCGCTGTACCAACGGCTGTTCGGTTGCGCCGAGTTGTCCACACGCACCGCCAGCACGTTTGCGCCTGAAAACTTCAATTCGGGCGTAAGGTCGAAAGTGAACGCCGTGTAGCCGTAAGGATGCGTGCCCAGCTTGTGCCCATTGAGGTACACGGTGGCGTCGCGGTACACGCCATCGAACTCAATGTTGACGACTCTCTTTTTCCAATCGGTGGGTGCACGGAATGTCTTGCGATACCAGCCAATACCCCCTGGGAAGAAACCTCCGCCCGCGCCGCTCGGATTGTCCTTGTCGGGCTTGCTCTCTATGCTCCAGTCGTGCGGCAGATCCACTGACCGCCAAGACGCATCCGCAAACGACGGTGCCTCTGCGCCGCTGGGGTCGCCAAGAAAGAACTTCCACCCGGCGTCGGCCGCGAATTCCCTTGAGCGTTGGATAGAGTTTGCGGCACTCATCGAAACAGGAACGAAGCAGGCCAGGAGTGCAATGGAAAGGATCGGTCTGAGATACGAGAGTTTCATGAGGACCTCTTTCTGGTATGGACCTTGCCGGCATTCTGCCGCCTTCGGGGATGGCGCGACGCCGGAGTTCCCGGGGCGCGCAATCCTAGCAGGATTACGCGGATAGTTTCGCGGAACAGGCGATCGATGGGCTTGCCATATTCCTTCTCGATTTTGTTCCCCAACGAGGCGAGACGGCGCTGTGCGCCGATCACTGCGTTGATGATGGCGTGCATCGTCAGATCCGGGTCGAGGTCGCGGCGGAGAGAGCCGTCGGCGATGCCATCGCGGATCAGATCGGTGAAAACCTGAAACCCTGCAGGGTTGATTTGCGATTCCAGAGTAATGAGACGTTCCGCCGACCAGTCGCGTGCGTACATCGCGTCGAATTGCGCCATGAAGCGAATCTTCACCTGGTTGTTGACCAGTTCATCCGCCATGAAGTCGAGCAGCGCAGCGAGCCGGGCGAGCGCGTTGGGGGTAGCATCGACGCTCTGCTTCGCGTGCCCACTGCCCTCGCGCATCGACTCGCCCAGGAGCGCCCAGACGATGTCGTCTTTGTTGGAGAAATACTGATAGATCGTCGAAGGTTGGACACCGCTTGCCGAAGTGATTTCAGCCATCGTGACGCGATCGATTCCGCGCTCATCAAACAATTTCCACGCAGCATCGAGGATCCGGCGGCGTTGGCGCTCGCGGTGAGCATGGTATGCGTTTGCCGGTTTCTGCGCTTTTTTCGGAGACATGTGCCGACGTCTCAATTTGGAACAGTAGATCAAATTCGAAATGATATTTCGAATTTATTCTACGCGGGCGCCGTCGTCAAACCCCCAAAATCTCGAAGGAGATGTAACGAAGGGTGTGCGTCCATTGAAGGCTGGCATGAACGACCCGACCGGCTCGCGTCCAGCGATCTTTGATCATTCGAAATGTCGATTGACGCATTCAGGCTAATGCGTTTTTCCAAATCGGCTACTGGCAAATCGCAGGCAATAATTGACGAGTCCGCGGTGACACACTCGCAATCGATTTCGGGGCGGCCGCCCTATGCGCGTCGCGCGAAGATTTACACAAGCAGCTCGAGCGTCAAGGAAGACCGGGCCATTGCTTCCGGTTTTCCTGGCCGATGGTAGCCATCGGTTTTCGCGACGCTCAGGGTCGAGGGTGAGTATCTGTTAGCCAAGTAGGCGCTTCCATGTGCTGCCAGTTCAGCAATGGAGTCTCCATTCCGATCCTATGCCCCCTCGCATTACCCAATAA
>Ga0182024_10018489_pt1 | contig 12969 bp, 10 predicted proteins | sample P32metaG_FD_120480 | JGI IMG/M metagenome (GOLD analysis project Ga0182024, IMG submission 120480) | Permafrost microbial communities from Stordalen Mire, Sweden - P3-2 metaG (Illumina Assembly) | ecosystem: Environmental > Terrestrial > Soil > Wetlands > Permafrost | place: Sweden: Stordalen...
CGCCCGGAAAAGAAGGTGGAGAAGACGCTGGAGGAGCAACGCAACAGCGGGTTCTTCGGGCTTTATGCGCGGACGGCCAAGTACTCGATTGAACACCGGTGGAAGTTCTTCTTTGGTTCGCTGCTCTTTCTGGCGCTGGGAGTTTTCATTTTCTCGCGTTTGAACTCGGCGTTCTTCCCTGAGGACGTGCAGTACTGGTCCTACGTCGATGTGTGGCTGCCGAACGATTCCACGCTCGAGGCGACCAACCAGACGGCCCGGCAAGTGGAACAGATTGTCCGTGAACAGGCGGAGAAGTTTTCCAAGGAGCATCCGCAAAGCGGTCACTCGGGCGATGTGTTGCGCTACATCACGACCTTCGTGGGCGGAGGCGGGCCGCGATTCTGGTTTTCCGCTTCGCCGCAGTTGCAACAGTTGAACTATGCGCAGGTATTGATCGAGGTCAAGGACAAGGAAGTGACACCGCAGTTCATTAAAGAATTGCAGCCGGTGCTGACGGCGTCGATTCCCGGCGCGCGCATGGATGCGCGGCAGTTGCTCACCAATCCGATCGACTATCCGATCGAGATTCGCATCTCGAGCACGGCGGATGTCAACGCGAGGGATGAGGCAGAGGATATTCGCGGTCTGCGGGCGATCGCTGCCAAAGTGGAGGATATTTTCCGGTCCATACCGATTGCGGAACGCACGCGTAACGAATGGGGCGACGAGAACACGCAAATTTCATTGACCATCGATCCCGATCGGGCGAATCTGGCCGGCATCACCAATATGGATGTGGCTAACTCGACCACTTCGGGGATGAGCGGGACAACGGTGAGCGCTTTGCAGGAGGGCCAGAAGCAGATACCGATCGTGGCTCGATTGCGGATGGATGAGCGATCGCAGCTTTCCGATATTCAGAATATGTATGTCTACGGGTCGCAGGACAACACGAAGATTCCCCTGGTGCAGATCTCGAATATCGATCATGACCTGATCACCGGGCGCATCATTCGCCTGGAACAATTCCGCACCATTAATATTCGAAGTTTTCCGGTCGCCGGGCGCTTGAGTTCCGAGGTGCTGAAGGAGGCTATGCCACGGTTGCAGGAGTTAAAGGCTAGTCTTCCGCCTGGGTACCAGATGCAGATCGGCGGCGAGTACGACAAGACGAAGAGCGGATTCAAGAACCTGGCGATGGTGATGCTGATTTCGAGCGCCGCCATTTATCTTGCCCTGCTGTTTCAGTTCAAGAATGCGATCAAGCCTCTTCTGGTTTTGGCCGCGGCGCCTTATGGCATGATGGGCGCCTTTGCCGCGTTGTGGGTCATGGGCGAACCCTTCGGGTTTATGGCTTTCCTGGGGGTGGCCAGCCTGATCGGCGTGATCGTGAGCCATTCTATTGTGCTGTTCGACTTTATTGAGGAACGGCATGCCGAGGGCGACGATTTTGAGCTGGCGCTGATTGATGCGGGTATCCTGCGGTTGCGTCCGGTGCTGATTACGGTGGGCGCCACGGTGCTGGCTTTGGTGCCGCTGGCTCTGCACGGAGGGCCGCTTTGGAAGCCGCTTTGCTATGCGCAGATTGGCGGCCTTCTGGTGGCGACATTGGTTACGAAATTGCAAGTGCCGGTGATGTATGCGATCTTTGTCCTCGACTTTAAGATTCTGAAATGGGACACGAATGAAGGTGAAGTAGCTGCTCCGGTGAGCGGCGCGGCACTTCACAAACCGAGCTTCAGTTAGGAATATGGCATGACGATGGGGAAGAGTTTTGCGCTTGCATTGATGTGCGTTGTTTGTTTGCCGCCGCTGCACGGCCAGACGAAAAGCCCGGGCGCACCTGCCGCAGAGCCGGGCATTCTGAAGGAATACGATCAGGCCATCGACCAGGTGGCGGAGCGCGCGATGCAGTCGGTGGTGGAGATCGAGGTTACCGGCTACGGCGTACCTGAGAAGGACAAGGATCAAGGGGATCAACAACAGGCGCTGGAACGGCAGCGGTCTCTCGGCTCGGGGGTCATCGTCGATCCCGACGGTTACATCATGACCAACAATCACGTGGTCGCGGGCGCGTTGCGTATCCGGGTGATCATCGCACCCGCCACGGTTGAGATGGTGAGCGGGAATACAAAACTTGGCAATCGGCAGCGGGTGTATGAAGCGAAGCTGATCGGAACTACCCGTTATGCGGACCTGGCCTTGATCAAGATTGAAGAAAAGGGCCTGCCATTTATTCCCTTGCCGCCACTGTTCAATTTCCGCCTGGGGCAAACGGTGGTTGCCATTGGCGCACCCGAGGGACTGGATCATACGGTCACCAAGGGCATCATCAGCGCGCTCGGCAGGCAGCCGGAGGTTGACCGGCCGATGGTGTATGTGCAGACCGATGCGCCCATCAATCCGGGTAACAGCGGCGGCCCATTGATTGACCGGAATGGCAACCTGGTGGGTATTAACACTTTCATTGTTACGTCTGGAGGCGGCAGCGAAGGTCTTGGCTTCGCGATTCCGGAGCCGATTGTCGGCTTTGTATACCACGAGCTTAAGGAGCACGGCGTGGTCGCCCAGGTGACCATTGGCGCCCATGCCCAATCCATCACGCCTGCGCTGGCAGCGGGCCTGAAGCTGCCACAGGATTGGGGGGTTATCCTTTCCGACATCGACTCGGGAAGCCCTGCCGCCGCCGCTGGGTTGAAGGCGAAAGATGTGGTGACCACGATGGATGGTCTGAAGGTGGACGCACTGCCCAAATACACCGCCTTTCTCTATATACATAAGCGCGGTGCGCCGATCACGATGGAAGTGCTGCGCGACGGCAAGCCGGTGACGGTTTCGGTGACGCCGGTGAATCTTCCCCCAGTGGTTGAAAATTTATCAGACCTGATCAATCCCAGGAGAGATCTCATCGCGCCTCTGGGCATTTTTGTGATCGACCTCAAGCACTCTTCGGTTGGGGCTACGCTCAATCTCCGATCTAATAATGGGGTGCTGGTGGCCGGTCTGCTGGGAGGAGAACCGGCGACCGCCGCAGATCTCGGGTCCGGGGATGTTATCCGGGCTGTGAATGGACAGCCGCTCGATGACTCTCAACAGCTGCGGCAGATTCTCGCCGGGTTGAAACCTGGCGATGCGGTGGTTCTCGAGGTGGAGCGACAGTCGGTTTTGCAGTATGTGGCGTTTGAGATGGAGTGAGGTTGCGGCACGTCCTGCAAAAAATCCTTGTCGGAAGATGATTCTGAGCAGTGCACGGGTGTTTTCGTCACGACGAAAACCAACATTAAAAAATGCGCAGGGGCTGAAGAGCGTGTGTGAGAACCGGGATTTATGAGTGTTAGTCCCGCAGGGACGGCTGAAGGTTGTCCAGGATTGCATCGCGGCCTATTTTCAGCCGTCCCTTCGGGACTGGTCGTCCTTTCAAATCCAACCCAGGACTAACGTCCTGGGCTAAGTTCAGCCGTCCCTGCGGGACTGAGTGGCTACTTCGCCAACCATCGTAGCGCGCCCGAAGCTTGTGTCAGTGAGCGGGGACGCTGCGGGTCAGGGCTTTGCGGGTTGGCGGACAAGGCGTTCCATCAGCACGGCACTTCGCTTTGCTTGTTTCGGCAGGGAATCCAGAAAGGCTGTTTCGCCTTCTGCGTGATAGCCCTCGCCCAGAATTCCCACGCCTACCAGGCCTGGCACATAAGGAGCCGCAAAGGAGATATCACCGGCACCGCGGGTCATGGGGCCGCCCAGCTGGACCGGTCCCAGGCCGAGGGCTTCGCTGGCCTGGCTCCAGTCGCGAAACAGTTGCTGGCTTGCGGGAGAGGTGGCCATCGCGGGATACGAGTCCTCAAAGGTGATGGTCGCGCTGGTCCGCGGAAGATGCTGCTCGACGATGGCGCGCATCTTCTTCTGCACTCGCTCCGTTTGCTCATTGCTCAGCGTTCGCAAATCCCCAACAGCGAGGGCGGTTGCGGCGACCACGTTGTCCTTGCCGGTCGCGGTTCCGCCGGTTTGATCCTGATTTAATTGCGCAGTTCCCCCGCCCAGGATTAACCCGACGCTGTAGGTCAATCCGTCTTCCGGCAGATCTCGCCGGAAGGCATCAAGGATTCGGCTCAACTCATAGATCGCACCGAAGCCGAGGCGGTCAGCAAAGATCTGGGAAGAGTGGCCGCTGATGCCGGTCGCCGCAATATGCCAGGTAGTGCTGCTCCGGCGCGAGATGCTGACACTGTCCTTGCCGTCGATGCGTACGCTGGGCTCAAATTCGAGCGCCACATCGCTTTGCTTCGCGGCTTCCACGAGATCGCGCCGCGCCAGTTCCACCGGATTGCCGAAGCGCTCCTCATCTCCACTAAGCACGATCCGGATCTCGGTGTTGCGCAACACACCAGCGGACTCCATGGCACGGAGCGCGGCCAACATGACAACCAGACCACCTTTCATGTCCGCGACGCCGGGGCCGGTGGCGATTTTTCCGCTGGAGCCGGGCACGATGGTGTAGCGCTGAAAGGGGCTTGAGGGCTCAAATACTGTGTCCATGTGGCCGACCAACAGGAGCCGCTTACCGCAATGCCCCTGGCCTTCAGGGCAAGGATGTTCGGCTACCAGATCGCCGGCGCGGTGAGTCAAGGTGTCCATGGGAACCCACTTGACACGGAACCCCAATTTTTCCAAGCGCGGAGTCAGGATGTCTTTGATGGCCAGCACTCCGGCAAGGTGCATGGTGCCGCTGTTGGTGTCGACGACCTGCTGCAGCAGAGCGAGGTCAGCGGCGTTGTTGGCATCGACATTCTCGACCATGCGTTGCTCGACCGGGGTCAGTGAAGGCGTCGGCGGGTTAGCCTGGGCGTGCACCAGCGCAGCTGCGAACATAGCAAGGGTTAACATGGCCATCGAAAGCTGTAACGGAGATCGCATGTGTGCGGCAGAATACCACGTGACGAGTAGGCGATTTTGAGTCAGAAGATGCCGATTCCATTTGCACGCTCTCGGATTACGACACGGGGCTGACGATGGACGGCGGCGACTCGACCGAAGAAGTAGGGATAAGAACACCAGCAAGCGGCACGGCGAGGCGATCAGCCGGCGTCGGGCAGAACTGCGTCTGCCTCAATTTCAACCCGCCATTTTGGGTTGAGCATCTGCGCGATGACCATGGTGGCCGCCGGGCGGATGCTGCCGAATACCTCTCCGTGCGCACGTCCGACTTCCTGCCAATCTTCAACGTTTGCTATGAACATCCGGGTGCGCACGACGTGCTCGAATTTGGCGCCCGCCTGGTGAAGCGCGGTTTCGATCAGGGCCAGGACATGACGCGTTTGCTCGGAAGCCGACAGGTCCTCCGCACCGACAGGGCCGGTGCCGGAAACATGGACCACGTTCCCGATGCGGACGGCTCGCGAAAAGCCAATGATTGCCTCGAAAGGAGAAGTACCGGAAATATTTTGCCGATTCATCGTTGCTCCGATATGTGTGATCACCCGAAGACACGGGCTTGAGTTCGATCATAGAGAATGTTGGTCGGTCAAGACCACTGAGGTTTCAATCTGCCGGGTGGGGATATGCCAATACTTTCGGAGCAGCCGCTCTTTTTCCTCCGGCGTAACGAGGTGAAAACCGTGACGCTGATAAAAGCGGATGGCCCAGTGGGCATCGGCCCAGGTACCGATCAATACCGGCCGTGAAGCCCTGGATCTCAAGTGAGCCAAGAGTTCCGCGCCAACGCCTTGTTTTTGGTAGCCGGTCCGGACGTAGGCGTGGCGAATCAGGGTTACGTCGGCGACCTCCTGCGAGCCCATCACACCTATCAAAGTCCCGTTATGCTCGCTGCCCCAGAAGTGCACGCCGCTTGCTATCTCATGGTTGAGTTCGTCGGCCGTCATGTAGGGGTCGTGCAAGCGATCCGCCGGGATGACTCCGCGGTAAGCGGACGCTCCGTCGTTGATGATGGCCCAGATGGCGAGGAGATCGTCCTGGTTGCAGGGGCGAAGGGTAAATTGGCTCATTTGATATAGATCACACGGCGAACGAGCCGCAATCTAGAACGAAATTGCAGGACGGGATTAGATGACAGCAGCCTGATAACGGCGCGGGGTTACCCCGAATTGGCGTACGAACGCACGGGTCATGTGGCTTTGATCGGCAAAACCGGCACGCGCTGCCACATCCGCAAGCGCGAAGCCACTTGCGATAAACCGCTTCGCCAATCGCGTGCGGCGCTGCATGGCATACGCGTGCGGGGTGATACCGACGGCCTTGGTGAAGGCGCGCAAGAACTGAAAGCGGCTCAGACCTGACAGGCTTGCGAGTTCGCCCAGGGATATCGGGACGTCTGGGGCAGTGTCCAACCGCTGCAATGCCCTGGCGACACAAGGGCGTCGATGATCGGGTAGGTAGGTTCCTTGGCAGCGCAAAGTGTAGATGAGTGCGCCGACCACATTTTCTTCCAGCGCCAGGCGGTCAGTTCTAAAGCCGGCGAGGGCATTGAAGAGACGCTCGACGTGGCGGCTCAGGACATAATCACGGGCGACGGGCCGTACAACTTCGAAGGTAGCTTGGGTTTCTCCCTCAAGCTCCTTACTGATCAGTGCTGGGTCGAAATAGATCATTCTCCATTTACGAATGCCGTTATCAATGGGAATGCCGTCGTGAATCTCGCCAGGGTTGACCATGATTACGTCTCCACGGGCGGCTTCGACCTGTCCAATTCCACTCCAGGAGCGTTGTGCCCCGCTATCGATCACGCCTACACCGAACTGATCGTGGGCGTGCCGGGGAAAGTGATGATTGGAAGCGATACTCATGAGCTCTATGCCCCTAAGCGGCGATCGGAGCTGCGCCACCTGATGGACTCGGGTGATCATTTCGCCTCTCACGTCTCTTTTACACGTGATTTGATGGGCCCGTCATCCCAGAGGCCGGCCTCGGGTGAGTATTCCAAAGTTGCAACGGAGAGTGCTGTGGGCAGGCAGGACATGTCTGCGGGGAGGCATCCTGAACAAAAAGGGACGGACGAAACGCCCTGGTTTCGTCCGTCATTGTGCCGGGATTACTGTTGTGAGCCTTAGGTGGTGGCCGGAGCGGTAGCCTGCTGGTGCCGGTTGGCCTTGCGGCTTTGCTTGATCTGTTCGTATTGCTGTTTTTGGGTGTCGTTCAGGATCGCCTCGATCCGAGTGTCGCTGTCCTGACGGATGCCGTGCATTTTTGCCTTTCGATCGTTGGGAGCGAGCGTTGTGTCGGAGCGCAAGCCCTGCACCTGCTGGTCACGGTCGGCCAGGATGGGCTCGATCTTTGATACCTGATCCGGGGTGAGAGCGAGTGCTTTTGCCATTTTCTTAACCTGATGGCGAGGGTTGGGAACATGAGCCGGCCGCTGCGCCGGCGCCGGCGCGGAAGCTGCCGGTGGCGCACTCTGGTCCTGAGCCAGTAGTGCGTTGCCCGATAGACCAACCGCTAAAAGAGATCCGAGGGCGACTGAGGAGAAGAAGGTACGCATGGAAGAGACTCCTTGGGAATTTCTATTGACATCCATCACGTCTATGCAGACCCGCTCCTTAGAAAGAGGTTGCGTTTGGCCTTTCCCGGTTCTTAGTTGGCCCGGCATTCCGGCGAGGGTGGTCTGCTAGACTTCTCTCATTTCATCGCGGAGAAACTAGATGGCCTGGCCAGGGAAAATGACAGCAGTTCTGTGGATGGCGGTTGCCTCTTCGGTCGTTTTGGGGCAAGCTGCGAAGCCATCTGCCGGCTCGCGCACACTCGTCCGGACAGGACATCTGCTGGACGTAAAGACGGGCAAGATACTCGACGGGCAAACGATTGTGGTTAGCGGCGACAGCATTTCTTCGGTGGCTGCGACCTCCTCGGTTCCTACCCAACCGGGAGACACGGTGGTCGACCTTGGGAATATGACGGTGATGCCCGGGTTGATCGACGTGCATACGCATATCACCGGCGAACCCAACTTTGACCCTTACTTTGAGCTAACCCAGACCGATGCGAAAGAGGCCATTCAGGGGGTCGTGAACGCCCGCACTACTTTAATGGCGGGGTTCACCACGATCCGCAATGTGGGCGCAGGCGGGTACACCGATGTGGATCTGCGGGACGCGATCAACCAGGGACAGGTGCCGGGGCCGCATATGCAGGTGAGCGGGCCGGCGCTGGGAATTACGGGGGGCCACTGCGATGAGAATCTTCTGCCCATCAAGTATCACGTAACCGGAGACGGCGTGGCGGACGGCATTGCCGGGGTGCAGCAGAAGGTGAGGCAGAACATCAAGTATGGCGTCGACCTGATCAAGATATGCGCCACCGGGGGTGTGCTGTCGAAGGGAGACGATCCACAGGCGTCGCAGTACACGATCGAAGAGATGCGCGCGATTGTTGCGGATGCGCACCGGCTGGGGCGCAAGGTAGCGGCGCATGCGCATGGCTCCCAGGGCATTCTGTGGGCGACGGAAGCGGGAGTTGACTCGATCGAACATGGCAGTTATATCGATGACGCATCGATTGCCGCGATGAAGAAGAACGGAACTTACCTGGTGCCGACGCTCTACCTGGAAGACTGGATGATCGAAAAAGGAAATTTACCGCCGATCTACCAGCAAAAAATGAAAGACACCATTGTGGTAGCTAAGAAGAACGTGAAACATGCCATCGGGTCAGGGGTGAAGATAGCGTTGGGCACCGATGCGGCGGTTTATCCCCACGGACTGAATGCGCATGAGCTGGATGTGTACGTGAACCAGATGGGCATGACGCCGCTTGCGGCAGTGCAGTCCGCGACCATAAACGCCGCGGATTTGATGGGCTGGAGTGCGAAGACGGGCAGTATCGAGCCGGGCCACTGGGCCGACATCATCGCCGTAGAACGGAACCCGCTGGAAGATGTGCGTGTGTTGCAGCATGTCAGCTTCGTTATGAAAAGCGGGATTGTCTACAAGGAGGAAGCCGTCAAACAGTGATCACAGACCTATCGATGGTCCGAGCACTCTATTTGTCGGTGTAGAGGCTTGAGATTGCATTGATGACGCATTCCACCATCGGTGTCATGACCACATAACCAGCAGCGCCGGGATGCACGCCGTCCGTGGTCATGTCTGGGACGTAATGTTCTCCATCCGGGGCTAACAGCGCGGAGTGATAGTCAACCACGGGGATTCCCTTTGATAAGGCGTATTGTTCGATCCAGGCGTTCCAGGTGTTGATGCGATCGTAGCGGCTTGGCGTCGAGTCGTCGCTCTCAGCCGGGGTGCACTGGGAGGCATCGCAACCCCAAGGCGGAATGGTTGCCAGAATTACATGAATACCGTTAGCTTGCGCCATGTGGACCATCGCTTCGACATTGGCCGGCGAGTTGATACCGTTGGATCCGGGTGGTTGTAGAGCCCAACCAGGATAGACGTCATTTGTGCCAATAAGGATGTGAACAATCTCCGGATGCAAGTCAATCACGTCGGTTTGAAACCGTGCCAACACCTGATTGCTGTTCTGGCCGCTGATGCCTTTGTCTACCCAGTTGGGATGCTCCGCGAACTGGGGGCCTTGCTGCCCACTGCCCCAAATGGCCGAGATACTGTCCCCGATAAAAACTACCGATGGGGGTTCAGGAATTGCCTTTTGGAAGTGGTCAGCGGCGGCGGTGGCGGTGGCTGCACTGCATCCAAAGACGCTCATAGATGCCAGATACAAAAGAGCCAATGCCCGGATGAGATTTAGTTTTTTGCGTTTTGTTAGACGCTGGGGATCGATTTTGTTGGTGTGCGGACGCATTTGTACCCCTCAGCAGCTAATCCAGGACCATGTCTCGTTGACCTTTTCAGCCGTCCCTACGGGACTCTTCAATGGCGCGTGCTAACCCAGGACTGCGTCCTGGGCTAAGTTCAGCCGTCCCTCCGGGACTCGATTTCATCGATGGTCGGAAGCCGCGCCAGACTTTTTTTCGCATCAGCAGACAACAACGCAATCATGCACTGCGATGAATGAATTTCTCCTGTAGGCTGTGTTAACTGCACTTCATCGAACGTGGCTACGCGGGGTTTCAACCAACGGATGGACACCGAACACTTCGCAGCTATTGAGGATCGCGAAAAGGGACTGCGCCGTGGACTGACGTCTGCGCAGCTCAGCATGATCGCCATCGGCGGAGCCATCGGCACCGGTTTGTTCCTGGGCAGCAGTTTTGCCATAGGCTTTGCCGGACCTTCGGTGATCGTCAGTTACGTGATCGGTGCACTGATTGCTCTTCTGTTGATGGGGTGCCTGGCGGAAATGACGGTGGCCCACCCCACTTCGGGGTCGTTCGGGGCGTGGGCGGAGTTCTATATCTCACCGCTTGCCGGGTACCTGGTTCGCTATGCCTACTGGTCATGCAACGTGTTCGCGGTGGGCACGGAAGTGACCGCAATTGCCGTGTACATGCGCTATTGGCTCCCGGGAGTGCCGGGGTGGATTTGGATCGTTGGATTTTCCTCCGTCCTGGTGGCAGTGAACGCGTTTAATGTGAAGGTGTTTGGGGCCGTGGAGTATGCCTTTTCCAGCCTGAAGGTCACGGCGATTGTTGTGTTCATCGTGCTCGGCGGGTGGCTGATGATGGGCACGGGCATCTCCAACTACACCGCTCATGGCGGCTTCTTTCCTAAGGGCGTCTGGGGGATGTGGGTAGCGGTAATTGTCGCGATCTTCAGCTACCTGAGCATTGAGATGATCGCGGTGGCGGCGGGCGAAGCGGACGATCCGCAGCGGGCCATCACCAAGGCGTTTCACTCTACCGTCGCGCGGCTGGTGATCTTCTATCTGCTGACGATGGCGATCATCCTGGCGATCGTTCCCTGGACGGAGTCGGGAAAGGGTCAAAGCCCATTTGTCACCGTGATGGCGCGCTCTCATGTGCCGCTGGCCGCAGGGGTGGTGAATTTTGTGATCCTGGTGGCGGCACTCTCGGCCATGAATAGCCAGTTGTACATCACGACCCGGATGATGTTCAGCCTGGCGCGGGCGGGGTACGCACCGCGGCGATTCGGCGAGCTGAGCGCACGGGGAACCCCGGTTTCGGCACTGCTGTTGTCATCGATTGGGATCGCGCTTGCCACGGTGCTGAATGTGTTGTTTCCGGATGCATCCTTCACCCTGATGTTTTCGATCGCGATCTTCGGCGCACTGTTCACCTGGATGATGATTTTCGTGACCCATGTGTATTTCCGCCGGGCGCACGCGGGCAAGCCCCTGGCATTCCGCATGTGGGGGTATCCGTATTCGAGCCTGTTGGGCGCCGGGTTGATGGCGGCGATTCTGCTGACTACGGCGTTCACCAGCGTGTTCCGCATGACGTTGGTTTATGGATTGCCGGCGCTGGGATTGTTCGCCATAGCATGGCGACTGCGGAGAGAGTCACTTCATGAATGATCCATTGCTGGCGTGGCGCAAGGAATTTCCTATCCTTGGGCACACCACCTACATGATCAGCCACTCGCTGGGCGCGATGCCGGGGCGGGTGTCTGAGCGTCTGCAGGAATTCGCGGATACCTGGGCTACGCGCGGCATTCGTGCCTGGGAAGAGGGCTGGTGGGAGATGCCGGTGACCGTCGGGGACCTGATCGGCTCCATTATCGGCGCGGGGCCGGGCGAGGTGGTGATGCACCAGAACGTCTCCATCTGCCAGTGGATTGTGGCGTCGTGCTTCGATTGGCGCGAGCCACGCAACAAGCTGGTTACGGATGGTTTGAACTTCCCGTCAAACGATTACATTCATTACGGCCTGGAGAGGCAGGGTGCACGGGTTACGCGGGTGGCGTCGGCAGACGGGATGACGCTTCCGCTGGAAGCGATGCTGGCGGCGATTGATGAGGAGACGCGCCTGGTCTCAGTCTCGCAGGTTGCGTTCCGCAGTTCGTACGTGCAGGACCTGGGGGCGATCACGCGGAAAGCACATGCGGTGGGAGCGATGGTGGTGGCCGATCTGTACCAATCGGCCGGATGCCTGCCGGTGAATGTGCGAGAGCTGGGGGTGGATTTCGCAACCGGCGGGTCGGTGAAGTGGCTGTGCGGCGGCCCCGGCGCCGGCTACCTGTACGTGCGGCGGGATTTGTGGGGCCAACTGGAGCCCGCGGCAACGGGATGGCAGGCCCACCGGGAGCCTTTTGGATTCGAGGCGGGCCCCACCAAATTCGCGGAGAACGCCATGCGCTTTTTGAATGGCACCCCCAATGTACCGGGGCTCTATTCTGCGCGATCGGGATACGAGATCATCCAGGAGATCGGGGTCGAGAATATACGCGCGAAGTCGCTGCGCCAGACCCAGTTGCTGATGGACCTGGCAGATGAGGCGGGCATCCCGGTGCGCACCTGCCGTGAGGCCGAACGGCGTGCTGGGGTGGTGATCCTGGATGTGCCGAACGGCAAAGAGACGACCCAGGAGTTGACGCGACGCGAAATTCTGGTGGACTACCGGCCCCAGGCGGGTATTCGTGTCGCGCCGCATTTCTATACGACGGACGAGGAAGTGGAATACACGGTGAAGCAGGTTTGCGAGATTGGGGCTGCTGTCCGTCGATAATGCGCGTGTGCGGCGGGTTTCCAAGGTCATAAGCAAGGTTGCACATCGCCGAAATGCTGCTTAGGCAATTCCAGGTCTCAAAAGCGAGACCTGGCTGCGCTCCCTTGTACTTCTACAGGAAGTGTTGTACCTTTCCTGCAGAAGTGAAAGGGGAAGGACATGACCGGTGCTCGCATTGATCTTCCACAAGGCACGCTGGATTTGCTGATTTTGCGGACACTCGCCCTGGGTCCTCAACACGGTTGGGCTATTTCTGAGCGGGTTCAGCAGATGTCGAGTGATGTGCTGCAGATTCAGCAAGGTTCGCTGTATCCGGCGCTGCATCGGATGGAGCGGCGCGGGTTGATCAAGGCTCGCTGGGGAACGTCAGAGAATAACCGCCGGGCGAAGTACTACGAACTCTCCAAGAGTGGGCGCCAGCAACTCGAAGTACAGAAGGATGC
>Ga0182024_10018490_pt1 | contig 12969 bp, 5 predicted proteins | sample P32metaG_FD_120480 | JGI IMG/M metagenome (GOLD analysis project Ga0182024, IMG submission 120480) | Permafrost microbial communities from Stordalen Mire, Sweden - P3-2 metaG (Illumina Assembly) | ecosystem: Environmental > Terrestrial > Soil > Wetlands > Permafrost | place: Sweden: Stordalen...
ACCTTCGCGAGCCGCTAAAAGACCGCCAGGGAATCCCGGAACGCATTCAACTCCGTGAGCTGCTAAGCCGCATCGTGATGAAGGTGATCGAGGAGAATAAGCTGGACATCCTGATCAACGTGCACGACCAACTGCCGCCAGGAAAGATCGGCCTGGCTCCTGAGCCCGACACTCACTTCAGAACGCAAACCTACCCCATGGGGCCAGATCTGGGATGGACAGAAGTGCTCATCCCTGCCGGCTACGTCCAGACCGTCTACGACCCGACATTCGAATTGAGAACAGACTCCAAGGGACGCAAATTTTACGGAAGCAAGACCAGCACCACTCCCACGGCATTACCGGCGCCCGGCCTGCCCTATTCCATCTCGTTCTGGTGTGAGCCCGGCATGGAACGGCTGAGCCTGAAGGCGGCTTCGGCCTACGAGTCGGCTTCCAAACGGCGCGTACCTCCACCTTCGTTTGGACCGCTTCCGGGCGAGCCATAGAACAAAAGGGTCTGTGAGCAGATTCAAAACCGGCGAGTTGTTGTAGCGCCCGCCTTCAGGCGGGCACCTCGATGGAGCCAGATGCTCGGCTGAAGCCGGGCGCTACGAAGATTATTAGTTAGATATATTATTATTAAAGAAACAATTTATCGAAGTACAAGGTGCGTACGATCAGTTTGGAAAAATCCAGGAGGATTTAAAGTGAAAAAACAAACTATCAATTCGAAAGCGTCGAATCTTATGCCGGGGGAACATAAATCCAGATGGAGCAGCATGAACCGGTTGGTTCCGCCAGCGCTTCTTGCCTTGACGATGGTCTTGGTAATGGCGGGCCTGGTCAAGATAGCCAGCGGCGGTCAAGGGAACGCACCCGCGGGGACTTTTCGCCTGGAAGAAGCGACCATTGACGACGTTCACCGCGCGATTAAGGCCGGTCAGATCACTTGTCACAGTTTGGTTTCGGCATACATTGCTCGTGCCCACGCTTACAACGGCGTAACCAACGCACTGGTCACCCAGGATGGGGCGGACGTCGCAACTGTGCCCGGAGTGGTCCGCGCGGGCGCACCGCTGAAATTTCCGACGAAGACTGTAAAAGCATCGACCATATTTCCGGATCTCGACCAATATGTTGGGCCGCCGATCGAATACGGCCGGATGGAGACTACCGCGACGGACCCATCGGTCTATCAGCAATATGGCATGACCGTTGGCATGCCCAACGCCGGCCAGACGAATTCCTTAGAGACCATCAACATCCGCGGCGAAAGGTCAGTGACATGCAAAGGCCCCTTGGACGCGGCTAAGGGCGCGCTGCCCGCAGGTGCTCCGCCCGTCTGCGAGGAATTTCGAAAGCAACCTGACGCTCTGGAGCGTGCGGCACAGCTGGATGCCCAATATGGAACCAACCCCGACCTTGACTCTCTGCCAATGTATTGCATTCCGTTTGCCTTCAAGGACCCCTTCGACACGACGGATATGCACACGACCGGGGCAGCCGACGCCCGATACGACATCGACTTTCCGGCGCGGGATCACACGTTGGTCGCGGAATTGAGGAAGAAGGGAGCCATCATCTATGCCAAATCTGTGAATACGGAGTACAACGGGCGCGGCGGCGATCCGGGCGGCAAAAATAAGCCCACGAAGGTACTCTATTCGACGATGGGATATCAGCGCAGCACCTGGGGTGGAAATCCGTCGAGCGTCTTCGATTCGACGCGCGCGGGCTCACTCGGTTCAAGCTCTGGTTCCGGCGTGTCGGTAAGCGCGAATCTGGAAATGTGCGGGGTTTGCGAAGAATCGCGGGCCTCCTGCCGAGGACCAGCAAACCACAATTCCGATGCGCTGATTCTTCCGCAGAAGGCACTGATTTCGTTCGCCGGCGGCGCCATCGGTTCCGATATGTACGTCGATCGCGCCGGCATCCATTGCCGGACAGTCCGAGACGCGGCCAAGGTGCTGGATGCTTTGCGCGATCCAGTCAACGGCTACTACGACCCGCGCGATGTGATGACCACGATCCCGCGATCCGCCGTCCTCGACAAATCCTACGCGGCCGCCGCCATGATGACCGGCGAAGCGGGTTCCCTGAAGGGCATGCGCATCGGCGTGATCCGCGAATCGATGTTGACTTTTCCAGGAGTAAAGGCCGATGAACCGATCTCGGAAGCTGCCGCCAAGGAAATCAAGGAAGTCCTGGGGAAGCGCCTGGGAGCCACGCTTGTCGAGTCCGTCGACCCGGACTGGAAGCCCGATCCAGAGATGGAGAAAATGCATCCGTCCTATGCCGAGGCCCTTGCACAGCTCGTGCCGCTCATCTTCCCGGAGATCCTTTTCCGCCTGGATCGAAACGGCAATCCCCTCTACCCGGAGTTTGTAGCAGCCATCAAGCCCACTGAGTTTGCTCCCGGAAAATCGTTTGGTACCGGCACCATGAAGCCCATCGATTACATGGAGGCCCTCACCAATGGGCGCGTCCCGCTGCCGAAGAATCTGAACATTCGCGCCATCCAGCAGGAAGCGGAATCCAACAACTTCCACTACATGTTCATGAACTACGCCCAACGCCGCGCCGCGGATTGGAAAGAGCGCGGATACACCGAGACGTTGGCGGATTGGCCGACACTGAACGCGCGTTCCAAATTCTGGGGCGACGATCAGCGCGCAGCCTTCAAAAACTGGGAGGAGATCGACAACTTGATGAATCCGCTCGGCCAGCGGCAGGGGACTGCCGAACGCGCCGAGCTTCGGGAGCTTCTGCGGCGCGTCGAGATGAAAGTTATCTATGAAAATCACCTGGACGTCTTAGTCCGCCTGCACTCTTCCCTGCCTCCAGGCAAAATTGGAATGGCGGAATGGCCGGGGCCGAAGGGGGATGTGCGAGGCGACAACTCGTTCGGACCTAACGCTGGGCTCACCGAAGTCCTGGTTCCCGCCGGATATGTGCAAACGGTCTACGATTCGACCTTCCGATTGAGTGCCGACAAGAAACGCTACCTGGCCACCAACAGCGATACACCCACAACGCCTCCCGCGCCGGGGATGCCGTTCTCCCTGGTCTTCAGGTCGGAGCCTGGAAAGGAAGACCTGACTCTCAAGGTAGCCTCGGCCTATCAGGCGTCTTCGAAGCGCCGCGTCTCTCCACCGGCGTTCGGCCCCGTGCCGGGCGAGGATGAGATCCTGAAGGGGGGCAAGGCAAAATAGGAGTCGGCCTTACGGGCTTGCTTTGTACGATATGGTTCTATTAAGCGTTAAATATATTGATCGATGTTCCGGGCGCTATGGGAGCCGTCGCACTGCGGCCCCCGTAGCAAGCCCGGGCAGATGGACCTGCCCCCACCTCTGCGTACGCCATATTGCGACATCCTGACGTGGCCCACAATTCACCGAGGTATGCGCGTCACGCTCAATGACCCGAGTGTGCGGGGGCGGGTTGCCCCTGATTCAAGTGTGACGGTTTAACACTCAATTAGAGGGATTGCGAAACAATCTCGTCTGGGCAAGACACACTGACGGGGCAAACTCATAAACGGCCTGCCCCGTCAGCTGGAAAGAAACAATTCTAGAACACCAGGCTGAGCGACATTTGGATCTGCCGGGAGCTGCCAATTGTTTTCACGGTCTGCCCTAGACCTGTTGGGCAGAAATAGAAGCCGTTCTGGGGACTGGATCCGTTGCAACCCGATGCCAATGTTGGTGTGGTGTTGGTCCCGTAGGGTGCCTGGGCAATTGGGGTGGCGCTGAAGGCCAAGTTTTGATCGATGTTGTCGATTGGAAGGTCGAAACTCGGATGGTTGGTCAGGTTGAAAACGTCGAAGTTATATCTCAGGTTAACCCGTTCGGTGATTTCCGTAATTTTCACAATCGAAATGTCCGCACGCTGCTGCCAGGATTGCCGGAAAATGTTGCGCTGCCCTCCGGCAGAGAAATTTGTTTCAAACGTATCGCCGGGAGGAATTGCGGAACAGGGGAAGCTGCCATCCAGGGTTTGCGCGTTGGCAACGTTGCACGGATAGAGTAGCGGCACGGTAAAGCAGGAGGCTTTCAAGGCCGGTAGATTGATGTTGTTGCCGATCGCGCCGGTTACGGCGTTCTTGGGAGTACAGCCTGGAGCCAGTGGGGCGATTGGATTACCGATGCCATCATTAATGCTATAGTAAATACTTCCGACCGCGCCGGAATAGTCGACCACGCTGAAGGGTTGCCCGCTCTGAAGGGTAATCAGGCCTTGAACGCTCCAGCCGTCCACGAATTTGCCTTCTGCCGAGGATACCGAGGCGAATTTCGGGAGTTCGTAGTGGTAGTCGATATTGAAAACGTGCGTGCGGTCGAAGTCCGATGGGCCATAGCCGCCGCGCAAATTCAGCGGGTTGTTTCCATTGTAATAAAGACCCAGGGCGCTCTGCTCATCGAACGATCGCGAAAAGGTGTAGGAAAAGCCGGCCTGGAGTCCGTGGCTGATTCGCTTTTCAACGTGGATTTGCAGCGCGTTGTAGGCCGAAACTCCCGCCGCTTTGTATTCCTCCGAATCCGCGGAATAGCCAACGTAGGGGGCGCGCTCGTCGACGTTCCCGCCATCGGTGTTGAATTGCATGGTCTGCCCGTTGGGCAAGGGCAGGGTGCAAGCCAAAAAGCCGCAACTGCCCGTTTGAACGGTATAGCCATACGTATAGAGCTGGGCATGGGGAGAAAGGGCTGGGTTCGCGCAGATGGGCGCCGGGCCGCAGAGCGGATTGGTCGGCGTCGCGACTCTTGCCTGGTTGAACGGAACTGGAATAATCTCATGCCTCCCGAGCGCATTCACGCCGCCGATGTCGATGGCCAGATCGTTGCGCGGCTGCCATTGAATATCGAGAGAAGTATTCATGGTGTATGGAAGCTTGTTGTCTCTCGCGTAAGCTCCCAAATAAAATGGCACGCCGCCGTTCTCTATCTCACTGGCGTTCGGAAGTGCAATGACGCCGGTTGTCGGGTCGGGCTGGGTAATGGTGTTGGGATTGCCTGAGGGCGGCGCTGCACGAGTTGTTCCCCAGGGATTCGCCAGGCTCGAGAGAGTCGGGCTGCAGGTTTGAAACGTGCCGGGAACCGGAGTGGGGCAGAATTGCCCGCCGACAAAGGGCAATTGCTGGTTGATTCCGAATGGCCCGCCTGGGGCGATGGTCTGAGCGCCGGGCAGAGAGAGGTAAGAATAAAGCTCGCCGCGATCGTAATACATTCCCCAACCCGCGCGGACAACCACCTTGCTGTTGAACATCTTGGGGCTCCAGGCCAGCCCGATGCGCGGCGCGAAACCCCACTGCCGCCCGGTGAGGGTCGAAGCGCTGACTCCGGGAGTAGCGTGTGGACTATTTCCCGCCACGATCAATCCGGTGGAAACAATGGTATCGGTTTGGGGATTGTAAGAATATTTACTGGGATCGAAGTTAAGTAGATTGCCATTCTTTTCCGTCAGGCCGCCATCCCAATCGAAGCGCAGGCCGGCGGTGATGGAAAGATTGGAGCGAAACTGGAATTTATCCTGGATGTATTCTCCCGTTTCGTTGGCTCGCCAGTAGCGATTGGCGTTTCCATTGATGAGCAAAGTGCCGGCGTAAAGATAGTCGTTCTCCAGAGTCCCTTGCAGGAATTGGTTGATATCCTGCGACTCGATGGTCCCCAATTGGTTTCTTCGGTCTCGCGTGTTGAGCTGGGTGTAAGCGAAGCTCCCGCCGAAGGTTATGGTGTGTTTTCCAAGGGTCCAGATGGCATTGGTGCTGGGATTGAAGCGGTTCTGAAATACGCCGGTAAACGCCGCCAGTGAAAGCGCGCCAGCTCCGATATTCATCACGGGCTGATAGGAAGGCAGGATGGTGCCCGGCCAGGTAATGGTTATGCCGGGAAAGATACTTGAACCAAAGGTGTTGATGGTGCAATCGGCGGCGGAAAAGCTGGTCAACGACTCGCAGGCCGAGCCCAGCTGCGCCGGTGTAAAGGGCTGGCTAAGCGTGCTGTATGCCTTTTCACGGATAAATCCGAAAGTTTCCGTAATGCTCAAGTTGGAGCCAACGGCCTGCGTATGGCTCAAAGCAATGACTTGACTGCCTGCGTCGAGATGCTGCGCAAAGCCCGCGACCGAAGAATAGGCATACGGCGCGGTGGTTGGGTCATGCTGGTAATAATATTTGGCAGAAAATGAGTGCGTCGAATTTGGGTTCCAGTCCAGATTGGCGACCGCCTGGTCGGATATGAAATACGCTGTGCCGGGAATTTCGGCGTCTTCGGGAAACGCTTCGATCAAAGCCGGATTGGTTGTATTTAAGGCGAGGGCATTGGGATTTGCCGAGGGTATCAGAAATTGCCCGTTGGGCAGTTTGTAATTGAATAGAGTATAGGCGATCGGGTTGATATCCCCTGGCGCGAGGCCCACCTGCGGATTAATCGTTCCATCGGGCAGGCCAAGAATGCTGGAAAGATTGTTGCTATTCCCAACTGCCGCAAGACCGGAGGCCGAGCGATCGCTGCTCAGGCCGGGCGGAACTGTCGGTCTGGAGATTCCGATTTCGTCGTCAGCCGCGTGCGTATGTTGATAGCTGCCATAAAAGAAGAGCTTGTCTTTTATGACCGGCAAGCCCACCGTCCCGCCTGCGGTGTAGCGGTGCAAACCGGGATTTTTTTCGCTTTGAGGAATATTGGGATCGGCGTTGAAGAAATAGGGATCGGCGTTGAGCCAGTTGGTTCCGCGATGAACATAGGCTTGCCCGTGAATGTTATTGGTGCCTGAGCCGGTGCTCATGTCAATGTGCGCGCCGCTGGTCGAACCTTGCTGGGCGTCATACATGGAGGTGTTCACGCGGACTTCCTGAATGGACTCCGGGGCAGGTGTTGGGATCGATTCGCCTATTGCCAGATAGATCGAGGCGCTGCTCTGGATGGGCAGTGAGCTTAGGGCAGATGAAGTGCTTACACCTGTTTCGTTCACGACTCTTGAAGAGGTCACTTGGCTGGTGGTTTTTCCATTGAACAAGTTCTTGGCGTCCACGCCATTCAACAGAAACGTATTGCTGGTGTCGCGCTGGCCATTGGCCCAAACGGGCTGATTGCCCAGACCCGCGTTTGCACCGGTTCCCGCGGATAGCTCTTCATTCACGCCTGGGGAAAGCGTGACGTAACCCGTGAAGGAGCCCGTGGGCAGGGGAACCGACTCGAGTTCCTGCTTGTCCATGACGTAGCCGTTGGTGGTATCCACGGCGTTGAGGAGCGGAGTTTCCTCAACCGTGATCGTTTCTCCCACTTCACCGACCTTCAAATTGGCATCGACGGTGGCGGTGCGATTAGCTTGAACCTGAATGGAGGGAATATTCATGGATTGAAAACCCGAGTGATTAAAGGTGATGGTGTAGCTCCCGATGGGCAGATTGACGAAATCGTAGCGCCCGGCATCGGTTGTCTGCAGCGTGCGAGTCAGTTTTGTTTGGTCGCCAACAATCGTGACCGTAGCGGACGGAATGACTCCGCCGGAGGAGTCCGTTACCGTGCCGGTGACGCCACCCAGAGTTTGCTGGGCAAAGCAGTGAGGCGCGAGGGCGAGCAACAAGCCAAACAATGAAAAGAAATGGATAAACCGCAATTTATTGGACATCATTCGACCCCTTGAACAAAAGTTAGCTATCAAGGGCGAAAACCGGGGATGACTTGCAGCCCCTCGAAAAAGGCCCATGCATCGAACTAGTTTGAGTCAGGCTACGCGGGATGCGGGGGAAGCAGAAGCTCATTGTTTCGATTGCCAGGATTGATTATTTCGATTTTTAATTTTGCGGCGAAGGCTGGACAATGATGGAATTGATCCGACATTGCAGGGCCGCCTGCTGCAAGCGCGAATCGAGGAACTAATAGATAAATTCATTAAAGAGTAAAGGAACGTCCTGGGACAGGACGCTTAACCGGAACGCCTATGACCACACCGCCGAACAGGGGCAATGTTTCCGGGATCGCGGAACCTGCTTTGTACACTGCTGCCACGCCTGGGCAAGCCGAAGGACCCGGCGCGGGCTACGGCCTGCGCGGCAATTCGTTGTCGCCCCTGGAGACGCTGGCGCAATCCATTTCCGCTGCCTGCCCAACCCTCACTCCGTTCGTCACGATTCCCCTGGTGTACACCCTCGCGGGAAATGGCACCTGGCTGGCCTACATTCTGGGTACCAGCGCGATTTTGCTGGTGGCCTGGTGTATCAGCCGCTTTGCGCGCTACTCCTCCTCGCCGGGGTCGCTCTATTCCTATGCGGCGATGATTCTTCCGCCCTGGCTTGCGGCAATAGCTGCGTGGAGTTTGCTGCTGGCCTACATCATGGGCAGCGCCAGCAATATCGGCGCATTCTATTTTTACGCCAATCTGATGCTTCGAAACGCCACGGGCCATATGCTGCCCACAATCGTGCTGGCAATCATTTTCGCGGCACCACCTGTGTGGATGGCCTGGCGCGACGTGAAACTGTCTGCTCGAGCGATGCTTTTGATGGAAGGAGTTTCTGTGACGTTCGTCGTGGCGGTGATGGCGCTGGTGCTGTTTCGCCACGGTCTGCACGGCGATCCCAATCAACTCTACCTTCGCGGAGTGACTCCCGGCGGCTTCCGCCAAGGGCTGGTGCTGGCGTTATATAGTTTTGCAGGCTTCGAGGCCGCCACCGCACTGGGATCGGAGGCGCGTAATCCGTTGAAGTCCATTCCCCGCGCGGTCATTCTGACCTCCGTTCTAGGCGGTGTGTTTTTTGTTATTTGTTCCTACGTGGAAGTACTTGGGTTCGGCATGAGCGGAAAGGACCTGGGAACGTCCGACGTGCCCATGCATGTGCTTGCAACCGTGGGGCGCATGCCGGTGCTTGGATTGTTGATCGACGTGGGGGCGTTGGTAAGTTTGTTCGCGGGGGTTCTTGCGGGTATCACTGCCGCAGCCCGCGTGCTGCTGCAAATGTCGCACAACGGGCTCGCGCACAGTTCCTTCCGGGCCACGCACGCACGCAATGAAACACCGACGGGCGCTACAATTGTCACGGGTCTCGCCGCGTTTCTGCCGGCCGCCTTTTTTGCCCTGAAGGGTACCAGTGGTGTCGACGTTTACGGCTGGCTGGGGATGCTTGCAGTTTACGGATTCGTGCTGTGCTACGGGCTGGTATGTTTTGCCCTTCCGGGCTATTTGCGCGAACACCACGGCGTTGTGAATCTGGCAACCAGAACAATTCCATATATCGCGGGTCTGGCCATGGTGTATGCCGTGGTTGCCAATCTTTATCCCGCGCCACAGGATGAGTACGGCAAGCTGCCTTACATCTTCCTCGCCTACCTGGCCGTGGTTCTGTTGTTCTTTGTGTTTCGTCCGCCGGTGAAGCCCGCTGTGCAGGAGGGAGACTAGGCGTCGGCCTGGCGTTGCGTATCGCCCCTCTTCTCTTTTTCTGTGCATTCTTGGAGAATAGGCATCCCAAAACTTTTAGTGCGCAAAGTTTGGCATTTGAAAATGGATTGTCTTGAAAGGAGCTTTTTATGAAAAAATTTATTACCAAAGATACTCCCGTCAGCGAAGAGGTTTTGATCCTCATCGTTCATCTCCCGACCAAGAGCCTCTCCACGATTGTCGAGGATGGGTTCTTCAAGAAGTTGACGGACAAAGACTTCATGCGCATCGGCGTGTTGCTGGCGAAGAAGGGATATGACGAAGGCGGCTCTCCGATTGGCGGCGTAATCATCGACAACGAAACGCGGAAGATCGTGGGCAAAGGGCATAACACGCTGGTTCAGGAGAATCATCCTTACAATCATGGCGAGACATCCGCCGCGCGGGACGCGGGACGCCTGGATTTCGGACTGACCACCATGTTTACGACGCTCAGCCCTTGCGACATCTGTACGGCGCTGATTTATTCGCAACAATTTGACCGTCTGGTCGTCGGCGATGTCACCAATTTCGCGGGGAATGAGGAGATGCTGCGTCAAAAGGGTGTCAAAGTAGACATATTGGAAGACCCGGACGGCGTTGCATTCTACGCGAAATATCTGAAAGAAAAGCCGCATCAGCATTTGGAGGATTGCCATGGCCGGGCCGGTGTGCGCAAATCTGCCGCAGCCAATGCCTGACACACGGCGCAGATACGAATTTTTCCGCGCTTCTTTTTTAGATCGTTCTTGCAAAATGCAGGGCAAATCCATTTGCGCCGGCGGCACCGGCGTCTCTAAAGGAGCTTCAATGAAGGCATTGATTACCAAGGATACTCCCGTTACCGAGGAGGTCTTGAACACCATCGCTCATCTTCCGACCAAGAGCCTTTCCAGGATCGTCGAGGACGGATTTTTTAAGAAGCTGACCGATAAGGATTTCATGCGCATCGCATTCCTTTTGGCGGAAAAAGGGTACAACGAAGGCGGCTCTCCCATTGGCGGAGTTATCATTGATGATGAAACGCGAAAGATCGTTGGCAAAGGGCACAACACGCTGGTTCAGGAGAATCATCCTTACAATCATGGCGAGACGTCCGCGGCGCGGGATGCCGGACGCCTGGATTTCAGCCAGACCACCATGTTTACTTCGCTCAGCCCATGCGAAATTTGCGCGGCGCTGATTTACAGGCGGCAATTCAGGCGACTGGTCGTCGGCGACATCACAAATTTTTCCGGCACGGAGGGGTTGATTCGCCAAAAGGGCGTGCAGGTGGAGATTTTGGAAGACTCCGCCGGTATTGCCTTCTTTGCAAAATACCTGAAAGAGAAACCGGACCAGCATCTGGAAGACGCTTACGGCCTTGCCGCGGTTCGCAAAGCTGCCGCGGCTAAGAAATAATTTTTCACGGCTTTCCCTAATTTTGCACTTATGTTTTCCTATTTGGGATCTTGCTTCTGATCGCGGCGCGTGGGGGCCTGTTCAGGGCCTCCATAATCCAGGTCGGCGTAAATGGCCCTGACCCATCTACCGCAACATCGTAGTCTCGCAAGGCGTCGGCAACGGCGTTTGCCATGGCGGCATGCGAGCCGATGGTCCCGCCCTCGCCGACGCCGCGCATGCCAAACGGATTGAAACTCGTGGGCGTTTCCATGTGCCATAGCTTGAATTCCGCTGGTACATCGGATGCCCCGGGTAATACGTAGTCCATCAGCGCGCGGGTTTGTAATTGTCCATCGGAGCCGTAGGCCAGCTGTTCGCGCAAAACCGCTCCAATACCTTGCACTACGGCGCCCACGATTTGTCCTTCCACCAAGAGAGGGTTCACGATCCTTCCACAATCGTGCGCCACGATGTAGCGGGGAATTTTGAGCTGTCCAGTTTCTGGATCGATTTCAACCACGGCCACATGCGTCGCGTAGGAGTAAGAAGGCTTTGGAATTTCCAGGCGATGCCTGGCTTCGATTCTCCGTGGCTCAAGTTCCCCTCGCAGTGATGCCAGGCGCGCGGGAATTTCCACCAGCGGAATAAATTCTTTTGTGGGGTTCAATATCCTCACTCCGCCGTCTTGCCAGCTCAGGCAAGCAGGATCGCACGGGAGAGCCGCGGCGAAACAACATAGGATTTTCTTGACCAGATCGCGCGCAACCATGCGCCCTGCGGCTCCGCCGGAGGCCGCGCCGCGGCTGGCGAATGTTCCCACCGCATCCGGAACTTCGTCGGTGTCGCCTTGACGGATGGCGACTTGCTCCATGGAAACGCCCAGCTCCTCAGCCACCAGCTGCCGCTGCGTGGTTTCCGAGCCTTGTCCAACCGGCATGATGGAGCTGAAAAGAAGAATCGTTCCATCTGGCTGCAATGCAATTCGCGCGGTTTCGTAGGGGCCAACGGCGGTAATTTCGACGTACATGGAAATGCCCATCCCGCGCAGTTTTCCGCCCGCAGCCGCCGCCTTGCGATCGCTCTCAAAATTTTCGTACTCCGCAAGTTTCAATCCCGCTTCCAGGCAGCGCGGGTAATCTGCTTCGTCGTAAATGATGTGATGGGAGCCTGCGAAGCCTGTTCGACCTCGATCGAGAGGCAGTTCGCTGGGCTGAATGAGATTGCGCCTGCGAATTTCGGCGCGATCGATTCCGAGCGCATGGGCGGCTTCATCCATGAGCCGCTCCATGACTAGGGCCGCCTGCGGACCTCCCGCGCCGCGCAAAACATTCAACGGCGTTTTATTGGTCACCACGGAATACATTTGCGCATCAAGGTTGGGAACGCGGTACGGCCCGCGAACCATCGCGCCCATGGCCGTGATCGGGGTGTTGCCCACATAGCCGTACGCGGCACCAATGTTGGCCCAGCCGGTGAGACGCAGCCCGATGAACGTGCCATCGGGAGCCACGACCGCCTCGGCGTCGACGGTTTCTTCCCTCGCATGTGTCGCGGAAGCAAAATGTTCCCGCCGGTCTTCCAGCCAGCGAACAGACCGCTGAAGTTTGCGAGCCACCGCTGGAACCAATATCTCCTCGGGGTACACCATTTCCTTGCAACCGAAGCCGCCGCCAAGACGCGGAGCGGTCACTCGCACACGGTCCAGAGCAATACCGAAAGCACCCGCCAGCACCGAACGCAAAACCTGTGGAAGCTGGGTACAACTTTCCACGTGCAACCGCTCACCGTTATCGATGAGCTTTGCGGTGACTCCGCGCGGTTCCAACGGGACCGCGGTCTGCCTGTGAAATTCATACCGCTTGCGGATTACCAGATCGCCGTCACGCGCAGCGAAATCGGCGTTACCGTCGCGCTGCGTAACCTGGTAGACGACGTTGGTTCCCAATTCTGGATAGAGCAGTGGCGAGCCTGGATTTTTTGCGACCATGTGATCGGTAACCGGCGGGAGCGGTTCGTAATCAATCTCAACGAGGGCTGCGGCGTCTTCCGCGAGGTAACGATTTTCCGCCACCACCACGGCCACCGCCTGCCCCACGTAACGAACTCGCTCCCGGGCGATGACGCGATGGCGCACGTCCAGCGTTCCAGGAATCATATCCACGCAGGGAAGCGCGTCGTCCGCCAAATCCAAAT
>Ga0182024_10018491_pt1 | contig 12968 bp, 6 predicted proteins | sample P32metaG_FD_120480 | JGI IMG/M metagenome (GOLD analysis project Ga0182024, IMG submission 120480) | Permafrost microbial communities from Stordalen Mire, Sweden - P3-2 metaG (Illumina Assembly) | ecosystem: Environmental > Terrestrial > Soil > Wetlands > Permafrost | place: Sweden: Stordalen...
AATACCTTTTACGAAGATGTCCATCGCCTCGAAGATGGCCGGCCGCTCTGGGGCAACTGCGACTTCGGCATGGCCAATCCGCCATTCAACGTGGACATGGTGGATGCCGAGAAGGTGAAGGGTGACCGCCGGCTGCCATTCGGCCTGCCGGGGGTGAACAAGGCGAAGAAGGTCTCCAACGCGAACTACCTTTGGATTTCCTACTTTCAAAGTTACCTCGGGCCGAAGGGGCGCGCGGGCTTCGTGATGTCGTCGCAGGCGAGCAGCGCCGGGCACGGTGAGGCTGAGGTGAGGCGGAAGATTGTCGAGACCGGTGACGTGGACGTGATGATTGCGATCCGCTCGAACTTCTTCTACACGCGCGTTGTGCCGTGCGAACTGTGGTTCTTCGATAAAGGGAAGCCGAAGGAGCGGCGTGACCAGGTGCTGATGCTCGATGCTCGGCACATCTATCGGAAGGTGACGCGGAAAATCTACGACTTCTCTCCCGAGCAACTCGCCGACCTCACCGCCATCGTTTGGCTGCATCGCGGGGAGACGAAACGCTTCGCCGCGCTGCTCGACGACTACCGGCAGAAGTGCGGCACACATCGGCGCGCCCTCATCGCTGCATTGCCTGAAGCACGCGACGTTCTGTATTCGCTGGGCACGGCGATCAAAGGCTGCAATACGGCGCTCTCGTCCGATTATCAGGCAGCGATGACGGCGCTGGCTGACGACAGCACGGCGCTGGAAAGGCACGCGCTCAAGGGCGATTTCAGAAAGGACTCGGAGGCGCTGCCAGCCTTCGCCGCCTCGTGCCGCGCGCTGCTGCACCGACTGCGCGAAGTGCGGCGCTTCGCCGAGCCGCTCATCATCGACGCGCTCGACCATGCCGAAAGCAAGGAAGCAAAGATGGAACTCAAGACGCAGCGCCAGCGCGCGAATGAAGCCTGGACACGCGCCGATACTGAGGCGGAGGCGAACATTTATTTAAGCCGCCACCTCGAATGGCTGCTTCACCGCTTCCCTGAAGGCCGTTACCGCGATGTGCCAGGCTTGTGCAAAGTCGTTCCGCGCGCCGACATTGCCGCCGCCGAATGGAGCCTCACGCCGGGTCGCTATGTCGGCGTCGCAGCGGCGGAGGTGGACGAAGACTTCGATTTCGAGCAGACGATCCAGGACCTCCACGTAGAGTTGAAGGAATTGAATGCCGAAGCAGTGACGTTGGCGGGAAGGATCGAGGAAAACTTTGAAAAACTCATCGGATGAAATGGCCTAAAGTCAGCCTTGATGAAATAAAAGCTCCAGTCCGTTATTCATTTGTGGGCGGACCTTTTGGGTCGAACCTCACGACTTGCGATTACGTGGATGAAGGCGTACCGGTAATTCGCGGCAATAATCTTCCGGCGGATTCGACTTTCCATGATGACGACTTTGTTTTCGTAAAGGAGCAAAAAGCCGAAAATCTCACTTCCAATCTTGCGCACGGTGGCGACCTCATTTTCACCCAGCGTGGTACGCTCGGACAAGTTGGCCTCATCCCGGCGGAGCCACGCTTCCCCAGCTACGTAATCTCGCAGAGCCAGATGAAGCTCACTGTCCACCCAGACAAAGCCGACGCGAAGTTCATTTATTTCTACTTCCGCTCACCGGCGACAGTTCAGAACGTTATCAATCATGCGCTCACGTCCGGCGTGCCTCACATCAATCTCGGGATTTTAAAACGCTTTAAGGTTCCACTTCCTTCGCTCGACGAGCAGCGGCGCATCGCGGAAGTTCTGTCGGCTTACGACAGGCTAATGGAGAACAACCGGCGACGGATGGCGTTGCTGGAGGAAGCGGCGCGGCAGCTTTACGTGGAGTGGTTCGCGCGCCTGCGCTACCCTGGCCACATTCGCGCTCGCCGCATGGACGGCCTGCCCAAAGGCTGGACTCGTTGTCCGCTCGGCGAAATCTGCACCGAGGTTCGTGACACTGCCGCACCCGATGAATGCGAGCCCGATTCGCCCTACATCGGCCTCGAACACATCCCGCGCCGCTCGATTGCGCTGTGCGAGTGGGGCCGCGCCGAGGAAGTAACGAGTACGAAACACCGTTTCCGTACCGGCGATATTCTCTTCGGAAAAATCCGCCCTTACTTCCACAAGGTCGGCGTTGCCTTTGTGGACGGCGTGGCGTCTTCCGATGCCATCGTGCTTCGCCCAGCCGCGGCCGAATGGCACAGTCTGGCACTGCTCACTGTTTCGAGCGACGCCTTCGTGGCCGATGCATCGAAAACCGCGCGCGAAGGTTCGAAAATGCCCCGCGCCGACTGGAAGCTGATGAGAACCCGACCAGTCCCTGTCCCGCCCGAAACGCTCTTGCGCGCATTCAATGCGCAAATCGAACCCATCGTATCCCAACTGAAGACGCTCACTTTTCAAAACCGAAGACTCCGTACAGCGCGGGACCTGCTGCTGCCGCGGCTAATGAATGGAGACATAAACGCATAAACAAACCACGACTATGAGCGCAGAGACAGACAATCAACTGATCATGATGGTGGCACAGGCACCATTCGAGACACCGGACATGAATCAATTCTGTAAGCTGATTCCTGTTACATACGAGGATGGGACTCGGCCTGCGACGGCCGACTTCCCTAACGATGGGGAAATTTGGTGGATGCTGACGGCGCTAACATCACGATTGGCCGTACCGGGACAGTTAGTTGTGGGCGAGATCGAACCCGCGGTGAGATATGAACGTGATGATCCGTATTCGTCGCGATACCAAGTGATACGGGAGTCCGTTCAGGACTTAAGTCTTCGGGATGGCCTAGAGGTTATCGATATGGCGGCAGATGCAATCGAGAGTATCCAGGATGTCGTCGCGCGGGGTTTTACTCTGGACCTCGAAACGCCGCCGGCTCAGATCGTCATATTGCACTGGCGATCTAAGTTCTATGGGCCCTTTACTGTGGGGCCCCACCAGGCATCGGGAACATCGCAGGGATTTTCCTTTTCTCCCACGCATACGAGCGACATGAGTGTCTATGAAGTAAATCAAGCTGATTTTGTCGAGGCAACGAAAGATCACCGTATCGTGATCCAAGACAAGGTTTCGGTTACCGACTACAACCGGCGCCGCGCTCATGATCTTGTAGAGGTCCGACATGACCTTGTGCTCGCCGCCGGCTACGAACGAATGCTGACGGGAAACCCTAGACGGTTGGTATTGGAGCCGATTGACCGTAAGCTTCTCCGATTTGCCAAGAACTGTTTTACGCGGGGGAAACGCCAGCAGCTAAATCTACTGCTGAATGAGCTTGAGATAACTGGTCGCGAGACGGAAGAAGCCAATGATCTGGTAGAGACCGTTGGACGAGCCAGGGCCGTGACCGAGAAACAGGAGGCGGCGCTCGGTGCTGTGGCCGAGGCACTACTTAAGTCTGGGTTGCTGGGAGAAGATCGCATCGCCAAAGCCGAAGAATCTTTCGCTGCAAAATACGTGGAGGAACGCACAGCCGAGTTGCAAGCGAAAGCCGAGGAGAGTCTGACGGCAAAGCGAGGCGACTTGCGTAGCATCGAGGAGGAATTGAAATACGCACGAGCGAACTTGCAGAAAGAAAAGGCCCAACGGCGTGCGCAACTTGAACAGGACATTGCTGCGGAACGCGAAGCCGCCGACGCGCAATTGGATCTCGAAAAGAGAAGCCTGGCCGCTGAACGAGCCGACTTCGAGAATCAGAAACTGGAGTTGAAACGGCAGCAGGGGCTTCTCCAACAGAACCTGGAAAAGGTGACGAAAGACCTCCGTGAAGCGGGTGACGAAGTAGTAAACCGTTTCTTAACCATCGCGCCGCTACTTGGGGCGATTGGACCTATAAGCCGGCAATCGGGAGCAGAGCCGTTACCTTCCAAACCCGACTCCGCGGAGGGCGAGGGCGAACTGCCAACTTTTAACATACCTGCTTTTCTGTCCAGCATACCATCGGATGATAGCGCGTTGCGGGAAGATGCTTTCTTCGATCGCTTTCGTACCGTTGTTGAGAACAGTGGGTTCACATTCCGCCCCCTGGATCTTCAGCGCTTCCATCTGAGTGTTAAGTGCGGAGAAATCACCGTGCTGGGCGGTCCTTCCGGGACAGGAAAATCATCGCTTCCTGCCCTCTATTCTCAGGCCCTCCTCGGTGATGAGGCATCGCAGGGGCGCCCTGGTTGCCTAATGGTCAACATTAACCCTTCGTGGATGGACAGTCGCGATCTTCTCGGGCACATGAACACGCTGGATGGCAGATATTATCCCGCAGAGTCAGGGTTATTTCAGCACCTCATATTTGCCCAAAAGGAGAACGAGGCGCGGGGGGCGGCTTCCGGCCTGTATCTGACCTGCCTCGACGAAATGAACCTTTCTCAGGTAGAACACTATTTTAGCGACTTTATGATGGTGCTTGAACGGACTGGAGCGGCCCGTACGATTCAGTGTTTTTCACCAGAAACTGCGGGGAAGAACTGTCGTTTTCGCGAATACGCCGTGTTGACTCTCTCTCCGGCCCTCCGCTTTATTGGCACGGTAAACTTCGATGAAACCACGCGGCTGCTTAGTGATCGCTTCCTTGACCGCGTGAATCTCATCCGTCTCACTGCCGCGGGTCTGCCGGGCGTCGCTGGGACGGGCGGCCCACTTGCTATGGCGAGCGGGCGTATGGTTACGCTTGCAGATATTGAGGCATGGCGAACCGACAACGCTTTGCCGTCTGATTTGGGGTTGTTATTAGATCAAATGCGTCCGCTCTTGGGCCAAATGGGATGCCCCATATCCCCGCGGGCCTATCGGGCTATCTGTCGCTTCGTGGGTTCGGCATTCCCAATCATGAGCCAAGAAAAAGCATTTGAGGTTCAATTTGCTCAGCGTATCATTCCAAGAATCCGCAGCTTGGTAACTGGCCGGCAACTCAACGGGCTCGACGGGATTTTGCAACTGCTCAAGCAAAGTACCACCTGTGCGTTCGAGGAGTCCATTCCACTTCTTGAGGAGATCCGTGAGGCTATGAGCGGTCGGAAATGGGAGCTAGAAGGGTAGGTGACATGCCGACATTCGCCATCCAACGTGGGCCGACGGTGCTATGCAGCTTCGATTTAGACACGAAAGCCCTGACTTTCCACAAGCACGTTGCACATCCAGACGGAATGCTGGTTTTGGATGAATCTGAAAAAGTCACCTTCGTGCTCGAACCGACGCCTGAGAGCATTGAATACCGCATGTCCATCGGTGATGTACCTTTGAGCGATATTGTTTCGGCTGACGACGCTGGAGGCAGTGATATGGCTGGAAGGCTCATCTGGCGGGGGCTTCCTTATTTTGAGAGTGCCCGAGGCCAAACGCCTTTGATACTGGAATCGCAACAGGAAGGTTCGATGCCGGAAAGTTGGAAAATCCTTCTCACTCTCGATGTTTTTGTTATCCCTTCTAAATTCGGAGAGGAGCGCTATGACCGGATGACGAACGATTTGCAGGAGGTGAGTCGCAGTCTGCTTGTGGACCTTTACGGAAAGTCCCGGCTTACACTCGATCTACGCTACGCCAAGGAAGGGAGGGTTCATACCTCTTACGAACAAGAGTTAGCGTCTATAAATAACGCGCTCGGGCATGTTTCGGAACTTTTATTAGCAATTGCACTGCGGCCGGCATCACGCGTCACCAGAGAGGCTCGCTTGCAGAAATATTGGGGGGGCGAACGGCTTTCGCCTTCGGCGATCACCTCAATGTGTCGCAACGGCATTCCTCCCCAGAAAGTTGCTCGTCCGGTAGTAATCCAAGGGCAACGAAGAGTCGAATCGTTCGATATTCCTGAGCATCGCGTTACACGTGCGTTCCTCGATATCCTTGTTCGCCGAGCACGATATTGTGCAGAGGCTGCCAGAGAGCACATTCTAGCTATAGCCTCAGAGCGTCATTTACGCCACATTCGCCGTGGATCCGAGCAGTCCCTTTACGAAAAAATGGACGTTCCGAAAATTAGGCGTCTCGAAACTGCCCAGGAAAAAGCCAATCGCGCAATTGCAATCGCGAACAACCTGGCGACCTTGCCTTTTCTTCGCGACGTCCAACCCGAACTCGTCGCAGTTCGCGGCGGAAGCTTTCAGCGGACGGGTGAGTATCAAGTCCTCCTGTCTGCTATTCGCCGCTTCCTACTTGAAAATGCAGTTTGGTATGAAGGTGATGACACCTCTGCAATTACGAAGCTTACAAGTCGCCTGTTTGAACAATGGTGCTACTTAAAAGTCATAGAAGCTTTCCGCCAGTGCGGCCTCAATCTGCGCGAGTGGACGGACGCTCTCCGTCAGAATTTACGCTCGCGCTTTATTCTCGACTTCGATCGCGGCTTGGCGTTTGAAGGAGCGCTCAACGCGGACCTACGTCTCCGATTCCGGTATGAACCATGGATTTTCGGGAAGCAATCTGCAATCAAGGCCGGGGAAACTTTATGTCGTGGTTCCGTCATTGATGTTGCGTGGTCTCCTGACATCGTGATCGAATGCCTTGTAAGGGAAGGCGAAAATTGGAAGCCGGCTTACGGGATCGTCCTCGATTGTAAGTACAAGGTCAAAAAGCAGAACTTCGACGACATCATAAAGTATTCTGAGATTAGGTGTACCGAGACCATGCGGCAGATTGTAAAGCAATTGTGGCTGATCACTCCGCCAATTCCGGGTAGTCCACAAAGTATTAGAAGTGAAGATCCCGCTATTCGATTTGACGATTCTGGCCCATCTTGTGCCCCTGACGAGACGGTTAGATTCAGGCTCTCGGTTGTGCCGGACGCTGATAGCGAGATATCGAGCGCGACCTCCAACCCTAATACGTTCGTGCAATTGGCCCAAGGAACAATTGCCTTTTTGCGCCGCCACTACGGAACTGGGGCCGCAAGGATTATCGAGTGAGATGAGTGCCCGCTGTATGTCAGCCTTTCCCGCCTACGCCAGCGCCTTCGAGGTTTACCCGAAGGAGGGTGAAGCATTCGAGCATCTCTCCCCCTTCTTGTTTGGGCTTAAGCGGGTCGATTTCACACTGCGCGTGGATGATCCGTCGGTGAATCAGGGGCAGATGGCCTCGGACTTCGATGCGGCGCTGGAGAAGGCGCTGCTGGCCGCTGGCGCACAGCCTTCCCCTTTCAGGCTGCCCCTGAAACTCCCACAGCAGCACGATTTCGCTGTGACTTACCGCGGGCGGACTTTCGCGGTGGAGGTTGAGAAAACAAATCGTGAGAAGATTCTTCGCGATCTTCTCAAATGCCACATGTATCTACACTCCGGCGCGGACTTTGCCGTCATTGCGCTGCCGAAGAACTATCCTCACAGCCTCGGAATATGGGATCTTTTCCAGTTTGGTGTCGAACGGTTCAGAGAATGCGAGACGTACGGTTTCGGGACAACCGAGAACCTGGGAAAGATTCTGCTGCTGGGCTTCAACCAGTATCGGGCTTCGGACAACCGGGAGCTGTGCCAAATTACTCGCCAGGAAATGCGAACTCAAGCTGCGGCCCCCGCTGGGGTTTGACTGCCATGGCCCTCACCGAGGTCAACAGCCCACCGCGGGTCGTCCAGAAGGCGCTCGCTGTGGATATGCCTCATTCCCGTCCGGTGGGGACAGATTATAGTTTATCGAATTCACGCCACACTGTATTTTCAAGCGAAGCAACCCCACGACCCCGCACATGGCCACTGCCGAACAACTGAAGGCGTTGATCCGCTCGCATCTCAGCGATGACGAGGAGCGCTTCTATACCCTCGCGTTGCAGGTGGCGGCACATGAAGCGCAGCAGGGGCATGGCGCATTGGCGCATGACATCCGTGACATCATCGACAAGGAGCGCCGGGCGCGGGGGAGCAACGTGCTGCTCAAATTCCCGCAGGAATTGGCGGGCATGGTCTTCTCTGAGAGGATGGATGTTCCCTTCGCCGCCCTGGTCTTGCCTGCTAAGCTCAAGGAACGCATCCACCGGGTGATTCACGAGCATCGCCAGCAGGAGAAGCTAAAGAGCCACGGGCTGTCCAACCGGCGCAAGATTCTGTTGGCCGGACCTCCCGGCACGGGAAAAACGATGACCGCCCGGGTTCTGGCGAACGAGTTGCGCCTGCCGTTGCACACGATCCAGGTGGACAAGCTAGTGACGAAGTTCATGGGAGAGACGAGCGCGAAGCTGCGCCAGATTTTCGACCTGATCCGCGACGAGACGGGAGTTTATCTGTTCGACGAATTCGACGCCATCGGGGGGGAGCGTTCCATGGAGAACGACGTGGGTGAAATGCGCCGTGTCCTCAACGCGCTGCTCCAGTTCATCGAGCAGGATGCGTCGGATAGCGTCATCATCGCGGCAACGAACAAGCCGGCGTTGCTGGACCGTGCGCTCTTCCGTCGATTTGATGATGTCCTGTCATACGGCGCACCCACCGCCAAAGACCGCCAGCGGCTTTTGGAGAACGTGCTGGGCAAGTTCAAGGCGGATTCGATGGATTGGACCTCCGTCCTCAAGGAAAGCCGGTCACTCAGCCATGCCGAGGTGGACCAGGCTGGCAGGGACGCTGTCAAAGACGCCATTTTGAACGATCAGGAAACTGTCAGTGAACCCGCGCTCGTAAAATTCATGAGAGAAAGAAGACTCACGCACGCTCGATAGAATTGCATGGCCAGGTTTCCACATCTGTTTCTGGAAGGCCCAACAGCTACATCGGATTTCAGCAGTCCGCGCCGTGGTGGATCATCGCCGCGATTGCGTGCTCAAGATCGGCAACCCCACGCAGCGGAAATCCTACGAAAATTGACGGCAGCGTGGCAATCCGCGGAGGATCGGCAAGCGGTGGCGCATGCAGATCGCAACGGAGTTTACCTGGAGTTCCGTAGCGAGCCCGGATTCGATCTTGTCGTCAAAAGCCTGGAAAGCCTCCGTTCTGGAATCCGGCTCTTGAACGTGAAAGTCGATGGCCCGGAAGGCGCGGAGACAACCAAGGCGACCGTATTTGTGCCACGGTCTAAAAGTGCTCACTTCCTTCAAAAGGTGCAGGCGTATGCCGAGAAAAATAGCGTCCACAAGGACCGTGAGACCGGAGCCGAGATTATCGGGCCGCCAAAGAATGCGACCTTGGTGAATAGTATCGGCGATGTCCGGGCGGCAATATTGGAATCCTTCTGGCAAGACGCCATGGAGCGCCTCCCGAATGAAACTCCTGATTGGGTCGAGGTATGGTTGAGCAGCGAGGATTTGGGGACCATCGAAACTTTCCTCAGCGTATGCCGCGGATTGCAGATCGAGGCTGGAGAGGGACGGTTGACATTTCCCGAGAGAACCGTGTGTCTTATCAAAGCCAGCCGCCCTCAGTTACTCGCTTTGATTGAGAGATCCGATGCCATCGCCGAATTCCGGGCGGCACGAGAGGTCGCATCGTTTTTCATCGAGATGGAGAATCGTGATCAAGTGCAGTGGGCGGAAGACATCGTGAGACGGAGCGAAAATCAAGGAACGAACGAAATTGTGGTGCTGGTGCTGGATCACGGCGTCAACAATGGACATAGTTTATTGCAGCCTTTGCTCCCGAATGAAGATCGGCACGCTGTTCACCCCGAGTGGGGCCTTTCCGATCAGCACGGCCACGGGACTTTGATGGCAGGAACCGCCGGCTATGGAGATATTCAGGAGCTTTTGCAGACCACCGGTCCAATCAACCTGACGCACGGACTGGAATCGGCCAAGATTCTTCCTCCTCCGCCCGAGACCAACCCAAAACGTCTATGGGGACACTACACCGCGCAAGGTGTAAGCCGGGCGGAAATACAAGCTCCCAATCGCAAGCGAGTAATCTGCATGGCGATTACCTCGGACGACGTGTCCTCTCGCGGGCGCCCTTCTTCGTGGTCGGGACAGATTGATGAAATGGCGTCCGGTTACAGTGATGAGGTGCGGCGCCTCATCATTTTGAGCGCCGGAAATGTCGATGATCCTGATGACTGGAAGAACTATCCAACGTCGAACAAGACAAGAGAAGTGCATGATCCCGCTCAGTCATGGAACGCACTATCTGTCGGGGCATTTACTCAGAAAACACGGATAGCAGACCCTGGCCTCCAGAATTATCAAGCTATCGCGGCGGCGGGAGACCTCTCGCCTTTTAGCACGACCTCGCTGACGTGGCCATACCGACAATGGCCAATAAAGCCGGAGGTGCTCTTCGAGGGTGGCAACGTCGCCAAGGGGCCGGGTAACGCCGTTTTCGATTCAGATGATCTAAAGCTACTGTCCACATATTATCAACCCCAGATCGCACAATTCGCAGCATTCGATGCGACCAGTGTCGCCAGCGCCCAAGCGGCATGGATGGCCGCGAAGCTCCAAGCTGCTTATCCGCAGTCGTGGCCGGAAACGATCCGCGCTCTCATCGTTCATTCCGCGAATTGGACGCCAGCGCAGAGGGCCGCTTTCCTGAGAGATGAATCGAAGGCTTCTTACGCTACGCTGGCGAGAATTTGCGGCTATGGTGTGCCGAATCTCGAACGGGCATTCTACTGCGCAGGGAACTCGCTCACCCTGATTTCCCAGGCGGCCATTCAGCCCTTCGATAAACATGCGAGCGAAAGCCGGTATATCTCGAAAGACATGCATCTCTACCGGTTGCCATGGCCGGCAAGTGTTCTCCGGGACCTGGGCGAAATCGAAGTCACCATGAGGGTAACGCTTTCGTACTTTATCGAGCCGAGTCCCGGCGAGGTGGGGTGGCAAGATCGTTACCGGTACCCCTCCCATGCATTAAGGTTCGAGGCGAACGGGCCAGGAGAAGCGCAGGCTGAATTCATCCAACGGGTGAACCGTAAGGCACGCGAAGAGGATGAACATCCCGGGACTGATGGCCCTGGTGGTCGATGGACAATCGGCGAGGCGAGAAATATGGGCTCGATTCATTCTGATATTTGGAGAGGACCTGCTGTGGAATTGGCCTCCTCAAATCTAATCGCAGTATATCCGGGGGTGGGGTGGTGGCGCGAACGCCACCACCTCGGGCGCTGGAACAAGCAAAGCCGGTATTCACTGCTGATATCTGTGTTTGTCCCCACGCAGGAAGTCGATATTTACACGCCTGTGGCGGCCCAAATCGGCATACCTGTCCCTGTTCCGATCACGATACCGCTCGTGTAGATAGCCGGATATGGCCTTTACCGATATCAACAGTGAAGATCGGCTCGTTCAAAAGACTTTTGCCGATCACCTGCACGATGCCCTGGGATGGGAGAGCGTGTTCGCATGGAACGATGAGACATTTGGCCCTGATGGTACGCTTGGCCGTGCCGACACGCGGGAGGCGGTGCTCCTGCGTGATTTGCGGGCGGCGATTTCTCGGCTGAACCCGCAGTTGCCGGGCGCGGCGGTGGAGGAAGCGGCGGCAACGATGGCGCGACACGATTTCTCTCGGTCGCTGCTCCAGCATAACCACGAGTTTCATGGATTCATTCGCGATGGCGTCCCCGTGAGCTTCACGGACAATGCGGGCCGACGGCGGGAGACCCGCGCGCGGGTGATCGACTTTCAGAACGGCAAAACCGCTTACGAACAGCCGAACAACCGTTTCATGGCCGTGCGGGAACTGAAAATTACGGGCCTGCGTTCTCCCAGCTACAACCGGAGGGCGGACATTGTCTGCTTCGTGAACGGGCTCCCTCTGGTATTCATCGAACTGAAGGCAGTGTATAAGAATATCCGCGCGGGCTTTGATGGGAACCTGCGCGATTATCTGGACGAGCATGTGATCGCGCATGCGTTTGATCACAACGCTTTCCTCATCGTGAGCAATGGTCACCGCGCCCGCTACGGTTCGATTACCAGCCAGTGGGAGCATTTCGCCGAGTGGAAGCGGAGTGCTGAAAGCGACCGCGGTAGCGTAGAAGCGCAGGTGCTGCTCGATGGGATGCTCGCCCAAGACCGGCTGCTCGACCTCGTGGAGAACTTCATCCTATTCGACGCGAGTAAGCCGGGGGCGACGCGAAAGGTCGTCGCCCGAAATCATCAATTCATGGGAGTGAATAATGCAGTGCAGTCGGTGTGGCGACAGGAGGCCTTGAAGCGGGAGTTCCCACCGGAGGAACGGCTCAAGTATCGCGTAGTGGAATTGCCGCGCGAGGAGGCAACGGACGCGGATCAGGCCGTGTTTGTGGACTCACAGGCGCCGACAAAGCTGCGTCTCGTGGAATCGGCGCATCCCGATCTCGGCAAACTTGGCGTCTTTTGGCACACGCAGGGTAGCGGCAAATCGTATTCGATGGCCTTCTTCGCGGAAAAGGTGCGACGGCGGATTTCGTCGAAGTTCACGTTCCTGCTCATGACGGATCGGAACGATCTCGATAGCCAGATTTATCGGACATTTGTTGGCTGTGGCCTTGCAGATGAGCAAACGCCGCGGGCGAGTACCGGAGGGGAACTAAAGCGGCTGCTGAAGGAAAATCACCGCTACATCTTCAGCCTGATCCACAAATTCAACCAGGATGTGGACCCGCACGAGCCTTACAGCACACGTGACGACATTATCGTAGTCTCTGATGAAGCGCACCGCACGCAGGCCGGGAAACTCGCGCGCAATATGCGCCTTGCGCTGCCAAACGCGGCGTTTATCGGCTTTACCGGGACCCCACTCTTCAAACACGACAACCTGACCCGGCGCATTTTCGGCACTTATGTCTCGCGTTACGATTTCAAGCGCTCCGAGGAAGACGGCGCGACGGTGAAGCTGGTTTATGAGAACCGCGGCGAGAAACTTGGCATAGAGCGCCTCGATCTAAACGACCGCATCGCGGACGCAGTGGCTAAGGCGAACCTCGACGCCGACCAGGAGGCGCATCTGGAAAAGCTTCTCGGCCAGGATTACGAGGTGATCACTGCCGACGACCGGCTGGAAAAAATCGCGGCCGATTTCGTGGAGCACTGCACTACGCGGTGGGAGTCGGGCAAATCCATGCTCGTG
>Ga0182024_10018492_pt1 | contig 12968 bp, 9 predicted proteins | sample P32metaG_FD_120480 | JGI IMG/M metagenome (GOLD analysis project Ga0182024, IMG submission 120480) | Permafrost microbial communities from Stordalen Mire, Sweden - P3-2 metaG (Illumina Assembly) | ecosystem: Environmental > Terrestrial > Soil > Wetlands > Permafrost | place: Sweden: Stordalen...
GACATCACAGCCGTTGTCCTGCTACTCGTCTACGCCGCCAGCATCCCATTTTGGCTGCGCGGCGGGCCCGACCACTTCAAAACCGAGGCGAAGACGAGCGAGCCGCCGAGCGACGCTGGTCCCCCCCTGGCCGGTGAGGCGCGGCCGCTCACCGGCTCACCTACAGGGCCTAGCGTGGGGTGCTGGTCGCTCCGCAAGGCCATCACCGTTCTGGCAGTTGCCGGCGTCGCGTCGGGTTTTGTGTCGGATTGGTTCGTTTCGTCCCTAGTCCCCGCTACCCGCTCTCTCGGCATCTCGCCCGTCTTCACGGGCCTGGTGATCGTGGCAATCGCCTCGAACGCCGTCGAGAACGCGGCCGGTATCCGCTTCGCGTGGAAAGCCAGGCCGGATCTCGCAATAAACACGATCCTTACCAGCCCGCTCCAAGTAACGCTGTTCCTGATACCGGTGCTGGTACTGGTGAGCCCCGTCATCGGGCCGGCACACCTCACGCTCGTTTTCCCGCCGTTGCTCGTCGCAGCCTTGGCGCTTGGAGTGGTCGTCGTGGGAGTGGTCGTTTACGACGGCGAGTACTCGTGGCTGGAGGGGGTTGCGCTCATCGCGCTCTACGTGATCATCGCGACGGCGTTCTGGTGGGGCTGAACGGGCTGACTCCTAAGAAGTTCGGACCGAGGGCGTTCAAGCGTTGAGTCGCTGCGATTGAGGGTGGGCATGCGCTGAAAACCGCGAATGTGGCCCGGCGGACCGGACATCACTGACAGAAATGACCGTTTTTTTTCATGACGGTGCCCGATGTGGATGTCCAGAGACCACATTCGCGGTTTTCGAGCACGTTTTGGGGCGCAGCGGGTCTTGGGAGCCTGGCCTTGGGGCGCAAAAGGGCTCGGGAGCGTGGTTTTGGAGCCCCGGAAGCGAACCGGTAGCGAGCCGGCAGCGAGCCGCAGCGCCGGCTATGCCGAAACGCGGGCCGGTCTCCCGGCCAACCCGCAAAACTCCGCAACACTCCCGGCCGCCAACTGGAGGACCAGGTCGTCTCGTCCGGCGGAGTCGTTCACCCAGACCTTCCAGCCGGGGCTCAATTGGAGAGCCTCACCCTCCAGCGCAACGGGCCCTGGCAAGCCCTCGGTCCCCCAGGGGGCGGCGAGCGAAGCGAGCACCTTCCCGCTCGCCCTACCGAAAGACATCCAGAGCGAACCTGATGACGACCCGGGTTCGAGCCCGAACCGCACCGAGGACGGGAACTCGCGGTGAAGGATGCTCGCAGTTGTGACCGCCCAGTCACAGACACCGGGGCCTCTCGGCCAGTCGAGTGCGGCCGTGGCTGCGAGACTGTTGTCCTCGACGCCCACACCCGATAGCGCAAGGGGCGGCACGGCGTACCACTTCACACCGAAGGTGCTCAGCAAGTGGAATGCGTCGCGGAACAGGTGGTGCTTGTCAGTGACATCGAGCCAGGTTTCGTCGCTGAGGATCTCGCCAGGCGTCATCAAGGCGCGGCTCGGCCTCGGCAGGAGCCGGTGGCGGTAAAGGCTCGCGAGCATCTCGGGAGTGAGGTACCCGGCTGCACCACCGCTCGCCCATATCGGGTAATTATCGACGGCATTGGCCATCTGAGCTGAGCTCTGCAGCAGCGCCGCGCTGGTGATGATCTGGTTCTCCAGGCCGCGCACGTATACGGTACGGGTCCGGGCAAACCTGATACCGGCGACCGCGTTGCTGAGCGTCGCCAGGACTACCACGGCTACGACGACCAACCGGAGGTACGGCCAGAGCCGCGCGCCAACGACAGCGCCGCCTCCAACGCCGGTGCCACCTCCAACGGCCACAGCACCGGCACCGGCACCGGCTACAGCACCGGCACCCGCCGCGGCGGCGGCAGTACCCTCACGGGCGTCGCCCGGAACAGGGGCCTCCCGTCGCCGCTCGACGAGGTTGCGCACAGCGGTCAGGATCAAGGCGAACGTCGGCAACATAAAGGCGATCCCGACGTAGGCGTAGCGCGACGGCGCCTCGGTGGCGCTGATGCGGTCGCGCCCGAGGGCCGCAAGCGTGTAGAAGACGACGGCAGCGACAGCGCCGCCCAGCACGGCAGGGTGCCTCCTGAAGAGCCCGCGCCTTCCCCGCGAGTGCCACAGGGCCCAGGCCAGCACCGCTATGGCCAGCAGTGGCCCGCCGCGGGCCCACCCGGCGGTCTTGCCGACGTCTGCGGCCAAGTTGGTCGCGACAAAGGTAGGGATCTTCGAGAGCACGGACATGCCCAGGTAGTCGCCCGTCTCTTTTAGCCCGGAGCGGCCGGCGAGCACGAACCAGATCAGGAAGGCGCCTGCCGGCATGGCCAGGGCCCGCAAGGCGCGCTGCCAGCCAAAACGCCCGAGGAGGAGAACCGCGAGGGCAACCCCGGCGGCAACGCCGACGGTGGAGCACATGAGGGCGGCGAGCGCCAGGAGGCTCGCCGCCACATCTCGCCAAGCAACCGGGCCGTGAAAGGTGCGCAACGGAAAGGGGACGTCCCCGGCGGACGGCGGTCCCTCGGCCACCTCCATAGACAGCAGCCCGAACAGCACAGAGGAAACGAAACCGACCTGGAAGGCCCAAGCCAGGTCCTCTGCACCGGCGCCGAGCAAGGCGAACAATAGGGCCAGAGCTGTAGCTACCCATGGGTCGGCGCCCTCGCGCAGGCAGCGTCGCCAGAGAAGGTGCACCACCAAAACGTGAGCCAATAAAAGAGGGACCAAATAAGGCCAGTAGCTCGAAAGGTGCTCTAGCGAATATATGGCCCTCCACAACAAGATCGGAAGGACCGACCAATGCTCGTTGTGCGGTGCCCAGATACTGAAGTAAGCGCCGTGCAAGCCCCGCCTCGTCAGGAAGTCCCACTCGTCGCCAAAAAACCACAAATTGCGGTCCAGGTAAGCCCATGCCCCGAACGCCGCTGCGAGGGTGAGCGCGTGAACTACGACGATGGGACGGGCCAAGCGGGGAGCCGCAGTCGAGGGATCCGCTTGCGGCTCAAGGTCGTCCAGGCGCTTCTCGTCGGCGGGACTTAGCCGGGAGAGGGTGCCTGCCACGGCGCCAAGCTTAACAACCGGCCGTACCTGTAGCCTGACCCCCCATGCCGAGCGCCATGACCCCGGGCGAACCGTACCCGCTTGGTGCCTCCTGGGACGGCGCCGGGACAAACTTCGCCGTGTTTTCGCAGAGCGCTGACTCCGTAGACCTGTGCCTGTTCGACGAGGCTGGCAACGAGACCCTCTACGAACTGCCCGAGGTGGACGCTTACGTGTGGCACGGGTACCTGGAGGAAGCGGAGCCTGGACAGCTCTACGGCTACAGGGTGCGCGGGACATATGACCCTGAGCGCGGGCTTCGGGCCAACCATGCCAAGCTCCTGCTCGACCCGTATGCCAAGGCAGTTTCGGGCGAGGTCGTATGGGGCCCGCAGGTCTACGGCTACAAGTTCCCCAACGCGGACGACGCGACGATGGACGATACCGATTCGGCGTCCTGCATGCCGAAGTCGGTCGTCGTCGACACAGCGTTCGAATGGTCCGACGACCATAAACCCCGCACGCATTGGCACGACACCATCATTTACGAGACCCATGTGCGCGGCCTTACACTTCGCCATCCCGATGTCCCGCCGGCACATCGGGGCACATACTCCGGGCTGGCCCACCCGTCGATCATCGAACATTTCCAGCGCCTCGGCGTCACTGCCGTCGAGCTAATGCCGGTCCACCAGTTCGTCCACGACCATCGTCTCGTAAAACGGGGCTTGCGCAATTATTGGGGGTACAACTCAATTGGCTTTTTCGCCCCACATAACGGTTATGCGTTCCGGGCAGGCCAGCGCGTTGTCAACGAGTTCAAGACCATGGTGCGCGCGCTGCACGCCGCCGGCATAGAGGTCATCCTCGACGTCGTCTATAACCACACCGCCGAGGGGGACCACACAGGCCCCACGCTTTCGTTCCGCGGCCTCGACAACCCGACCTACTACCGCCTCGACCCCGACAACCCGCGCCTGTACTCGGATACCACGGGCACGGGTAACAGCCTCAACGTCAGCAGCCCCAATACTTTGCAGCTGTTGATGGACTCACTTCGATATTGGGTCCTGGAAATGCACGTCGACGGGTTCCGTTTCGACCTCGCGGCCAGTCTGGCCAGGCAGTTCCATGAAGTCGACAGGCTTTCCGCTTTCTTCGACCTGATCCACCAGGACCCTGTGATCAGCCAGATCAAGTTGATAGCCGAACCGTGGGACCTGGGCTCGGGCGGTTACCAGGTGGGGAACTTCCCGGTGCTTTGGTCCGAGTGGAACGGGCGGTACCGCGACTCCGTCCGGGACTACTGGCGCCAGCAGGGCAAGTCCATCGAGGAGCTCGCGCACCGCCTGACTGGCAGCCCCGACCTCTACGAGGCGACCGGCCGGCGCCCCTGGGCCAGCGTGAACTTCGTGACCGCCCACGACGGCCTCACCATGGCCGACATGGTCAGCTACAACGACAAGCACAACGAGGCGAACGGCGAGGACGACCACGACGGCACCGACGACAACCGCAGCTGGAACTGCGGTGTCGAAGGCCAGACCGCAGACCCGGCCATCGGGGCCCTGCGCAAGCGGCAGGTCCGCAATCTCCTTACGACCCTGGTCCTGTCGCTCGGCGTCCCAATGCTCCTCGGCGGCGATGAGATCGGTCGCACCCAGCTCGGTAACAACAACGCCTACTGCCAGGACAACGAGATCTCCTGGTACGACTGGGACAACGTCAGCACCGACCTCCTGGCATGGGCCCGGGCCCTGGTCCACTTGCGGCGCGCTCACCCTGTGTTCCGACGCCGGCGATTTTTCCAGGACAAGCCGCTGCGCCAGCTCGGTGCAGCACCGGCTGAGGCCGAGATCGGCTGGTTCCGCCCTGACGGCCTCCCGATGACAGGCTCCGACTGGGCAGCCGGGTACGCGCAATCGCTGGCGATGCTCCTGAACGGCTCCTCACCCTCCGAACCTGACCTCTATGGCCGCTTCATCCCGGACGCGTCGTTCTACCTGGCCCTCAATGCCTGGGAGCAGCCGCTGGGCTTCCGGCTCCCAGACCAGAAATGGGGCGGGCCATGGCAAGTGGTCCTGGACACATGCGATGACAGGCCGGCTTACAAGCCCGAGATCATCGAGGCCAGCGGCACTGTGCCGCTGGTGGGGCACCATTTCGTTGTGCTCCAGCAGACCACGGAGGTCTGATCCCATGGTCGGGGTGGGCCAGCCGGCGCCCATGGCGGCCGACAGGGAAAACCCGGAACCTCAACCGGGCCGGCCACACCGACTATCACTACTTTGCGTAGCAACTTTTGGCTACTCTTCGTGTTGACACCTAAACGCTCCCACTGGAGGGCCGCAACCAAAAGATGGAAGACCAACGATGAGCATCACGGAGGAGATGACCCCCGCCTACGCCCGTCACGTCGGCGAACGGCTCCGGAACATACGCCGCCAGCAAGGGCTGTCACTCCAAGCTGTCGAGGAGCAGTCGGAGCGGGAGTTCAAGGCATCGGTGCTTGGGGCATACGAGCGGGGGGAAAGGATCATCTCGGTCCTGCGCCTGCAACGCCTTGCCCGCCTTTACGCCGTCCCTGTTGACCAGCTGCTGCCCAAGCTGTCAAGCGACCCTGAGTTCGGCCTGGAAAGCCGTGCACCAGCCGCTCCCGGAGGGGGCCCGATAACGATCGACCTGTCCCGCCTCGAACGCTTGGATGCTCCCGAGCGCGAGGTCCTACGCCGCTATATCGGGATGATCCAGATCCAACGAGGCGACTTCAACGGACGCCTCATAACCATACGTTCAGAGGACGTGCGGGCGCTCGCACGGGTTTTCGAGCGCGACGAACATGCGATGCGCAGCCGCATCGACGAGCTCGGTATCAGGACCTGATCGCAACTCGACAGGTACGCACAAGCACACGGACCAAGGGGGGCGACCCTCGGTCCGGCTTGTACAGGGTTCCTGCTGTTCCGCAAAACACCACTTTCCGTGGTTGTCCTTTGACTCAGCGAACATATCTGATTGCCTGGCGGGCAAATCTTTATGAGCATCTCTGAAGAACTTCGCGGGACCTTCTCGACAGGTCTCACGCGCCCACTTGACTGGCGCCGCGAGCAGCTCGGCGGCCTTGTGCGGCTCCTTCGCCAGGACGCCAGCACCCTCACAGACGCAATGGCGGCTGACCTGGGCAAGCCAGAGCTCGAGGGCTGGCTGACAGACGTCGCCGCAGTCCGCCGGGACATAGAAGGGATCCACCGCCACGTCGATGCTTGGGCGGCCCCGCGCCCAGTGCGGGTGCCCTGGAGGCTCCAACCAGGCCGGGCTCAGATCGTGCCTGAGCCGCTCGGTGCAGTCCTGGTCATCGGGCCCTGGAACTACCCGGTCCGCTGCCTCGTGCTCCCACTGGCCTTCGCGCTGGCAGCCGGCAACGCCGTAGCCGTGAAGCCGTCGGAACTAGCGCCCGCTACTTCGGCAGCCCTCGCCGCGCTTCTCCCCGCCTATCTCGACGGGCGAGCCGTGTCGGTCATCGAAGGTGGCCCCAAGGTCGCCGAGGACCTTTTGCGGCAGCGATGGGACCATATTTTCTTTACCGGTGGCGCCAAAGTCGGCCGACTGGTCATGGCAGCCGCAGCCCGTTACGTTACCCCGGTAACTCTCGAGCTCGGAGGCAAGAACCCGGCGATCGTCGACCACTCAGTGGACGTAGACGTTGTGGCCCGCCGGATCGTGTGGGCGAAGTTCTTGAACGCAGGCCAGACGTGCGTAGCGCCGGACTACGTGCTTGTCGACAACCGCATAGAGGAGCCTCTGCTGGCAGCGATGACGAAAACGCTGGCCAAGTTCTATGGCGGGGACCCGCACCAGAGCCGGGCCTTCGGGCGTGTCGTCAACGACGCGCACATGGAACGGCTGCTCAAGATGCTGCGCGCCACCAAGGCTCGCGTCGTCACAGGAGGGGCCTCGGCGGCAAGCGACCGCTACCTGGCACCGACAGTGCTGGCGGACCTCAACTGGGACGACCCCGTGATGGAGGAAGAGATATTCGGGCCGCTACTGCCCGTGCTCAGTTACAGCCACCTCGACGACGCGCTGTCTGAGCTGAAAGCGCGGGACAAACCGCTGGCACTGTACGTCTACTCCGTCGACGCAGAACTAATTGAGCGAGTCATATCGGGGACATCTTCGGGATCGGTCTGCGTGAACCACAGTGCCGTCCAGCTCGCAGTGCCTGGGATCCCTTTCGGAGGAGTCGGGGCAAGCGGGATGGGCGCCTACCACGGCCAGGCAGGCTTCGACACCTTCAGTCACGCCAAGGGGGTGCTCCGCCGGCCCCAGCGCGGAGAGCTGCCGCTGATGTACCCGCCTTACAACCGCGTCAAGCGATGGCTGCTGCGCAAGCTCGTGTAGTTAAATAGGACTCAGGGACTTCGTCACCGGGGGCCGCTCCGAATGCCTCGAGCACCACAACCAAGCGGCGGGCGCGCAACGCAGCTCACCCTCGGTACGCTCGTGTCGCTTTCTGGTGTACCAGCGAGCACGGTCCACCATTACCGGCGTCTCGGCCTGCTACCGGCGCCCTCTGCCCCTCGCCCTGGTCGCTTCGCCTATTCAGAACAACACGTGCGGGCGTTGCAGCTCATCCGTGAGCTCCGCGATGGGCGCGCAATGCCCCTCTGCCAGATAAAGGAGGTCCTTCCCGGTCTCCTCCAGGGCAAAGGGCCCCTCCCTCCCGGCCCCCTCGACAACGCCGGTGAACCCCAACAACGCCTGATCGACGCGGCCTTCAAGCTCTTCTCTGAACCGAAGGGCTACGCCTCTGTGACCGTTAGCGAGATCGCGGCTGCTGCCGGTGTCGCCAAAGGGACCGTTTACCGCCACTTTCCCTCGAAAGAAGCCCTCTTCACAGCGGTTGTAGAAAACCTGTGCCAGGACACCGCGGCGCGCTTTGCACAGGCGGTTGCCGAGCTCGGTGGTCCCGAGGGCCTTGCCAGCAACCCCGCCAAGACCGCCTCGGTGTTTGCCCGCCTGATCGCCAGGGCGATGCCGATCCTTCTCGAGCTCGGGGCGCGAGCAGCACGAGGCGACTTTGCGAGCCAGATCCTCGCTGCACGAGTGCTCAGGACCCTTGCCGAGGCCGCCGGGAGGCCGCTCTCCGACGACCCGGTCCCGGCGGGCCTCCAAGTCATCGAAACTGCCTTTGCTACGGTCCTGCAGTGGGCGGTCGCGCCCGACTGGGGCCTTCAACAAAAGCCCGCGCAAACCGGCTGAGCCGACCGCCGAGCCGGCTGGCGGGCCCGCTCCAAAAGTCCCAGCTGAGAGCAGAGCTGGCGAATAACGACTTGCGCCGGCCGTCCTTTTGGTGTCTAAGATGACCCGTGGGTCAGGCAGTTTGCACCACGATCCCAGCTCGTACTTGGGGCCCGAGCAGCAGAGGGGACTTTGCGATGACGGCAGCGGCGATGCGGGCAGTATCCCCGGAGGGCGGGGCGAAAATCGACCTGCCTCCCGACTACCTCGTGCTTGGCCGGGCCGGGAGCGAAAACTTCCCCGTAGCCTCCCGGCTGCTGCCAGCCGACGTTCGTTCCGACCTGATGGCGCTCTACGGCTGGGCGCGCCTGGTGGACCAGTTGGGCGACGACTACGCGGGCGACCGTCTGGCTGCGCTCGACGAGGTGGAGCGCCAGCTGCGCCTGGAGCTCAGCCGTCACGGCCCGCAGGCTGACGACGAGATCCACCCGCTCGTCAGCGCGATCGCCGAGGCCGTGCGAAGGCTCAGCTTGCCTTCTGAGCCGCTGTTTGACCTGGTCCAGGCCAACCGCCAGGACCAAAGCGTCTCCCGGTACGAAACCTTCGTTGACCTCGTGGGCTACTGCAAGCTGTCGGCCAACCCGGTCGGGCGGACGGTGCTCGCGATCTTCGGGTTCGCGACCCCCGAGCGAATTGCCTGGTCGGACAGCATCTGCACTGCTCTCCAGCTCGTGGAGCACTGGCAAGACGTGGCCGAGGACGCCATCGTGGGCCGGGTTTACCTGCCCATGGAGGACATGAGGCGGTTCGGGGTAACAGCCGAGGAGCTCGTCCCCCCGGCTGCGGATTACGTTGACCGGGGCCGGCGGGGCGCTCCCGGCGGAGCTTCGGTCCCGTCCCGGGCGCTGCTCGCGTTCGAGGCGGCCCGCGCACGAAGGATGCTCGACGAGGGCTCGCCGCTGGTTGCCAGCCTGGAAGGGCGCTTACGGTTCGCCGTGGCAAGCTTTGTGGCGGGAGGCCACGCCGCCCTCGATGCTCTGGCCGCGCTCGATTACGACGTCTACGCCGACCCGTCCCGCCCGGCCCCTCTCCGGTTCACCTCCCATCTCGGCCGTCTGCTCCGCCGCGCGTACCTAGGGAACACGGCCACCAGCGGGGTGGGGGCCAGTTGAACGAAGCCGCCGTTGCCCTTGCCTACAAGCACTGCGAGAGGATCACGCGTTCGCGGGCGCGCAACTTCTACTACGGGATCAGGCTCCTGCCCCCGCAAAAGCGCTCAGCGATGTGCGCCTTGTACGCCATGGCACGCCGGATCGACGACGTGGGCGACGGCATAGCGGTGCAAGACGACGACAAGCTCCCATCCCTTCAAGCAGTCCGGGCTTCTCTTTTGCTTCTGTCAGGTGCCTCGAGCGGGTTGCCGGTGGCCGCTGTGCCGCCCGGCGACCCGGTGCTGATAGCGCTCGCCGATGCCTCCCGCGAGTTCGCCCTGCCGCTCGACGCCCTGCAGGAGCTGGTCGAGGGGTGTGAGTGGGACATCGCCGGGCGCCGCTACGTCACCTTCGACGAGCTCATCGAATATTGCCGGAGGGTCGCCGGCAGCGTCGGACGTTTGTCCCTGTCCATCTATGGGAGCAGCGACCCGGCAGCTGCAGGACCGTTGGCGGATGCGCTCGGGATCGCGCTCCAGCTGACCAATATCCTGCGTGACTTGCTCGAAGACCGTGACGCGATGGGCCGGGTCTACATACCCGCCGAAGACCTGGACCGTTTCGACGTAAGCCCTCGTCTGGAAGGCAAGGCGGACGACCTGATGGCGCTCATCTGCTTCGAAACTGGCCGTGCAAGCGCCTGGTACGAACAGGGCTTGCTGTTACTGCCACTGCTCGATAGCCGCAGCCGTGCGTGCACCGCTGCAATGGCAGGCATCTACCAACGCTTGCTCGACAAGATCCGGCTCGACCCTGAAAGCGTGCTGCGGGGCCGGGTCGGCCTGTCCGCTGGTCAGAAGGTGACAGTGGCGGCGATGGCACTGGCTAGGAACGTGGCATGACTGGCAGCTCCGGCCGCGTCCCGCAGGTTGCCGTCGTCGGCGGTGGGCTTGCAGGCATCGCGGCCGCACTGGCCTGTGCCGACGCAGGCGCCGCAGTGACGCTTTTCGAAAAGCGCAAGCACCTCGGCGGTCTCACGTGGTCTTTTTCCCATGATGGGCTGTCGATGGACAACGGCCAGCACGTCTTCCTCCGGTGCTGCACGGCATATCTCGACTTCCTGGACCGGATCGGGTCGGCAGGCGACGTCGAGCTCCAGGACCGCCTGGACGTAACGGTCATAAGGCCTGGCGTGGCACAGGCGTCGCTCCGGCGGGACCGGGTGCGCGCACCGCTTCACCTTGCACGGTCCCTCCTTGGCTATGGCGTCATCCCGTTCAGCGCCCGGGCGCGGTTCGCCGGCGCAGCTCTCGCACTCTCACGCCTCGACCTGGACGACCCCGCCCTCGACGAGGAGACCTTCGAGGCCTGGCTGTTCAGGCACGGCCAGGGACCGGAGGCTATGTCGGGGCTCTGGGACTTGATCTGTTTGCCTACGGTGAACCTGCCCGCCAGCGAAGCCTCTTTGGCGATGGCGGCGAAGGTCTTCAAAACCGGCCTTCTCACGCAGAGCAGTGCCGGCGACATCGGTTGGAGCCGGGTGCCGCTCGGACTGTTGCACGGCGAGCGAGCAGCCACCGCGCTGAGCAAGGCCGGCGTTGCTGTTCGCCTCGGGGAGGGTGTGGACCAAGTGCGGCGCGGCGAGAGCTCGTTCACCGTGCAGACCTCAGGCGGCGAGGTCTCCGCAGACGGCGTCGTCGTGGCCCTCCCGCACTACTGCGTCGAGAGCGTGCTCCCTTCGGGGACCTTGCCCGGTCATATCCGACCGTCCGAACTGGCCAGCTCCCCGATTGTCAACGTCCACGTCCACTTCGACCGCCGTGTCACGGACCTGCCGTTCGTGGCTGGGATCGGGACGGTCGCGCAATGGGTATTCGACCGCACGGCGTCGTCGGGCGCCGGCACAGGCCAGTACCTTGCCGTATCGATTTCAGCCGCAGACAACTACGTCGGGGCTCGCCCAGCCGACCTGGGAGCCCAGATTACAGAGGCACTCAGGGATCTTTTCCCACCTGCCAAAGACGCGAAGGTGCTCAGCACCTTCGTTACCAAAGAGCTCCATGCAACGTTCCGCGCTTCGCCGGGCTCCTCAGCGCACCGGGCGTCCACCAGGACGCTGCTGCCTGGGCTTGTCCTGGCGGGGGCCTGGACGGCCACGGGTTGGCCACCCACGATGGAAAGCGCTGTGCGAAGTGGGGTCAGCGCCGCTCGCGCCGTGCTCGTGGCAGCCGGGCAACGGTCCGGCCTGCCGCCGCTCAGTTCGGACCGGCTGCAGCCAGGGAAACTTCAGGAGGTCATGTGACGCCCACCAACTCGGTCGCCGAAGTGCTCGAACGGGCACGCGGGTTGACGATGCCACCCATGCGGGAAGCTGTCGACCGGCTCGCTCCCAGTATCCGTGAAGTCGTCAGTTACCACCTCGGCTGGACAGGCGCCGACGGCAGCCCAACGCCCGTAAAGGGCGGGAAAGGGATCCGCGCCGCTCTGCCTATCCTGTCGGCGGAGGCGGCCTGGGCCGACGCCGAAGTGGGCGCCCCCGGTGGCGTTGCGGTCGAGCTCGTCCACAATTTCTCCCTCATCCATGACGACCTCATGGACGGGGACCTCGAGCGCCGGCACCGGCCCACCGTGTGGGCACTTTGGGGCCCGGCGGTCGCTCTCATCGCCGGCGATGCTCTTTCGACCCTGGCCATAGAGGTCATGCTCGGTTGCGGCAATCAGGCGGGACCGGCGGCGGCCCGGGCGCTGGGCGAGGCCACGGCTGAGATGATCGCAGGCCAGGCCATGGACTTGGCCTTCGAGAAACGCGAGTCGGTCAGCGTCGAAGAATGCATGGCCATGTCGACAGCAAAGACCGGCGCGCTCCTCGGGTGCGCGGCCTCGATCGGAGCCGTCCTCGCCGGTGCACCACCGACAACGGTCCAGGCGCTCCGTGACTTCGGCCGGCACCTCGGTGTGGCCTTCCAGGCGGTCGACGACCTGCTCGGGATATGGGGGGACCCGGCTACCACGGGCAAGCCGGCCGGCAACGATATTCGCCAGCGCAAGAAATCAATGCCGATAGTCGCAGCGCTCGCAGCCGGGGACGACGAGGCCAACGAGCTCAGAGCGCTACTTTTTGAGCAAAGCTCGGCTCAGGCCAACCGGAAGGCGCACGGGCCCGCCGCGGGGCTGCCCAACTGGGCCCCCGTTCCGGCCAAGGTCCTCACCCGGGAGGAGGTGGCGCGGGCCACCTGGCTCGTGGAGGCCTGCGGTGGCCGAGAGTGGACAGCCGCCCGTGCAAAGGCCCACCTCGACGCTGGTCTCGGCTCGCTTGAACGTGCCCGCCTGTCCGCCGTACCGCGCCGGGAGCTCGCCGACCTCGCGGTTTACGCAGTGGAGCGTGAGTCATGACCCTGCTCGCGGACGACCCCGAGATCGCAGGCCGATCGGGCACGGTAGTCGCAGCCACGCGCGACGTGCCAGTGACCGACGTGCCAGTGACCGACGTGGCAGTCACCGACGCGGGCCCCGAGATCGTCGAACGGGA
>Ga0182024_10018493_pt1 | contig 12968 bp, 11 predicted proteins | sample P32metaG_FD_120480 | JGI IMG/M metagenome (GOLD analysis project Ga0182024, IMG submission 120480) | Permafrost microbial communities from Stordalen Mire, Sweden - P3-2 metaG (Illumina Assembly) | ecosystem: Environmental > Terrestrial > Soil > Wetlands > Permafrost | place: Sweden: Stordalen...
GGCTTCGCGACGATGTGAGTTGTCACACCCGCCATCGTAGTCAGGGTTGGGGCGATCTCGTGCGACACCAGATGGACGCGATGCCCGCGCGACGCCAGAAATGCGGCCAGCGCCGCATTCGCTCTGTCCATCCCACCCTTGAGATGGAAGCCGCCGGCGACCAGCACCCACGGTTCCGGAGTCCCATTCATCTTGGAGTGCGGAATTTCCATCTGGATCTTTAGTCAGCATCCCGCCAATACCTGGCGCGCGGTAGAGTGTAGCGGAACCGCGGTGTCCGCGGCCCTGAACGTGTTAGCTGAGACCGCCGCCATCGCCTCGGTTCTTCGTGGCATGATCAGATTTTGTATTAGTTATGTAGCAGCCAAGGGAGAGCTGCCATAGAACCTCGCCGCCCTCGTTGCAAGTGAGCTTTTCGACTGGTTTTGCGCATCGTCGTATCGCGTCCAGTGAGTGATATGGCAGGTGACACCTGTTCTCCAGGAAGAGCTTCCAACTGGCTTCGGGCATATCAAGTACGCCAAGAAAATAAACCCGGTCCCTCGAAGCTCCGATTCTTGAGATCTCGTCGTCAAGCATCCGTAGTGTGCTGGGACCGTTGGCGGTGGCGCTCATAGGGACATCGAACCTTTTTGCGCCACCACCCCAGAACGAAGAGTAAAGAAGCGAGACCGGATCCCAATCGGCCACAAGAAGGTCTGATGATCGCAAGGTTCCGGCTAAATGGCGGGCGGCATCCAGACAAGGCGTTGACGACCGGCTGGCCTCTAACGCATGGAAGAAGCCGGTAGTCACTACGAGAGCAATCAGCAGTGCCTCCGGTACAAACATCAGCCCCCGCTGACAACGCCGATACCAGTCGGCCAAAATTACGCTGGATGCGAAAAAGGCCACAGCCAGCGGCTGGAGCCAGAGTTTGTCGTAGAGCGGTTCCCAGAAAATCAGCGCGAGGGTGTCGAATACCAACCCGACCGCGCAGCATCCAATAATGAGGCGTTGCCTGCGCTCGAGGTCAGTCCAGACCGACGCAAGGCGGAATGACGTCCAAACCAGCCATCCGATCAGCACGAGAACGGCGGCTGAGGTTAACACTATCCATCGGTCGTGGGAGTGGATCCTGAGCAACGAGCGGATGCTCTGGTAATCGCCTGGCAGGCTTGGCACTATGCTATTTGCGAAGCCGAAGGGAAGGCTAAGCAGCTTTGAAATACCAACCCCACCGTACAGTTGTTCCCCTCCGCCCATGTCAACAAAGCGGCGCAACATAGTCAGCGGCGCGGTCGTGCCAGACAACGCGTATGCAGGCACGTATGTAGTGACTCCGCCGAATAGGCAGCCCGCCAGAAACCACAGCGCCAAATCGCGGTTGCGAGAGGGGCGCTGGTCATCCCAGTAGTAAATGAATATCAACTCAGCCGGGCCTATCAGCACCATACTCTCGTAAGTCGCCATCGCAAGCAGGAGTAAGGCTCCTCCAACAAACATCCTGAGTCGCGAGGACGCTCCTAGACCGGACGCAACGGTCAGGACTGAGGCTAAGCTCCAAAACAGCCCTACCATAGGTTCGGCGGTGCTAGTCGCGTGTAGCAGAAACGCATTCGAAAACGCATAAGCGCAACTCGCGCCCCAAGCGGCGCGGACGTTTTCAGTCGCACGGTAGGAAAGTGTCCACAACACCGAGACCGATCCAGCCGCCGCAAGTGCGTTCATCCAATGGGTCAACCGCACAAAATCGAAGGCGTCTGTCGCGTGCACACCCGCGAGCGATAGCGCTTTCGTCCAAACGAAAACGTTGACGAAATAGAGCAGGTGATTGTTCCCCCCCGCCGTTGGGCGTCCCTGCCAGTAGATCAAGAGGCAGCGAGTGGCTCCGTCAACGGCGAGGTACTGTTGCGTTCGCAGCAGAATAAACAACGAAGCCGACGCGATGAAGATCCCAAGACAGGTGACGAGCTCGGAACGTCGCATCCGAATCGCTTTGGTCGATCGCTCTCGGCAGATGTCGGACGCGCAACTACCTTCGATTTGTCGCAAAAGCTGGAACACCGGGCGCACGTTGCGCGGCGCGACTGACAGCGGGCTTCCTCGCCCACGCGGTCGTTATCCATCCCATAAAGGCCAATACCAGGGGAGTTCCGGGTATCCAGGTCAAAAGGCCGGTACCAATCACCGCGGACGCAAAAGTAATAGCCAGTAGATTGCGGGTCAGCCTGAGTGCGAGTCCCCATTCGCCGTTGGGCACGGGACGGGCGACTGTCCAGAAAATAAAGATCAGCCAAATCAGCAAGCCCGGGATGCCTGCTTCGAGCAAGATTCTTCCATACTCGTTTTCGATCGCGACCGGATCTTTGACGCGATCCTGGAGAAAGTACGGAATACTGGTTCCTCCGCCGCCCAAACCATTACCCATCGGATAGTCATGCAGCGCATCAACAAACGATTCGTTGACGCTGTTTGCTATTCGCTTTTCCACCATGTTGGTATCTTGAAGACTCGTGAATCTCTGCAACCGCGGGTTGTTTGCGACGATCCAGCCCACGCAGACCGCCAGCACAATCGAGCCGAGCAGAACCCTGAATGTCAGTTGTCCGGAAAGGAAAGTGCTGCCAATCGCTAAGATCATTATACCGGCCCAGGACCGCGATGCGCCCATGAAGACTCCGAGTAGAGCTGCTACCAGAGCCGTCGTGAACAGCCAGTATTCGAGCCGTCCGGTGCGCTTTTGGGTCCATGCGTTCAGCAGCAGAGGCATCGTGCAGACCATTACTCCACAGTAAGACGCCGAAGACACGAAGGTTGATGGAATTCGGTATTCGGTGTATGCGATAAGGTCCTTGGAACCATACATGTTCGTAGTAACTGCGTTTCTGGGAAAAAACCTCTCGATACCCTCGAAGTACTCGGCGACGGCAAATCCAAACGCAACCAGATTAAGCACCGCAAGCCACTTAGCCAGCACGTAATAATCGTCCGACTCGAGCATCGCACCGATTAACAGGAAAGGCAGAAAGAATATCTGTCCGCGAAGACCGACTAACTGCACCAATGGATCCTGGACCGGCAGAAAGAACAACAGGATCGGCCATCCCGCAAGCAGTGCGAGCCATGGCATCAGTACCTGAACTCGGCGCCGCTGCGCGGGAGTCAAGCTGCGCGAAAGCAGGGATAAATAGACGCCAACGACACCGGCGTCGAATAGGAAGTGTGTCAGCGCGTCGGGCACGTTGGCGCGTATCATGCCGTACGCGTAACCCACCCCCATCAAGACTCCGAGACCGGTAGCCAGCGACCGGCGTCCCGCAATAAAGCAGGCGACAAGGGCGACGCTGCAGAGAATTATTCCTTCCACGAAACTACGCTTTCATTCTTTAGTGCCGATCAGGCATATGTTATCCGACATCGCGCGCGGCCATTGCCTGGAAACCATGCGCGGATAATGCAGCGGGGTGAAGACGATTCGCCCTCCATTGGTATAGGAAATCGAGAGATTTTGAAGTCCGCAAGCGCTTGCAATTCTGATCAAATCGATTTCGAGCAGCGCAGTGATATGAGTGGGATAGTGCACATCCTGAAAAGCGCCAAATCTGTTTTTCAGCATCAAGGTCATCTTGCTGAGCAAGCTGAGCTGGTTCGGCGTCGTCACGACCACCGTGCTGCCCGGCTTTGCCAAGCGCACAAGTTCGCGCATAATGCGTGCGGATTTTCGAGATGCTCGATGGTCTCGACCGCCGCGACGACGTCGGTGCACTCTGCGGGCAACGGCAATGGAAGTAGATCGAGGTTCGCCTCGATCCACTCGGCTCCGGCAGGAAAGCTGTCGTATCGCACCAGGTCGACGCCGACATACGATGAGACCCAGTCGCGCACAAAGGGATAGAGATTAGCCGAGCCGCAACCGATATCGTGCAGTCTGCCGGTCGTGACTCCCGCGTAGCGAAGCGCATCGGCGACCATCGCATAGATCGCGGTTTCGCTCGTACCGCCACTGCGCAACGCCCGTTCTGCTGCGTCAGGCCACGCCGAAGGTTTCACTCTGCTTAGTTCCGGCCGCACCGGCAATTCTCCGAGTCCACTCTTCAAACGCGAAGGCTGAACGGCAGGGTCGGTCAAATCCCGCGCCCGCGTGGCCCGGCGCACAAGGCGACCGTGATGTTCGGCGGCCGACCGATAGCCAGTCCCATCGCCGAGCACGAAACTTATCGGCCATTCTGGCTGGATCAACAGTCGCCAGGAAGTTCGGCGGACTGTCCCGCGGTGGGTGGTATCCCGCCCCCGGTCCGGCGCAGCGTGGGACCGAGAAGCCCCCAATCGAAGTGCATAGTCGTATACCCGCACCCTTCCAAGAGGCGATGCGTCGCGGCCGGGTAAGGAGAGAATTCCTCGAAGATAATGTCGCGAATCCTCCGCGAACGCAGCAGAAGCTGGGCGCCTTGAAAAGCGGCCAGCTCGTGGCCTTCGACGTCAATCTTCCATACCCCGATCGGGGCGCCCTGCGGCAAGATTATCTCGTCCAACCGTTGCGTCTTCACTGTGTATGCTTTGCCGCAGACCCAGCCTTGCCTGCCAGCGAGGCCATGCCGCGATTTGCTTCGAACCCGGAGTCTGGCTCGCGCAACGTAGCGGTTCCAGAACTCTCGCTGAGCGCTGATTCCAGGAGTTCGACCGCCGCCACGCGCGGGTCGCGCAGCCAGGACTCCACGTTCCCTCGGAGTTCGAGAAAGATCTCAGGATGAGGTTCGAAGGCATAGACTTTTCCGCCGGGCCCGGCCAGCATCGCCATCAGGCCCGTTGCGTAGCCGATATTGGCGCCCGCGTCGATGACCGTCTCGCCGCGCTCGACGCTGCGACAGATCATCTCCGTGAGCAGCAGATCGTAAATTCCGGTGGTGTGCAGCGAGTAGCCGATTTCGTCATTCGGGCGGCAGCGGATGCTTAGTCCCCATGGCAGCGCGACGCTGGAGTCCGCCCCCTGCGGCCGGCGATACCAAAAGCGCAGGCGGCGCAGGACCTGATTCGGCCGAAGAAGATAATAGGGTTGCGTTATCGCTTTCAAATGACACGTTCGAACCAGCGCACTACTGATGAAACTCTACCCTTCACCAATGCGGTATATACTCAGGCCGGGTTAAGACCTTCACGACCGCTGTTCAGTTCGGGCCGCACCGGCAATTCTCCGAGCGCACTCCTCAAACGTGAAAGCTGAACCCCAGGGTCGGTTAACTCGCGCGCACGCGCGGGGCCCGACGCACCCATGCGACTGCGATGTTGCGCGTTATTGACGAGCAGTCTCAACGCCGAAGCCAGATCAGCAATACTGCCGGGCGGCACGAGTATCCCGCACGAATCGTTGACGACCTCGGTCGCACCGCCCATCGCGCTGGTTATGACAGGTAAGCCAGCCTGGAGAGCTTCGATCAGCGTGAGTCCGAACGGTTCCGGACCGGTATTCGGCTGGCAAAATATGTCAGCGGCCGACAGAATCCGCGAGACATCTGAACGTTGACCTGCGAATCGCACACGTTCTTCGATTCCTTGCTGCTTCGCCACAGCATGCAATTCGCGCTCGTAACGGGCTTCTTGCGGGCGCTGGGCTGCTCCAACGATCCAGCAGACCCATCCTGGCAGATCGCGCAATTGGCCCAGTGTCTCAAGATGAAGTCTCTGCCCTTTCCATTCTTCCATCCGGCTCACCTGGACAATCACGGTGGCGTCCAGCGGAGTATTAAGTTCACGGCGCACCTCAGCACAGCCACTCACGGGAGCATTGAACGCCGGCGGACTTACCGGGCAATAGACTACTTGAGCAGCAACTCGAGGATACAAGCGGAACATCATCGCGGCAGTGAAATGGCTGTTGCAAATTGTCAGGTCGGGCGGCGTCAACTTGGCCCATCGTTCCAACCAGTGGCGGGCGTCGGTCGCATCGTGCGCCCAGAAAACCAGCGGAACGCCCGATGCACGAGCGACGGGACCGAATACCGCCTGCGCCCATGCCATGTGGCACACCACCACATTGGCCGCGCGTTCATCGACCAATTCGCTGAGCCTGCGCCGTGCCCGCAACATCGAGAGTGGATGCCTGATGCGCACCTCGCCAAGCATGTGAATCGGCGTGCCGGCCGCCGTCAGTTCATCGCGCAAGCGGCCGTCGAAACAAAGCGCAAATTCCGGTTCAAGCTCAGGGCATAGCGAGCGGCATCGCGCCATCGTCACGAGCGCCGTCTCGACGCCGCCATAAAGACGACCGCTAACGATATGCAGGACCCGCATCAGATTGTCGCACCTGCGACGCGTTCGTAAATCGGGATGAGCTCTTGCGCCAGACGCGGCGGGGCGAACAATCGTTCCGCGGCCGCCCGCCCGGCGCGGCCCAGGCACATGCGTCTTGCCGGATCACCGGCCAGTTGCGCGATTCGATTCGCTAGGTCAGCGCTATCACCTGGACGATGAAATAGCGCGCCCCCCGACGCTTCGAAGATTTCCGCGGCGCCCCCCGCGCGGCTTGCGATCACCGGCCTGCCGCAGGCCATCGCCTCGATTATCGACAGGCCGAACGGCTCCGGCTCGGTGCTTGCCTGCACCACGATGTCCAAAGCGCGCATTGCGGCGCCCACATCTTGAACAAATCCGGTGAAGCCGGCTCGACCTGCGAGTCCGAGCTGCGCTGCGAGCGCACGCAGTTCAGCGAGCGAATATTGGCTGCCGCGCGTTTGATACACCGGCGCGCCAATTATGTATCCGCGGACAGATACGGTAGCGGGCACTGCCGCGAGCGCGCGCAGAAATACTTCCTGCCCTTTCCATCGCGCGAAGGTCGCGACCAGACCCACGCGAATAGTTTCCGGCGGCGCCGGCGGCAGCCCGGAGAGTTCATCGAGCGGAGCGACGGCGCCTTCTGCTTTGAACCGATCCAGGTTGACCGCATTGTAGACGGTAGTGATATCGAAGCGGCCTGGGCAGGTCGCGCGGAGATCGTCCGCGACGCTGTTGGAATTGGCGATCGCGGCGGAGCATCGCCGTGCTTCTAGGCGCATCAATCGCGCCATGACTGGACGCGTGCTCACGTAGTCGTGCACGTGCCAGACCACGGGAGTCTTGCCGCCGGCCGCCCATGCTCCCAGCACGTGCATCTTGAAGCCGTTAGTATGAATAACGGTTGGCGAGACTGCGTCGATCTTGCGGCCGAGCGAGCGTGCGTAGAATGCCGTTGGGGTGGCGGCGCGCGCCAGAGAAGCCGCCAACGAAAATCGCCCGACTTGCGTTCCTGCAGGCCCATTGACGCCCGCGTCACCGATTTGCGCCAGCGACTCGGGCATGGGAGCGACGGCCGCCGCGATTCTCAGTTCGCGCGCGCGCTCAATCAACGGTCCGTCACCGCCAGTGATCAGCGTGAGTTTCCAATCGGGCCGCGCCGCGCGCACGCTTGCAATGATGTCCAGCAGACTTTGCTCCGCACCACCGAAAACTCCCGAGGTATTCAGGTATAGGATTTTCATCCGATGTGACGGCGCAGGCTCAGGCTGCCAATACGGTGGGTTTTAGGAATGAGGGCAACGATTGGCACCAAGTCAATGCGCCTGGGATTTGGGCGCCGCAGCTGCGGCTGCGTTGAGCTTCCGCCCGAAGTCCGCGAGCGTATCGCGATAGCGGAGGTTGTCCGGCGCCAGTTCCGCGGCCCTGCGATAAGCCTGCTCGGCAGCGTAGTAGTGATACCGATCCTCTTCGATCTTCCCAAGCCGGGAATACAGCGGGGCGGAATCCGGCTCGACCTCGAGAGCCCGGTCAATCGTAGCGACCGCCCGATCCGACCTTCCATCCAACAGGTAAAGATCGGCCAGCCTGATCATCGTTTGAAACGAATTTGGCTGATACTTCAGCGCCTGCTCGAGGGATGACTCCGCCCTGGAGCGATCGAAGGCGACCTCGGAAGCGTCTGCCAGAGCGACCCAGAGCAGGAATGGGTCCGCGCCGTTCTCGATGCCCTGTGCGATCGTTTTATCGGCGAGTTCGAAGTCGCGATGCGGACCGATGACCATCGTCACCATGTCGCAGTAGATGAGTGAATTGTCGGGGGCGAAGTCTTCAGCCTCGCGAAATTTCGCCATCGCCTGCGTGAAGTCGTTGTGTGCATATGCTTCGCCCGACTCTCGCAGGTACTCCGCGCGCTTGTCGGGTTCGCGTTCGCGCGGGGCAACTTCAGCGTACAACTTCGCCGCGTCCGAGTAGCGTCCGAACGCCCGGTAGAACTCCCCCAACGCATCGGGCGCGTAGAGGTATCCGCGCTTAACCGCCTCCACCAATCCTGCTTCGATTCCCGTCTTTTCCGCAGGGGGCAGCCAAATGAGCAAGCGCGGGTCGAGATAGGGATGGGTTCGGAGGGCCGGGGAGTTTTGAACCGAGATCCGGAACTGCTTGATTGCCTCATCGCGTTTTCCCGCGACCATGAGCGCTCGTGCGTATCGATCCCGGGTAGTTGGATCGATGGGATCGGTCCAAACCGCCCTCTCAAGTTCGGCTTGCCGCAATGACTCGGTTATCGCATCGCCCTCGAGGCTGAGCAGCGACAAGTGAGAGAAGCGATTTGCGGGATAGGTGGTCAACAGCGCACGGGCCTGTGCGAGATTCTGCGGCTGGGTCAGATTGTAGGGATAGACGATATTGCTCTGACTCATCGCGGCGACGATGAGAACGAGTGCCGCCAGTGATACGCCGAATGTGGGGATGCCGGGGGCACGCGACCGCCGCTCAGTTTTCCCACTTTCCGAGGCGGGGGGTTTCCCAATGCGAATCGCGAGTCCGAGCAGAACCGAGAAAAGAAACGCGGTCGCGGGTATGCGCAGATCGAAATCGAACAAATCGATCATGCACATCGCGGCAATCCCTCCGGCCACTCCCGCGAATGCCGGCGCCGCCCCCGGAGACAGCCAACGGGCGCCGCGTCTGAGTCGATCGATCAACAGGAACGCGAACCATGCGAACAATGCGGTCCCCACGATTCCCGTTTCCGCGAGCAGCTCGAGATAATCGTTATGCGCATGATTGAAGTACAGTTCCGACCAGGGCGGGAGCTGGTAGCGCGGGAAAATCTCAGGCGTCGCGCCCAAACCGGCGCCCACGACTGGAAAATCACGGAACAGCGCAAGCCCACTCTTCCAAGCCGAGATTCGATCGAAAATTGTGTAGTCCCCGGAGACTGATTGCTGAACGCGTAGCGCGGCGTCGAATCTGGCGTCGGGACCGACGAAAAGCAGCGCCACGGCGAGCACCATCGCGCCGCCGGCCAGCGCCAGTCTGAATCGGCTCGATCGGGCAAAGGCCGAAGGCCGAAGTTCAGGATCGGGTTCAGGGTCCACTTCATCGAGCTTGGTTTTCCGCGTAATGCGGATCCCACGCGGTGTCGCCAGCAGCAGCATGACAGCCGACCCGACGGCGAGACCCAGCCATCCGCTGCGCGACAAGCTCAACAACACGGCGACGAGAATCACGAACGCCGCCACTGCGCATGCGATTCTGAAAGCTCCAGGTGCGCGCTGCGGTGTCAGCAGGTTCGGGAACAACGCGCACGCCAGCGCCAACGGAAAGATCATCGCAAGGTATCCGGCGAAATGATCTGGATTCACGAACGGCCCGCGCGCACGCAGCAGCGGCTCGAACATCGCTTGCCCCCAATCGTAAGGAACGAAAAACCACAGCATCTTTCCGTTCCAGGTCGCGCGCTCGATTATGCCGACGAATGCCACCAGTAACCCGGCGGCGATGATGCCCAGAAGTATGTTGCGCAAGAATTGGGATTCGGAGGGCGAGCCCCGCCGCTCTGCGAAAGGATAGTAAGCGACGAACATGAATACCGATGCGCATGAGAGCAGCGCCAACAACGCCGACCAGGTCAGAATGGCGCGAGCGATATCGGACGCCACCGCGATCCATAGATGGAGGCGGCCAATCTCGACACGGCGGGCGGCTGATTGAGGGCCTCGCTGTCCGGCTTCGATGCAGCGGCGCTCCCCCCGGGCGCGAACGGAACTGGTGCTCCGTGCTGCACCTGTTCCCTGCTCGGCAGGATTACAAGCGGCCGCTCTGCCTCGCGGGCCGTTTGAGCATCGGGGATTAGTTCAACGCGCTCGTAAGGGGCGGAGCCCGGCCAGCCCTCGAGCGTTTTCGCATACAAACGGTAAGCCGCGGGAGACAGCTCGCGGATGACGCTCGGCGGCAGCGGGGCCAACTGAACTATCGCGAAGCCTGTGAACAGGGCGATCGCAACCGCGAATCTTCCGCCTGCGAAAACCCCGGCGCCGTCCGACGCATCAGACGAACGCGAGAGCGACACACGCTTGGCCATCCACACGATCACCAATCCGAACAGCGTCGCCTCCATCGGACGGTAAGCCGCCGGATGGACGCTGCCGAACGCCAGAGGGCTGGCGATCAGGATAAACACTATTGCGCCTGCAGCCAGGCGATCGAGTTTTTGCACAGATGCTACGATTTGAGATTCTGGGAGTGGGAAACAGGCTTTCGCGACGACACCCGCGGAGCGGAGCGCAAAATCCCGCAGCGGACCCGATCAGGTATCGAGTTTTGGTTCTTCGGCGGGGACGTCTTGATCAGGATCGCTCTTCTCGGCAACGTCGGACTGGTACGGATGATAATCACCGTAACCGCCGTGATACGAACTATAGTACTTGTAGTGCGGACTGTTCACGTCAACTTCGTTGAGCAGCACGCCGAAAAGCTTGGCCCGCGCGAACTCGAGCCGTGCCAGTGCCGCCCGCGCCAGCTGTTTGGCGGTCTTCTTTGAGTTCACGACCAACACCACCCCGTCCACCATTGTCGAAAGCAGCATCGCGTCAGTCACGGGCAGCAAGGGCGGCGAATCGACGACCACCAGATCGAACTCGACCACCATGCTGGCCAGCGTCTCGCGCATCCTTTCCGAACCGACCAACTCCGAAGGATTCGGCGGTATCGAACCCGCGGTCAGAAGCCAGAGCCGTTCGATACCGGTATCACGGATCAATTGGTCGACTTTACCCGTCCCGGCTAGAACCTCGGTCAATCCTAGGCGATTTTCGATGCCAAGCACCTTGTGGCATCGCGGGCGTCGAAGGTCCGCGTCAACGATCAGAACTCTGGCGCCGGTATGAGCAAAAACGACTCCGGTATTGATCGCGCTGACCGTCTTTCCTTCGGAGTTCGTCGAGCTGGTGATAAGAATGGATTTGGGCGGAGAACCGGCTCGCGACAGCGTCAACGCGGTTCTGAGCGCGCGGTATGCCTCGCCGATAACTGAGTACCTGCTTAGCGAACCAGCGATCTCCATGTTTTTGGCGGGTAGATTAGCGGTACCATTACCATTGATCCTGACGTTGCCGAACTGCTTCGATTCTGCGCGCGCAAAGGAGGGTACCGCGGCCAAGCTCGGCAGCCGCAGGTACGATTCGATTTCATCAGGCGTCTTGAGCGTCTTGTCCTGGTACTCGATCAGGAACGCCAAACCGATCCCGAGTGCCAGCCCGAAAGCCATCGCTTGCAAAATCGCGGTCACCGGGTGAGGACTCGATGGCCCTCCGGGCGCAACCGCGTCGTCAACCACGACGGTGTTCGACGTTTGACTCTCCGCGGCGAGGCCGACGTCTTTCATCCTCTGCAGCACGCTGTTGTAAAGCTCTCGATTCGTGTCAACTTCTCGCTGCAAGATGGCGTATTCCACCGAGGCGTCATTGAGACCAAGCGCCTCGCCGCGCACCCGGTTCAACTCTTCCTGGAGACCAGCCTCTTTAATCTTGGCGGCGCCGTAGGACGCCTCGACGCTTCGGGCGTTCTTCTCGGCTGCTTCGTTGTCAACTTGCTGCAAGCGATCGATCCGCGCCTTAAGCTGGGCGAGCGGCGGATAGTCGGGCTTGAACTGCTTGGACATCGCAGCGTAGTCACTCAAGGCACTGGCAAGCTGGGCATTCAGGGACCCGGCGGCACTGCTACCCGAGTCTTGCGGCGCTTGCGACACTGGCCCGAACTGATGCTTTTGGATCTGTTCAACCTCGGCCTCGAGTCCGATCCTCGCGACTTGGGCGTTGGTGAGCTGCTTGCTCAAGTCTGAGAGCCGATCGATTACAACGGTCTCCTTGCCGTCCATCGACATGAGACCTGGCACGATCCCTTTGTCACGCCGATAGTTGTTGAGCGCGAGTTCGGATTTTTCCAGTTTCTCTCTCAACTCGACCAGCTTTTCGCGCAGGAAACGCTCGGCCTCGGCATTGGCTTGGGTGTGCAATTCGATTCCCTCGCGGATGTAAGCGTGGGCATGGGCGTTGGCCAACCTGGCTGAGAGCTGGGGGTTCGTGGTGGTGAAAATGATATTGACCATATCGGTCTCAGCGATCGGCCTTATCTCAAAAGACCCCAGATAACCGGCGACCAAGCCCGCGGTTGCATTTTGCTGTCTCCTGGCCGGCACAGGCTTGGCTGGTTGCGATCCGAAGACGCCTGCGAGCCAGTGCCTGAAGGCACTGGTGAGCGTTCCGTACTCGCGTGGCTTGGTGGTCTTGCCGGTGAATGCCGGATCATTCGCCAAGCCTTCATCCTGGACGACGTGGGCAGCCAGCGTGCGACTGCGCAGGATCTCGCACTGAGTCTTCACGAAGTCCGATCCGTCCATAGATTCGTAGGACTGATCATTCGATTGCGAGCGATTCTCGAGGACCTGCGGAGTGTCCGACCGGAGCAGAATCGTAGATTGCGCGGTGTACAGCGGAACCGCCAAGGAAACCCGGATCGCAACGATGACCATCAAAGCCGCGCTGATCGCCAGGATTAGCCAGCGATGCTTTCTGAGCGTGATCCAGTATCGCTGAAAATCGAGTGTGCGCTCGTCCTCGTCGGGAAAACTGCGGCGCATCGAGCTGTCGAAGGGCTCGGCGATGATCTCCGGATTTCGACGAATAAAATATGGCGAGGGCTGGGTCATTTAC
>Ga0182024_10018494_pt1 | contig 12967 bp, 7 predicted proteins | sample P32metaG_FD_120480 | JGI IMG/M metagenome (GOLD analysis project Ga0182024, IMG submission 120480) | Permafrost microbial communities from Stordalen Mire, Sweden - P3-2 metaG (Illumina Assembly) | ecosystem: Environmental > Terrestrial > Soil > Wetlands > Permafrost | place: Sweden: Stordalen...
CGCAACAAAAGGTTACAGAAGCTAACGAAGCCAACGAAGGTTGGGAAAATGGGACAGCAGCACGTCTGGGAAAGACGGGCTTCCCTGAGACGGTTTTTTGAACTTCGTTTTCTTTGTTGCCTTCTGTTCAAATGGCCCTCACCCGGCCTTGCGGCCACCCTCTCCCGTTTCACGGGCGAGAGACAGGCTCGGCTGCGGCTTAAGGGAAATCGTAGGAGTAAGTAGTAGCAGGTAGGAGTAAATCGGACTATATGAATATTGTTTTGTGGTTTTACGGCATCTGCGCGATGTCCTTCTGTTGCACCCAGCCATTCCGCAGGGCGGCGTCGCTGACCTGCAACCAATCGCCGTCGCGGCCCAGCACCATCATTTCCGCCCCGTCATGCGCGAGTGCGACGACTTTGTCTGCCACCACCAGTTGCCTGCCCAGCAGTTTGAGGTTGGCGCCGTTGTGGTCAACAATTAGGATGTGGATAGGATTAAGGCCGGTTGACTGCTCTGCGGGCTGGCAGGACCTGCAGCCATTCCTCTGATTCCGGCCTCACTTGCTTCTCGAAACAATCCGGGCAGATGCTGTGGCTGAACTTGGAGTCGGTATGCTGGCCGATGTAGTCCTCGACGGATTGCCAGGAATGTTTGCAGTCGCGGATTTTCCTGCAGTAGCTGCAAATCGCCAGTAATGAGTTCAACACTTTTACGGCGGAGAGGAGCAGGCGGACCTCCAGCAGGTTGTGAACGCGCAGCAAGACCTCGACCATATCGAACGGTTTGGAGATGAAATCTTTCGCCCCGGCTTTGAGCGCGCGCACTTTGTGCTGCGGTTGGGCCGTTTGCACCAGAACGGGCAGATAGCCTTGCGTTTCGATGGCCTTGAGGCCCTCCATCACTTGGAATCCATCCAGGCCGGGCATCAAAAGGTCCAGCAGGATCAGGGAGTAGCGGTTCTTGCGGTGCAGTTCGCAGACTTCGTGTGGATCTCTTGTGGACGAGACGGAAACGTAGCCGGCGCCTCGCAACATTTCCTCCAACAAGGAGACATTGTCTTCCTTGTCGTCAACGATCAGAATGTCGGCCTTAAGAATGTCAGATGAAGTAACCATGGTGTTTGTGATCAATTAGCGAGAAAAAGTGCTGGGAACTCAGCCTCGTAGCCGAACGATTTCGGCACTGTGTCCGGTATCGGAGCGCTCGGTTGATCGAGCAATGCGCGCACCCTTCGGGCTAGCGCCGAGGGCGTATAAGGTTTCGGGATGAACTCAACTCCTGGCTGAAGCACTCCGTGGTGTGAAATGGCGTCATCCGTGTAGCCAGAGCTGAAGAGGATTTTGAGACCAGGATTCGTTGCTTTCAACCACTCCGCCATCACATTGCCGCCCATCACCGGCATGATGACATCGGTGAGCACCAAGCTGATTGGCAACCCTTGATGTTCGCGCGCCGTTGCCAACGCGTCGGCCCCGTTGGAGGCGGTCAGGACTTTGTAGCCCTGGGCTTCCAATATCCCGCAAGCCAAATCTCTCACGCTTGGGTCGTCCTCCACTACCAGCAACGTTTCGGTTCCGCGCGGCGCCGGCCCGGCCTGGGTCGCTCTGGCGGCCGCTTCCAGCGGCTGGTCAATTCGCGGAAGATAAATCTTAAAGGTCGTGCCAACGCCTACCTCGCTGTAAACGCCGATATGGCCGCCGGATTGTTGGACGATGGTCCAGCAAGTCGCCAGTCCCAGCCCGGTGCCTTCGCCTTTGGGTTTGGTTGTGAACAACGCCTCGAACAAGTGCGCTTTGACTTCGGTGGTCATGCCCGTGCCAGTGTCGCTGACACTGAGCATCACATATTCGCCGGGATTAACGCCTGTGTGCATGCGCGAGTAATTTTCATCGAGTGTGGCATTGGTTGTGGCGATCGTGAGTTTGCCGCCCCGAGGCATCGCATCGCGAGCATTGACGGCCAGATTTATCAGGACCTGCCCAATATAGCCGCTGTCGCCTCGAATGTGTCCTACTTGTTTTCCGGGAACGATTGATACTTCAATGTCCTCGTGCATGAGCCGCTGCAGCATTGCGTTCATGTCATCCACCACCTCGTTGATGTCCAGGACAACGAGTTGCACCGTTTGTTTGCGGCTGAAGATCAGGAGTTGTCGCGTCAACCCTGCGGCGCGCTGACCAGCCGACTGAATCGCCTTAAGATAACTTTGCAGATCTGTCTGGGGACCCAGTTTCTCCATCATCAATTCACTGTAACCCATGACAATGGCGATGATGTTGTTAAAATCATGCGCCACGCCGGCGGCAAGCTGCCCGATTGCGTCCACTTTTTGAGATTCGATGAACCGCCCCTCGGCCTGGAACGTCCTCACTTCTGCTTCCAACTGCTGGAGGCGGGCTTCGAGCATGTTATGGACTCGCACCAACACTTCCGCCAGATCAAATGGTTTGCTGACGAAATCCTTCGCTCCGGCTTTAATCGCGCGCAACTTGTGATTGGGCTGAGCCGTGACTACGAGCACCGGGAGATAACAGCCGACATCGAATGCCTTGAGGCCCTCCATCACTTGGAATCCATCCAGGCCAGGCATTTCCAGATCCAGCAAGATCAGGGAATAGCGGTGTTGGCGGTGCAACTCGCACACCTCATGCGGATTTCTGGTGGAGGTGACGGAAAGGTAGCCGGCCCCGCGCAGCATTTCCTCCAGCAGCGAAACATTGGCTTCCTGGTCGTCAACGATGAGGATGTCGGTCTTGAGAATGTCTGATGAACTGATCATATCATTTGTCCTGCGAGAGGAGCTTTAATCCGCCCTTTTTCTGCAAATTCCAGGGCATCGTTGAGCGTGCCCATGAACTCTTTGATTTGAATGGGTTTGGTGAGGTAGCGGAAGAATCCCGCCTCCAAGCCCCTCTCAATGTCGCGCGGCATGGCATTGGCGCTGAGCGCGATGACAGGAATGTGCGCTGTGGCGGCATCGCCGCGCAGGATTTTCAGGGCTTTGAAACCGCTGATGCCAGGAAGGTTGATATCCATAAGGATCACTTGTGGCTGAGCAGCGCGGGCCAGTTCGATGCCGAGGGTTCCATCCACCGCGGTAATGAGCCTCATGTCTGGGCCTTCAGCAATGAGTTCCTCGACCAGTTGCATGTTCGCCGGGTTGTCTTCGACGTATAGCAGGGTGCGCTGCGCCGAACCCGCTAATGCTTCCGGCAGAACCAAGGCCTCGGCTTCTCCGTTTCGGAGTGAGATTTGCGGCGCTTCAGCCAGGTTCAGTTCGCACCAGAACACGCTGCCCACCCCAACGGTGCTTTTCACGCCGAGGACGCCCCCCATCAATTCCGCCAATCGCTTTGACACGACCAGGCCGATGCCTGTGCCGGCCACGCTGCCGGCTTCTTGGCCGAGTCGATTGAACGGGCTGAATAATTGGCCCAGCTTTTCCGGAGACAATCCCGCGCCCGTATCGTTGACGCTGATGCGAATGCGTTCCGGGCTGCTCATTGTGCAATCCACGACTACTGTTCCTTGTTCCTTGTTGTATTTGATCGCGTTGGAAACCAGATTGATGATAATCTGTTTCAAACGGGTCCGGTCGGCGCTGACAAAGACAGGCTCATCGAACTGGGGAAAACTCATGCGGATGCCACGGAGTTGCGCCTGCGGCTCCATCATGGTCTGGCATTCGTTCATGACCTCAGACAACGATACCGATTCCTTCGACAGGGACAACTTTCCGGACTCGATCACAGCGAGATCGAGGATTTCGTTGATGAGCTTCAGCAGATACCATCCTGCCTGGAGAATCTGGGCTATTCGTTTAACCTGGGAAGGAGTCGGCGGCGGGGAGGCCAACTCCATCAATTGTGCGAAGCCGAGGATCGCATTGAGCGGGGTGCGCAACTCGTGGCTCATGCTGGAAAGAAATTCCGATTTGGCAAGGTTGGCCTTCTCCGCCACTGACTTGGCGCTCTCAAGCTTGACGTTCGTCTCCTGGAGTGCCAGGGCAAAGCGTTTTCGCTCCTCTTCGACCTGCTGGCGCGCCGTGTTGTCGGTGCCGATAAGCAGATAGCCGATGATGCCGTCCTGCGCGTCGCGCAGCGCCGTGACCGACACCATCGCCGGAAACCGGCTGCCGTCCTTGCGGATTTTGGTCAATTCGTAAAAGTCCTCGATGGCGCGCGAGGCCTTGAAAGCGAGGGCTTCGAACCCCGGCGCAATCGTGCATCCTAGCTCCTGACTCAATGCTTGAGCGCGGACGATCATTTCCTGCGGATCGTGAAGATCGGCGGGCGTGATCTTGTTCAGCACTTCTGCGGCCGTGTAACCCAACATCCGTTCAGCGCCGACATTGAATAATTGAATGACACCCTTCGCGTCGGTGGCAATGCACGAAAAGTTGGCGCTCTTGAAAATGGCATTCTGCAACGCCCCCGCTTTCAGCAGAGCTTCTTCCGCCAGCTTACGCGCGGTATTGTCGGTGCCGATCAACAGATAGCCGATGATGCCACCCTGACCGTTTCGCAGTGCCGTGACTGATACAACCGCCGGAAAGCGGCTGCCGTCCTTGCGAATGTAAGTCAGTTCGTAAATGTCCTCGATCCCGCGGGAGGCCTTGAAAACCAAAGCCTCGAAGCCCGGCGAAATAGCAGTGGCCAGTTCCAGGCTCAGGGCCTTGGCGCGCGCGATTACTTCCTGGGGATCGGAAATGTCGGCCGGCGTGATCTTATTCATGACGTCAGCAGCCGCATAGCCCAACATGCGCTCTGCGCCGACATTAAAGATTTGAATGACGCCTTTCTCGTCCGTGGCGATGCTTGAGAAGTTGGCGCTGTTGAAAATTGCGCTCTGCAGGGCGCCTGCCTTAAGGAGGGCCTCTTCCGCTCGCTTGCGGGCGCTATTGTCGGTGCCGATCAATAGATAGCCGATGATGCCACCCTGACCGTTTCGCAGTGCTGTGACCGATACAACCGCCGGAAAGCGGCTGCCGTCCTTGCGAATGTAGGTCAGTTCGTAAATATCCTCGATCCCGCGGGAGGCCTTGAAAACCAACGCCTCGAACCCCGGTGCAATCTCGGTTTTCAACTCCGCGCTCAACGCTTTGGCTCGCGCGATCACTTCCTGCGAATCGGAAATATCAGCCGGAGTGATTTTGTTCAGCACTTCAGCGGCCTGGTAGCCCAGCATGCGTTCAGCGCCGACATTGAAGATTTGAATGATGCCTTTCTCGTCCGTGGCGATGCTCGAGAAATTGGCGCTATTGAAGATGGCGTCCTGCAAGGCGCCTGCCTTCAACAGTGCCTCTTCGCGCCGGACTTCATTGACTATCTGCCTCGCGAAAGTGTCACCTTTGACAATTGCATTTGTTCCCATATTTGTTCCGTTCTTAAACCAGAGCCGAAACAACATGGCGCGCTACGGCGGGGTCCTGTTCAATTATCTTGATGTCGATTTGTCAAGCCAACGCATCATTAAGAGAAGTTGGTGCAAATCCATCCTTGGTCTGTAATCGGCAGAAATCAGACGCAACTTAAACGAAACCTTCAACGATTTCTTCAATAACCGCGTGGGAAGCATGCCCATGGCAGGTTAAATCAGATAGTTGGCGAATAGTCTCAAAAAACGGTCAAGCGTTTCGGCGCATTGTTCTTTGAAAAATCGGAGGCTTTTCCCGGAAGCAACTAACACTTGGAAATTCTCAATTAGGCGCAACTAAGCGGTAAAACGTACCGGGATTGGCAGGGTTCGTCAGTTGCACGCCGGTGACCGGCACGCCATTGCTCACATTCACCCAATTGCTGGAGGAGAGATTGGTCGTGCTTTGTAAAACATAATTCAAAGCCCACGCCGGCCAGGATACCGTCACTTGATTGCTCGCCGTTTGAGTGGTGACCGGCGTAATGGACAATGGTGGATTGACTAAAATGGCGTATATAAAACCAGCGCCACTACTGCCGACGCCACCAGCCGTTCCGTAAAGAACGCCAGGATTTCCTTGTGATTGCCCCTGCACCAGGCCCGACTCCGGCTGGCCACTTGGGGGGAATGAATACAATTGTTCGTAACCGCTGCCGTCCTGGTTAATCTTGAACACGGTTCCATATCCGTATGTTCCACCGAGCGATGTAGTGCCATAAAACAAATTGCCCGGGCCCAAAGCCAGTCCTGCATGCGGTATTTGGCCGTCTCCTGAAACCTCACCATCGCTGAAATTGTGCAACACCTGAAAGTCATCGCCATTAGTGCTGATCATGAACAGGGTTCCAAAGTTGCTCGTGCCCCCCAGCCATGTAGCGCCCAAGAGAAAGCCATTGACAGATTGAATTAATTGTCCGATGGGCGCGCTTCCATCTGTGCCGCTAAACGTGTGCAGAATTGTCAAACCGCTTCCATCGAGGTTGATCCGAAAAATCTGGTTGCTAAGGGTGGTGGTTCCGTAAAGCGCTCCGTCCTGCCCCTGCAATAAGGCCGCCGCGCTGTAACTGATATTGGTCAATACGGTATAATCGCTGCCATCGGGATTTATACTGAAGACGGCTGCCGGCTCATTTATAGGCCCCTCAAATGCCGTTGTTCCATAGAGCACCCCGCTTGCGGCCTGAATCACACCCGTGATGGGAAATCGGTCATTTTGAGAATTATCAAAGCTGTGCAATATCCGATAATCGCTGCCATCCTCCGTAATCCGGTAGATGATTCCATCGCCATTGGCGCCGCCGATGCTGGTGGTTCCGTAGAGGGCGTTGTCCGAGCCCAAAAGCAAGGCATCATCATATGTTTTGGTTGCCGAGGCCAGAAGGCCGTCATTGGTAATCGAGCCAAAATTATGGAGCACTTGATATCCACTGCCATCGCGGTTGATCTTGAAAACTGCGCCTCCAAAAGTGCTATCTCCAGGAGAACCGACACCGTAGAGCGCTCCATCGCTGCCGACAATCAGGCGTGCCTCTAGCACTCCATTCGTTGGGTTCGCCGGGATAAAACTGTATATCGTGCTTTCAACCGCCTGCACAATTTGAGCTTGCATTGAGCCAACCGCGAACCGGCCGGCGACGAGCAACAGTGCGGTTGCTTTCACCAGATTTTCAACGACAGAACGCACCCGGAGTTCGGATTGAAAAGATAAATTCATAATGATAGTTTGCTTAGGTGTGTTAAATCACCTGTTTAAGCGATAAGTCAAATAAATATGAGACGGGATTTCGCACCTGAGTCGGGGACGAGAGTCCGATTCCGATCCTCGTCTCCGGTTCCAAATCCTTCTTTGAGAAAGGTTCTCCATTTTTCGCGGACATGACCCGTCAGCAAAACAAACCAAAAACCCCAAATCTCGGCGATCCATCCTCATTAAAATAAGTAGTTGCAGTCCCATAAACATGTGGTATTATGCCGTCGTTGAAGCGCTTCGGCGCATGTTCTTTGAAAAAGAAGAATCGGGCATTCGGGCAGACGGGATTAACAGGATTAACGGGATGATCAGGTTAAAAACTGTGGACGAGTCGATCTTTTGTCAGGACAGAGCCCTCACCCGGCCTTTCGGCCATCCTCCCCCATCTGATGGGCGAGGGCGGGGCCTAAGGGAAATCGTAGGAGTAAGTAGTAGCAGGTAGGAGTAAATCGGACTAAAATGAAAATTATTTTTTCGGTTTTACGGAATTTGCGCCACGTCCTTCTGTTGCACCCAGCCAATCCGCCGGGTAGCGTCGCTGACCTGCAACCAATCGCCGTCGCGGCCCAGCACCATCATTTCCGCCCCGTCATGCGCAGTGAAGGCGCTTTGCGATTCTTCCAGCGGTCCCCGTCGAACGACGGCTTCAGCCTCAATAACAATGGACGTTTTTTCCAACAATCGTTGATCAATGGACAATCCCAGGCAAATGAGTAGCCAGACTGATGCCGCCGCCAATACCCAAACTAACCCGCCGGAGGTTTTGGCGAATCCAATCGAAATCTGCCGCGCTGTCAAGACGATAAAAAGCAACCCCACAGCAGCGGACGCGGCGCAAGCCCATTCGTTGAGTGTGAGCCGGCTGACCCAACGCGTCCATCGGCTGCCGGGGAGCGAGGCGTTGCCGGTGCCGGCGCGGGTCCTGGCGATCTCCAGGTTGGCGCGGATGTCTGGATCGCGCGGGGCCAATGGCTCAGCGCGACGGTAATCGCAAATGGCGCGTCCAAGCTGGCCGGTTTTGAACCAGGCATTTCCGGCGTTGAAGTAAATGGCGGGCGAGATATGACCTTCACGGAGAAGTCCTTCATACATGGAAGCGGCCTGGCTGAACTTCCCCTCCTCATAGAGTTTGTTGGCCTGAAGGAAAGTATCAGAAACCGTTTCGGCCCTGGCTCCGAATGCGCCCACCAGCAATGCCACCAGGACTCCGACGCTCTGTAGTATTTTCTTGCCGGCAATTCCTCCGGCGTCAGGAATTTTTTGCAAAGAGTCCAATGCGGTTTTGACCTTTGGAATCAATGAGGCGAGGGCTTGGGAAGTATGGTCGGGGGCGTAGCGATATTGATCACAAGCATGGAACAATTCCCGCAGCAGTTTCCGGTCATCGGTTTCCAATCCCTTCACATCATCCGACACGGCTTCGGTGATGGCGGGCGCGGGCAAGTCCAGGCGTTCGCCCAATTGCTCCCGCAACAGGCGCAGAACTGTCAAATGGAATTTCTCAGTATCATTGGCGGCGGCGTGGACTGGCAATTCGGCCAGGCCTTCCCTGACCAAACGCGCGACGTCGCGTCGGCGGCGCAGCCTGGGATTGTTGGCAAGGTTCTCCTTTTGCCGACGCCACATAAGCGCGCCAATCCATAGGAGCGGCGGCAACGCCTGCAACGCCAGAAATACGGGTTGCAGCACCAGCGGCGGCGCGAGCGTCCCCACCGTTCCCGGCATGGGCTTGATATGGACAATCTCCTGGTTCTGTTGCTGTGCCTCCACCGGCGCGGCGCTTGAGGCGATAATGGTTGGCTGCGGTGTCGCCGCAGTGGGATGGACCGACAGGGGAAGGGCAGGATGTGTTAAGGTGTGAAAGACGTGGGTGGCTGGATTGAAGAAACTGAAGGCAAAGGGCGGCAATTCCTTGATCTCGGCATTGAGCGGCGTAATGACTTGTTCAAAATACTTCGAGCCTTGCATCTGCAGAGCGTCGGTGCTCTCAAATTTGCTGCTCGGCGGGTAAGTCTTGAACTCCCGCCAAACCTGCTCACTGGCGGGAAGCGTGACGGTATCGAACGAACCGCTGCCGGCGATGCGAACTTTCAGCGTGATCGGGTCTCCCACGCCAACGGTCGTCGGTCCCGCTTCATATTGGGCAAGAGTGAAATCTCCGACGGCGCCGTTGAAAGACGGTGGCGCGCCATTGGTGGGAATAGGCAGGACGTTAATTTCCAGCGTGTCGCTACTGACGCTGAGCTGGCGCTCGCCGCCGGTCCATCCAAAGAACGTCTGTTGACCCAAAAATACGGCCGTATTCCATGTGGCCGGGCCAAGGCGCTGAAGACCTGTTCGGGTTGGAGTAACAGGCACGCGAAAGTTAAGGACGTTGTACATCGTGTTTCCCTGCCTACTGCGCGACTGGGCCGGACTGCCTGGCATTTCGCCGATTATGAAATTGTCGTTGGCGAACTGTGGCAACGTCGTTTTCTGCCGATCCATGGGGCCTGCGATATAGCAATCCACGTCAACCGGTATGGCTTGGCCAAGATAGACGTTGGTGGTGGAAGGGACGATGCGAATCAACGCCAATTCCGTTCCCTGAACCACTTTGAGCTTCAAGGGCTCGCTGACAAGCCGGGTCCCATTAACATCAGCGGTCAAGGCCGGAATGGTAAAGTCCCCAGGCCTGCTGGGGACCAATTCACGCCTGTAAACAACGGCGCTGGTGACTTCACCGTTGATAATGGAAACCTCTTGACCAGCCTCTACACTTTCGCCAAGCCGAATGCCACCAAGTACTGGCACGGTTGGCGGCCTTTCAGGAGAACCTCCGATAAAGGTCATCGAAAGAATGATGCTCTCACCGACGCTGACGGTGTCCTTATCCAGGGATGTTTGGAACTGCGGTGCCGCTCTGGCTGGCAAGTCTAGGATAATAAGTAAACAGGCAAACGTAAAGCCGCCGCGCAAAAAGCGGCGCAACCTCAAAAGTCGCACTATCCGGACAAAATGACTCACCATAAGCAAGACAACCAAGTTTTGCCTCTGTTCATCGCTCAGGCAAGCGGGAATGCCTTCTTCCAGATGGGGACAACCCGTTTCATCTCCGAAACAATGAATTGGCAGGCGGCAAAGGCCTCCTCGCGATGCGGTGCCACCACCTCGATCCACAACGATGCTTCCCCCACATGCACGCGTCCCACCCTGTGAATCAGGCGCACCGACTCCAGCGGCCATTTGGTTTGGGCTTGATCTAACAGCAATTGGAACTGGTGTTCGGCCATTTGTCCGAACGCCTCATAATCCAGAGCTGAGATAGGCCGCCCTTCCTCCTGGTCGCGAACGACTCCCAGGAAATAAACCACCGCTCCCATGCCCGCGGACATGCTGCGGCTTTGCAACAATTCAGGTTCGTCAAGTTTCTGTTCGGAAATGGTCAATTCACGCCGCATCATTCGGTCTTTCATCCGCCTTGAACCGGAGGGAACAAGGAAACTTCATCCCCTTCGGCAAGGACATAATCTGGAGCCTGGTAATCAAACCCAACGGCAACCAAGGCCGACCGTTGCATACCCGCCAGCTTGGGGAACCGCGTAAATAGCTTCTCCAGAAGATGTTCCAGCCGCGCACCGGGCGCGACCGTCTCCATAACCTCGGCCGAGCCGGCCAGATCTTTAAAATAGGAATAAAAATGGACCCTGATTTGCACGCAATCATAGTATGAGAATGGCGGGCTAAGGGCGAATCTAATTAAAACGTTATATTTGACTCAAAAATTTGCGCTTCGGCGCAGTTTTTTGTCACGAATCCGTTAAAAACTTATCCACCGAGGCCCTTTTTGGGACAGGCGGGAAGAGTCGAATGAAAGGGCTGAAAAGCCAAAAAGCATTGGTATGATTGGTTCTTTTGAAGTTTCGGAATTGTGAATAACACGAAAGAAGAGTGAATAACCCTGTGGACAACATTTGATATGCAGGTGGAGAAACTCTGCTATGATCTTACCAGTTCATTGAAAGAGCTGGAATGCAGGCAGTGGACGAAAGAAAATTGCAAGTGTTCCAAGGATAATCCCAGGTGACTGGGGAAAGGCTGAGTCAGGCTGGTTGGCTCAACCCCTCTAAGTCTGTTTCGCAAGAGGCAGAGACCGGAGGCAGGATTCACCAGTTCCTCTGGCGGCGTTCGCACGCTGTCAGTGACGCGAAACAGGAACTGAGCGGCAAAGAGCTAAAAAGAAACAGCTCCAAGCCGAATCAAGTAACTCAAGACAGTTTCAAGCTTGAGTGAATCGCAGTTACCCAGAGGGTAAACGGTTGCTACTGTGTATCAGCACGATGCGGGTGACTCTGGCGGTCTTGGTGACAAGGCCGGCCCAAAGAAAGACGCTGAAAGGCGGGACAAAGTGAGCTCACGCAGCGGGAAGGAAACACAGCCTAGGCAAGGCCTGTAAAAACCTTCCGAAACGTCGGCGATGTTAAAAACAGCACCGCTGGCTTGTGATAAGAAGCAACCTGAGAGATAAGAGGTCAGACCCGTAGCACTGGGCCAACGCATCGCCAAAAGCGGTGGCCGTCCCAGCGCAAACTGGTTAAGACGCGGAACGCAGTCGCAAACGTGTCTTAACCTGGTTCGCAAGCCGGCGCTGCAAACGCCAGCCCAAGCGAGCTAAGAGGCCTCACTCAATAGTTCAGTGACCGCAAGGCGCTGAACGGCCCTGCTATGAGGCCGAAAATTCCGCTTGCCGTGGAGAATGGCGTCGGGAAGCTGGCAGCCCCGCAAGGGTGCGCCTAATGTCAGCGTGGGAAAGAGAGAGTGGCGAACTCCCAGCCCCCAATTTGCCTCCGTCTGGCCGCAAGGCTGGGCGGGGGCTTTTTGTTTCTTTTGAGGCAGCTTTTTTCATGCAGAAGCTGCCGGTCATATTCGCCGGGAAACTCTGACCCTTTCTTTTACTTCCTGGAAGCGAACGCGCCCGGATAGGCGAATCGTGAGTCCGAGTAGACGACTAGACTTCGGGAGGGGCGACCGTCTGCGAGTCCCATTAGGCACACATCGCCCGCGGAGTTTTGAATTCATTTCGGATGATTGTTGATGTGGCGGACTCGGCTACATCACGGCCGCGTTTTGCCAAGGCGGGAACTGGAAATAGCGCTGGAATCATTGCCAAACAGTGAGGAGGCGGAACAATTGCTCGCGGACTGGAAAATTCGGGAAAGCGAGATGATTGGATGCGATACGATGTTGGAGTTCCATTAACCGGCAAACTCTCCCGCTCCAGCTGTTCGGACAATCTGTTATTCCCAGTCCTAAAGGATTTCGGATATTCGCGAAATTGTTGCAGATGAAGGAATTTCAACTGCCTGGAGTTATAAAAACTCGATCCGTCATTCTCACTTTTATTCCCACTTTTCAGAATTGCCGGATGCTTGCACTTTGCAAGTTGCTTTTGATGGGGGTGTTGTGAAGTCTGGAGCGGGTGAAGGGAATCGAATCCTGTCTGAAAATGTTCATAATTCGTTAAATTGCCCAATCATAGTGCATTGCAAACGGCATATCTTCCACCATCTCCGCATCAAAAGGCACGGTGATGACCAAACGCTGATGCAAATTGATGCAAGTGCCAACGTGATTTCCCGACCTTGCGCGTTGGTGCGAAGTTATCACAATCCGGCAAATTTGCGAGTTAAAACTGAAATCCTTTCCGCCCCGCCGGAAAGGGCGCGGAGCGTAAAGGCCAGCGCGAGCGGAATTGGAGTCCATGAGGTCTTGACCTCTGGCGCGGGCCTGGGCTGGCGTGAAGCCCAGCGCCGGGGTTTGGGGACGGCGCAAGTC
>Ga0182024_10018495_pt1 | contig 12967 bp, 13 predicted proteins | sample P32metaG_FD_120480 | JGI IMG/M metagenome (GOLD analysis project Ga0182024, IMG submission 120480) | Permafrost microbial communities from Stordalen Mire, Sweden - P3-2 metaG (Illumina Assembly) | ecosystem: Environmental > Terrestrial > Soil > Wetlands > Permafrost | place: Sweden: Stordalen...
CTGCCCTGTTTGGGATTATTCGCCCGCTGGTCGCCGACGCGATCAAGCGCTGTGCGCAATCAGCGCTGGCACCAGCGGCAAGGCCGCCCAAGGACTGGAGCCTCGATCAGGATGAGCGATTCGCCATGCTCGAATGCCTGCGGAGCAGCGGACCGGACGATCTCAGCCTGCGGAGCCACTTCATCAATGATCAGACAGGCGCGACCGTTGAGGCAAAAATCGAAAATGCCCTCGGCGCGCGTCCTTGACGGGAAGCCGCGTCGGCGATTTTACGCTGGGATTGAATATCTGCGCCGCGATCGTCACCGGCTTCGTCTCCCGCGTCATCGTCTACCGCCATTTGCGGGACTTGAGGTGAGCGGGGACAAGGGAGCGCCTGACCGATGACAGGAACAATCCGGGTTGGCATCGGCGGCTGGACCTTCCCGCCTTGGCGCGGGATCTTTTATCCGGAAGGTCTCGCACAAAAGCGGGAACTCGAATATGCGAGCCGCCATCTGACATCGATCGAGATCAACGGAACCTATTACGGTTCGCAAAAGCCCGAAAGCTTTGCCCGATGGCGCGAGGAGACGCCTGAAGGGTTTGTGTTCGCACTCAAGGGTCCGCGGTTTACCACCAACCGGCGCATTCTCGCCGAGGCGGAACCTTCGATCGAGCGATTCTTTGCGAGCGGCGTCCTCAATCTCCAAGAAAAGCTCGGGCCGATCAATTGGCAGCTCCTTCCAACGAAACGCTTTGATCCCGCCGATTTCGAAGCTTTTCTCAAGCTGCTGCCGAAGACCATCGAAGGACGCAAAATTTTGCATGTTGTCGAGGTTCGGCCCAAGGATTTCGAACCGCGGAGTTCGTCGATTTGTTGCGTGCCTACAAAACCGGCGTGGTCCTCACGGACAAAGACGCGTTTCCGCATATTCTCGATGTCACGTCGCCGTTCGTTTACATTCGCCTGTAGAGGTCATCGGAAGGGGAGGAGTGCGGCTACCCTGCGGCGGCGCTTGATCTATGGGCGGCGCGTGCGTTCGCTTGGTCCCGGGGCAACGTCCCAAATGACCTCGAACCGATAGCTGGTCCCGAAAAGAAGCCGCCAAAATCGCGAAATGTTTTCATTTACTTCATCAACGGTTTTAAGCCAAAAGCGCCCGCTGCCGCCATGGCATTGATGGAAAGGCTTTCCAACGGCTGACCCATCCGCTTGGCCGCGACCGCCGCGTTAAGCGTTTCTCATTCCGGCGTGGCGTCAGGCGGCCAGGGCAGCGCCTCGAAGGGCGCGAGCGCTTTGAGGATGTCTTGGGCGGCGGCGAGATGGGCTGGATTGTCCACCCTGAAGATCTCTTCTGTTGCCGATATCAACAGACCGCCTTGCGAGGTGCGCTCATGGATGGAGGAGGGCGGCGGCGTGATGAGGGATGCGAAGCGCGGCGCGACATAGCTCATCCAGGCGAGATTCAAATGGGCGTCTTCTGGCCAAAGATTGGTGATCTGCTGGGGATAGGCGGAACAATAGGTCGCGTCGAAACTCTCAACGAGGGCGAGGAGCGCTGCCTTGAAGGCCGGATAGGCAATGATCGCCGGATCGGGCACAATTCTTTTGCCGGTTTTGATCATGGCAAAATTGCTGAAATATCCCGAGGTGACCCAGGCGCCCGCGTTGACCCATAAGGCAAGTGAGCGGGGGTGCACCTTGTTCATAGTGTTGGTGACAGTCGCCCAATAGCCATAGATTGGCGTCGGATCGCCATCTTCTGCCCGGACGACATTGGCGGCGATCGCCGCCGCGAGTGTCCCGCGCAAGGCAGCGAATTTCTTTGGCTTACCCTGGAGACTGAAGATCCAATTGTCATAGGCGGGATGGATCTGCTTTAGGCGGTCGGTGCAGGCGAGGTAGCGGGCGGCAATCACCTCAGGCGACTCTTCACGCGGCCCCCATGATGCATAGATTTTATATTCGGGCCGGACAGTCATTTTTGGTCCTCATAATTCTCATATTCTTCTATCGAATTGATCCGCGCGTTATACTTGGGAACGCCGCTTGGATATGGATTCACGAAAATCTTGATGCGTTTGAGCTTTTCATTATCCTTGAACAGATCTTCCGCCACATCCGCCGCCGCCTGTTCATGAAAATACCATTCGATCTCGCGGCCGCCGCTGGCATCAATCTGTCTCGTGGCCTGTTTGACCCAATCCTTATCGATGTTATCGCTGATAAAATCTCTCTCTTACATCCTCATAATGCCCCTTGGCTTCGATCATCGCGCCATCGGACTCGCGGCAGTCATCATATTTGACAGGTTTGCCCGTCGCTGGATCGGTGAGGCTGAAAGCGAGCCCCGCCGGCAGCGGCGGCTGCCGCTGCGGATTGACGATGCTGCGGACATATTGCTCATATTGAACATCGAAAAGCTTACGCCCGTTTATGTTTTCTGGGCCAGGATCGGGACAAAGCTTCGGCTCCTCGCGCTGGGTTTGCGTTTGCGCCTCGGTGCTGGTGCCAGCCTTTGCGCCCGCGTCATCCTTTGGCTTTTTCTTCGCAGCGGCCGCAGCACTCACCGCGTCTGGATCAATGACGACACTACTACCGGCGGCGCGGGCAATCGGCGCACCGGTCTCGTCGCGAAAGACTCCATCTTGTCCGAGATGAGCGGCGGTGACGGTCTCATCGCCCGCCGGACCGCTCCGCGTGATGCGGAGCGAGCCGTCCTCATGGTTGAGGCTGTAATTGAGGCCGGGTTCCCCCGGCACGGCGCCTTGCGACGTGACGCCGCCATTTGGCGATGGAATGAAAACGAGGCCGAAGGCGGCAGCGGCGCCTGCAAAACCAGCGGCGACCGTAGCAAGGCCTGCAAGCGACTCGGCGCTGAGCGGGCCAAGGATCATGCCTTCGGCCGCGGCGCCGGCTGCGGCTTCTTCCGCGCAGCTCGGCGCCGTGCTACTCGGCGCGCCGGTATCCGACCCCGATGAACCGCGAGCGGACGAGTCACCCGCCGAAGCCGCTTCCCCGCCTCCGCCGCCGCTGGTCCACCGGCCATGGTCATCGCGCGCCTGATCAGGGCTGAATTTCCGCAAACCCTTTGGCAGATCGAAACCCAAAACCTTGCAGAGATCGCGTGGAGAGTGGCCGGAGGCGATCAGCTGATCGGCGAGGAAAAGCCGGAACGCCTGTTCCTCGCTTTCGAGCTTTGGCAGACGCAGATGCTCCAGATGGATTTGCGCGAGGCTTTTGTCGCCCTGCGCCCAAAGCTTTGACGCATGCCGCAATTTGGCGAGCACGGCGGCCTTGACCGGCGCCGAGAAAGCTGCCGCGAGCAGCGCCAATATACGGTCCTCGCCGGAAAGATCGAGGGTTTCCGCACCTTCGCCATCGCGCCGCATGGGAGCGACAGAGGTCCCGGCGCCGAGCACAAGGCCAGCCTCGGTAAAGGTCAAGGACCGGCTTAGCGGGCGCTGCTCGCGGAGCGCCAAAAACGCCTGTTCAAAACGCGCGATGGCGCCCACGCCAAACTCCCATGAATCGATTCAGTGTCGAGAGGGGGGATGCGCGGATGGGAGTATAGTGTCAAAAACGAAACGTGAACATCCGAGCGAGGCAAAGCTGTGCGATCATCACACCGGCACCCGCACCGTCGCCCGCAGCCCCCCCGTCCTGCTGTCGCCGAGGCTGATGTCGCCGCCGTGGGACCGCGCAATATCGCGGGCGATCGCAAGGCCGAGCCCGGTGCCGCCTTCGTCCTGGTTGCGGGCGCCGTCGAGGCGGAAGAACGGCCGGAACACATCCTCGCGCCGGTTCGGCGGAATACCGGGGCCGTCGTCGTCGACATGGACCGTCAAGAAACGCTGGTCCCGGACAGCCTCGATGGAAATATGCTCGGCGTGGGTCTGTGCATTGCCGATCAGATTGGCAAGGCAGCGCTTGAACGCATCGGGCCTGAGCGTCACGATCGGATCGCCCGCAAAAGAGATCTTGGTCTCAAACCCCGCCCGCTCCGCGTCGAGGCGCAAATCCTCCAGAAATTCCTCAATATCGATTTCCGCCGCGCTCTCCCCGGCATCGCCCCGCGCAAAGGCGAGATAAGCCTCTAACATGCGCTGCATTTCGTCCACATCCTTTTCCAGATCGCGCGTCTCGTCGGTTTGCCGCATCAAGGCCAGTGAAAGCTTGAACCGCATGAGGATGGTGCGAAGATCGTGGCTCACCCCATTCAGCATGGTGGTGCGCTGCTCGAAGGCGCGCTCGATGCGTCGCTTCATCTCGATGAAGGCGTAGCCTGCCTGGCGCACCTCGCGCGCGCCGCTTGGATGGAATTCGAGATCGCGGCCCTTGCCAAAAGCTTCCGCCGCCCCGGCGAGCGAAAGAATCGGCTTGATCTGATTGCCGAGGAAGGCGATCGCAACCACGATCAACACGAAGGAAGTCCCAATCATCCACAAAATGAAGATCTGGGAATTCGAGGCATAAGCCGCGTTGCGCAAGGCAACCACCCGCAAGATCGAGTCATCGAGTGCAATTCTGATCTCGACGAAATTCGAGCGACCGACCGTGTCGAGCCAGAATGGCTTACCGAGCTGACGTTTGATCTCGTTCGAGAGAGCGGCATCGATGATCGAGAAGAAAGGTTTTGGCAGCGCCGGCGGCAGTTCGCCCTTGGGCAGGAACTCTATGTCGATATCCAAGCGCCGCTGGGCTATCTGCACCAGGAGGTCGTCGTTCTTCCGTCCCGGATAGACTTGATGGAGCTCAACGATTGCCGCGATCTCTTGCGTCAACACTGTGGAAAGCCGCATCGTGACTCGCTGCCAATGCCGCTCCATGAAAACATAGGTAAGCACGCATTGCAGGATCACCATCGGCGCGATGACAATGAGAAGCGCCCGCGCGTAGAGGCCCTTGGGCAGAAGAATGGCAAGTTTGCGCGAGAAAGCCCGCCACCAGGAGCGCGGCTGCGTGAAGGAGACGGGGAGGGAAAGGCTCAAGGCACGGCCCCCGTTTAACGGTTTCAGCGGTCGACCAGCAAACGATAGCCCGCGCCCCGCGCGGTCTGCAAATAGAGCGGGTTGGCTGGATCCCGCTCGATCTTGCGGCGCAGCCGGTTGACTTGCACATCGACCGTCCGCTCATTGGCGGCCACGCCGGACCCAGCCAGGGTTTCCCGCGCGACAGTTTCACTTGCGTTTTCCGCCAGCAGCCGCAGCATCTCGCGCTCCCGGTCGGTCAGCCTTACGATTTCATCGCGCTGGCGCAGTTCGCCACGGCCAAGATCGAAGCTGAAATCGCCAAACCGCACAAAAGCCGGAGGTCCAGCGATGGCACGCGGCGGTGCCCGGCGCAGGATCGAGGCGATCCGTAAGGTCAGCTCGCGCGGCTCGCAGGGCTTGCCGAGATAATCATCGGCGCCGATCTCCAAGCCGCGCACCCGGTCTTCCGCTTCGCTGCGGGCGGTCAGCATCAAAATGGGGACGCGTGCGAGTTCCGGCCCGCCTGCCCGCAGCCGCGCCGCGAAAGTGAAACCATCCTCGCCCGGCATCATGACATCGAGGACGATCAGATCGAACGACAGACTCTTGAGGTGGGCCAAGGCTTCCTCGGCATCGGCGGCGGCCGTAACACGATACCCCTCTTCGCTCAGCATGCGAGACAGAAGTGCGCGGATGCGCCGGTCGTCGTCTACAATAAGAAGATGCGCGGCATCGTCGGCTGGCGCCCCCGCTCCCGGGGATCCATGCGGCGGGTCTTGTGAGAGCTGGCTCACCGTTGCGGTCCTTGGCCGCACGCGGCCGGGTCAACGCCGGTCATCGCGGCGACCTTGTCCCGCCCGCTTTCATCGACCATGGCGAGAAGAAATGCGATCGCTTGAGATTGGGCGCCTTCCGGCAGCCCGGCGAAGACAGAAGCGAACCGTTTCGACTGCAAGACCGCAACATCGAGCGCGAGCGCTTTTCCGCGCGGCGTTGGAAACAATTGGCGGTGGCGGCGGTCCCGCGTGCCCCGGCGTGCCTCGACATAGTCCTGATCGAGCAATTCCTTGAGGACGCGATTGAGGCTCTGCTTGGTGATTTTCAAAATCTCCAGCAATTCGGCGATTGTTAGCCCCGGACGCCTCGAGACGAAATGCAAGACCCGATGGTGCGCCCGGCCAAAGCCAAGCGCAGCGAGCAAATGATCGGCATCGCCGACAAAATCGCGATAAGCGAAAAACATGAGTTCGATCAGATCGTACATCGGCGCGCCGCCCGCTTCGGCCATACCCGCGCCAAAGGGCCTTTGCGGGAGATTTCGAGAACCGTCCTGGCTTCGAGCTAACAGATCCACGCGCACCGCCTTTATGTCAGCATTGTTGACATATTTCAGGAAGAAACTTATACGTCAAGTGTGCACCCACAGGCGACTTTTTCAAACAGGTCCTTAGTTTTATTCCCCCCGCTACGCTATATTAGGTTCACTAGGATGGGCGCATTCGGGGCGCAAGCCAAACCTAAGCCCAAGACCTAAGCGCCGTGACTTAAAGCGAACAAGACCTAAGCGGAGGAGTGACCGATGTCCGTTTTGCCCTTCGACCAGCGCGACGGCTTCATCTGGATGAACGGCAACCTTGTCGCCTGGAAGGACGCCAAGCTGCATGTTCTCTCGCATGGTCTTCATTATGCCTCCTGCGTCTTCGAAGGGGAGCGCGCTTATGATGGCCGTATTTTCAAATCGAGCGAGCATTCGGAGCGATTCAGAACCTCAGCGGAACTGCTCGATTTCGAGATTCCCTATTCCGTGACGGAATTGGATAGAGCGAAGCAGCTCGTCGTCGACAAGAACAATCTGCAAAATTGCTATGTCCGCCCGGTCGCCTGGCGCGGCAGCGAAATGATGGCGGTCGCGGCGCAGAATTCGACGATCAACGTCGCCATCGCCGTCTGGGACTGGCCGAGCATGTTCGACGTCGAGCAGAAAATGCAAGGCATCAGGCTCGATATCGCTGAGTACCGGAGGCCCGATCCGATGACCGCGCCGGCCCGCGCCAAGGCAGCAGGGCTCTATATGATCTGCACCATTTCTAAGCATCGCGCGGAGCGGCGCGGCTATGCCGATGCGATGATGCTCGATTGGCAGGGGCGGGTCGCCGAATGCACCGGCGCCAATATTTTCTTTACCGTAAACGGCGCGATCCACACCCCGATCGCCGATTGCTTTCTCGACGGCATCACCAGGCGCACGGTAATTGACCTTGCAAAGCGGCGCGGCATCGACGTGATTGAGCGCCGGATCATGCCCGAGGAGCTTACGGGGTTCGAGGAATGTTTCATCTGCGGCACCGGCGCCGAGGTCACCCCCGTTTCCGAGGCCGGTCCTTATAAATTCACACCCGGCACCATTTCCCGCGCGCTGATCGATGATTATACCGTCGAGGTGCGGCCAAGGCAGCAGGCTGCGTGAACCAGGGCCGGTAAGCGCTTTCGGCACCCTCGTCGGACGGTCTGGCATCTAAGAAAATTGTTAGGTGCTAAATGTCAACAGTTTAGACTAAACAGTTAACTCCCGCACCCCCATTTGGGGGATACCATGGCCGGTACCGCCGCAAAAACGCGGCAACGCCGGAGCGGTTAGGGCGGTGAACGCTTAATCCAGGATTCTCCTGTTGAGCGCGCGCCGTGGCTCGATTTGAAATCCGCAACCGTTGATCCCTCTATCGCGCAGCCGGTCCTTCCCATGTATGGTGAGCAAAAAGCAGTGGGAGGTTTCAACATGGCGTACGGACTGTGCTTTCTTTCGGAAAGCGGAACAGGGAAGAGCATCGCAATCAACCCGCATCTCGTCCGTCTCCTTATGGAAATCGACAAGGACAAGGTCGCGATTGTGTTCGACAAGGATCTGCAAATTACGGTCGATGGTACCGTGGCCTTGATCTCCGCGAATCTCCAAAAAGCCCTGTGGTAATCGCTGCGTGCCAGGCAACTCGAAAGCTGTGCGCCGCCACGCCTGTGTGATCAACGGGGAGAAACCTTGTGATCCCCCTTGCTGGCTAGCGTGAATCTGATACCGTGCCCGGTTCCCCATGAAGGATTCGATTTCATTAAGGAGAGAATAAAGACTATGGCAGAGCACTCTTCCGCGTCCGCGTGGCGCAAGCCGCTCTGGATTGCTTTGCTAGTTTTGGCGAGTGCCGTCTTCAGCCTCGGCTTTGCTTGCGCCGTGCCGCTCGCGGCTTTCGCCGCCATTGCCGCGCTGACGCTGGGCCGCCGCGATGCTTTCGCACTTGTTGGCGCGGTCTGGCTTGCCAATCAAATCGCTGGCTTTGCGATCCATCATTATCCGATGACGCCGAACACCTTCGCCTGGGGCGCCGCGCTGGGTGCCGTGGCGTTTGCCGCGACCCTCGCCGCGCAATGGGTGAAAGACCATCTCCAGCAAGGGGGAGGGGCCATCGCGGCCGCCGCCTTTCTGACGGCCTTCGCGATTTACGAAGGGTCGCTCTTCGCGATCTCGCTGTTCTTCGGGAGCGGCATCTCGAACTTTACGCCGGCCATTGTCAGACGGATTTTGGCGACCAATTTCGCTGCCTTCGCGGCGCTTTACCTGCTCCACCGTCTCGGCGTCTTCGCGGGGCTTGCCAAGGAGCCGCCGCAACCCCGCCTGACCGCACGCGAACGGCAGGCTTGAATCGCTCCAATTTTAAGCAATCGATTTGAATTTGCGTGGCTCAGCCGCCGCCGTGTTTTGCTTCATCTTCCGGCGCGGAATCAGGGTGTTCTTGCCCGGCTCCGGGGCCACGCAATTTCCGCCATCCATTTAGGCAGAGCCTTAAGAGGCCATAGAAAAATGCCAGGACAAAAGCCAAAAGTATAAAATTGCGAAACAATACATGTATGAGATGCGCAAGAACTCCTACAAAATTTACGATATTTCCAACTATAATTCCTAGTATATCAGACATTAACCGAAACCTCCCAGCTCATTTTTTCTTAATTGCAGCCCACAGGCCTTCAATTATAGCCCACGCTCAGCGCGGTTTTTCCGAGCAGAGAAAGTCCCTTACCGGGATGGTCAGTCAAGCATTTCCGATCGTCTCCAGCAATGCCTCTACACTCCGCATCGGCAAGGAACAAGCGCCATCGGAGCAAACAAATGCCGCACCCTCGCCCGCAGCCTCGACCTGCGCTTTCGCTGGATGGCCCTCCGGGATCCCCTCCGGCCGGTCGATGTCCATCACGATGCGGCCGCTGAAGGGCACACCCAGCGCTGCTTCATAGAGCGGCTTCCGTTGCGGCCCCGCCGTGACGATCTCCTTGACCCGCAGCCGGAAATCAAGCGCGTTCAAAATCCCCGCATGAGCGACAAGATTGCCCCGCACCGATGCGCTTAACGCCTCGAAAAGCGCGTCGGCCCGCGCAAGCCAGCGGGCGTCGCCGGTCAATCCGGCAAGACGCACAAGCGACGACAAATACACGGGATGCGCATTCGGGATCGCATCATCCGCCGTCGGGGCGAGCCGCAAAATCACATCGCACGCGTCCTTGGCCGTCATGTTGAGGAGCCCGCTCTGCGGATCGCGATGGTAGACCTCCAGCGCCTCCGCAAAGCCAATCGCATCGGCGAGATAGTCGCGGGACGCAGGCGGCCCGAAGTTGCGCGCTTCATGAAGAGCGAGCGCGGCCCGCATCATAGCGGCATGGTCGAGTGCGAGACCTGGTTTCACAAGCACGCCCGCGCGCCAGCCATGAGCGAGGCGCCGGTTTCCTTGCGCATCAGTGAATTGCATCTCCGTAACAATGAAATCATAGGCCCGCGCGGCGAGCCCGATCCATTCGGGCTCTTGGAAGATCGTCGCGGCATTAACGAGCGCGGCGATCATAAGCCCGTTCCAATCGGCAAGAATTTTGTCGTCGAGGCCGGGAGGGATTCGTTTTTCCCGCGCCTCAAATAGTTTTTGCCGCAAGGGCGCGAGGCGCGCTTCGTCGTCTGGCGTAATCTCCTTGGCTTCGAGCCTATTCATGATGATGGCATGGCCTCCATGCGCCTCATCGTCCCAATTTCCAAAGCGCGTCGCATCGTAGAATTTGCCAAAAAACGCGGCGTCCTCCGGCCCGAGCAGGCCAGCGATTTCGGCATAAGTCCAGACGTAGAATTTGCCTTCGACTCCCTCGCTGTCGGCGTCCAAGCTCGCGCAAAACGCGCCCTCGGGAGTGGTCATTTCGCGCTTCAGCCAGCCAACCGTCTCGCCTGCGCGCGTGCGAAAAAGCGCACCACCATAGTCATGATGGCAGAGCGCCAAAACTTCGAGGATCTGCGCATTGTCATAGAGCATTTTCTCAAAATGCGGCACGAGCCATTGCACGTCCGTCGAATAGCGCGCATAGCCGCCGCCGAGATGATCGTAGATGCCGCCTTCCGACATTTGGGTCAGCGTCAATTTGACGAGATCGCGATAAGGCTCTCTCCCCAGCCTCGCGCCCGCCCGCCAGAGCAGTTCGAGAATGGGCGTATTCGGAAATTTCGGAGCGCCGTTAAGGCCGCCGGCAACGGGGTCGATGATCGGGACGATTTTCGGCGCGAGACCATCCAAGTGTGCGAGGCTAAGGCTGCCATCGCCGCCACTCGGCGCCGGTTTTGAAAGTTCCCGGCCAATGATTTCGGTGTTTTTCTTGATCCGTCCGGGATCGCCGCGAAAGGTTTCCGCAACTGTCTTCAAAACGCTGACAAAGGAGGACCGGCCATATTTCGCTTCCTTGGGGAAATAGGTGCCGCCCCAAAACGGTTCGCCGGCAGGCGTCAAGAACATGGTGAGAGGCCAGCCGCCGCGTTCGCCAAGAGCGTGCAGCGCCGTCATATAAATATGATCGATGTCCGGACGCTCCTCGCGATCGACCTTGATGTTCACGAAAAGCTCGTTCATCACGGCCGCGGTCGCTTCGTCCTCGAAACTCTCATGCGCCATCACATGGCACCAATGGCAGGCCGCATAGCCGATAGAGAGCAGGATCGGCTTATTCGCCGCCTGCGCTTCCCCAAGCGCCGTCTCACCCCACATGCGCCAATGCACGGGATTGTGCGCATGTTGCAAGAGATAGGGGCTCGCGGCGTGGCGAAGCTCGTTTTGTTCCGTTGCCGACATGGGACTCCAAGCCTTGGTTCGAGGCACGAGGGGAGCACGGGTCAATGCAAATCTTATGGCAAATCTTATGCGGCGGGCGCCGCCAAGCGGTTTAGTGAATGTTGCGGAACAAGGGCAACGCCAAAAAATACACAGCCACTGCGACAAGCGCGGCCTTGATGAGGGAATCAGCCTGCGAAAGACCCTGCTCCACGGCCGCGATGGCGGCGGCGCTCCACGCGCCCGTCGCCGTCATCGTCACGAGGCGCAGACGCACGACGCGCAGCGGGTGAACGAAGACCACTGGCGTGAACATCAAACCAGCGGCGGCGGCGACGATAAGCGTGGCAGCAAGCGGTCCCGGCCGCAGGACCAGCAAATAAAAGACGAGAACGTTCCAAATCGCCGGAAAACCGCGAAACCAGAGGTCGTGGGTCTTCATGCGCTTGTCGGCGAAATAGAGTGCCGAAGCCATGCCGACCACGCAACACACGAGGACGGCAAATGGCGGCGCGAGCAGGCCGGAGCGCCACAGAGCAACGAGCGGCACGACGACATAGGTGAGGAAATCGACAACGAGGTCGAGAACGACGCCGTCGATATGCGGGACCGTCTCCTCGACCCTGTAGCGCCGGGCCAAGGTTCCGTCTACGGCATCGATCACGAAGGCCACACCAAGCCAGGCGAACATGGCGGGAAATCGCCCATCGGCCGCGGCGAAAAGCGCGGCAAGACCCAAAGCGGCCCCGCAGGCCGTAAAGCAATGAACGAGAAAGCCGGCAAGACGAGCGGGCATGGCACTTCGCAAGATGGGAGACGGCGCCGATTCACAATATTCGGCGCTTGGCGCTTTGGATAGTATTATAAAGCTAGCATGACAACCCGTCGAGCGCGGTCTGGATCGCCCGGCAATGTGCCACGAGGTTTGGCCAGGATAGGAGAAATTCCTTCAATGGCGTGCCGATCTCGTAAAAATAGATATTGGCAATAAAACCGTAGATGGCTGCGTCACAGCTGCTTGGCTTGGCCCCAAACATGAAACCGCTCGCAGGAACGAGGTCCGCCAGGACTCGCAAGTCCGCGATCCCCCTGGCGTAGACCTCGTCGCGCTCATAGCGGCCGATGCCCTGATACTGGTAGCGCTTGAAATTATACGCTTGCGCCGCGTCCAGCGCGGCTTCGGTTATGCCCGGATGCGTTCTGAGAAGCGCGTCCCGGAACAGCGGCCAAAAGCGCTCATCCTTCCAGCGCGAATAGGACATCACCCAGTAAAGATCATCAAGCATCCGCCGGATCAGATGGTCCGTATTGCGCTGGCTCGCCGTTAGCCCATCATCGATCGGAAGCGCATAGCGCGCGATCAAATGGCTGATGATCGCGTCGCTATCGCCGATGGTTTCATCGCCGTCCTGGAGATAGGGCAGCTGCCCGCGCGGTGCATCCTTCGTATCGAGAATATGCTCGTGCCGGAAACCAAGCTTGCACAATTTCAGAAACGCATAGACCTTTAAGCCATAGGGATTGTTGTCGGCGACGCCAAACAGATCCGGGTAGGAGTAAAGCGTCAGCATCGTGGTTCAGCCTTGCTCATAGGCTTCCGTCAGAAGCTTGATGTCCAATTTGATCATCTTCAGCATGGCCTCCATGACTCGCTTCGATTTTCCGGGATCCGGGTCCTGCAACATCGCGTGCAAGACTGTCGGAACGATTTGCCAGGACACGCCGAACTTGTCTCTAAGCCAGCCGCACTGCTGGGTTTGCCCGCCATCGGAAAGCTTGGCCCAATAGTCATCGATCTCCGCCTGCGTCTCGCAATGCACGAAGAACGAGATGGCCGGCGAAAAGGTGAACATTGGACCACCGTTCAAGGCGATGAACTCCTGTCCTTC
>Ga0182024_10018496_pt1 | contig 12965 bp, 8 predicted proteins | sample P32metaG_FD_120480 | JGI IMG/M metagenome (GOLD analysis project Ga0182024, IMG submission 120480) | Permafrost microbial communities from Stordalen Mire, Sweden - P3-2 metaG (Illumina Assembly) | ecosystem: Environmental > Terrestrial > Soil > Wetlands > Permafrost | place: Sweden: Stordalen...
ACGTCTTGCGATTCAATTCTAAAAACTTCGCCATGTCGAGGCTGTCTATTATTCGGATGCCCAGCCGTGTCGCTCTTTGAATATCGCGTCGATGGTTTGGCCGCATACCATTCCACACAGAAGTTAGATCGGAAATGTCTTCCAGCACATACGTATAGCGTGTAGTTTGGGCGTACCCCCGCCAATAAAAGGGCAACCAATCAGTGAAGTTCTCGTGAAAATTCTGATGAAAGCTGGCAGTATCTCCTAATTGCTCGATCAACTCCGTCGTACGCCTTTGGTTCTTCGATTGTGCTTCGACCGGTCTCGCGCCAGAAGGCGCGAGGAGTATGCCCAATTTTTGAGTCAAAGCCGGCATGCAGACATGCTTGGCTCCGTCGCTCTTGCGATAGACAATCGGCCAAGCAGCTCGGATTCCATCGCCCTCATTGATTTCCAAAATCTCATGCATCCCCGGCGCCACCGCCTCGAGCCACCAACGATGAGCAAAAATGCTCCCTTGGGGAGATCGTTTCACGAACTCTTCGTAGCCGTCGACCGCGAGGCTCACCGGTTACTCCGTAGAACCCGAAAAACGACCTGAAATCAGGAAGAAAACCAAACTAAAGCATCATCAATACAGGCGACATGAAAGCGTTACCGAACTAGACCAGCGCGGCGGGGCTGGAAGCGCAGGTTCACATCGGATGGAAAAACCCATGTCACGGTGGAAGAAGTGTGGAGTCGCTAGCGACGCATTTGCATCCTTCCAAATCGCACCTTCATTTAGATTTGTTCTCCTCTGCTTGATGGATTCCTATCTTGATTATCGTTTCTTTGCGGCGGCGCGCAACTTTCTACGCACCTGAGTCCACCGGAATTCGATGGACTTCCATAGATAGGTCCTCAAAGACGTCGGTCTCGGAGGGACCTTCGTGATCGAAAAATAGGGCACCTGTCTTGCCCCGAATCCGCGGAACACGGGCTCCACCTGCGGCAGCATGGATCCCACAAGATCCAAACGCCTCGCAATCGATCTGGCAAAAACCATCGCTTCCCAAGAAACCAACCTGTAGGCATTGCTGTGCCTAAGCTCTGGGTCGCCTCCTCCCATCAGGGTGTAGGCTTGGTTACCGACCCAAGCTACGTAGACCGCAGCATGTACTCTCCCTTGGAGGTCCACGCCCGCAAGTATCTTGCGCCCTGCATTCTGGAAACAAGCTGTATCTATGCGACGAACAAGCTCGTCGTTACCCAAAGGGCTTCTGTTTTGACGTGCAAATGTCTTGCGGATCACGTCCAAAAACTGGTCTAAATCAAGATCATCCCTGACTTGAATTCCCAATTTTTGAGCCTGTCTAATTTCCGTCCGGGTTTTCTGACGCAGGTTGTTCCATAAAGCATTTAGGTCCGACATGTCCTCAAAAACATAGGTATAACGGGTCGTTTGATTAAATCCTTGCCAACAAAACGGTAGCCAATCGTTGAAGTTCTCGTGAAAATTCTGGTGAAAGCTGGCCGTATCTCCTAATTGCTCAATCAATTCCGTCGTCAGCTTTTGGTTTTTCGATTGTGCTTCGATCGGTCTCGCGCTAGTCGGTGCGAAAAGTATGCCCAATTTTTGAGTCAAAGCCGGCATGCAGACATGCTTGGCTTCATCTCCGTCGTCGAAAACGATCGGCCAAGCAGCTTGGATTTCATCGCCCTGCTTGATTTCCAAAATCTCATGCATCCCCGGCGCCACCGCCTCGAGCCACCAACGATGAGCAAAAATGCTCCCTTGGGGAGATCGTTTCACCAGTTCATCGTAGGTTAACGGGAGTCTCAGCGACGTTCTTGGAGGCTTTGCGTATTTGATGACGGATTCCATATTTTATCGTTTAGCACCACCTATCTTTGGAGATTGCGGCGCGGCTTCGACTGTCACAACGCTCCTCAAGAGCAATTGCGATGACGTGGCACCTGTTCAATCTGCGAGAGTCGAATGACGCGCTTTGGCGGACTAAAGCTCCTTTCGAGTCAGGAGTGCGTGGAAACGGTATTCGTAAAACCAAGAATTGCGAAATTCGACATCAAATCCGCTTTCGTTAGCTATCCTTTCTATATCCGCTTGCGAAAACCAATTTCCGATCCCGTCCCAAAGTAAGTTCCGCTGAAAATGCGCAATGAGGCGCCTCCGCGTAAGCTGGATCCATCTTCGCATTCGCCCAACAAACTGTTGTTGGTTGGGAATCAACTGCCTTTGGTAGTACAAGTCTCTCTGTGCCGAGTTAGGGATCATTGCGGCGCAAACCATTCCGCCCCCGTTTAAAACGCGCTGGCACTCACGGAGGTGTTGTCTAAAGTCTGTAAGAGTCAGATATTGGAGTAGCTGATAAGACAGGATCACATTTGCGCTGCTGATTACCTCGGGGAACTTTTGCGCGGTCCCGGAAAGCAGTTTCACGTTCGTAAGGCTACGACTTTCAATTCGCTGACGTGCCGTCGCTAGCATCGTTTCGGAGAAGTCGACCGCGTACACCTGTTCAAATTCTGGCGCGAGGTACGTCGTCAGCTGACAAGCGCCGCAGCCCACATCAAGCAATGTGCCTCTGAAGGGTAGCATCGCCAGAAGCTCAGAAGCGTATTTCTGAAACCATTGCTCCGTCGAGTACCGGTGCCCGCCATCGGTTTTTCCAATCCAATACTTCTGGCTGAACGACTGGAGCTTCGATCCACGTATTCCCATTAGACTATCTCTAACTGTTGAATGCCGGGTCGCGAGTGGAGCAGACCGACTTCCAGTCTCAGGCTTGGGCGCAATCTGGAGTTGACGCCTCGGTCCTGTCCTTGGAGAATAAATGTAAGTTGGCAGCCGCCTCCAAACAAACGCGGCAACGTTCCTGCGGACTCCACTTCGAAGCAACAACTGCATTCTCACGGCCAATATCATCTGTGCCGAGCGCGGCCGCCTCCTCCAATTTGGATGCAAAGCTCGTAGCATCGCCGGGTTGATACAGCAGATTGCGCGTACCCGCGAGATGCTCTGGATATGCACCACAATTTGGAGCAATTATCATCCGCCCAAAGGTCATTGCCGAAAAGATAATTGCGGAGTTCAGCCCCGCCAATCGTGGAACAATACTCACATCACTTGAATCGAGGAATCGGGAAAGTTCATCCTCCGGAACCCACGTTGTGTCAACAACGGCGCCCCGCCGTTTCAGCCACCAGTCCCATCCGCGTAGACGCAGCCTGGTCTGCCAAGTTTCTGCACAGACTATGGTCTTGCCAGCCATCAGGAGCCGCTTCTTGGGTATCTTAGCCAGATCATAGGCGCGCATTATCAGCTCGATCTCCTCCCAAGAACGTAGCTGGCCCAACATGAGTATCACGAACTCGTCGTCACGAATATTCATCTCCGCCCGCCGGCTGCCTCTTTGCCTCTGCCTGACTAGCATAACCTCATGGCTTTCTGGATAGTGTACAACGTGTCGGGATTTACAAGCGTCAGGAAATTCTTCGAGCACCAAACGATGAGACGTATGGCTGAAGTGAGATATTACGTGACAGTGCCGGTAAAAGCAGGAGTACAGATCATGAAAGGCGGGGTTCCCAACGCCTGCGTGCGGATAGAGATTATGCACTGTAAAGATGCTTGCTGCTCTCGAAGCCCACCACTTGACGCAGTCCTCGATTTCAGCAATTTGGTGCTCCTTTGGCGGACGTTGCCATCCGGTGTATTCCTCCGGCCATTGATAATGCACAGCGTCATAGTGCGCAGCCCGAAGCTTGAAGTTTAGGGCACCAGTCGCTACCTCCCACCCTAATGACCGATACCCGTCCGCTAATCCCGAAGTGGTGCACGATTGATCATCTGTCGGTATCAGGACCTTGGGCACTACACTCCTCCGCTTCTGGCGGTGCTCCGTCCAAAAGCAGATCGCCGCGTATGAGATTCGACTCTTCGCAACAGTCTACAGTCCTACTTGGTTTTCCTTGATTAGTGATGCTGATTCCTGACTGCAAACTGCATTACGGCGCAACAGTTCAGCAGTCTTCATTTCCGGGGAAGAAATAGAAAATTGGTTTAATGGGATATTCACTGGAGTCAGGTAACGACTACCTGTCGCGGTGTTCTTATCGGTCCGCAGAGCTGGAAGTTATCTATTGTTTTACATAGTTCCAAATTGCGCTCTGATAGACTAGGCCGTTGGCTCGGTCCAATGAGCGCTCCAACTCGCTGTTCGTGCCTTGATACACGGTAAAGCTGATGGCTTCGTTTATAAGATCTATCCGATACCTGTTCCTATCTCCTAACCAGAGTTCGATCGAATATGTACCAGGATACAAGAGCAGACGTTCGATTGTGATCGTGAACTCGTAATCACCGATGTCTGCGAGCCAATTGCACCCTTCATCAGTATTCATGAAGCAACAGACGGGCACACCGTCGCTCGATACAATGGTCGTTTGGACCAAAGCCGCTCCAATTCGCTTCTTCACCTTGACACGGATCTTTTGCGATAAGGGCTCTCTAAATGCGAATGTCCGACGCTGTTCACCATCGACGAGCAACTCAATGGATTGAAACTGGACCTCGCCACTGCCTGACCGATCTTCCCGGTTGGCAAGGTCCGCAAATCCTCCCGAATTTAATCTGTGCGTCAGATAAACGTCAGCAACCATTGCCATCTGTCCGTCTCGCTTGATTTTTCCGCGGTTCAGAAGAATTCCTCGGCTGCAAAGGGCGGTCACTTTTCTCATGTCATGACTTACGAAGAGCACCGTTCGCCCTTCCTGCGACACATCCTGCATCTTCCCGAGGCATTTTTTCTGAAATTGCGCGTCCCCGACCGCAAGCACCTCATCCACGATGAGAATCTCCGGCTCGAGATGCGCGGCGACAGCGAACGCGAGGCGGACATACATCCCGGAACTGTAGCGTTTGACTGGGGTATCGAGAAATTTCTCGACCTCGGAGAAGGCCACGATTTCATCGAACTTTGCTTTGATCTCCTTCTTAGTCATCCCGAGGATGGCACCGTTGAGAAAGATGTTCTCCCGACCCGTAAGCTCCGGGTGGAAGCCTGTGCCAACCTCAAGCAAGCTCGCCACGCGGCCATTGATCGTCACGCGTCCTTCGCTCGGCTCCGTGATGCGCGAAAGAATCTTCAAAAGTGTGCTCTTGCCGGCGCCGTTGGGCCCGATCACACCAGTCACCTCGCCGCGCTTTATCTCAAAGCTTACGTCTTTAAGGGCCCAAAACTCTTCCAACTCATCGCCGTCTACCATGGGGCAGCCGCGCACCAGATCCATCGCGGTCCGCCCCAGTCGGTGCACATTATGGGCGACCACGTCCCGAAGGGCAACGTAGCGTTCGCGCTCACCCTGGTGACCGATCAGATATTTCTTGCCTAAGCTCTCGGCGCGGATGACAACAGCATCGTTCTCCATGTCAGATGAGATCAGCGAAGGTGCGCTCGGTCTTGCGGAAATAGGACACGCCCAACCAAAGGAAGGTGGCGATCACGACGAGGTTCAAATATAAGCCCGGCATGTAAAGCTCGCTCTGGCCTCGAAGCAGGCACCAGCGGAAGCCATCGATTACACCTACCACTGGGTTCAGGCGGTATAGAAGTCGCCACTTCTCCGGAATCACCGCACTCGAAAAGCCCACGGGAGACACGTACATTCCGAATTGCACGATAAACGGAATGATGAAGCGGAAATCTCGGTACTTCACATTAAGCGCTGTTATGTAAAGTGCAGGCCCAAGGCTCGCCAAAACAGCAAGTGCGATGAATAGCGGGAGGAAGACGATTCGAAAATCAGGCAGAACACCGAACCAAAGCATCATCAACACAAGCAAGATGAAGGTAATGGCAAACTCGACAAGTGCGACGACGCTAGAAGCGCAGGGCACGATCAAGCGCGGGAAATACACTTTACTGATCAAGTTCGCATTACTTACCAGACTGTTCGACGCCTCACTCAAGACGGTTGAGAACAACATCCATGGCAGCATTCCGGCGAACACCATGACGGGATAGGGCACAGCCCCGTCGCTGGGCAAGTGGGCCAGGCGACCGAAGATGACCGTAAAGATAAGCATAGTAAGAAGCGGTCGCACCACAGCCCACGCAATTCCGATTACCGTTTGCTTGTATCGGATGGCAATATCGCGCCAGGCAAGAATGGCGAACAGCTCGCGATATGACCAAAGATCTCGCCAGTAATGGCGCTCCGCGCGGCCAGCCTCCAGCACGAGGACACGCTCGAGCGTTCGGTGAGCCTGATCTTTCTTCGTCATCGCGACCGTTAAGCCAGCCATACGCTCGTTCTCTGAAGACTCCTAGACGCTACTTCGCGCGGAACAACCGGCTCGTTTTGATAGTTGCTCCGGATAACCATTGAGTGCAAGCGGCCTCACATCAACCGATTTAGCGCCGCGTAAACACTGGCTGCAAACGTCTCACGACCGAATCGGGTACGCGCAGCGGCTGCCAGTGTGCTTGAATCGGGCTTTGGCGCAGCGAGGAGACGAGCGATGGCGTCTTGGAGATCGTCCTCTGCCACGAGCGTCCCAAGATGGCCGTCAGCGAGCGCGTCTCTGGCGCCCGCGACGCCGAGGCCAAGCGCCGGCGTACCGCTCGCCATCGCCTCCAGGAATGTCACGCCAAAACCTTCGCCGGTTGACGGCATTACGAACAGGTCGGCTGCGCGGTAGATCTCGATAAGACTTTGCAGACCTACGGCACCGAGGAAACGCACTCGGCCGCTCACCCCAGCATCCCGGGCAAGGGCCTCGAGGCGGGCGCGATCGTCCCCTTCGCCGACGACCATATAGCAGATGTCATGTCCCTTCGCGACAAGATGCGGGATTGCGGCGATCACTCGGTCGTGACCCTTATAGCACTCTCGCGAGTCCATTCGCCCAACGGTTAAGAGGACACGCTTACCTTCGACCCCCAACGCAGCACGTTGTGCCGAGCCGTCTGCCGGCGTGAAAACTTCCCGCACGGTGTTCGGCACGACGAGGACTCGATCGGGTGCTATCGCGGCCCAAGAGAGCACGGCTGCGCGCGTATAGCGCGAGACACATAATACGAGGTCGGCGCGTTCCGTGGCCGTGCGCTGAATCCGCGACGGCCGCGGCCAGGCTTCGATTCCGTGCGCCTGAATGATGAGCTTTGCACCTTTGAGCCGCGCGATCAGCGCGGCTAACGGCGCCATGAAGAGATGTCCGCAGAACACGACATCGACTGTACGGAAAAGTGCCGTTCGCAGGGCTGCGACCGAATAGGCAATCCGTCCAGGCCGCGCTTGCAATTGTTCAATGGTTTCGGGCATCCCCGATGAATCGGGTGCTTGGCGAGGCAGGACAGTAATCGATAGGAGCCCCTCCTCGGACAGCGCCTCGAAAAAGTCGCGGTTGTATTGTGCGATGCCGCCACGTCCCCGATAGGCATCCGTCACAAGCGCAAGCATTGCGGGAGAGGGTTTCATGACGCGTGGACTTCTAGCGGGCGCTTGGTTAGGGGCCCTCCGTTTAGCACGGCCTGCGACCATCGGCGAGAAACATTGCCCTTGGACTCGGGCTTATGTCCGATCGACCACGGAGCATCACCCACAACGGAGTTAATCCACGCGCCGGTGGGCACAGCGAAACCTGACTTCGCTCGAGTCAGGACCTCGTTTGGCAATGGCGTGATCGGCGCTGCGGCGAGCGCAGCCTTGCCTGCGCCCTTGGTGATTGCGGGAATCGAGGATGCGAGCGCGCCAAGCAGCGTGAAGTCCACGAGTGGCACGCGAATCTCAAGGCTGTGTGCCATCCCCGCCCAATCGGCGTCCCGAAGAAGTTGATTGCGCATGTAGTGCACCGATTCAAGGACGCAGACACGAGCGAGATCGGAACCGGGGTCAGGTTTGAGGCTCGCACCGAGACAACGCAATGGCCTTAGCCTGCGCATACCCTCGCGTGCGATTTCAGGGTCCATCACCTCCGGTAGCTCGTTCGGCAGGAACAAGCCGCGACGCAGAAGATATGCGCCAGCCCATGTACCCGAATGTTCCAGGAGCCCGAGCGCCTTGGGTCGAGCGTGCGAGAAAGCTGGCGCGACACGACCGATGAGCGTGCGCGCAAAAAGGCCCAACCCGGGGACGACGGCGAGTGCGCCGAACCGACGGCGCCAGCGCGGTACGTCCGCGAAGCTGGGATACCCCCCCAAAAGTTCATCGCCACCGAGACCCGAGATTACGACCTTGAGACCAGCCTCCTTCGCCGCTTTAGAAACGAACCAAGTGTTCACGCCGTCGATTGAGGGTTGGTCCATAGCGTCAAGGATCGCTGGCAGATCCTCGACGAACTCCTGCTGGCTGAGGCGCCGCACAATGTGACGTGCCCCGTAGTGATCGCACACGCGAGCCGCCAACGGAGCTTCGTCTTCTGACGTGCCACGAAACTCTTCGAAAGCGAGCGTGATGGCGCGGACCCCGCGTTGGCCCGCGTCGCGCATACAGCCCAGCAACGCTCCGGAGTCGACGCCCGCAGAAAGGAAGATACCCACCTCTACATCAGCCAGCAAATGGGCTCGGATGCTGTCAAGGACCGCAGCACGCACTCGTTCAGGAATCTCAGCTACCGGGACTGCATTGGCGGCGCCTTTGGCCAAGAGTTCGGAAAGGTTTGAAAAGGGCTTGGGCTCCCGCGGGCCTGCAGCGTCAACAAATTGTGTATGGCCCGCGGGCAAAGATCGAATATCTCGGTATAGCGTAAACGGTTCGGGCACGCTGCCAAACAAATGGAAGCCGACCACACCTGCCGGTTCAGGGTCGCGCGAAAGATGTCGTCCCGCGAGCAATGCTTTGACCTGGGAGGCAAAGCGAAATGTCCAGCCGTCGTTTGCGGTGTAGAGCGGTTTAATGCCGTAGGGATCGCGCGCTAGGAAGAGGCAATGCTGCACTTGGTCCCAGATGGCAAAAGCGAACATTCCACGAAGCCTATGTACCATCTCGGCGCCGTGACGCGCGTAGAGATGCAAGAGCACCTCCGTGTCGGAGGTCGTGCGAAAGCGGGCGCCCTCTGTCTCGAGTTCGGTACGGAGCTGAGGATAATTGTAGATCTCGCCATTGAATACGACGACGAAACGGCCGTCTTCACTGGTCATTGGCTGGGAAGCACGGTCGGAGAGGTCGATGATCGAAAGCCGTCGATGCCCGAGGGCGCAATGCCGGTCCGGGCTCCACCAGGCTCCTGACCCATCTGGGCCGCGTGCACGCATCGCGTCACGTGTAGCGAGAAGCTCAACTTCTTCCGGCTCACTCGAAGCCGAATGATATGCAACTATGCCGTTTATGCCGCACATAGATCGTTTACAGATGAAAAAAGAGGGAACACGACAGCACAGGATCGGAAGCGCGAGGAAATTCTTTTCGAGTTGCTGAGTTTTTCACTTGGAAAGTTCGGCCCCAAAACGCTCAGACGGTCACCGAAATAGCTTTGAAACCAGTGGGAAATTCATCAATTTAGACAAGCTACCGCCCTCTACCGCACAATCCCCGCTTTTGGGAAGTACAACAGTATCTCCCACTGACGCGCGTGTCAATGCTTCACGATCTTGCCGACGCGAGAGATGGTGGTGTTTGCTGTTGGGGGAACATCCTTATGCGAAATTATACAGGTTTTTGAGCGCCACACTTTTGAGAGTGTACCCATTTACCAGCGTATGGAAGCAATCGACTCCTACAACGACTTCTTGACGGGCAGTTTCGGGGAATCGATAAATTTTCTAACTCTCAAACGACCTGGCGTGGCGTTCCCCTATGAACAACGGCGCAACAGCGTCCTTTTCGACGACGACCGAAACCGCGCGCTGAAGCAGAGTAATGGAAACAACCAGATGGTACTCATTCTTGACCCGCAAAAAAATCCCCTCTGCGCCCATGAGTGGACCGGCCTCCAGCCGGATCCGCTGCCCCGTTCTCAAAAAGGGCCACGGCTGAACCGGACGTCCCGACAGTGCAATGGTTCGGATGGAAGCGATTTCATGGTCATCCACCGGCTCCGGCCTATTCCCCGGCCCCACAATTCTCACCATGCCTGGAGTCGTTAGAATCGGCAGCCGATTGTTCGAGTCAAAACGGCAAAAGACGTATCCGGGAAACAGAGGAACATCGATTGCAGCGGTCCGGTCGACTCTCCTGCGCTTCGTCCGATAAAAAGGCGAGAAAGCAGCGTACCCTTTGCCTCTCAGGCCGCTCTCGACAACCTTTTCATGTCGCGATCGAACGTATAGAGCATACCAGCGGCCTGTACCACCATCATGATCGCATCCCAGATGAAGCCCCGCTCCTGCCAGCCCAATACTATCGGCAACACAAGCTGTCTCTAAGCCTTCCACACAACCTCCAATATAAAACGCGATAGACCAACCGCCAGTTCAGCACCTCGTCTCATCCAATCTAAACTGGCCCGTCGAACCATTCTACTTCAGTTGGATTGGTTCGGCTGAGTTGGGACGAACAGAGGATGGACCCGGCTCAAGAAGGCAGCGGGGGCGTCGGACTTCCAGCTTTGGGACGCGAGCGTTCTCGGATTCCTGTTCCGGGCAGGCAGAGAGAACTTGGTGACCCGTGCCAACTCAAGGAGTCCCCGATGAAAACCGGACCGGCATTCTCGCCGGAATAAATGAGGGCGCAGCGCTAGGCTGGGCGTAGCGCTTGCCTGTCGCAAACGTCATGCCGGGAAATCTAGGCCTTGCCTTGCAAAGGCCAAAGAATGACCACTTGCGGGATTTTGCGCCGTCTGCCACCTGCGATAAAGGAGTAGGGCGGGCGGTTTCATTGAATCGGATGGGAAGCACAATGTTCGAGAGCAACTGCCAAAAATTAGGGTTACTCTACGTCCAGGTGCATTCGCGAACTTTCTTACGTTATCGGAACTCCTGAAACCACGGGAGCAGGCACTTTCTAGGTGGGCGAAGGATGTAACGAGCCTCCCGAAAGTGTCAAAACCGGTATCGGGAAAACTTGGAGGGAATGATAGAATTTGCTCATTCTTCATCAACATCGATTCCGCGAGATCCTGAAAACGAGCACGGTACGCATTTCTGGGGTTGACTGATGCAATTGCAGCCAAGACGCAACAATTCTGACGACGTGGAAACCCTGGCGCCGATCGACCCGCTACAGGTTAAGGGTCCTCAAACCATATACCCATATCTTACTCAACCGCCAAACTCGATCCTTCACTACTGGCAAATTCTGAGGAAGCGGAAATGGGCGGCGCTGGCCACGTTTGCCATTGTTTTTACACTCTCTGTAATTGGAATCCTAAATGCGACCCGCCTGTACCAAGCCACATCGAAGGTAGCGATCTTTCCAGAAAATCCGAATGTTTTGGGATTCAAGGACGCCGAGACTAGTACTCCTGACTTCGAATACGAAGCAACCTTGGAAACCCAAGCCGCGATTCTTCGCAGCGATGCTCTTGCCATGAAGGTGATCGAAGCCATGCACCTTGACCAAGACCCAAATTTTACGGGTGCAACGCGCCCGCAAGCTCCCGCTGAAGACTCAATTCGCGTTTCGAGCATGCAACCTGATCCGGCAAAAGCAGCTGGCTTGCTAGGCGCATTTCGCGGTGGGCTGAGCGTCCAATTAATCCCAAGCTCCCGGCTTGTACAAATCAGCTATACGCATACAGATCCTCGCCTAGCGACTGAAATCGTCAATGGATTGGTAAGAACATTCATAGAGGAGAACTTCAAGACAAAATACGAGTCTGTCACCCAAACGTCGGAGTGGCTCTCGACGGAACTCGCCGATCTACAGTTGAAAGTCCAAACCTCCGAGGAAAAACTTGTCCGGTACCAGAAAGACCACAGCATTCTCGGGGTGGATGAGAAGCAGAACATAGTAACGGCCAAGCTGAACGAACTGAACAACGAACTCACAGTGGCCCAGACCGATCGCATTCAGAAGGAGTCCAATTACAGGCTCGCTGTGACTGGGGACCCTGCCGCGTTCACTAAAACGTCCCGCGAAGGGACGAGCAGCATGCAGGAGAAGTTGCGTGAAAAGGAGGCTGACCTCAACACCCAATACGCACAGGCTACTACCCAATTCGGTTCCGGATATCCCAAGGTTGTCGAACTAAACAATCAGCTCAAACAGGTGCGTGCGGAAATCGCAGCCGAAGAAACGAGAATGCAGGATGTGATCCGCGATGAGTATCTGGCCGCAGTCCAAAGGGAGAATTTGCTAACGACCGCATTCGAACAGCAGAAGCAAGAGGCTAACCAACTCAACGAGAGCGCGATTGAGTACACAGTGCTAAAGCGCGATGCGGAATCGAACCGACAGCTATACCAAGATCTTCTGCAGCGGCTAAAGGAAGCGGGTGTGAGTGCAGGTCTCCGATCGAGCAATATCCGCGTTGTCGATATCGCGCGCACTCCAACGCAACCAATATCACCCAACGTGCAGCGGAGCCTTCTGCTCGGAATTCTACTGGGTCTTAGCCTCGGGATTGGACTCGCACTGGTGCTCGAGAGCTTCGACAGCACTGTTAGGAATTTGGAAGAGCTTAGCGCGATTTCGACGCTGCCGGCGCTCGGAACGATACCGCTACAGCTTTCAAGTAACGGCTACTTGCGTAAACGGCTGAAAACGATGTCGGCCGAGACCGAGAAGTCTGAATCGCCTGCTCTGGTCACGTATGCACGTCCGAGGTCAGAAGCAGCGGAGGCATACCGAGCGCTCCGCACGTCGATTCTTCTCTCCTCGTTTGGTGCCCCACCCAAAGTGATACTCGTCACTAGCGCCATGCCGCAAGAGGGAAAAACTACAATCAGTGCGAATTCAGCCCTGGTCTTGGCGCAGCGCGGGAGCCGCGTATTGCTTATCGATGCGGACCTCCGTCGGCCCGGCATTGACAAGCTGTTTGGCTTTCGGTCTCGTGGAGGCCTCAGCACCCTCATAAGCGGAGTCGACAAGATCGAAGA
>Ga0182024_10018498_pt1 | contig 12964 bp, 12 predicted proteins | sample P32metaG_FD_120480 | JGI IMG/M metagenome (GOLD analysis project Ga0182024, IMG submission 120480) | Permafrost microbial communities from Stordalen Mire, Sweden - P3-2 metaG (Illumina Assembly) | ecosystem: Environmental > Terrestrial > Soil > Wetlands > Permafrost | place: Sweden: Stordalen...
AAGCATCACTCTTTTCGAGAAAACCCCGCTTTTATCAGGGTTTTCTCAGGTTGCCAACAACTTCGAGAACGTCGATCCTTGTACGCAATTGAAACTGTTCCACTTATAATGGGACAGCATTGGTATCCAATTTGAGATTATTGCCGGTCCCGTCCGAGGTTGGACTACCGGCCGGATGCTGCCGGAGAGACTTATACGTGGCCGCTACGCTCGCACCGGCCCCCAGAACAAAGCCCCCTAACAATAGGACAGTTAGAATCTTCTTGGTTGAAAGCTGCGAAGCCTTTGACACAGCGGCTCGAATAATGTCCTCCACCACCGCTCGCGCCATGCAGCCGCACCCCTTGATTTCCACTCCACTGGCATGCATTTCGGCGAGCAATTGCTTGCCGGGCCCATCAAGGTAGCTTACGGCCTTCAGATGAACCTGAACGGTTACGCCAGCCTGAGGGGTGCGCTCCTTCCAGCACCTCTCGAGCTCCGCAACCCATTCTCCTGACAGCTTTCCTTCAAGCTCCCAAGTCTCAACCGAGTCTTTCTTATTGACCGTAACCCTTAGCATCAACCCTTCTCTCGAGCCAGGAACAATCACAACTGCTTAATGATATAGCATTCGGCATTCCAATCTGCCGAAATTAAATCATTAAATATAAAGTGCCTATTTATATGGTGTTACAGAGAAAATGTCAATGTAGAGTTAATAGATTAACATATCTCCGATCGGGCTGTATGCCGAAATATGGGCATTTGCCCACATGTCGGCACTGAGGTTATGGCACTAGCGGATTCGCATGACGCCAAGCTTTCGCATTCTTGATTGTAGGGTGGTTCGCTTCATTCCGAGCCTTGCGGCAGCGCCTTGAGGGCCTGCAAGTACCCAACTGGTGGCTTCAAGGGCTTTCAGGATGTGCTCGCGCTCTGCGGCTACGAGTGTGAGGTTATCCGAGCCAACGGGTTCGGAGGGTAGTTTCATATCGCTCAGGGGCACTCGCAAGATCGGGCCGGGTGAAACAATCACGGCGCGCTCGATCAGGTTCTCAAGCTCGCGAATATTTCCTGGCCACGCGTAGTGCACAAGGGCGTCGAGTGTTTCCGTGGGAATGGTTTCCACTTCACGGTTCATGCGGCGCGCGTATTTCTGAACGAAGTAGCGGACCAGCGCCGGGATATCCTCCTGCCGCTCGCGCAGCGGAGGCATGACCAGGGGGAAGACGTGCAGGCGGTAGTAGAGGTCGTTGCGAAACGTTCGCGCGGCGACCATTTCAGCGAGGTCGCGATTGGTGGCGGCGACCAGGCGGACATCCACGCTAATCGTGCGCGTGCTTCCCAGGCGCTCGAAGGCCTGCTCCTGGAGCACACGAAGAAGTTTTGGCTGCAATTCGAGCGGGATATCGCCCACTTCGTCGAGGAAAATCGTGCCGCCATTGGCAAGTTCAAACCGGCCGAGGCGCTGCGCAATCGCCCCGGTGAAAGCGCCGCGCTCATGACCGAACAATTCCGATTCCAATAACCCGGCGGGAATCGCGGCGCAATTTACCTTCACGAACGTGTGCTCGCGTCTTGGGCTCAGATTGTGGATCGCGCGCGCAATCAACTCCTTGCCCGTGCCGGTTTCCCCCTGGATCAGCACGGTTGAATCCGTCGGCGCCACGGTTTCCACCTGCTTCAATACGGAACGTAGAGTCGGGCTTTCGCCGACGATTTCATCAAAGCTCATTTCCGAGCGGATTTCGTCTTCGAGATACAGTTTCTCCTGCGCCAGTTTGTTCTTGAGTTCATCAATTTCATGGAAGGCGAGGGCATTTTCCACGGCAATGGCGACCTGCCCCGCCACCTGGACCAGCAGATCCACGTCGCCCTGATCGAACGCGGCATCGCGAAGACTCGCGAGGCTCAGCGTGCCGAGGGCGCGATCGTGGGTGAGAAGCGGCATGCAAACCACCGAGCGCACGCCTTCGTCCCGTAACAGGCGCGAGGTAGGCGAGTCGTACCCCTCCATGGCTGCGCTGTCGAGCAGGAGGGGCTGGCGGCTGCGGAAAGCCGCGCCGGTGATCGAACCCTTAAGCGGCACGAGCATTTCTTCGCGGATCAGGCCTTTGCCTTCCGGAAAATCCAGCGCCAGAACGCGCATTTCGTTCTTGTCTTCCTCGTACAGCGCGAGGCTCGTGTATTCATGATGGATGACGCGGCGCAGAGAGGCGGAAATCGCGTTCAGCAGGGCGCGCAGGTCGAGCTTCGATACCACGGCGTTGTTGACTTCGAGCAGCACGCGCAGGCGGTCGCGCTCCTGCGCAAGTTGCCGCTGGTAGGCCTGCGCCCGCTCGAAATTGAGCGCGTTGTCCACTGCCACGGCCACTTGCCGCGCCACCTGCTGCAAAAATTCGACTTCGCCCTCTCCATACAGGTGAAGAGTGCGCCGGCCAAAGCTGAGCACGCCCAGGCGGCGCTGCGCTGTCGTCAGCGGAACCGAGCAGGTTGACCTCACTCCATTTTCTCGCAGGATTTGAAGCAAGCTCTCGAAGCGCGTTTCTTCTTCGGTATCGTTCAGCACGAACGGCTGCTGCGTTTCCCATACCAGTCCGGAGGGGGTTTCTCCAACCGGGAATTCAGCGCCAGCGTGAATTTTTCTTGGTTCTTCGGCTTCGAGGATATGCAGCCGCATGACGTTCCGGGCGGCGTCATGCAGAATCAAGCTTAAGTAATCAAATTCCACAACGCGATGCAGCCGCGCCGCCAGATCGTGAAACAAATCCCTCAAATCACGGTGCTGGGCAATCGCTTCGGCCACTTCCAGCAGCGCCTGGTGCCGCACCTCCGTAGAAGCTTCGGCCATTTGACGGATGGGACCTTCATTCATGCTTTCGAGAATAACACCGTGGTTCGCCGGGGCTCAACTTCATGAGAGTTAAGTAGGATTGTCACTTCGGCAGATTCGCGGGATTGCGCACGACTGGAATGAGTCGCTGAATTTCTTCCTGGTAGGACGCAAGAAACTTTCTGTTGGCCGCATTGACATCATTCAAGCGAATTTCCAGAGGCGACAGCGTATGCTCCGCGGCGGGAGCGCCGGAATTGCCAGAGGCTACGCCCAAGTTTGAGTTCGGCACAACGGTTTCGACGGCCTCGGCGATGCCGCGGTAGGTGCGGCCGTCGAGTTTCATCTCTTCGGCGACGATCTGGTCCATCGAAGTCGCCACAAGATTCGCCCGCTCCAGCGTCATCACGTCCTCGTGTGTGGGAATGCGGCCGGAAGCCCTGCTGGCAAAAATCCTCTTTGCGCCATCAAGTGCTGCCGTGTCGGCCGGAAGAGGATTTTTCACGCGCAGGGCCGCCGCGCGCATCACTTTCAAGTAGAGGTTAACGTCGTCCTGGGTCAGAGGATCGAGTTTCTGCTCGGTCTGCTGTTCCAAAGGAATTTCAGGCGGCTCGGCGGCGAAATTCGCGGCAGCCGGCGAAGGTTGCGCGGCTTGCTTGCCACCGTAAGCGGAGAGAGCAGCCGCCACGCAGAATACAACCGCGAGGAAGAGCTGCAGGGAGCATTGTGTGGCCCGCACCGCGATCTTCATTCGGCCGAATCTTACGGCGCGGGACGGCGAGCGTCAACCGAAGGAGGCGGGCATTGTTCGAACGGAAATAATTTCCATAAATCGAAGAAATAAATTGACAGGCAAAAGAAAGGCTATGCATAATTATACAAGTCTGTGTATAATCTTAGACGGATATGGCACTCAACGCACACAAACGGTTTCGGCAAGGGCAGATCCTGAAGCTCATCACGAGTGAGCCGATCTCCAGTCAGGATGAACTGCGCAAACGCCTCTCTCACGTGAAGGTTCGCGTGACGCAGGCGACGCTTTCGCGGGATATGTCCGAACTGAAGCTGGTGAAGACCACGGCCGGTTACAAGCCGCTCTCGAACGGCGAGGAGGCGGTCGCGCCTTTGCCTCCGCTCGGCCGCGCCCTGCGGGAATTCCTCGTGGACCTGCGCCCGGCATTCAACATCCTGGTTCTGAAGACGCCGCCATCGGGCGCGCAGCCGCTCGCTGCCGCGCTTGACGCCGAAAAGTTCAAAGAAGTGGCTGGCACGATTGCCGGGGACGACACCGTTTTGGTCATTACTCCTTCGGCCAAGGCTCGCATCGCCGTCCAGAAACGCATGGAGGATCTGCTCCGATGAACGACCCGACACGGGTCGCGGTAGTCGGGGCGACGGGCTATGCAGGTTTTGAGCTGGCCCAGCTTCTACTGCGGCACCCGAAAATCCAAAAACCAACCTTCTATCTGCGCGAAAGCTCGACGCACGTGAAGTGCCTGACCGAAATTTTTCCCCGTTTGCGGGGCTGGGGTGAAGCGCCCTGCAAGACGTTTTCGGTCGACGCGGTGGCTGAGAGCGGTGCGGGCACGGCGTTTCTCGCCACGCCGCATGAAGCTTCACTCGAGCTTGTGCCGCAACTTTTGGACGCGGGGCTGCGCGTGGTGGACCTGAGCGGCGCGTACCGGTTCCATGATCCCGAAACGTTCGCGCAGTGGTACAAATTGCCCGTGCCGTCGCGGGAACTCGCGGAAGAAGCCGTCTATGGCCTTCCAGAACTTTATGCCGATCAATTGCCGGACGCTCGCCTGGTGGCGAATCCCGGTTGCTATCCGACCAGCGTGATTTTGGGCCTGCGGCCACTCGTGGAGTCCGGCTGGATCGCGCTTGAGCGCGGCATCGTCTGCGACTGCAAATCCGGCGCGTCGGGCGCGGGCAAGGAACCCAAGCGCGAATTGCACTTCGTCGAAGTGGACGAAAACTTCAAGGCCTACGCGTTGTTTTCGCACCGTCACACGCCGGAAGTTACCGATCACACGGGAATCAATGGGGAAGACATCGTCTTCTCGACGCACCTGTTGCCGGTGGCGCGCGGCATTCTTTCGACGCTCTACGTGTGGTTTGCCGAATCCCACACGCCGGAGGAAGTCGAGGCGCTCTACCGCAAGTTTTATGCGGACCGCCCGATGATGCGCCTCTGGCCGGCCGGAAAGCTGCCGGAGCTGCAGCACGTGACGAACACGAATTTTTGCGATATCGGATTTGCACTTGATCCCGCTGGGCGGCGCCTCGCAGTGGTGAGTTGTCTCGATAATCTGGGTAAGGGCGCCGCAGGCCAGGCCGTACAGAACATGAACGTGATGCTGGGCATTCCGGAGGCAACAGGACTCAGATGAGAATGGTCGTTAAAGTAGCGGGAGCATTACTCGATGACGCGGCAGCGATGGAAACGCTGGCGCGGCAGGTGGCGCAGCTCGCTCACCAGGGGCATGAAATTTTGGTGGTGCACGGCGGCGGGAAGATTTTCACCGCCACGCTGAAGCGCATGGGTATCGAAAGTCACTTTATTAATGGATTGCGCGTCACGGATCGCGAGGCTCGCGACGTGGCTGTCATGGTTTTTGCAGGCCTGCTCAATAAACGGCTCTCCGGCGCGATTTCTGCGGCCGGGCAGCCGGCTGTCGGCATCAGCGCATCCGACTCCAGCTGTTTTCTGGCCGAGCCCATGATGCATGAAGAAGTCATCGGCGGTTTGGGCTTTGTCGGGTATTTGACTGGCGTGAATCTGGAATTTCTCGAATCATTCTGGAAAGCAGGGATCGTACCGGTAGCGTCCTGCCTGGGCCTGGGCGCCGATGGAGAACTCTACAATATTAATGCCGATCATATGGCCGCCGCGTGCGCCGAATACATTCATGCCGACCGCCTGATTTATCTCACTGACGTCGCCGGCGTTTTGGATGGATCGAAAGTGGTTAAGGTCGTCTCGACCGGCGATGCGGAGGACATGATTCGTCAGAATAAGGTTTCCGGCGGAATGATCCTGAAGCTGGAAGCGTGCAAGCGCGCTCTCTCGGCCGGCGTGGCCCAAGTGCGGATCGTTGGCGGCTCGGTGCCGAAGGGGCTTCTCGCCGCGGCAAACGGCTCGCGCTTTCCCGGCACACGCATTACTCCGGAGTTTCCCGCAAGCGCCGCGGGAGTGGCGCGGTGAAATCCAAAGCAAAAAAATCGGGCAAACGCTCCGCTTCCGGCGGAGCCGCGCGGAATACCGTGCTGCGCGATGCTTCGCAGCACCTGATGAATACGTACAAGCGGTCCGACATGATTTTCACGCATGGGCGCGGCTGCTATGTGTTCGATCAAAACGGCAAAAAATATCTGGATTTTCTGGGCGGCATCGCCGTCAACGCGCTGGGATATTCCTATCCGGACCTGGTGAAAACGATCCGGCGCGAGGCAGGCCGCGCGGTTCACGTATCGAACCTGTTCCACAATCCTTTTCAGGGGCCGCTCGCGGCGCAGCTTGCGAAATGGTCGCATATGGACCGCGTATTTTTCACCAACAGCGGTTCCGAAGCGATCGAAGGCGCTTTAAAGCTCGCGCGGATTGCGGCGAAGCAAAAACCAGGCGGAGCGACCAAAACGCGCTTCCTGGCGCTGGAACAATCGTTTCACGGGCGCACGTTTGGCGCGCTTTCGATTACTTATCCGTTGAAGTACCGGGAGCCGTTCGAGCCGCTGGTGCCCAGTGTCGATTTTGTCCGCCTCAACGATGTGGCGGACCTGGAATCGAAATTCACGGATGAAGTTTGCGCCATCGTCATCGAGCCAATTCAGGGCGAGGGCGGAATTTATCCCGCCAGCGATACTTTCTGGAAGCGCGCGCGCGAACTGGCAACGCAACACGGCGCCGCCCTGATTGCCGACGAAATTCAGTGCGGCCTGGGCCGCACGGGCCGCGCGTTTGCCTACCAGCGGCTTACGGGACTGCCGGACATCGTCGTGATTGCCAAGCCCCTCGCCGGAGGACTTCCGCTCGGCGCGTTTCTGGCGCGCGAGGAGTTCGCCGCCGCGTTTGCGCCCGGTGCGCATGGCTCGACGTTTGGCGGCGGACCGCTGACCTGCGCCACGGGGTTAACGTTTCTCAATGTGATGGAACGCAAACACCTGCTCGCGAACGTTCGCGCGCGCGGCGCCGAATTGCGCGCGGGCTTGAAAAAGCTTGCGGCGAAATTTGATTTCATACGCGAAATTCGCGGTGAAGGACTCATCCTCGGAATTGATCTGGACGTCGAGGGCGCTCCCTATGTCGCGGAGGCCCTGCGACATGGGTTGCTCATCAACTGCACGCACGATCACATCCTGCGCCTGCTGCCGCCCTATATCTTGACGGCGAAGCAGGTGAAGGAAGGACTTACAAAAATGGAATCGGTTTTCGCAAAGACCGAGCGGCCTGCCAAGATGCAGCCCGCACCCTCCACCACTGCCGCGGCCCTGGCGCTTGCGGCTGCGAGGTAAGCATGAACGCGCAGGCACAAACATTAAGCCTTTCCTCCGACCTGCTGACGGGCCGGGAATGGAGCCCCGCGCACGTCCGCGAATTGTTCCAACTGGCCACCGATGTCAAAGCGCATCCTGAGCGCTACAAGTCCGCGCTCGCCGGTCGCTCTCTGGCAATGATTTTTGAAAAACCATCCCTGCGCACGCGCGTAACATTTGAAGTCGGAATTTCCAGCCTGGGAGGGACCGCAATTTATCTTGACCATGCCGATACGCATCTGGGCGACCGCGAATCGATTCCCGATGTCGGCCGGTGTCTTTCCCGCTGGGTGCAGGGAATCGTGGCGCGCGTTTTTTCGCAGGTGGCGCTCGAAACTCTGGCGACGCACGCGACCGTGCCGGTGATTAACGCGCTTTCCGACGTCTATCATCCGTGCCAGACGATGTGCGATTTCTTTACGCTCGAGGAAAAGCTTGGTTCCGCGCGTGGTTTGAAGCTTGCCTACATCGGCGACGGTAATAACGTCTGCCATTCGCTGATCGTGGCGGGAGCGCGCGTGGGCGCGCACGTCCGCATTGCGACGCCGGCGGGCTACGAACCGGACGCGAAAATCGTCGCGGCGGCGCGCACCGACGCGGTCGCAACGCAGGCCTCCATCGAATTGTTCCGCTCGCCGCAGGATGCCGTGCGCGGCGCGCAAGCCGTTTACACCGACGTGTGGGCCAGCATGGGGCAGGAAAGCGAAACCCAGGCGCGCGCCGCCATTTTCGCGCCCTATCAGGTGAACGCAACGTTGATGTCCCAGGCCGCGCCCGACGCTGTTTTTCTCCACTGCCTTCCCGCGCATCGCGGCTCCGAAGTGACTGACGAAGTGATGGAGTCGCCGCGATCCATCGTGTTTGACCAGGCGGAAAACCGCCTGCACGTGCAGAAAGCCATCCTGTTAATGCTCCTTAGCTGAAAGGACGACCGGTGCCGAAGAAAGTAGTTCTCGCCTATTCAGGCGGACTTGATACGTCAATCATTATTCCCTGGCTGAAGGAAACCTACGGCTGCGAAGTCATCGCCATGGTCGGCGACGTCGGCCAGCAGGAAGATTTGAAGGCGGCAAAGAAGAAAGCGCTTGCAACCGGCGCGTCCTCAGCCACGATCGAGGATTTGCGCGAGGAATTTCTCACGGAATACATCTGGCCGACGTTGCGCGCGGGCGCGGTCTATGAACACAAGTATCTGCTCGGCACTTCCATGGCGCGGCCGGTCCTAGCCAAGCGCCAGGCGGAGATCGCTCTCAAAACCGGCGCCGACGCCGTCGCGCACGGCTGCACGGGTAAGGGCAACGATCAAGTGCGGTTCGAGCTGGCCTATAAAGCCATCGCGCCGCGCGTGAAAATCATCGCGCCGTGGCGCGAGTGGACGATCAATTCGCGCGAGGATGCCATTACCTACGCGCAAATACACAACGTCCCGATCGAACAAACCAAGGCGAACATTTACTCGCGCGATCGCAACATCTGGCATCTGAGCCACGAGGGCGGCGCCCTCGAAGATCCCGCGAACGAGCCGGACGAAGCGATGTGGCAGTGGATCGTCTCGCCGGAAAAGGCGCCAAACAAGCCCGGCGAAGTCGAGATCGGCTTCGAGGGCGGCACGCCGGTTTCCGTCAACGGCAAGAAGCGCTCCGCGGTTGCGTTGCTCGATGAACTGAATAAAATCGCGGCTACGCACGGCGTCGGACGGATTGACCTGGTTGAAAATCGGCTGGTCGGAATCAAGTCGCGCGGCGCGTACGAAACTCCCGGCGGCACGCTGCTGGTGACGGCGCATCGCGAACTCGAAACGCTGTGCCTCGACCGCGAGACGGCGCATTATTCCGAAATTCTCTCGCTGCGCTATGCGGAGCTGGTCTATTACGGCCTGTGGTTTACCGAGCAGCACGAAGCTCTCGACGCCTATTTCACGCAGGCGCAAAAACGCGTCACGGGCACGGTGGGCCTGAAACTTTACAAAGGCAACGTTACCGTTACCAAACGCACGTCGCCCTATTCGCTGTACCGCAAGGGCCTGGCGAGCTTTGCCATGACTGGCTACAACCCGAAAGACGCCGAAGGTTTCATCAATCTGTTTGCGTTGCCGGTGACGATTCCGGAGGAAGCAAAAGTCAAGTGACCGCCGCGCCTAAAGAGCAGCCTGCGGGAAAGCCTGCCCGTCCGGCAGGCGGGTTGTGGGGCGGACGGTTTGACCGCGCGCCCGACGAGCTGTTCTACCAGTTTCAAAGGTCGTTTGCATTCGACCGCCGCCTGCTTCCGTACGAGCTGGCGGTGGACCGCGTGTGGGCGGCCGCGCTTGAATCGGCGGGTATCCTCACTGTTTCGGAAATGCGCGATACCCTCACCGCGCTCGACAAAATCGCAGAACGCGCTGCGAGCGATCCGGCATGGCTTGACGCTTCTCCGGCGGAGGATGTGCATCACTTCGTCGAGACCGCGCTGGTCGAATATCTCGGGCCTCTCGGATACAAACTGCACACCGGCCGCAGCCGCAACGAACTGGTAGCCACCGACTTTCGCATGTTCGTGAAGGAAGCCGCACAGGAATCACGCGCTGCCGTCGCCCGCTTGATTTCCGCGCTGGTCGGGCAAGCCGAGCGCGTTTTCGGAATTCCCATGCCCGGCATGACCCACATGCAGCACGCGCAGCCAATCCTGTTTTCGCATTTTCTGCTGGCGCACGCCGAAGCGTTTTTCCGCGACACGGTTCGTCTCGATGCGGCGACGGCCACGGCGGACGCTTGCCCGATGGGCTCGGGCGCGCTGGCGGGCTGCGCGCTGGACGTCGACCGCGGAGCGATTGCCCGCCAGCTCGGTTTTGCGCGTCCCACGGCGAATAGCCTCGACGCCGCGAGCGACCGCGATTTTGCGCTCGATTATCTGTACGCGCTCGCGGTGATTGCGACGCACCTCTCGCGCCTCTCCGAGGATTTTGTGCTCTTCGCGTCGCAGGAATTCGGCTTCATCGTGCTGCCCGATGAATTTTCAACCGGCAGCAGTCTGATGCCGCAAAAGAAAAATCCCGACGCGTGGGAACTGCTGCGCGGCAAGACCGGTCGGGTTACCGCGTCATTGCACACGCTGCTGACCACGCTCAAGGGCCTGCCATCGAGCTACCAGCGCGATCTGCAGGAGGACAAGGAACCCGTATTCGCCGCGCACGACCAGGCCGTGGCCATGCTCAGCGTGGCGGCAGGCGCGGTCGCCGCGACGCGTCCCAACGAGGCGCGCATGCGTGAAGCGGCGTCCGATCCGGCTCTGCTCGCCACCGAAGCCGCGCATTATCTGGTGCGGCGCGGGGCGCCCTTCCGCCAGGCGCACGAAATCGTCGGCCAGATCGTTCGCGAAGGCGAACGCGCCGGAACATCATTTTCCACGCTGCCGCTTGAAACTCTGCAGAAATTCTCTCCGCTCTTCGCGCCTGATTTCTATGACGCGCTGAAGCTGGACTCGGCGCTCGCTGGTCCTGATGTGGATGGCGGCACCGCTCCCACTCGCGTGCGTGACGCGATCGACACAGCGAAGCGGCGCCTGGCCGCTCTCGAGGTGAAGCCATGAGGGCGCGCATGGCACGAATCGGCGATGCGGCTGCCGTTCACCGCGTCATCGCGCATTATGCGGGCGAGGGTTTGCTGCTCCCGCGCACCGTGGCGGAAATTCGCGATCATATCGGCCGTTTTTTGGTGCTCGTTGAAAAACGCAGCGGCGAGGAAAAAGTCCTCGGCTGCGTTGCGCTTGAACCTTACGGTGAGGACCTGGCCGAAATCCGTTCGCTCGCCGTCGCTCCCGATGCGCGCGGGCATGGCCGGAACGTTGGCGACCGCCTCATGAAGGCCGCGATGGATACAGCGCGACGCCGCAAAATCGCGCGCCTGTTCGCGGTGACTCACCGGCCTGAATTTTTCTCGCGCTACGGGTTTACTCCCGGCCCGCGGCAGATGGTGCCGGAAAAAATTGAGCGCGATTGCGTTGCATGTCCCAAGGAACACAATTGCAACTTGATCGCCACGGTCGCGGTCGTCTGCCCCGAAAGCGATCTGCTGCCTGTCTTGAACGGAGCGGGAAAGGCGCTGTCGGCTGCTTAGTGTTTCGGCTGCTGTAGCTCGGGTCTTTAGATCCGAGGATTTTCGCTGCGTGGGAGAAAACCCTCGCCTCTAAAGAGGCGAGCTACAGCGACGCGCAGAACCGGAATTTGAAATTCGAATTGGTGATAGAAAAATGAGCGATCTTCCAACATCCCGCGCCTTGCCGCGCGGGTTTCGTTTTGCTTCCGCATCGTGCGGGCTCAAGAAGCGCGGCCACACCGGCTCGCTCGACGTCGCGTTGATCGTGTCGGACGCGCCGGCATCGGCGGCGGCCGTGTTCACGCAAAATCTGGTGCAGGCGCCGCCCGTGGTTCTCTCGCGCAAGCACGTGCGCGCTTCCTCGGGCTCAATGCGCGCCGTCATCGTCAATTCGGGAAACGCAAACTGTTCGGTCGGTCCGGGTGGCATGATCGCGTCGCGCGCTACTGCGGACCGCGTGGCCCAGTTGCTCGGCTGCCGCTCAAACCAGGTCGTCGTCTGCTCCACTGGAGTCATCGGCGTGCCGTTGCCTGTCGAGCGCATCCTGGATGCCGCTCCGGAACTTGCGAGCATGCTTGAACTTTCCCCCAAGGCTTTCGACGGCTTGACGCGCGCCATCATGACGACCGACACGCGCCCGAAACAATCCACCGCGACTTGCAGCATCGGGGGGAAGACCGTTCGCCTCGCCGGCTGCGCCAAGGGCGCGGGGATGATCCACCCGAACATGGCGACCATGCTCTCCTTCGTGGTCACCGACGCTGCCGTTGCGCCGCGCGTGCTCGATCGCGCGCTGCGTGAAGTCGTCGCGCGCACGTTTAATTGCATTACCGTGGACGGGGATTCCTCGACCAACGATACGCTGCTCGTCCTAGCGAATGGAGCAAGCGGCGCGGGACAAATTGCGCAGGCGAAAGGCAAGGATTACTCGGCGTTCGTTGCTGCACTCGAAAAAGTGTGCAAGGCGCTGGCCCTTGGGATCGTCGAAGATGGAGAGGGTGCGACGCGCGTCGTTGAAATCGAAGTCCGCGGCGCGCCGAATGACGCCTCCGCGAAGAAAGTAGCCGAAACAATTGCCCTGTCGTCGCTCGTGAAAACCGCGATTGCCGGCGCCGATCCCAACTGGGGACGCATCCTGGCGGCCGCGGGCCGCGCGGGAGTGCCGTTCAATCCCGATCACGCCGAAATCTGGCTGGGCGGAATGAAAATGTACGGCCCGCCGAAGGGCAAATCCTATTCTGTAGCGTTGCCGCTCGATGAAGGCGCCGCGCATACTCGTCTGCTCGAGAAAAATATTCCCATCGTGGTGGACCTGCGCAACGGCCGCGGCACCGCCCGCATGTGGACCTGCGATTTTACGGCGGAATATGTTCATATAAACGCGAGCTATCGCACGTGATGGCAGGGTTTCGGTAGGGCAGGCTGAAGAGTCTGTGTGGCAACTCGGCTTGACAGTACAGGTATACTTCGCGCAGGAGGTTGCGCGATGCCAAATTTTTACGAGTACAACCCGGAACAGGGATATTTGTTGCCGCCGAAT
>Ga0182024_10018499_pt1 | contig 12962 bp, 6 predicted proteins | sample P32metaG_FD_120480 | JGI IMG/M metagenome (GOLD analysis project Ga0182024, IMG submission 120480) | Permafrost microbial communities from Stordalen Mire, Sweden - P3-2 metaG (Illumina Assembly) | ecosystem: Environmental > Terrestrial > Soil > Wetlands > Permafrost | place: Sweden: Stordalen...
AAACAATCGTAAGAATAAGCAGAAGCATTCGATCTCCCAAGGTATTTTCTTAGGGCCTCGAACCACACACCCCATATTGGGGAGAGTATCGGATGTGAAATCCGCTGTCACCATACATGCCCAACCGTATGGGGAGCAAATATATCCTGTAGCCAGTTTCCTCTCGTCCTGTATTGCGGATATGGTGAGGAACTAGGAAAATCCCACGGTTACCTTTTGCTGCTGCCGAGGCGGCGTGAGGGAAGTCTCGCAAGAAATTGTTATAAATATAAAAGGGATTGAATGGCCAAGGCGCAAACGCCTACCGTCATTACGACTGCGGTTGAACAACCGATTCGCGCGGAACTTTTCAGCGCGGAGCGGCTGGAGCAGCACGCCGAGAGCCTGGCGGCCGCACAAGAAGTGGTGGAAGCGGAATCGAGTCCCGGGCGGGGATTGCTTCCGCGAGTCCTCGAAAATGGGCGGCGCCTGCTGGAATACTACCGGGCGACGGCCCACGCAGTGGAACAGGAGCAAGCGATCACTCCCGCAGCGGAGTGGCTGCTTGATAATTTCTACATCGTTGAAGAGCAACTCCGTGAAATTCGCGACGACCTTCCCGTAGGGTTTTACCGCAAACTGCCCAAATTAACTTCCGGCCATTTGGAAGGATATCCGCGGGTGTACGGAGTCGCGTGGGCTTATGTGGCGCACACCGACAGCCGTCTGGATCCGGAGGTGTTGCGGCGTTTTGTGATGGCGTATCAGCGTGTGCAGCCGCTGACCATCGGCGAACTGTGGGCGGTGGCGATCATCTTGCGCATCGTGCTGGTGGAAAACCTCAGGCGGGTGGCGGAACGCATCGTCCACAGCCGCCATGCGCGATTGCAAGCGGACGCGTTGGCCGATCGGGCGCTTGGCACGGGCGGGCAGACCGCCGTTTCGCCGGAGCAGGTGTTGCGTAGTTTTGGAAATGCGCCACTGGAGCGCTCGTTTGCGGTCCGTTTGATTCAGCGTCTGCGCGATTTGGATCCCAAGGTGGGGCCCATCCTTACCTGGCTGGATGAACGGCTCACCGCGCAGGGCACCAATGCCGACGAAATCGTCCGCGCGGAGCACCAGGAACAAGCGGCCATGACGGTGACCGTGCGAAACATCATCACCAGCATGCGCCTGACCTCAGAATTCGACTGGCACACATTTTTCGAGAGTATCAGCTTGGTGGACGAAGCGCTTCGCGCCGGCAGCGATTTTGAGGGAATGGATTTCGCCACGCGAGACTATTACCGCCATGCCATCGAAGATCTAGCGCGCGGTTCAAATCATAGCGAAATCGAAATTGCGGAACGAGCGGTGCAGCGCGCGAAGCGGGCGCATGCGGAGGCCAGGGGGGAAGATCGAATTATCGACGAGCGGCGCTCCGATCCTGGCTATTACTTGCTATCCCATGGGCGCGCCGAATTCGAGAAAGAACTCAAATTCAAAATTCGCTGGCGGCGCGGGCTTCTGCGCCAATACGTGCGGCACGCGGTACCGGGATACTTAGGAACGATTGCGATTTTGACGGCGATGATCCTCGCGATTCCCTTGAATCACGCGAAGCAGTTGGGCCTCGGCCACTGGTATCTGCTCTTGATGGGCATCCTCGCGGCAATTCCCGCCTCGGACCTGGCCATCGCGCTCATCAATCGCGTGGTGACGGATCTACTGGGGCCGCGCACGCTGCCGCGTCTGGAACTTCGTGGAGGCGTGCCCGAATCGCTGCGCACCATCGTCGTGGTTCCTACCTTGCTCGCCTCCCAGGAGGGTACAAAGCAAAACGTCGACAACCTCGAAATTCATTTCCTTGCGAATCCTGACGGCGATCTGCGCTTTGCGCTGCTGACGGATTGGATGGACGCAGCCACGGAATCCGCCGAAGGCGATGAAAATCTGCTGGATACCGCGATCGCAGCGATTGGTGACTTGAATAAACGGCACGGGCCCGCGCCGGGAGGCGGGATTCGCTTCTTCCTACTGCATCGCAAGCGAATTTGGAACGAGCAGGAAGGCAAATGGATGGGCTGGGAGCGCAAGCGCGGCAAGCTGCAGGAGCTGAATCATTTGCTGCGCGGTTCGACCAACACTTCGTTCGTGCAAATTCCAGGCCAGGATGCGCATTCCATTCAGGACGTGCGATACGTCGTTACGCTCGATGCCGATACGCGCCTGCCGCGTGGAACGGTCTGTCGCCTGGTTGGGACCATGGCTCATCCGCTGAACCGGCCCGATTTCAATCCGCAGCTGGGCCGCGTGGTGGATGGCTATGCCATCGTGCAACCTCGCGTAACACCGTCGCTACCGACCAGTCACGAAGGCTCGCTCTTCCAGAGAATTTTCTCCGGACCGAGCGGTATTGATCCCTATTCGGCGGCTGTGTCGGATGTTTATCAGGATTTATTTCGCGAAGGCTCGTTCACCGGGAAGGGAATCTACGATCTGGATGCTTTTGAACAGTCGATAGCGGGAAAAGTCGCGGAGAACACGCTCCTGAGCCACGACTTGTTCGAGGGTACGTTCGCGCGCGCAGCCCTAGCGTCGGACGTCGAGCTCTTCGACGAATTTCCTTCGCACTACGAGGCTGCGGCTCTGCGCCAGCACCGGTGGGCGCGGGGCGACTGGCAATTACTTCCCTGGATTCTTGGATTCGGAAGAAGTTCGCAAGGCGAGCGCGGCCGGATTTCCATTTCAGCGATCAGCCGTTGGAAGATGATCGATAATTTGCGGCGTACGCTTTCCGCGCCAGCGCTTTTTCTCACGATGGCTGTGGGTTGGATGCTGCCTCACGTGTCGCCGTGGATGTGGACGCGATTCGTCCTGACCATGATTTCGATCCCGCCGTTGATTCCGTTTCTGGTCGGTTTGCATCCCCGATTCGGCGGCATCTCGAAGAGAAGCCACGTGCGCAGCGTACTTTCCGATCTGTCGCTGGGAGTCTCGCAAATCGGGTTGACGCTGACGTTTGTGGCGTATCAGGCATGGCTGATGGGAGATGCGATCTTGCGTACCCTGGGACGCCTGATCTTCACTCACCGGAACATGTTGCAGTGGATGACGGCGGCGCAGGCTCGGCATTCTGTCGACTTGAAACTTTGGGGGATTTACAAGCGCATGGCCGGTGGGGTCGTACTGGCTCTTGTGGCTCTCGGCGCGGTGCGACTGGTACGGCCTCATGCGATGGAAGCAGCCATGCCGTTTGTGCTGCTCTGGATTGCCGCTCCGCTGGTGGCGCGCTTCATTAGCCTGCCGCCCGAGGCGGAAGATACCGAGCCGTTATCCGCGACCGACATTCGCGCACTTCGCTCAATTTCGCGGCGTACCTGGCGTTTCTTCGAAAAATTTGTGACCGACGTGGATCATTGGCTGCCTCCGGACAACTTTCAGGAAGACCCCAAACCGGTGGTTGCTCATCGTACTTCTCCGACGAACATCGGCCTCACTTTGCTTTCGAATTTGTGCGCGCGCGACCTGGGATGGATTGGCACGGAAGAAATGGCCGAAAGGATGGAAGCGACCTGCCATACCATGGCCCAGCTCGAGCTGCACCGCGGTCATTTTTACAACTGGTACGACACCGAGCGTCTGCAGCCACTGGAGCCGAAATATATCTCCAGCGTGGATAGCGGCAATCTCGCTGGGCATTTACTTGTGGTGGGGCGAGCGTGCCGGGAACTCATGGAGAACGTTTCGGTCGAGCCGAATCTATTTGCGGGATTGACGGACGCGGTTTATCTGTTGCGCGAGGCGCTCGCCGGGATTACGGATGCCCGGCGAACCCACACGGTTACCCGAAAGCATCTGAGCAATGCGATTGACGCGCTCGCGGCAATCCTGGAGCCGGTTCCAGTACACGCCCGCGACTGGGCGCTGCGTTTCCTGGAGCTTCGCGAACGTGCCCAAACGGTTTCCGACGTGGCCCAAACCCTGGCGCAGGAACTTGGGGAGCCCGCTGATTCGGAGTTGCTGGTTTGGGCGGAGGCGGCACGCGCCTGCATCGAGAGCCAAACCCGGGATGCGCGCATTTTTTTGCCGATGTTGCGGCTTGAAGAACGATATGTCCGCGCGCTGGCGGAAAGCGCGCCTGGAAAAACCCCGGAATGGGACGCGATCGAATCCTATTTCCATCCGTTACCGACAATCTCCAATGCGCCAGAAAGTTTTGAATCTGCATCGAGAGATCTGGCCGCTTTGCGCGACAAGATGTTCGCAGAAACACCGGCGAACGTAGAAGTTCTGGCACGAATTGAAGCCTGGAAGCAGGCGCTCGAGGCCGCCGCGGAAGACGCCACCGCACTTTCCCGCAGGCTTCTTGGTATTGCCCACACCGCGGATGATTTGTTTTCGGGGATGGATTTCAGGTTTCTTTATGACGAACCGCGAAAACTGTTTTCAATCGGTTTCCGGCCCGGCGATGCGACGCTCGATACCAGCTGCTACGACCTGCTGGCGTCGGAAGCCCGGATAACGAGTTTTATAGCGATCGCCAAAGGCGAAGTACCTTCCTCGCACTGGTTCCGGCTGGGTCGCGCCTTAACGCCGGTAGGACGTGGCGCGGCACTGATCTCCTGGTCGGGATCGATGTTCGAATATCTGATGCCGGCGCTGGTGATGCGCTCTCCGGAAGAAAGCATGTTGAGCCAGACGTACGAACAAGTGCTGGCCCGGCAGATGGAATACGGAACAGAGCGCGGCGTGCCGTGGGGAATTTCGGAATCAGCGTTCAACGTCCGGGATATTGATTTTACGTATCAATATTCAAGCTTCGGTGTGCCAGGTTTGGGTTTGAAACGCGGCCTGAGCGAGGACCTCGTAATTGCGCCATATGCCACCGCGTTAGCAGCAATGATCAAGCCTTCACCAGCAATACACAATCTGGACCGCATCGCGCAGATGGGCGGGCGCGGCGCCTATGGCTTTTACGAATCGCTCGACTTCACGAAAACGCGCGTCCCCGAAGGGAAAGATGTAGCCGTAATTCATGCGTACATGGCCCACCACCAGGGAATGTCACTGGTGGCGTTTGCCGACGTGCTCACCAACGGCGCGATGAAAACGCGATTCCATGCCGTACCGATGGTTCAAGCGACGGAGTTGTTGTTGCAGGAGCGCACTCCCCGGGATGTACTGGTCGCCCGGCCTCGCGCTGAAGAGGTTTCCGCCGCGTCGCGAATCCGCGAGATGGTCGCACCGGTCGTGCGGAAATTCGGGCTGCCGAATGAGCCGACGCCGCGCACGCATCTGCTATCGAATGGGCGCTACGCGGTGATGCTGACGTCGGCCGGTTCGGGTTATAGCCGTTGGCGGGACCTGGCAATTACTCGATGGCGCGAAGATCCCACGCGCGATAACTGGGGCCAGTATATTTTCCTGCGCGACGAACAAACCGGAACGGTGTGGTCGGCCGGATACCAGCCCACCACGATTGAGCCGGACGGATACGAAGCGGTATTTTTTGAGGACCATGCGGAGATTATCCGTCGCGACCGTTCGCTGACAACGCAACTCGACGTAGTAGTTTCCTCGGAAGACGATACCGAGGTACGCCGGGTGTCCATCACGAACTTGGGAATTCGCGCTAGAAATATCCAGGTGACTTCCTATGCGGAGTTATCGCTCACAACGCAGGCAGCTGACGCTGCGCATCCGGCGTTTGCGAAGCTCTTCGTGGAAACGGAGTTCGCCGCGGAAGTAGGAGCGTTGCTGGCGACACGGCGCAAACGTTCGAACGACGAAGCGTCCGTATGGGCTGCGCATGTGATGTTTACGGACGCTGAAACGGTGGGCGAGCTGCAATATGAGACGGACCGCGCGAGATTCGTGGGCAGGGCTCGCTCGCTGAAAGATCCCGTGTCGGTGATGGATGGGCGCCCGCTTTCCAACACCGTGGGCCCAGTTCTCGATCCGATCTTCAGCCTGCGGCGGACCGTGCACGTACCGCCGGGCAGCACGGTGCGGCTGGTTTTTTCCACGATGGCAGCCTCGACACGCGAGGAAGCGATCGACCTGGCGGACAAATACCGCGATACCCGGGCGTTTGAGCGAACCATTACGCTAGCGTGGACGCAGGCCCAGGTGCAGTTGAATCATCTGGGCATCACCTCGGAAGAGGCGATTCTGTTTCAGCGTCTCGCGAATGATGTGCTGTACGTGGACTCGTCGCTGCGGCCATCGCCGGACACGCTGGCCCGCACCAAGCTCGAAATATCGAGCTTGTGGTCGCAGGGAATTTCGGGAGATTTACCAATCGTTCTGGCGCGCGTGGACGATACGGACGACGTGGGAATGATTCGTCAATTGCTTCGCGCTCACGAATACTGGCGAATGAAACAGCTTTCCGCGGACGTAGTGGTCATCAACGAGAAAGCGACGTCCTATATCCAGGACTTGCAAGATTCCCTCGAAGCATTGGTGCGAGGCAGTCAGCTAAGGCTTTCACCGGACGTGGGCGGAGCGAGCGGGAAGATTTTTCTGCTTCGTGGCGACGTGATACCCGCGCAAATTCGCACGCAGATTCAAAGCGTGGCGCGGGCCGTGCTGCTCAGCCGCCGCGGCACACTCGTCGAGCAAATCACCCGGTCGCAACAGAGTGAACCGATCGCGAGTGTGCCGGCGCGAACGGCTCGCTTGACGAAGCAGCCGGACACGGCATTGCCCCAGGAAGACCTCAAGTTTTTCAACGGTCTGGGCGGCTTCACACCAGAAGGCCGGGAATACGTGACGATTTTGGGCGAAGGGATACGCACACCAGAGCCATGGGTGAATGTAATAGCGAATCCGGACTTCGGGTTCATTGTGTCGGAATCGGGGTCGGGCTTTACGTGGTCGCTGAACAGCCATGAGAACCAAATCACGCCATGGTCCGACGATCACATCTTCGATACTCCAGGCGAGGCGCTGTACCTGCGCGACGAGGCTACGGGCGAAGTATGGACCCCGACGGCGTTGCCTATTCGCGACGAAGGGGCAACGTATGTGGCGCGTCACGGTCAGGGCTACAGTACCTTTCAACACGTCTCGCACGGGATTGCGGTCGATTTGCTGCAGTTTGTCCCTCCCGAAGACCCCATCAAAATTTCGCGGCTGACTCTGCGAAATGATTCCGGTCGCGCCCGGCGGCTGTCGGTGACGGCGTACGTCGAATGGGTGCTGGGCAGCTCGCGCGTTACAGCTCCCTACATCGTCACGGAAATGGACACCGAATCGAAAGCGCTGCTGGCTCGCAGCGCGTGGGACAACGAATTCGCGGGCCGAGTCGCGTATGGCGCATGGCAGGGTCAACTGACTTCGTTCACAGGAGATCGTACGGAGTTTCTGGGCCGCAATGGGGCGGCGGATTCTCCGGCGGCCTTGCAACGAAGCAGCTCGCTATCAGGCAAGGTTGGAGCAGCACTCGATCCGTGCGGTGCGCTGCAGACGATTGTGGAGATGAAGCCCGGCGCGCAAACCGAAATTGTTTTCTTCCTGGGGCAGGCGGAGAACGCAGAACGAGTCCGAACCCTGTTGGGCCGCTATCGTAAACAAAATCTGAACGTGCTGCTGGAAGACGTAAAGCGCCGATGGGACGACACACTGCGCAACGTCCAGGTATCGACGCCCGACCCGAGCATGGACCTGCTGTTGAATCGCTGGCTCCTATATCAGACGCTTTCGTGCCGAGTGTGGGCTCGCGCAGGGTTTTACCAGGTGAGCGGCGCGTTCGGATTCCGCGATCAATTGCAGGATGTGATGGCGCTGAGCGTGGCGCGGAGGGGAATTGCGCGCGAACAAATTCTGCTTTCTGCCGCGCATCAATTCACCCAGGGCGACGTGCAGCACTGGTGGCACCCACCGTCGGGCCGTGGGATTCGCACGCGCATGTCCGACGATCTGCTCTGGTTGCCGTACGTGGTGAATCAATTTGTGGAAGCCACAGGTGACATGACGGTGCTGGAAGAGCAGGTGCCATTTCTGGAAGGCGACGAATTGGCACCCGGGCAGCTGGAATCGTATTTCCAGCCGCGCGTATCCGCGACACGGGCCACGATATTCGAACACTGCGCTCGCGCCATCGACCGCAGCCTCAATGTTGGCGTTCATGGATTGCCGTTGATGGGCACGGGCGACTGGAACGACGGCATGAATCGCGTTGGTGTGGATGGCAAAGGCGAAAGCGTCTGGCTGGGATGGTTCTTGCACTCCGTGATGTGGGAATTTGCAAAATTCGCGGATGCGCGGGGCGAGCACCAGCGCGCGGAGAACTGGAGGATTCACGTCAGCGCGCTCAAAGCCGCGATCGAGAAGGATGGTTGGGATGGCGATTGGTACCGCCGCGCCTATTTCGACGACGGCACGCCGCTCGGTTCTGCCAGCAACGATGAATGCAAGATTGACGCGATCGCGCAATCCTGGGGAGTGATCAGCGGTGCGGCGGAGAGAGGCCGGTCAGCGCGGGCTATGGTGGCGGTGGATCAGCATCTCGTCAAGCGACCCGACGGCGTGCTGCAGCTACTCGACCCTCCGTTCAATCACACCACGCATGACCCTGGATACATCAAGGGCTACCTGCCGGGCATTCGCGAGAACGGCGGCCAATATACCCACGCTTCCACCTGGACCGTGATCGCTTTTGCCGCCCTGGGAGATGGGGACAAAGCCAGTGAGATGTTTCGGTTCTTGAATCCCATCAACCGCACGAATTCGCGTGTTCGCGTGCAGCGCTACAAGGCGGAACCCTATGTTGTGGCGGGTGATGTCTACTCGGAGGATCCGCACGTGGGGCGCGGTGGCTGGACTTGGTATACAGGCGCGGCAGGCTGGCTGTACCGCGCCGGCGTGGAATGGATTTTAGGATTGCGCGTGCGCGGAATGTTGCTGGCCATTGATCCGTGTATCCCGCGGAACTGGCCGAGTTACTCGATGGAATTCCGCTATCACTCGTCAACCTACAAAATAAAGGTAGAAAATCCTTCGAGTGTTTCGAAGGGAGTCGCGCTAACGGAACTCGATGGAAAGATTCTAGCCGGACCAGCACATATTCCTCTGGTTGATGATGGGAAAGTGCACCTGCTCAGAGTCGTACTCGGATAGCGACGGGGACAAAAATCGCCTGGTCCCGGACCAGAAAAAAGAAGTATGGAATGTCCGGAACCAGGCGCGTATGGAAGGGGATGAATGTTGTTTATGAAGCCGACTTGCCACCAGCAACCAGCAGTACTATTCCTCCCACCAGCGCCAGCCCACCGAATAGGGGAGGAAGCGGAATCGTCTTGTGCTGCTCGGTAGTTGCCTGCAGCGGGCCCAGATCGATCACCTTCTTGTGCGTCGTATAGGTGATACCTTGATACGCAAAAGAAATCACCGCCAGAACAATCAAGACGATTCCCATAACGGACATCATTTTCATAACTACCCCTTGTGGCGTGCGGCAGGGCGATAACCGAGTGCTTCTGCGGTCTACGTCACGCCCTGCTCATCAGGCCGGACACCAGCGAAACCAGAAACAGAATCAGGAAAACAAAGAAAAGGATCTTGGCAATTCCCGCGGCCGCGACGGCGAGCCCGAAAAATCCCATCACTCCTGCCACCAGAGCTACGATCAAGAAGATCAGTGCCCAACGCAACATTGTCCCCTCCCAAAAATCTGAATTTACGGCGTCAGCAGAACAAATTCCACGGAGACTGTAGTAGGCAGGCGGAAAATCGACCATACGCAATTGAACGTACCCGCGCCCCGCAATTCCTGTAGGCGTTTTGGTTCGAACGCTGAGGAAAGACGGCTTCTCGCGGTCAGATCAGGGAATTCTGCGTCCTCAAGCTATCCTGCGACTCGACTACAGCGATTCTTGTATTGTTGCTTTCCTGAGAACAGGAATACTGAAAGTTGCACGGTGCTGTTTTTACCGGCGGATTCGATGCAAGCAGACGCAATTTATAGGTTCGGATCGGTAGGGATTTGGTAGGAAAGCGTTCTGGGGGGTAAAGATGGCAATCATGAAAGTGCTGATCGCGGATGATCACGAAATTGTTAGAAAGGGCTTGCGGTCAATCCTAGATGGGCAACGGGAATGCGAAGTGGTGGGGGAAGCTGCCGACGGGCGCAGCGCCGTGACCATGGCCAAAGACTTGGTTCCGGATGTAGTGGTGATGGATCTATCGATGCCGCTACTGAATGGCCTCGAAGCAACCCGGCAAATCCTGAAAATGCGTTCGCAGACCAAGGTGCTGATTCTGACGATGCACGAATCGGATCCGCTGATCCGCGAGGTTCTTGACGCTGGCGCACGCGGCTACATTCTAAAAACGGATGCCGGCCGCGATCTTCTGGCGGCCATCGAGGCGCTTCGCCGGAACAAAACTTTTTTTACTTCGCGCGTAGCGCAGATGATCCTCGACGGCTTTCTGAAAGGCGACACGCGGCCTGCGTCGGACACGCAACCGAAAGCGGGGCGACTGACCGCCCGACAGCGCGAAATTGTGCAGCTGCTCGCGGAAGGTAAGAGCAGTAAAGAGGTGGCTGTGGCTTTAGGACTGAGCGTAAAGACCGCAGAGACACACCGGGCAAATATTATGCGCAAGCTCGACTGCCATTGCGTCAGCGAAGTCGTGCGCTATGCCATTCGCAATAAAATTATCGAGGCATAACCCGATCTTCCGATTGCCGACCGTGCTGTTTTGGCATCAGTGGGATCCGCGCGAACACTACACGAACACGGGTATTCCTTTGCGGGCGGCTGACATGAGTAACTGGATTACCAGCGAAAGGGTTTGCTCCGTGGTTGGCTGGGCCGCTGGTTCGAAGTAGGCGGAACGACATTTATGATTCACGATAAGGCGCTTCGAATATTGATCGCTGACGATCACCCGTATATGCGGCGTGCGGTGAAGGCGTTGCTAGAGTCGAAAGAGGGCTGGGTGGTATGTGGCGAAGCAGCGGACGGCATTGAAGCGATCGAGAAAACGGAGCGTTTGCAGCCGGATGTCATTGTTATGGACATGTTGATGCCGAATCTGAACGGCCTGGAAGCGGCACGCAAGATTCACCGAGATTTTCCGGAGTCGCGGGTGCTTATCCTCACGCTGCACGATGTCCCCGAACTTACCGGGCTGGTTCAGAGCGCGGGCGCCCAAGGTTTGGTGCTTAAATCAGATTCAAACCACCACTTGATTGCAGCCGTCGAGCATCTGGGCCGTGACGACAGCTTTTTTACCTACAAGAATTAGATTTTCGAGTTGCTGCTTCGCAGCCCGGCTTCTCACCTCCTACAGTGATTCCCGCCCTTTATTTACGTTTTCCGCCGTATGGAACAGGTCGTCGAGCTTTTGTATGCTCCGTCTCGATGATTCCTATGCTCCTCTCAAACACGCATTGATTCCGCGCTATCCACCCCCAGAAGGGGCCGTTCAAGTCTCCCCCATGAACGAGCGGCCCCTCCTTCCTCTCTGAATTCTTAAATCTTTAGTGCGAGGCTCGTAGAAGTAGAACAGGCCCTAGGGTTAGTTCGCGAACTTGCATAGACGTGGCATTTACACGCATGCTTACAGGACTTCACCGATGGCCGGCGCCCGCCCCATGCACTAAGGTTAATCCTTATTCGTTTCTTAATCAGTGCGACGTTCTGGAGGCTCTATGTCCGAAAAAATATTGAAAGAACTACGAGTTGCAATTCTGGTGACTGACGATTTCGAGCAAGTGGAATTGGAAGAGCCGCGCAAAGCCCTGGATGAAGCGGGCGCCAAGACGAGCGTCATCGCTCCAAAGGCAGGTAAGGTGCAAGCCATGAAGCACGATGAAAAGACCCATAAGGTTGCGGTAGATCTTACGCTAGCTGAGGCCAAGCCTGAAGATTTCGACGCCGTGCTTCTTCCCGGTGGCGCAATGAACGCGGACTCCCTGCGGATGGAGCCCAAGGCGCGGGCATTTGTGCAAAGTTTCGACCGCGCCAAGAAACCCATTGCCTTCATCTGCCACGCTCCCTGGCTGCTCGTCTCCGCAGGGCTGGTCAAGGGCCGCACGCTTTCCGGCTATCATACGATCCAGGACGATATCCGTAACGCGGGAGGGAAGTGGAAGGATGAAGAAGTGGTGCGAGATGGGAATTGGGTTTCCAGCCGTCAGCCTTCGGACATTCCCGCATTCAACAAAGAGATGATCGCGCTATTCTCGGAGGGTCGGGCCAAGGCGAAGGGTGTTTAGACGGGCCTTCGCGGCTGGGCAACTGGCGGCCCCGCGAATGAGATGCGGGGCCGATACTCTTTACTTCTTTCAGAGTTCTTCGGCGAAGGCATTAACTGAAGATCGCGGTTCTGGTGTGAATAGTTTCAAATCCAACTCTCGTTCGTCTAACATTACAGAGTGAATGGGAAAGACAGCAGGCGAGGTTACATCTCACGCCGAAAGTTGCTGCAGCAGTTCGCCGGGGTTTCGCTCTGTGCAGTCCCGATCATCGGTAGAATAGGGCCTGCCGCGTCGTTCAGCCCGCAAATCATTGCGCCTCCCAAGCCGGAGTTACCACCCCCCACCTATCTAACCGAGAGTGATAACGCCTTCCTCGAAACGCTGGAGAAGGCCAGTTTTCAATATTTTTGGGATCAAGCCGATCCGAAGACGGGGATGGTGCGCGACCGTTGTAACGTGCGATCGCTCGGCGGGGGCGTATTGGGCAGCACGGCCGCAACAGGCTTCGGGCTGACGGCCCTCTGCATCGGTGAAAAACGTGGATTCATTTCGGCAGCGTTAGCGCGGGAGCGGGTAATCGCGACGCTGCGTTTTCTGTGGAAGACTCTGCCCAATGAGCACGGCTTCTTCTACCACTGGGCCAACATCAGCACCGGCGAACGGCTGTGGCAGTCCGAGTTTTCCTCGGTGGATACGGCTCTGCTGTTGTGCGGAATTCTTACCTGCCGGCAGCATTTCGAACACTCGGAAATCAAGCAGCTGGCGCATGAGATTTTCAATCGAGTGGATT
>Ga0182024_10018500_pt1 | contig 12962 bp, 6 predicted proteins | sample P32metaG_FD_120480 | JGI IMG/M metagenome (GOLD analysis project Ga0182024, IMG submission 120480) | Permafrost microbial communities from Stordalen Mire, Sweden - P3-2 metaG (Illumina Assembly) | ecosystem: Environmental > Terrestrial > Soil > Wetlands > Permafrost | place: Sweden: Stordalen...
CTGGGCCTCGCGATCGCCGCAGGCGCGCTGCAATTGATTCTGGCGAACGCGCCGGCCGATCTGCCGCGGCTGAACGAAATTCATCTCGACGGCCGCGTGCTGGGGATCGGGTTCGCGTTGACGCTCGCCTCAACCGCGATTTTCGGTCTGATTCCAGCGTGGCGCAGCTCGCGCGTCGATCTTCAATCGGGTTTGCGCGCGGGTGGACGCAGCGCCACCGAAAGCCGGCAGAGCGGGCGCTTGCGAGCGCTTCTGGTCGCGATCGAAACCGGGCTGTGCACGGTGTGCCTGGTGGCCGCCGGACTCTTGCTCAACAGCTTCGTCCGGCTGCTGCATGTCGATAAGGGTTTCAACCCCGAACACGCGATTACGGTCAATCTCAACCTGCCCGCCCCGCGCTATCCCGACCTGGCGCATCGCTCGGATTTTCTCCACAAGGCGATTGATGCGACGCGCGCGCTGCCGGGCGTTTCCGCGGTCGGCGTCTCGAATCTTCTTCCGCTGGCGGGCGAGGGCAGCAACAACATGATCAACCTGGACGGCGACACCACTCCCCTCATGGAGCGTCCCATCGCCGATTTCCGATCGATCAACGAGGATTTTTTTCACGCGATGGAAATCCCGATTGTGCAGGGCCGCGTGGTGCAGGCAAGCGATCGCGGGCGGCCGGTTTCCGTGATTTCAGAGGCCGCCGCGAGACGGATCTGGCCGGGCAAGAACCCAGTGGGCCAGCACTATCACTTGGGCGATCTTTCGGCGCCCTCGCTGGAGGTGATCGGGGTGGCGGGCGACGTCCGTGCGGGCAGCCTTCAGAAACAGCCGAATCCGACCGTCTATATTCCGTATTGGCAGCGTGATCAGCGCCAGATGACGCTGATCGTGCGGACGCCGATGGACCCGGCTTCGATCGCGAACGCGGTCCGCGCGGAAATTCGCCGCCTCGATCCCGAAATGCCGGTGCCGCAGTTTCGCAGTATGGGCGAGATCGTTTCGGCCTCGGTCGCGCAGCGGCGCTTTCAGTTGACGCTGGTGTTGCTGTTCGCCGCGATCGCGCTCGCGCTCGCGAGCCTCGGGATCTACGGCGTGGTTTCCTATTCCGTCGCGCAGCGGCGCGGCGAGATGGGGATTCGCATGGCGCTCGGCGCAACCGGCAGCGATCTGCGCGGCTTGGTCGTGAGGCAGGGATTGACGCCGGTGGTGATGGGCCTCGCGGCGGGCCTGTTGGTCGCGATCGCCGTCGGCCGCGTCTTAAGCGGGCTGCTCTTCGGCGTCAGCGCGGCCGATCCGTTGACGGTGTTCGCCGTGGCGTCGGTGCTGCTCGCGGTCGCCGCGGCGGCGTGCTATGTTCCCGCATTCCGCGCCACGAGAAGCGATCCTCTGGTCGCGCTGAGATACGAATAAAACGGGCGCCCCCTGCCCCGTCAAACCGCCAAAAACTGTGCCATGATGATCGTAATTGGAGGTCGCAGCGAATCGCCTGCTCAATCCCAACCATGACGTCACGCTGTCCAGCTTGCAGCGAGCTGCGGCGATGGTCGGCCGCCGCGTGACCATCGAATTGGTGTAGCGCTGAATCCAAGCGCGCCTCCGCGCTACGGATAATCCGGCGCATCGCCGGTGCTATTCTATCCGGGATGTCTCCGGCAACCGACGAGAAACAGAGAATCCAAGATTTCATCGAGTATGTCGGGTCCCTTTCCGGAGACGAAAAAGGGGAGGCGCAGGTTTTTTGTGATCGTCTCTTCCAGGCGTTCGGCCACAAAGGATACAAAGAAGCTGGTGCCACGCTCGAGTTCCGTATCTCTACGGACGGACGGGGGACCAAATACTCTGACTTAGTCTGGAAGCCCACGCTCCTCTTGGAGATGAAAAAGCGAGGGGAAGTTCTGCACCGGCACTACGACCAACTCTTTGACTACTGGTTGCATCTCGTTCCCAAACGCCCCCGGTACGCCATTCTCTGCAATTTCGACGAATTTTGGATCTATGATTTCGATGCCCAGATGGAACAGCCCGTCGATCGTGTGCCTTTAGCGGACCTCGTCCGCCGGCGAACCGCGTTCAATTTCCTCCTTCCACGGCCGAAGCTGCCATTTTTTGAAAACAATTTGGTGGATGTCACGAGGGATGCCGCAGACAAGCTCGCTGCCGTATTCAAATCGCTCAAGAGGCGCGGCGTCGATCCAAATCAGGCTCAACGCTTCGTGCTTCAGTGCCTCGTAGTGATGTTCAGCGAGGACGTGGATCTGCTCCCTAGCAAACTTTTCCTCGAGCTCCTCGACGACTGCGATCGGGGCACGAGTAGCTACGATCTTCTCGGCTCCCTGTTCCGTCAAATGAATACCCGCGAAGCAGCGACCGGAGGACGCTACCGGAACGTGCGGTACTTCGATGGCGGGCTTTTCGAAATCGTCGACCCCGTCGAATTAAATTCTGGCGACGTGCTGCAGTTGAAACAGGCCGCAGTCGAGGACTGGTCGAAAGTTCAGCCGGCAATTTTCGGGACTCTATTTCAATCGAGCACGGACAAGAAGGCAAGACATGCCTATGGCGCCCACTATACCAGCGAAGCGGATATATCGAAGGTCGTTCGGCCCACCGTACTGGGGCCTTTTCGCGAGCGTTTGAAGAAAGCCGCATCGTTCCGGGATCTACTCGGCATACGAGAAGATCTCGCGACTCTGCGCGTGCTGGATCCGGCCTGCGGAAGCGGCAACTTCCTATACGTTGCGTATCGCGAAATGCGTCGCTTGGAAACCGAGATTCTGGACGCAATGTTCTCGCGCTTTCGCCGACAAGCCGACGGAAGGGTGGCGACGCGCTCCGTAATCAGCACGAGGCAGCTTTTCGGCATCGATAAACTGCCATTCGCCATCGAACTTGCCAAGGTTACCTTGACGCTTGCTCGTGAGCTCGCCCTGATGGAAAACCGCGAACACCTCGAAGCGCTTCAACCGGATTTACCAGGAACAGAGGAGGCCGCGCTCCCGCTAGATAATCTCGACGAGAATTTCCAATGTACGGACGCCTTGTTCGCCGGATGGCCAGCGGCTGACTGCATCATAGGAAACCCTCCGTTCCAAAGCAAGAACAAGATGCAGGAGGAGTACGGCCGAGCGTACCTGAACCAGCTCCGCAAGAAATATCCGGAGATCCCCGGCCGCGCGGACTACTGCGTGTACTGGTTTAGGCGGGCGCACGATCACCTTGCGCCCGGAGGCAGAGCCGGCCTCGTGGGCACAAATACGATTCGACAGAACTACTCGCGAGAGGGCGGGCTCGACTACATTGTCGCGAACGGAGGCACGATCACCGAGGCGGTTAGCACACAGGTCTGGTCGGGCGATGCAGCCGTCCATGTATCCGTTGTCAACTGGGTGAAAGGGAAGGCCGACGGCCGCAAGGTTCTCCTTACTCAACTTGGGGACACGCTGGACGCGCCATGGCGCCGAGACGATCTCGCCGAAATAAACTCCGCCCTCTCGCCGCGATTGGATGTGACAACCGCTGAGCGCCTCGCGGCGAACATCAACTCGGGCGCGTGCTTTCAGGGCCAGACGCATGGCCATGAGGGTTTCTTGCTCGAGCCGCGAGAAGCTAAAGCGCTGATCGCCACGGACCGGTCAAATCGCGATGTACTCTTTCCGTACCTGATCGCCGATGACCTGCTCGGCAGTATGGATCGGAGGCCGACGCGCTACGTAATCGATTTTCACCCACGTGATCTGCTTCAGGCAGGGAAGTACAAACGCCTGCTCGACCGAATAAGGAAAGAGGTCCTGCCGGATCGGGAGAAAGCAGCCGAGGATGAGCGAAAGCGAAGCGAGGAAGCTCGTGAGGCGAACCCGGGCGCGCGAGTTAACAGGCATCACGAAAATTTCCTAAATAAGTGGTGGCTCCTCTCCTACGCGCGCGGGGAAATGATGAACGTCCTTTCCCGGCTCTCGCGATTCATTGGTTGCTCCCGCGTGACCAAGCGGCCAATCTTTGAGTTCGTGGATACGTCAATCCACCCGAACGACGCGCTCGCCGTCTTCGCTCTTGAGGACGATTACTCCTTCGGAATACTTCAATCGACAGTCCATTGGGAGTGGTTCACGGCCCGATGCTCAAGCCTGAAGGGCGACTATCGCTACACATCCGACACAGTATTCGACAGCTTCTGCTGGCCGCAGAACCCAACCAGGAAAGCCGCTCAGGAAGTGGCGCAAGCCGCCGTGCGATTACGCCAGCTTCGCCAGCGAGTGATGCAAGAGAACGCCTGGACCTTGCGGCAGCTCTACCGAACCCTCGAAGAGCCGGGCGCGAATCCCCTCCGAGATGCCACAAGCGAGCTGGATGAGGCAGTCTGCGCAGCATACGGCGTTCCCAGCCATGCGGAGCCACTTGAATTCTTACTCCAGCTGAACGGGGAGTGCGCAAAGCGTGAGAAAAGCGGCAAGCCGGTTGTCGGGCCTGGCATACCTCCGGGCGCCCCGATCGAGCTAGTGAAACTCTCCGACGACCGAATCATCCCCGATTAGCTGTCCTCAATGCATCGCCATGTCGCCGCTCGGCATCTTCTTCGGCTTCTTCATCAGGAACGCCAGCGGCGCCACCGCTATGCACGCGATCGCGTAAATCCAGATCGTATCGATATACGCGAGCCACGACGCCTGCGCCTGCATCATCCCGTAGATCTTCGCGTAGGCCATCTGCGCCGCCGTCGCCGCGTCGTAGCCCGACGCCGTCAACATCTTTGTCATCCCTTCCAGTCGCGATTGAAACTCCGGATTGAAGCCGCTGGTGTGCGATGAAAGCACGCTCTGATGAAACTGCGTGCGCCGCTCGAGCAGGGTCTCGAGCAGCGCGATCCCGATGCTTCCGCCCATGTTTCGCGCGAGGTTGATCATGCCCGAGACGTTGTTGTTCTTCTCCATCGGAATGCCGACGTAGGTCATCGTCTGAATGGGCACGAACAGGAACGCGACCCCCGCCATCTGGTACACGCGCAGCATCATGATGGTGCGAAAATCCACGTCGCCGCTGATCGAAGTCATGCGGTAGAGGCCGATCCCCGCCGCCAGAAACGCGCCCGCGATCATGTAGCGCGCGTCCACTTTGTTGATCAGCCGGCCCACCAGCGGCAGCAATACAATGATGATGAGCGCGCCCGGCGACAGCACCATCCCCGCCTGCTCCGCCGTATAGCCCATCAGCGACTGCACCAGTTGCGGGATCAGCACGGTCGAGCCGAACAGCGCCGCGCCCAGCATGAACATGAGAACGCACGACACCGAGAAATTGCGGTTCTTGAACAATCGCAGGTCGATCACCGGATTCGTCACCCGAAACTCCCACCAGATCCCGACCGCGATGCACACCCACGAAAGCACCTGGAAGAAAACGATGAAGTTCGACGAGAACCAGTCCTCGCGCTGGCCTTTATCGAGCACCACCTGGCCCGCGCCCACGCCTACCGCGATCAGCAGCAGCCCCACGTAATCCACGCGGCCGATGCGTTCGCGCATGACTTTCAAATGCGGCGGGTCTTCCACCAGCCGCGACGTCAAGAACAGCGATACCAGCGCCACTGGGACGTTGATGAAGAAAATCCAGCGCCAGTTGAAGTTGTCGGTGATGTAGCCGCCGAGCGTCGGGCCGATGGCGGGCGCGAGCACCACCGCCATGCCGTAAATCGCGAAGGCCATCCCGCGCTTTTGCGGTGGAAACGTGTCGGCGAGAATGGCCTGCTCGCTCGGCGCGAGGCCGCCTCCGCCCAGCCCCTGAATCACGCGGAAAAATACCAGCGCGCCCAGGTTTGGCGCGAATCCGCAGGCGAGCGAGCTCAGCCCGAACAGCACCACGCAGGTCATGTAAAACCGCTTGCGGCCGAAGCGCGTCGCGAGCCACGCGCTGATCGGCAGAATCACTGCGTTCGCCACCAGGTAGGAGCTCAAAATCCACGCGCTCTCGTCGGTGCTCGCCGAAAGATTGCCGGCGATGTGCGGCAGCGCGACGTTGGCGATGCTCGTGTCGAGCACCTCCATGAACGTCGCCATGGTCACCACCAGCGCGATCGCCCAGGGATTGTGTTTCGGTTTCCAGATCGCCGCGGGCGGAAGGGTGATCGATGCCGCGCTCATGGATTCATTCGTGTTTATTCGTGTGCATTCGTGGCCAGTGCTCGTCTTATCGAACTTCGACCGTCGGCGTCACCGACATTCCCGGCCGCAGCAGATGATCCTCGTTCTGCCCGGGATCGAGCACGATCCTCACCGGAATCCGCTGCACCACTTTGACGAAATTTCCGGTCGCGTTTTCGGGCGGCAGCAGGCTGAATTTCGCTCCGCTCGCGCCCGCCAGGCGCAGCACCTTGCCGGTGTATTCGCGATCGTAGGCGTCCACCTTGATTTTCACCGGCTGGCCCACTCGCATATTCTTCAGCTGCGTCTCTTTGAAATTCGCGGTGATCCAGATCTCATCGAGCGGCACGATGGCCATCAGTTGCTGGCCCGCGTTGATGTTGTTGCCGGCCTCGACGCCTTTCTTGCCGATCACGCCGCTCACCGGCGCGACGACGGTGGTGTATTGAAGATTCAATTCGGCCTGCTCGAGCAGCGCGCGCTGTTCCTCCACCTTCGCCTGCGCCGATTGCGCCTTGGCTTCGCTCACCCCCACCTGCTGCGGACCGGTCATGGCCGCGTCGATCGCCGCATCGGACTGCTCGACGCGCGCCCGCGCCTGGTCCACCGATTTTTCCGCCGCCGAAATATTCTGCCGCGCTTCGTTCACCTGCGCCCGTTGCGCATCGAGCGCCGCTCCCATGGCCGCCGCCGTCGCGATCGCCTGATCGTACTGTTGTTTAGAAATTTCGTCTTTTTCGACCAGCGCCTTGTAGCGCGCCACGTCCTGCGCGGCCTTGGTCGAATTGGCTTCGCCCGCGCGAACGTTCGCCTCAGCCGTCGCCAGTCGCGCGCGCGCCGCGCCCAATTGCTGTTCGGCGCCGCTCACTGCCGCGCTCGCGTCCAGGCGCGCCGATTTCGCACTGCTCAGCGTGCTCGACGTGGTCGCGGACATGATCGGCACGTCCTTGTGCATGCTTTGGTAATTCGCGATCGCGTCCGCCAGGTCCGCGCGCGCCTTCGCGATCGCCACTTCGTAATCCTTCGGGTCCAGGCGCAACAGCACGTCGCCGGCCTTCACCACCTGCTCGTCCTGAATCAGAACGTCGGCGACATGGCCCGAAATGCGCGAGCTGATCGTGTAAATCGATCCGTCCACCTGCGCGTCGTCGGTCGATTCAAAGCGCTGAAGATTTTTCCAGGTCTCGTAGCCGGCGATGGCCGCGGCGATGATGACCAGCCCTACGATGATGCGAATCGCAATCGTCCGGACGCTCGTGCGCTTGGATCTTTCCGTATCCGGAATCGCCGCCGTTTTGTGGTTTTCCTCGATCCCGGTCATTCGCTCAGCCTCAATTTCCGGCTCTGTTTCAATGTGGCTTGCCACTCGTTGCGCCTCCCATGAACTCCTTCAAACTAGTTTCCGTCATCCCGACCGCCCGCGCCAATTGCACCTTCGCGAGGTTATGCATATAGATGCTGTTGACCAGCGATTGATTCGCGTTCGCCACCGATTCCTGCGCCTGCACCACTTCGATATTGTCCGTGACACCGGCCGCGAACCGGTCACGCGCCTGCACCAGCGTCTGCGCCGCCAGATCCACGTTGTCGCGCGACACGGCTACCTGGTCGGCCGCGGTTTTCAAATCGATCAGCGCGTTGCGAGCCTGCACGTCGATCTGGCCTTCTAAATCGGCCAGCTCATCTCTGCGCTGCTGGATGGCCGCGTCCGCCTGCTCGACATCCGATCGAATCCGCCCGCCTGTGAAAATGTTGAACTTGAGCGATCCGGTCACCGCGAAGGTTCCGTGCGAATTTGCGAGATTCTGCCCGATATCGCCGTAATTCGCGTCGAGCGAGAGCGTCGGCAGGCGTTGGGCGAGCGCGGCCTCGCGAGCCGTTTCCGCCGCGCGAACCTGCATCGCCGCGCTTTGATAATCCGCCCTCGATTCGAGCGCGCGCTTCAACGCCGATTCCGGCGTGATCCCCTCGAGCGGAGCGTACGGGATCGTGTCCGAAGTATCGTAGGCCTGCGCCGCCGGCAACCCGATCACGCGCGCCAGCGCCAGCTTGTCTTTCGCGAGCTGGCTCTCCTGCGCGATCAACTGCTGCTGCTGCGTCTTCCATTCGACCTGCGCCCGCAATTCGTCAATCGCCGGCGAAACCCCGGCCTGATGCTGATCCCGCGCGCGTATGAACAAGGCTTCCGCGGTAGATACCTGCGCCTGCGTCGCTTCAATGCGCGCGTGGTCCGCGATGATTTGCAGATAGGCCGCCCCCACCGCCTGCACCACCAGGTCCCGCGCGTCTTTCGCGGAAAGCTGCGCGGCGCTCTCATTCTGAATCGCCGAGCGCCGGTTCCGGATGGTCGTCAGGTCGAACACGTTCTGCGACACCGACGCGCGCGCATCGGTGTAGTGGAACGGCCCGACCACGCTCGGAATGCCCGGGACATGAAACCCGAACGACGCCAGGTCGATCTGCTCTTCGGTTCCCGAAATGTTCGCGGTAACCAGTGGCAGAAGCGCGCTCAACGCGCGCACGCGTTCGGCGTGGGCCTGCCGGCTCGCCGTGTCGCTCACCAGCAGCCCGAGATTGTTTTTCAATCCGCGATCGATCGCGTCCTGAAGAGAAAGCGCGAGGGGCGTCGAACTCGCCTGGCCCGACGGCACGCTTCCCTGAAATTGCTCCGGAGAAGCGCGCATGATCCCGTCCGCCGGCAGGTTTGCGGGCGCGGTCGCCGGTTGCGTCGGCAGCGCCGGACCCTGGGCGTAAATGCGGGGGGCGTAAGCCCCGGCAACCAGACAGATTAGCAACGGAACAACTGCCGTAATTCGAAACGTCAGCATGAAATTCCTCATTTGAATGTGGGTGATCGCTTCGGCGGGCCAGTTCTATTCTACCGTTCGCTTCTTTGTCCTGATGCCCGCCGACGCTCAATAGATTCAGCGTTGGCTTCGCCGTTCCACACACCCAGCCGTCAGGCGCGCCGCGAAAAACCCGCTAAAGCTTGCCCGATGGGCAGCCGATTACCCATTTGGGACTATCTGCGGCTTGGTCCTATGCGCACGGCGCGGTGGCCAAGCCTGTCGGTTGCCGGGCCGCATGCGGCCGTGAGGAGATAAAAGGGGCTCATGAAACGAAGTATCTGGCTGATTTTATTCGCTTTATTGATTTGCGCGAGCGTCGGGGCCCAGGCCCTGACTTCCATCACGATCGGAACCAGTCCGACCACCCCGAACGGTCCTGTATTCTTTGTCGACGGAACCTCTTATATAAGCACGCAGACCTTCGAGTGGCCCCTCGGCAGCGCGCACGTGGTCCAGTTTCCGTTCTCGCTCGATAACAACGGCAACGCCCTTCCCTACCAGAGTGCCCTGAATGACAACATCCGTTTCAGCTTCGGAAGCTGGGCGGCGAACACGCCGATCTTTAACAACCAGACCGGCTCTATCGTGACCGTGGTGGCTGACCCGTCGCTCACCACGCTGATCGGCTCGGTCACCGTCAACTACCTGGTGAATATCCTCTTTCCGACCGGGGTTGCAGCCGGTTCCACCTGCGATCCGCTGAACGCGCCGCAGACGGGAATGCCCGAGGGCGTGGTGTTTTTCAACGGCGCCTGCGTCGGAACGTCGACCAGCATGTATGTGCCTGCCGCAACCTATACGCTCGCCGCGGTGCCCTATCCCGGCTGGGTGTTCTACGGATACCTGATCGGAAATTCAGCCCCGAATTCGCTCGCGACGGTCAACGTAACCGGCCCGATGAACATCACTCCCCAGTTTTCCATCGCCAAGCGCGTCGATTTCCTTACCAGCCCGCTCGGGTTGCAGGTGCTGATCGACGGCGGGATCATCAACACTCCGCCCTCCGGAACCGCGGCGAGCAACGGAACCAGTTGCGCGCCGGATTACACCCGCCTGCCCGCCATCGCTCCTCCCGGTTTCACGCCGTTATGCTTCGGCCAGTTTGATTTTCTCCCCGGATCGCACCACCAGATCGGCGCGGCTACTCCGCAGCTCGACGGGATCGGCAATTACTGGGTATTCAACGCATTTAGCGACGGCCTCGGCCAGAACGCGACCTATGTCGCCGATTTCAACACCTCGACGCCGGACGTGGTGACCGCGATGTTCATTCCCGGCGCGCACGTGAGCATTCTTTCAAATCCCGGCGGATTGAAGCTCATGATCGACGGCCGCGACAACTGGACCGCCTACAATTTCGTGTGGGGCCAGGGCCAGACCCATTCGATCACCGCCGAAACGCCGCAGCTTGACTCGCACGGGCGCCAGTGGCAGTTCTCGAGCTGGTCCGACGGCGGCGCGGTCGCACACAACATCAGCGTCCCCACCAACACCACCAATTACTCGGTGACGGCGACCTATACGGAACTCGAGCAGATCACCATCAACACCACGCCTCAGGGACTGAACATCAACGTCGACGGGAGTGCCTGCTCCACGCCCTGCGTGATCAACAAGACCGCCGGATCCACCTCCCAGGTGACCATCCCCGCCTCCATTCCAGCCGCGACCGGATCGCGCTACGACTTCACCGGATGGAGCGACGGCATCAGCACGCCCGCCCGCACCGTCACCTTCAGCCAGGACACGCTGACGCTGGCCGCGACCTATCAGACGTCGTTCCAGTTGACCGCCATCACCAACCCGTCCGGCGCGGGAACGTTCAAGACCGTGCCCACTTCGCCCGACGGCTTCTACGCGAGCGGCACCTCGGTCTCCATCACCGCCGCTGCCAACAACGGATACAAGTTCGTCAAATGGGAGGGCGACCTTGCGGGCGCCTTCGCCGGCGGCACGCTCCTGATGGCCTCCCCTCACGCCATCCAGGCCGATTTCGTCAGCGTCCCGTTCATTCCGCCGGCCGGAATCGAGAGCGTCACCGGACCCACTTCGGATGGAACCCTCGCGCCCGGCTCGCTGATATCGATCTATGGACAGAACCTCGCCCCGGCGGTCCTGGTCGGGCCGGGTAATCCCCTGTCCCAGGCGCTCGGCAACACCACCGTCACTGTCGGCGATTACGTTCTGCCGCTGGTGTATGTCTCGCCCGGACAGATCAGCGCGCAATTGCCGTGGGAGCTCCCCGACGGCAGCTATACCCTGGCTGTCCATAACACCGGGCTGTCCGATGTGGACGGAACCTTCACCGTATCGAGCGCATCCCCCGGCGTGTTCGAGCAACCGAACCCGCAGAACTTGCCTCTGGTCCTCGCGCTGCATCCTGACGGCAGCCTGGTCAGCCCCGCGAGCCCGGCCGTTCAGGGCGAGCAGATCACCATCTTCGCCACCGGCCTCGGCCCGTATACGCATCCCGCCGTCGACGGATTCCCGGCCTCTCCGGTGACCAATTTCCTGGTCGCCGATGCGATCACGGTCACTTTGGGAGCGGTCCAGATTACGCCGGATTGGGCCGGCGCGGCTACCGGGATCGTGGGCGTTTCGGTGGTCAAGGTGACCATTGCGCCCGATATGCCGGCCGCGACCAATGCGAATTTCACGATAACTGTCAGCGGCAAGCCCAGCCTGCCGATGCTTCTGCCGATGCAGTAAGACGGAGGATACCAACGGCCATACGGAGATTTTATCCCGGACTAGACGTACCGTTATCGGGAGTCGGATTACCGCCTTCATAGACCGGTGTACGGCTCCGTTCCTTAATGCGACGGCGATCCTTGGAACAGCGAACGGATTGTGTCCTTTCAGTCCGTCATACCAGATATTGGGTGTCAGCTACTCGGTACCACGATGGTAGGACTTAAGAGGGAGTACTAAAGAGCTTTTAGCTGAGAACTGTTTGTGTTATGCTTGGTCGAAGTATTAGCCCGAAGTACCTTGGTGCATAGGTACGCGGATGGCGAGTCTGTACTGGGTGACATCGCAGGAGGTCGGAGGCTTATTTATGAAACAATCAATCGGCTGTTTAGCTGTATTGATTCTCGCCAGCGGTTGTGGCTGGGCGGGCACCGTCACGGAAACACTTTCGGTAAATCCGGTGCAAACTTTTCTGTACCAGAGCGCCAACGATACTAACGCCGGAGCTCTGTTCATCAACCTGACGGGATTCGCACCGGCGGGGTCCACTCTCACGATAGTAGGGCTCGGCGACGAGTGCGTCGGCGCGGGCGGCACGGACTGCGCTCCCGAGGAACTCGGCGGCGTATTCGATACCAACAATGTACTGCTCAACTCGACCAGCCTCACCGGCGGAAATGTCGACCGCCTTACGGGCACGCTGAACGCCGCCGGAACGGTGGACGTGGCGAACCTGAGCTACTTCGACACATATTACGTCTGCACGCCAGTCACGAGCACTACCAACTGCGTCGCCGGAGACCCCGGCACGGACACGACCATTCCCAACGATTTCCTGATCCCCACCGGAAACGGGCTGACGGTGCTGGTTCCGACGGGCGCGCAATACCTGGTAATTGGCAGCTTTGACAGCTTTTTCGGCGACAATACGGATCCGATGAATAACCTGGCGGTCCAGCTTACCGACGTCCAGTTGACGGCTCCGGAGCCCGCGACGTTAGGCCTTTTCGGCGCCGGGTTCGTTGGACTCGCGCTATTGCGGCGCTACCGTTCCCGCTGACCCCGCGCACGCGCCGTCCGATTCATGACGCGCGATGAACGTCATACCGAAACTCTGATTGCGCGGCTTTCCGCGCTGACAGCTGATCGCCGTCCATCGCTACGGCGAGTCGCCGCCGACGTCTTCGTCACCCCGGTCGAGGTCAACGACAGCCACGGCACCGGCGTACTGCTCCGGATGCTCTTCGGTGGCGATCCCGGCGTGGTTTCCATTCGCTCCGCCGATCAATACGGCGGC
>Ga0182024_10018501_pt1 | contig 12962 bp, 10 predicted proteins | sample P32metaG_FD_120480 | JGI IMG/M metagenome (GOLD analysis project Ga0182024, IMG submission 120480) | Permafrost microbial communities from Stordalen Mire, Sweden - P3-2 metaG (Illumina Assembly) | ecosystem: Environmental > Terrestrial > Soil > Wetlands > Permafrost | place: Sweden: Stordalen...
CCGTGCGGCCGAATATCTGCATCCGGTGCGGACAGGCGCATCCAGCCGATTGGCTCATGCGGATTGGCGCCGTGCAACGGCGGCGCTGGCTGCTCCTCCTCTACAAGTGCCCGGCTTGCGGCGCGATCAACTTCTTTACTCCGGACGAATTCACCTGACCAGTTTAATCGGGAGTGTAGTCAGGAAGTACCATGTACCCGGTGTCGAGAGCCAATCGTGGCTGCAAGCCGGCTTTTGAGGAACTCCCGTGCAGATCCATTGATGACACTCAATCGGCGGGGGCCGGGAAAGTGCCAATTTCGTGGTGGCCAGGTTCCGATACGCCGTTTGCCAATCTCGATCCCAAAACGCCCACCCTGCAAGCAGTTGGGGCACTCGTAAAAGTTGACGTTTGGAAAACCGGCCGAGGGGATATGCCTTCCGAGCGCTGATTATGCGCCGGCCGGGAACATAGGCTGATTCCTCAAAACGGTCGATTCGGGATTCTGGACTGCGCCGTTTGCTGGCATTCATCGGCTGCGGTATCCTCAGGGGGATATTGATGGTGCGGCGTGGTAATCAAGATACAGAAGCACTGAGGTGGTCTTTTTGTCGCAAGTCCCAAGACTTGGTTCTGAAACTGATTACCAGCCCAGCCGATGGGCCGATAAAAGCATACATCTGCGACGAGTGTGTAGCCGTCTGTGCTTCAATTCTGGAAGATGATCGGGAGCTATCGAACGCCCACTTAGGAGCTGTAAGAGCCGATCATCCGCTGACGCCGCAACTGAGGGTCGCTATCGAACAGTGGATCAGACAGGAAACGTCAGGCGCCGATGCCGTCCAGGAGCTTGCGGCAGTTCGAGCCTTGGCTCGCGATTATGCGCTTAGAACCCAGGGAGCCCTCCGAAATGCCCTGATGGCCTGAACCAGGAAATCGCTCATAACCTTCTAGAGTATAACCCTTTGAGGATTACGGTGAAGAGAATCCGCTTAGAATATCTATAGCTTATCCAGACAGCTTATCCCGGCGCGCCCTCCCTTTTGCCAGCTGTCCGGGGAAGTTCGTGAGTTGAACATGAAACAATCCGCCTGGTGGTTGATTTCGTTGACGCTGGCCGCGCAGAGTCTTGACGATGTGGCCAAAGCGCAGGCCACCGCGCGTCTGCATGCGCTTCTCGACGCCGCGCCGAAGGCGATCCTGCATGGCGACGAGCTGCCGGTTCATGCGCCATCGGAGGGATGGGACCTGGGGATGATCTCCTGGGTGGACGTAGATCGCAAGGGAAATATCTACCTTCTGCAACGCGGCGAAAAGGCCGACCCCGTGGTGGTAATCGATCGCGAGGGCCACGTGTTAAGGAGCTGGGGCAGGGGACTGTACAAAATCCCGCACAGCATCCGGATCGATCCGGCGGGCAACGTCTGGACCACCGACGCCGAGAGCTCCACGATTCTGAAATTCACACCCGAAGGGCAGAAGCTGTTGCAAATCGAAGTAGGCGAGCAGCCGCCGGTGCGGAGAAGCCACTTCGTTGGGACGACCGATATCGCCTTCGGACCGCACGGCCGGCTGTTTATCGCGGACGGCTATGGGAACGCGCGGGTTCTCGAATACACTCCCGGCGGCAAGCGGGTGCGTCAATGGGGAAGCGCAGGCAGCGCCCCGGGCCAATTCCGGCTTCCGCACGGGATCACTATCGATCGGGACAATATCATTTACGTTGCGGATCGGGAGAACGGCCGCGTGCAAAAGTTCGATCTCGACGGGAAATTTCTCGGTGAGTGGCCGCTGGGCCGCACCTATTCGGTGCGTGCGAGCGGTGGAACGATCTGGGCGTCGGTGCAGCCCATCGACACGCCGGTTCCGTCACCGGGCTGGATCGTGAAACTGGACCGGAAGACCGGCAAGGTCCTGGGATCGGTAGAATCGAACGGCCTGCACTCGGTGACGGTCACAAATCGCGAGGAGATTCTGACGGGAGTCACGAGCCAGAACAAGCTGTTATGGTTCCGCTAACTGATAGCCTAACTTTGGCGCCGATATCTCGGCCTCACCCGTCTCACGGCTCATCACGGTAAAGCATGCCCCGCCTATTGCTTCGTAAGCTGCTTCAATGCATCGAGCGCCCGCTGCTTGACCGCTGGATCGGGGCCGCTTGCAGCCCGCCGAAGATGTTCCACCGCGCCTTGCATATCTCCTTTTTCGGCGAGAGCGGTTCCCAAATCCAAATGGGCGCGGCTGAAGCCGGGACGCAGCCGCAGAGATTCCTGGTACTCGCCAATGGCCGCATCCACATGGTGCTGGTTCTGCAGGACACTGCCTAGCAACTCATGCGCTTCCGGCAGATTCGGATCTGTTTTAAGCGCGAGTTCGAGCTGCTGTCGGGCGTCCTCCAGACGGTTCAAATGTGCCAGGGCTACGGCGAAATTGCAGCGTGCCAGGGCGTTGTCCGGCTTGGCCTTCAAGGACCGCTCGAAATGATCGGCGGCCTGGGGCAATGCGCCCGATGAAGCGAGCAGCATCCCCAGATTGGCTTGCGCATCCGCGAAATCAGGCTCGATCCCGAGCGCCGACAGGAACGCCGTTTCCGCGTCTTTCAGGTTGCCCGCTTCGGCCAGGGCGCTGCCCAGGTTGTTGTAGGCCTCCGGCAGATCGGGATCGAGTTCCACCGATCTTCGGAAGGCGCGGATTTCGTCGGCATGGCGGCCTGCCCGCGAATAGAGCTCCCCCAATCCATACCATCCTCTGGCATCGTCGGGCGCCGCCTGGATCGCACGGTTCAAGACATCGGCGGCCCGCGGCGCCTGTCCCAACGCTGCCAGAGCGTCTGCCAGCCTGCGTAGCGTCCACGCCGACCTGGGGTCGCGCTGCACGGCCTGTTCGTAAGCAGTCACGGCATTAGACGCGTCACCTTTGCTTCGCCACGCTTCTCCTAAGGCGAAATAGAACTCTGCATTCCCCGGTTTTTGCTTGTCGATCTCTCTGGTTAACTGCTCGATGCCCTGACTCAAGTTACTCCCATGCTCCACCTGAGCCACCGCCAGATACAATTGGTTGCCGCCGATTGGAGACAGAGGTTTGGGGTAATACGGAATAACCTCGCCGTGATAGGCCGTCTTTTCGGTTTCGTGGAATTCGGGTATCTCGGCCAATGGATCTCCAGATGGCTTCCGGCGCTCTATCAGGTGATCGGTGATTACCGCGTGCACCACGTCGTCCGTCCTTCGCTTGGGCATGTGACAGCCCACGCAATCGGTTGCGGCGGTGTGCTTAGTCGCGGCCACCAGGCTGTCCAACGCGCTGCTATGACACTGGCGGCAAACGGTGTTGTAATGCCTGGTGGCTTCTTCGCCGCGCGGAATCTGATGCGGATTGTGACACGTCAGGCAAGTCATCGCGCCTTTACTTTGCAAAAAACACTGAGACTCGCGCAGGCGCACCACTGAACTTACAATCTCAAACTTCGGCTGGCTCCCAGACGTGACCGCTACAGTGACGGCTGCGCGGTCGAAAAACAGCATGAAGTCGCTTAGCGGCTGGCCGGCGCGGTAGGAGAATGGTCCGCGGTCAAATCGCCGGATGGCGGCCGGAAGGCGCAGGCTGGTGGTTTGCAGGTGGCACTGCATGCAAACCTCCATCTGCCGGTCTCCCCTCAACCGCGCGGGATTCATAATCGTGCTGCGGATATCCTCCCGCCGCGCGCCCGGCGCCTGAGCGGCCCGCACGTGTTTGCTGCCAGTACCGTGGCAGCGTTGACAATCGATTCCTTCGGGAATGGGGTCCAGATACGCCGGCACGCTATTCCCCCGCTCGTGACCCGCCGGAATACGCGGATAGCTGTTGTGGCAAAACATACACTCGTAAGCGATTTTCCGCGGAGTGATGAAGCGGTCCGTATCGTATCCAGGATTCATATCCCAATAGCCGCCCTTTTCGGAATACCAGGCCAGCGGAAGTTCTACCAGCGTTCCGTTCGCGCCACGCCGCAAATAGGTTCGGACATGATTGCCCGACCCCATCGCGAAGTCGATTTGCCACTCCTGCCGGTAGGCCGGTTTGCCATCGGCGCCTATCTGCCAACGCTGTTGAAAATACTTGCCGGCGCGTTGCGCCATGGCGTAATACGCTCCTGTCGGCGCATGATAGAACGGATTGCCCTTGCCGTAATTCTCGACAGTGTTCGCAGGGTTGAGGCGATAAAACGATTTCGCCATTCCGGTGTGGCTGTATGTCTCATAGATGCCGGCGTGACAGCCGATGCACAGCTTGGGGTCGGCGAACTCCTCCTTCGTCGGCGCGGCCGGCCGTGCGCCTGGGCTCTGAGCGCCGGCCGCGGCCGCCAAAACCGCCGCGACCGGGATGGAACGCCATCGCCGCTTCAGTGTGTGCAACATGTTGGTCTTTATCCGCTATCCAGATATTTTCACGGAAACAGCCCTTTTGAGGTGTTGACACATTCATCATAATGGCAATAGACTCAAAGCAAGATGCGAAGTATGACATTTCACAATGTGGAATGTCAGGGGTTGTGAATAGAATTTAGAGGAGTCACTGTATGAAGTCGTGCCACGTTGCATCGCGCGTATTGCTTTGCTTTTTTGCCAGTTTCGCCATCGCTTTCGGCTCCTTCGCCTGGGCCCAAAGCCTCACCGGCATCATTTCCGGAACGGTCACCGATCCTACCAAGGCGCCACTCGCCGGGGCGGCCTTAACCATTACTAACGCCGATACAGGTGTAAACGTCTGGACCGGCAAAACCAATGAAAGCGGCGTCTACCGCGCGCCCGACCTGCCCGTGGGACACTACAAACTCATTGTGGAGGCCCCCGGTTTCAAGCAGACACAGATCTCTAACATCACTCTTGCGGTGGATCAGCGCGCCGATATCGACGTTACCATGCAGTTGGGCGCGGTGGCGGAGACTGTCACAGTGGAAGGCTCCAGCGCGGGGCAGTTGGCCACCGAGACTGCCTCCCTGGGCAATGTCATCACGCCGTCCCAAATCCAGGACATGCCTCTGCCCAGCCGCGCCGTTCTGAATCTGCTAGCCCTGTCGGCGGGCGTTTCCTCCGGCGGCGACATGACCAGCCAAGGCGGTTTGAGCACGTCTCAACTTTCCATCAATGGCAGCCGTACGCTCAACAGCGACTTCCTGATCGACGGCGTGTCGGTAGTCACCGGCTCCACCGGAGGTCCGCAAACCTTGCCCCCCACCGATGCCATCGGAGAATTCAAGGTGCTAACGTCCGACTATTCGGCCGAGTATGGCAGAACTTCCGGCGCCATCGTGACGCTGATCACGGCTTCCGGCAGCAACTCCTACCATGGAGCGGCATACGGTTACTTCCGCAATGAGGCGATGGATGCCAATAACTACTTCAATAACGTTGTCGGCAAGAAGCGCCCGGAAGACCGCTACAATCTGTTCGGAGGCAAATTGGGCGGGCCTCTCTCGATTCCCAAAGTCTATAACGGAAAGAATAGAACCTTTTTCTTCATCAATTACGAGGGTCTGATCCAGGCGTCGCCCTATAGCAACACATCGTCGATCCCCTACGGCGCTTATGCGGCGGGTAATTTTTCGGCCTCTCCCACCATCGTCGATAACCCAACCACTAAGACCCCGTTCCCTAATAACACGATTCCCACCAACCTGCTGAACCCCGCGGCGCTCAAGATTCTGGGTCTGGTTCCCACGCCTAATTCGCCCGGTACGCTCAACAAGACCGATAACATTGCGACCAACAACTTTGTCTCCATCGGGTCGAGCCATCCCACCAATAACACCGGGATGGCGCGCGTCGATGAAACCATTTCGGACCGCACCCGTCTGTTTGCCACTTTCGTCCATTTTAATAACTACTCCCCGGTTGCGCCTACTTTTCCGGGCAGCCCACTGGAGAGCTCGGTTGGAGTCACTGAGACTACCGGCTATGAAAATACGCTGGGCCTGACGCAGACGTGGAGCCCGACCTTTATCACCGACCTCCGGTTCGGCTACTTCCGCAACAACTCCGAGATTGTTCCGCCCAGCGACGGCATCAACGACCAGCAGACACTGGGCATCGCCAACCAGTATGGCGTGGCGGCGCCTGAATTCAACATCAGTGCATTTAGCATGCTCGGCACCAATAGCAACACGCTTCGAACGCAGATAGACAACAATTATCAGTTCATTGTCAATAATAATAAGTCGATTGGCAATCACTTGCTTCAGTTTGGCGTACAACTGCGCAAGAACGAATTTGACGACTTTAACCCCATCGCCGATGTGAATGGCAGTTACACTTTCGATGGCTCCATTACCTCTTCGAAAAACGCTTCGGGCGACGCTATCAACGCGCTGGCGGACTTTCTACTGGGCGATATCAAGACTTCGTCCTATTCTCTTCCTCAGCCTCTGATCGGCAGGCGCAATTATAACCTGGGCCTGTACGTGCAAGACGCTTGGAAAATCCGGCCTAACTTGACGTTGAATTTCGGACTTCGTTGGGAATACGAATCTCCGTTTACCGCGGCTCACAACGAATACTCCCGCATCGATCCCACCACGGGACAGGTGCTATTTGCGGGACAGAACGGCGTCTCGGACACGCTCAACCTGACCGCGCCCAAGACCGACTTCGCGCCTCGGGTCGGCATTGCTTATACCGTCGCGCCCAAGACAGTGATTCGCTCCGGGTTCGGCATCTTCTATGCCGGAATCTTCTCCGATCTGGGCGGCCAGGTGCTGTTTCCCGGCTATAACGTGGAGCAGGCTTTTTCCAATCTGGGTACGGGCGTCCCCCAGCCCTTCTCGCTATCCCAGGGAATGCCGTCTGTTGTGACCAACAATCCCGCGAATCCGCAAGCCAACATCGCTCAATTCAACAGTCCTTCGAACCCCCTGACTCTTACGGATTATGACGGCTTCACGGAGGTCAAACAGCCGTACGCCGAGGAGTGGAACTTCGGCGTAGAGCGGCAACTCCCGAAGGGCGTGATCGCCGACGTGAATTACGTTGGTTCTCACGGCGTGCATATGGCCGTCAATCTACCGACCAACTATCCGCCATACAATGTCGCCATCGACACCGCGTTGGCGAACACCAATACCACTTTGGCCACTCAGGAAGCCCGGCCATATCCCAACATTGGCGGCTACAACTCGCTGAATTTTGAAGGGACTTACACTTATCAGGCCCTGCAGGCCAGCGCCCGCCGCCAGTTTGGAGACAACCTCGCCTTTGTCGCCAACTACACGCGATCCAAGTCGCTCGACGACGCCAGCGGCATCTATAGCTTCTCCCAGCCATCCGGCCTCAACTTAGGGGAGTTCCCGCAACAGTTTTTGAACATCAATAAGGGACTCAGCGAATTCGACCGCCCCAACGACTTTACCACTGCCATCCAATATCGGACTAAGGGCAATCGTTGGGTGCGTGGCTTCCTGATCATTCCGATGTTGACCGCCCACAGCGGGCTGCCCGTCTACGTAGGACAAACCAACGAGAATGCGGCGCAAAACGCCAGCGGCCAGCAGCGGCCCAACTACATCGCCACCGGCGCGAGTCTATACATTCCCGAAACGCCGAACGGTACGGGCGTTCAGTATCTGCTGCCCGCGAGCGCATCCAACTTTTCCCTTGTTCCTACGGGCCCTTACTTCTCCGGGTCCGGCTCATCGCGCGTTCAGGAGCTCCCTACCTCGATAGGCGATTTGGGCCGTAACGTGGTACGCGCCCCCGGCCAATTGGATACGAACATCGCAGTCGGCAGGGCATTCGATCTTAGAGAGCATTTGAAATTCACCATTCGGTTGGAGGCATATAACGTACTGAACCATACCAACTTCTCAGCTCCGTCCGGAGCCTTGACGGTAGCCGCTACCTCCGCCGGCACGCCCTACTTTAACTCTCCGGGTTACGGATTGATCACTGGCGCCGGCCAGTCCCGCTTTCTGCAATTGGCTGCACGATTCGATTTCTGAGGGGTAGAGTCAGAGTCCTGACTCATCACTGCCGCGACAGTAAATCGTCCAGGTAGCTTTTGAGCAAGGGGTAAGAAGGAATCGGCGAGATAACCTGTCGCTTACCTTTCCATACCACCACCAGGGTAGGCGTCGCGTGGAGGCCGTCAGCGGCGCCCATCGCCTGGTCGGCCGTCACCGTATCGTCGAGCCGCTGGTCGTGCTCCACCATGTCGCGCACCTTGCGCATAACCGCGGGTGGAAGGACCGGCGCCAGTTGCGCCTCAATGTCGCCGTTCACGCTCCAGATGTCTTGCGTCCGGAATAGTCGGCTTACCGCCAGGTCGTATTGCCCGGATTGGCCGGCCGCATTGGCGAAGCGCGCGGCAAGTTTCGCATAAGCATGCTGCGGCAAGGGAAAGTCACGGTGAAGCAGCCTCACCTTGCCGGCTTCGACGTAATCGGCCACTAGCAGCGGCATAGTATCGCGAAAGAACGCAGCGCAGGAAGGGCACTCGTAATCCGAGTAGATTTCGCAGCCGATCGGAGCGTCGGCTGATCCCGATTCCTTATAATTGCGCACCGCGCGAGTCTCTGTCTTGGGCGCAGCTGCTGGCGCAACTGGCGGTACAACTGCCGGCGCGACTTTCTGCGGCTTGGCAATCTGGGCCGATACCGCCGCCGGATTTGCACTGTCAGCTACTGGTGCGGCCAAGGCCCGCGGAGCGGAATTCTCGGTGGCGCTCTGGAAGCAGCCTCGCGGCATGGCGCACGCCCGGGGTTCGATGAACGCCAGCAGCCCCAGACATGCCGCTGCCGCGGTTGCCCAAGCCCACCGGCGCCTGGTCCTGGCCCGCCGGTCTAAATCGCGCAGCCGCGCACGTGCCAGCGATGCGTCCGGCTGCCATTCGCCGGCCTCGTCGAGCGCTGCCAGGCGGTCGTCTACCCAACCGTTCACGTTCATTTCGTGTCTCCATATTGTTTGAGATATTCCTCGCGGAACGCCTGCTGCGCACGTCCGATCAGGGTTCCCACGGAAGCGGGATTCACGTCGATCGCCGCCGCCAGTTCGCCATAACGCAGGCCGCTGCTGCGCAGTAACAGCAACTCCGCCTGACGCGGGTCAAGAGCCGCCAGCACGCGGCGAACCTGTTCGCGCTGCTCGGCCGCGGCATGGGCTTCCTCAGGCGTCGGCGATTGGCGCCCGGGTCCCGATAAGAGCTCGTAGCGCGTGGAGCGCGCCCGCCGCCGCAACTCGTTCAAAGCCAGCCGCACCGCCGTCCGGTAGACCCATCCTCCGGCTTTATCGCCTTGCGCGCGCGGGCTTCGCCACAGCTTCCAGAAGGCCTCCACAGCCAGTTCCTCGGCGCGCGCGTGGTCGCCCACCACCCGGCCGATCGTGCGCGCGATGCGCTGGTAGTGGGCGTGAAAGAATGCTTCAAAATCGAACGAAGCTTCACGGGTCTCCATCTGTTCCAGCGCCGGGCTGTGTGCGTTCACAGTACATAAACACCGGCCGACGCGGTTTTGTGACGGCCGGAACAGGTAAACTGGAAGTGGCTCCTTCAGGGCCTTAACCATGCCGGAAACCTGCACGTGCGGCGCGCAACTCCCACCCGATTCTCTCTTCTGCCACAAATGCGGCAAGCCGCAGCGGGAGATCGTCGCGCCCGAGGATATTACGCCGGTTCTTCCCGCTCCGGTCGCGGGCGCGGCCAAGGCGTTTGCGGCGGCGCCGGTCGCCGGAGCGCCCACACCGATCGCGGGCGCGGCCACGGCGTTTGCGGCGCCGCCACGCTTCGCGATGCCAGTGAGCTTTCGGAATCCGGTGGCGGTGCGGATCTCCCTATTTGTAGGCGTGGCGGCGATGTTCTTCAGCTTTTTGCCCATTGTGAATTGGCTGGCAGCGGGCTTTTTCGCGGTGTTCTTCTACCGGCGAAAGACGCACAACCTGCTCAACGTGGGCGCGGGCCTGCATTTGGGATGGATCACCGGCCTGGTCATGTTCACCATGTGGGGCGTGTTTTTCATGGCGGAAGGACTCTCGGGGAAGCTGAACGGAGTCTTCCAGGAGCAAATCAAGAACCTGCCTTCCGCCAACGACCCTTACTTGCAGCAGGTGGCGCAGTTCATGGCAAGCGGCCCGGGATTGCTGATCGTGCTGGCGATCGGTTTCGTGTTCATCACGTGCGTGAGCATGGCGGGCGGAGCGTTGGGCGCGAAGATTTTACTCCGCCTATCGCTCCGCCGAATCGTCGGCCGCGATTAATGGGCGCCAGCGCGAATAGCGCCCGCTAATGCCGCGAATAGCGCTTCACTAAAGCGACGCTGGCGAAGATCACGATCATGGAAAGCGCTTCGCGCGCGCCGAAGCGCTCGCGGTAGAACAACCAGCCCAGCGCCACCGCGACAATCGAGTTCACATACGGATAGACCGAGACAATCGCCACTGGCAACCGGTCCAGCGCAAAGACGTATGCGCTGTATCCCACAATGGAACCGAAAGTCACCAGGTAGAGAATGGCGCAGACGCCGCGGACGCTCCAGTGGATGGGGTGTTGCGGAATGGCGAGCGCAAAGGGCGCGAGAATTATTCCCGCCGCAAGCTGCTGCACGCCGCCGGCGATGATAGGGTGCGCCTTCCCGGAATTCCGCCGCTGATAGATGGAGCCGAACGACCAACCAGCCATGCCGATCTGCAGAATCAGGAAGCCGTAGAGCAGGGTCCGGTCGATGCCCGCGCCGGCGTCGGGCGTGAAGAGCAGCGACGCCCCTATCAATCCCACGGCCATGGCGCCGATAGTAGGCGCATGCAGGCGCTCGCCGCCGGGGAGCAGCGCTTCGGCGCCGATCATCCAGAACGGAGACATAGTGACAATCAGGCCGGCGATGCCGCTGGGGATAGTGACTTCCGCAAAGACCAGAGCGCCGTTGCCGATTCCAAGTACCAGCAGTCCGCTAAAGCAGGCAGCTTTCAGCTCACGGCCGCGCGGCAACGGCAGCCCGCGGACCAGCGCGAAGAGAACCAGGATCCCGCCGGAGATTATGTAGCGGATGGAGACCAGCTCGAGCGGCGGGAACGTTTCGAGAGACATCCTTATGCCCAGGTAGGTGGTACCCCAAAACAGGCAGACCGCCGCCAGAGCTAAGTAAGGCTTGAAGAGGGGATGGCGCCGCAATAATCTCAGCGTAACATCGGCGGAGGATGGCGATTGGGGCGCCGGTCTGAAACGGCGCCCATGAACCAGAACCCAAAAAAGGATCCGCGAGGCAGCGGCTCGTGAGGCAACCAGCCTGGCGTTAGGACGCCGAGGTGCGCTTCCCGATTCCTTCCCCGAGGAAGTTGACTAGCTCGCGGTTCACTTCTTCCGCGTGAGTCCAGGTGATGCAGTGCGGCCCATCCTTCACCACCACTAAGCGGGCCCCGTTCACCAGTTTGGCGGTCCGAAGCCCGGAGGCGCCGATAGGTAGAATCCGGTCGGCGTCGCCGTGAATGACCAGCGTGGGGACGTCGACGCGAGTCAGGTCCTTGCGGAAGTCTTCATGCCATGTCGGGACGCAAGCGAGACTGGCCGTAGCTGAGGCGCCGGCGGCGATATTCCAACTGGCCTGCACGGCCTGTTCGCTGACGCGCTTGCCCAGTAGGAGATCGGTGTTGTAGAAGTTCTTAAAAAACCCGGTGAAAAACGTGTAACGGTCTGCGACGACGGCTTTTTGGATTCCTTCGAAAACACTGCCGTCCACGCCCTCCGGGTTGTCCGGCGTCTTCAGAAGGAAGGGCGGGACCGACGAAATGAATACCGCCCTGCTCACGCCCTTCGATCCGTACTTCCCGAAGTAGCGTGCTACTTCGCCGCCCCCCATGGAAAAACCGGCCAGCGCGAAGTCGCGTAATTCGAGATGCGTCACAAGCTTGTGCAGGTCCTCGGCGAAGGTGTCATAGTTGTAACCGACTGTTGGCTGGCTGGACTTGCCGAATCCCCGCCGATCATAGGTGATGACGCGGTGACCCGCAGCCAAAAGCACTGCGGTTTGCTTCTCCCAGGAAGCGCCGCTCAGCGGATATCCGTGGATCAGGACAACCGGCTTACCAGAGCCGTGGTCCCCGCCGTGATCCTCATAGTAGAGATCGATGTTGCCGGAGTTTTCCTTACCGACAGTAACGTGTGGCATAAGCCTCTCCTTTGTGTACTTCTATGCGCTTTCGCGCGTGGATGACACTTAGATGCCCCTGGGTTTCTGAGAGTCTCAGAGGCTATGTGCGATTTCGCATAAAACCGACGCGCACACGAACGGCCCGGCTGCGATGCCTGGGTGCGCGGCCTCACGTTCAACGCCTGGCGTTACGGCGCGGGGCGGAAGCTGGCTGGTATACTCAATCGCAGGACGCGGCCAACAGAAATTCTGGTCGATGTCGAGGGTCCTATGAACGGCGGCCGTCATTTTCCCATTCGGTCCTTTGTCGGGTCCGTGGTGCTGGTCGCAGTCGCCGCCGCCAGCGTCTATCTGTCGTATGAGCTGGTGGTTGAGCCGCGGCGGGCGCTGCAGAATCAGATCATCGAGCAGAAAGGCGTCATTCTCAAGCTCGAGCAGGACAAGCAGCGGCTCGAAGCCTACCTGACGATTCTGAAGCACATCGACCGCCGGGCGCGGGTTGAGGTTCTTCGACAGGCGAAGGACCCGCAGGGCAGCCTGCAGACCACGATCAGGTTCACCGAAGTTGACGACGCCGGCAAGCCGATCGATGTCTCCCGCGAGCTGACTCTGCCGGGGCAGGAAGTCTATTTTGACACCCTGGTGATCAAGTTCGACGACCACTTCATCGAGCAGAGCGACCCCGTCAAGGGCGGTGCGCTTATGGTGTTTCGCCGGGTCTTCTCGAGCACCATGCGGCCCGAAGATGGCTTCGTCATCGACAAGGAGGGCCAGGCGCCCGACGTCTACGCGGAGCGCCACGCGGCCAGCGAATTCGAGAAGGAGATCTGGAAACGCTTCTGGGACCTTGCCAACGACGAGAAGCTGGCGAAGGAG
>Ga0182024_10018502_pt1 | contig 12962 bp, 15 predicted proteins | sample P32metaG_FD_120480 | JGI IMG/M metagenome (GOLD analysis project Ga0182024, IMG submission 120480) | Permafrost microbial communities from Stordalen Mire, Sweden - P3-2 metaG (Illumina Assembly) | ecosystem: Environmental > Terrestrial > Soil > Wetlands > Permafrost | place: Sweden: Stordalen...
GCGATCCAGAGCATCGACACTGCGCCGGTGACACAACTCGACGAGACGCGCGCGGGCCCGATGATGTACCGCGACCCGCCCGACCCGAGCTACGAGCCCTACAACTTGTGGGCCCACGTCGACCAGATGTACACGGTCCACGCAACCCCCGTGCCCCCGCCGCCGCTGTTCGCGTACCGGGCTCCCCACGCTCCGGTGGGTGGCACACCCGTCGCGGCGTTCGTCGTCGGATTCGATCAGCCGTATCAGATCACCTGGAACTGGGACGCCGCGAACGGCACATGGTTGCGCTCGAAGTTCGGCGCGCCCGACATCGACGGCAACGGCGTACAGCTCGCGCCCAAGAACGTCATCGTGATGTTCGTGCAATACCTCGGTGGCGTCGGTGTCGAACAGGCCGAGGCGCAGCTGATCGGAAGCGGGAACACGTTGGTCTTCACCGACGGGAAGGAGATCGAAGGCACCTGGTCCCGCCCCGAATCGGCCAAGCCGGCGATTTTCCGGAACGCCCACGGCGGCGTCATCCGTCTGACGCCCGGCCAAACGTGGGTCGAACTCCCCGACGTCTCCTACCAAGTGTCGGTCATCCCGTAGAAAAACCGGCGGCGGAACTCGCCGCCCGCCTCGGTAGACTCACACCATGGTTACAGACCGCACGACCGGAACCGCACGCGTCAAGCGCGGCCTCGCGGAGATGCTGCGCGGCGGCGTCATCATGGATGTCGTCACCCCAGAGCAGGCGAAGATCGCCGAAGACGCAGGTGCGTCAGCCGTCATGGCGCTCGAACGGGTGCCGTCCGACATCAGGCGCGACGGCGGCGTCGCGCGCATGAGTGATCCCTCGATGATCGAAGGCATCCAGAAAGTCGTCACCGTTCCGGTGATGGCCAAGTGCCGCATCGGACACTTCGCCGAAGCGCAGGTGCTCCAGTCACTCGGCGTCGACTACGTCGACGAGTCGGAGGTGCTCACTCCGGCCGATGAGGCGCACCACGTCGACAAGTGGGCCTTTACGGTGCCGTTCGTCTGCGGCGCGACCAATCTCGGTGAGGCGTTGCGACGCATCGGCGAAGGCGCGGCACTCATTCGTTCGAAAGGCGAGGCCGGGACAGGAAATATCGTCGAAGCCGTCCGGCACCTCCGATCGATCCTCGGCGACATCAACACGCTGGCGACCGCCGGTCCCGAAGAGCTCTACCGCTGGGCGAAGGAGCTCAGCGCGCCGCTCGACTTGGTGCAGGAAGTGGCAGCGCACGGCGAGCTGCCCGTGCCACTGTTCTGCGCCGGAGGTATCGCGACCCCAGCCGACGCCGCACTGGTGATGCAGCTCGGCGCCCAATCGGTATTCGTGGGCAGCGGAATCTTCAAGGCATCCGATCCGCCCAAACGTGCCCGCGCCATCGTCGAGGCGACCACGCACTACGCCGACGCCGACATCGTCGCCAAGGTGTCGCGCGGTCTGGGCGCGGCGATGCCGGGCGAGGAGATCGACAAGCTCGACGTGAAGCTCGCCGACCGCGGCTGGTGACGGTGCACGCTTCGGGGCCACCAGCTGGTGACGGACCGCGGGACGGAGCGCAGACACTCCCGGCGTAGGCGCCGAGCCGCGACAACGGAGTGCGGATGAAGATCGGCGTGCTGGCACTCCAAGGAGCATTTCGCGAGCAGGCCGAAACGCTCGAGGCGCTCGGCGCCGACCCGACGCTGGTCAAGACACCCGAACAGTTGTCGGCGGTCGACGCGATCGTCCTCCCGGGTGGCGAGTCGACCACCATCGACAAGCTTCTCGACTCGTCCGGCCTGCGCAGCCCGCTGCGCGACGCCTTGCGCGATGGCATGCCCGCGTTGGCGGTCTGCGCGGGCCTGATCGTGGTCGCGGCCGAGGTGGTCGACGGCCGCGCCGACCAGCAGCCCCTCGAGGTGGTCGACGTGACCGTCCGTAGAAATGGCTACGGCCGCCAGCGCGACTCCTTCGAGGCCGACCTCGACATTGACGGGCTCGACGGCGGCCCCTTCCCCGGCGTGTTCATCCGGGCTCCGGTGATCGAGCGGGTCGGACCGGCCGTCGAGGTGTTGGCGTCCCACGGTGGCGCGCCGGTGCTCGGACGCCACGGCGCGGTGTTGTTCGCTACGTTTCATCCCGAGCTCGCAGGCGATCTGCGCGTGCACGAGCTCTTCGTGAAGGGGAGCTGAATGTCGGGTCACTCGAAGTGGCACTCGATCAAACACAAAAAGGGCGCAGCCGACGCGGCACGGGGCAAGCTGTTCGCGGTCCTCATCCGCCAGATCGAGGTGTCGGCCCGTTCGGGCGGAGGCGATCCCGAGTCGAACGCGACGTTGCGCACCATGGTGCAGAAGGCTCGCGACAACTCCGTGCCGGTCGACACGATCCAGCGGGCGATCAGGCGCGGCACCGGCGAAGAAGCGGGCGTCACCTACGAGCAGGTTTCGTACGAGGGTTACGCGGCGAGCGGCGTCGCGGTGATCGTGCAGGCGCTCACCGACAACCGCAATCGAACGTCGGCCGAGATCAAGAACATCTTCAGCCGCAACGGCGGATCGTTCGCCGAGCCGGGCGCGGTGTCGTGGCAGTTCGAGCGTAAGGGTGTCGTACAGATCGATCGGGCGTCCGATGAGGACGAGCTCACGTTGGCTGCAGCCGACGCCGGCGCCGAGGACGTGCAAGACCTCGGCGACGCGTGGCAGGTGACGACGCCGCCGACCGAGCTGCACGCGGTGCGTACCGCGATCGAAGAGGCCGGGATCACGGTGAAGTCATCCGACCTGACGATGATCCCGACCACGAGTGTCGCGCTCGACCAGGAAGACAAGGCCAGGTCGGTGCTGCGGCTGATGGACGCGCTCGAAGAGCACGACGACGTCGAGGCCGTCTACGCGAACTTCGACATCCCCGACGCGGTGCTCGAAGCAGTCAGCGCCTGAACAGACGGGCCGAAACCTCCGAAGGAGACGTCATGGTCGAGGTGGGACAACAGGCGCCGGACTTCACGCTGCCGGGCGTCTGCGACGGCGAGCGGCGCGACTATACGCTGTCGGAATACCGGGGACGCAAGGTCGTCCTCGCGTTCTATCCCGGGGATAACACACCGGGCTGCACCCGTCAGATGTGCTCATACCGCGACGACTTCTCAAAGTTCGATGAGAGCGGCGCGGTGCTCCTCGGGATCTCCCCGCAAGATGTCGACAGCCACGAGAGTTGGGCGGCCAAGCGCGGGTTCCATTTCCCGTTGCTGGCCGACACCGACAAGAAGGTTATCGACCTGTACGGCGTCCGGGGCGGAAAGCTGATCGCGGTGAAACGATCGGTCTTTGTGATCGGTCCGGACGGCACGGTCGCGTTCGTCGATCGCAAGGTCGTCGGCGCGACCTTCGTCTCCGCCGACAAGCTCGTGCCCGTGCTCGCAGGCCTGTAGGAGGCGCCGGAATGGATACGGCAGAAGCGCTCGAGTTCATCCGCGCCAACCATCACGGTGTGATGGTCACCCGGCGCGCCGACGGCCTGCCCGCGATGTCGCCGGTTGCCTGCAACGTCGATGAGACCGGCCTGGTGGTCGTGAGCACGCGCGAGACCGCGATGAAGGTGAAACACATCGAACGGGACCCGCACGTCGCGATCTGCGTGCTGAACGACGGTTTCTTCGGCCCCTGGGTCCAGGTGGAGGGGACAGCCGAGGTGGTGCACCTGCCGGAGGCGATGGACGGGCTCGTCGACTATTACCGGCGCACGTCGGGCGAGCACCCGGACTGGAACGACTATCGAGCGGCCATGGAACGTGAGCGGCGGGTCCTGGTCCGGATCGCGGTGACGCGCAGTGGTCCGAACCGCTCCGGCTAGATTCCGGGCCGTGATCATCGGAGTCACCGTCAACGGATTCGCGTACGAGCATGACGTCGAACCGCGCACCTTGCTCGTCCACTACCTGCGCGAGTCGTGCGCCTTGACCGGGACCAAGGTCGGGTGCGACACGTCGTCGTGCGGTGCCTGCACGGTGTTGGTCAACGGCGAGTCGGTCAAGTCGTGCACGATGCTGGCGGCGCAAGCCGACGGCGCGAGCGTGACAACGATCGAGGGCCTGGCCGACGGCGACACGATGCATCCCGTGCAGCTGGCGTTCCACGAGCATCATGGTCTCCAGTGCGGTTACTGCACCGCGGGCATGGTGATGGCCGCGGTTTCTCTCCTCGAGGAGATCCCCGACCCGAGCGAGCGCGACGTGCGGGTCGGTCTCGAAGGCAACCTGTGTCGCTGCACCGGCTACCACAACATCGTCGAGTCGGTGTTGGCGGCCGCGGCGCAGATGCGGACACAAGCCCGATGATTCCTGCGGCCTTCGACTACGTGCGGGCCGAATCGGCAGATGCCGCGGTCGCGCAACTTGCCGAGCACGGCGACGAAGCCAAGCTGCTCGCGGGCGGAATGTCGCTTCTGCCCTTGATGAAACTCCGGCTCGCGACACCGGCCGTCCTCATCGACGTCGGTCGTGTGCGCGAACTCTCGTACGTTCGCGACGGCGCAGACCATGTCGCGATCGGCGCACTCACTCGCCACCGCGACATCGAAACCAATGATGTGCTGGCCCGCGAGTGCGGTGTGCTGCGGGCTGTCGCGGCGCAGGTCGGCGACAATCAGGTACGCCACCGCGGGACCATCGGCGGCTCAGTCGCGCATGGCGATCCCGCCTCGGACCTTCCCGCCGCACTGCTCGCACTGGATGCGACGTTCGTCGCGCAGGGTCCGGACGGCACGCGCGAGATCGCGGCTTCGGACTTCTTCGAAGGTTTCTTGGAGACTGCGCTCGAGCCCGACGAGTTGCTTCGCGAGATCCGAGTCCCCAAGACCGGCGCCAACAGCTTCGCGTTCGAGAAGTTCAACCGGCGGGCCCAGGACTTCGCGACGGTCGGTGTCGTTGCCGCGCGCACAAGCGACGGCACCCATGTCGGGCTGATCAACATGGGATCTACCCCGCTGCGCGCGACCGCGGTCGAGCGGGCGTTGGCGCAGGGCGCTTCCGCCGTCGACGCGGCGGCGCTGGCCGCCGACGGCACGGAGCCGAGCGCAGATCTGAACGCTTCGGTCGAGTACCGCGAGCACCTCGCCCGCGTGTTGGTACGCCGCGCGCTCGAGGCGCTCTGAGTCCTCATCGTGCCGTGGTCGTGCTCGCGGCCGGGCGCGGCCTGCGATTCGGAGGCGAGACGCCGAAGCCGCTTGCACCGTTTCGCGGCCGACCGCTCGTCACGCATGCCGTACGCGCCGCGCTCGACAGCGGTCTGGCTCCCGTCGTGGTCGTCGTGTCCGACGCCGAGGTCGAGGCCGTGTTGCCACCTGCGGTACGGGTCGCACGCAATGACCTGCCCGAACTCGGGATCTCGTCGAGCCTGCAAGCCGCGTTGCGTGCGATCGAGGCCGACGCCGAGATCGACGGAGTCGTCGTCGGCTTGGCCGATCAGCCGTTGGTGGGAGCGGACGCCTACCGGCGCGTCGCCCGTGCCTACGACGATGGCGCCCGTCTCGCGGTGGCGAGCTATGGCGGTGTGCGCGCTAACCCGGTCCTGATCGGGCGAGATCATTGGCGCGAAGCGCTGGAGCTCGCCGGCGACGAAGGTGCACGGGTCCTGCTTCGGCGACACGGCGCGGTCGAGGTACCGTGCGACGGGACCGGCATTGCGATCGACGTCGACACGCCCGAAGATCTCGCGGCGCTCGAGACCCGTCCAATGGAGAAATAATGGAGATCGCAGATAGCTTCGTGGTGAGCACTTCGATCGACGACACGTGGAGGGTGTTGCTCGACATCGAGGGGATCGCCCCGTGTCTGCCCGGTGCGCAGCTTCAAGAGGTCGACGGCGTTCAGTACCGCAGTGTGGTGAAGGTGAAGGTCGGGCCGATCACCGCGCAGTACAAGGGGACGGCCACCCTCGCCGAAGTCGACGAGGCGACGCACCGAATCCTCATCGACGCGGCTGGACGCGACACACGCGGGCAGGGAAACGCGAAGGCAACGATCGTCGTGACGATGACCGAAGACACGGCCGGGACACGGGTCGAAGTTGTCACCGACCTCGCGATCACGGGCAAGGTCGCGCAGTTCGGACGCGGAGTGCTCGACGACGTGTCGGCGAAGTTGCTGCGCCAGTTCGTCGAGAATCTTGAACGGGATGTCTTGTCGAACTCGGCGCCAACGCGGCCAGACCCACCAACGCAGGGCGATCCGTCCGCCCCATCGTTGTCGTCGGAGCCGCCGACGTCGAACGGCTCTGCGTCGTCGGCGGGACCACGTCGGGTCGAGTCGCCGCCGGCGGCGCCCATCGATCTCCTCGAAATGGCGGGCGTGTCAACAGCCCGCCGTCTGGTGCCCATCGGGGTGGTCGTGCTCGTGCTCTTCGTGTTCTGGCGTCTGCTCCGCAAGGCGTAGCTCCGCCGGCCCGGACGGCGGCGACCGCCATCCCGGCGGCCGACGCCCGCACCAGATTGGTGGCGCGTGCGGATCCGTACGCCCGGACGGTCGAAGACCTCCGCCGCACGAAAGGACCCCACAGTGTGGGCCTGTCACCGTGCCGGTCGTGATCCCAGCGCCGACGCCACCGACGCTCTAGCATCGAACTCGTGTTCGATTCGGCACCGTTCGATCCCGACGGTCCAGTGCTGGGCATCGACCCGGGCCTGTCCCGGTGCGGCTACGGGATCGTCGCCCGGGAACGCAACCAGCCGCGGGCGCTCGGGTTCGGCGTGATCCGCACGCCGCCCGAGGATCCGCTGCCGGTTCGGCTCCTCGCGCTCGACGACGAGTTCCGGCTGCTGATCGCCCAGACGCGGCCGTCGGCCGTGGTGGTGGAACGCGTGTTGTTCCAGTCGAACGCCCGCACCGCGATGTCGGTCGGGCAGGCCAGCGGACTCGCACTCGTGGCCGCCGCTCGAGTGGGCATTCCGGTCGCGCTGTACAGCCCGAACGAGGTCAAGCTCGCGGTCACCGGCGACGGTCGCGCCGACAAGGCCGCAGTGCAGATGATGGTGGCGCGCCTGTTGAGCTTGGGCAAGATCCCCAGACCGCCCGACGCGGCCGACGCGCTCGCCCTCGCATGTTGTCATCTGTGGCGGGTGCCGCTCGTCGCACAGATCGGGAACCGATGATCGGCTCGGTCCGAGGTTCTGTCGTCGAGCGAACGATGCACGGCGAGGTGCTCGTCGAGGTCGGCGGTGTGGGCTATCGCGTCAACGTGCCGCTGCGGGTGGTGCCGACGCTCGAGCCTGGGAGCAACGCGTTTCTGTTCACGCATCTGCACGTGCGTGAGGACGCGATGACCCTGTACGGATTCCCGAGCCGCGACGAGCGGGACACGTTCGAGGCGCTGATCGCAGCGTCGGGCGTCGGCCCGAAGCTCGCGCTCGCCATCTTGTCGGTGCACACGCCGGGAACGCTGCGTCGCGGACTCCTCGACGACGATCTCGACGCGCTGATGCTCGTCCCCGGTGTCGGCAAGCGGACCGCGCAACGATTGCTGGTCGACCTGAAGGTCCGTCTCGAAGTCCCCGACTTCGACCTGGCGGAGGTCGTCGGCGGCACGTCGAGTCCGCGGGGCGAGGTGCGCGACGCACTCACCGGTCTTGGCTACTCGAGCGAGGAGGTGCGCGCCGTTCTCGGTCAGATGGGCGAGGACGGCACGGTCGAGGATCTGCTGCGCGATGCGCTCCGAGCTCTGTCCGGTCCGCGATGAGCGCACCGTCGCAGGGAGACGCATGAGAGAAGAGCTTTTGAGTCCAACGGCCGATCCGGCGGAGGCGGCCGAAGAGACGACGTTGCGCCCACGTCGGCTCGACGAGTTCGTCGGTCAGCCTCGGCTGCGTGAGCACCTCGAGATCATGCTCACGGCGTCGCGACAACGGGGCCAGGCGGTCGACCATGTGCTGTTTGCCGGACCGCCCGGCCTGGGAAAGACGACGTTGGCTGGCATCATCGCGACCGAAATGGGCGCGCGTATGCAACCGACGAGCGGGCCCGCACTCGAACGTGCAGGTGATCTGGCCGCGATCCTCACCAACCTCGACGACGGCGGGGTGCTGTTTATCGACGAGATCCACGGTCTTCCCCGCGCGGTGGAAGAAGTGCTGTATCCCGCGATGGAAGATTTTCAACTCGACATCGTGATCGGCAAAGGCCCGTCCGCGCGGACGATCCGGCTCGACCTCCCGCGGTTCACGCTCGTGGGTGCGACGACGCGCACCGGCTTGATCACAGGCCCGTTGCGGGACCGTTTCGGTTTCGTCGCCCGTCTCGACTACTACGACGTGAGCGAGCTCACGATGATCGTGTCCCGGGTCGCGCAGATCCTCGGGGTGGAGCTCCAACCGGACGGCGCCCGTGAGATCGCGTCGCGGAGCCGGGGCACGCCGCGGATCGCGAACCGGTTGCTGAAGCGGGTCCGCGACTACGCGGAGGTTCGCGCCGACGGTCGGGTGACGCTCGACACCGCCCGCGCGGCGTTGGAGTTGTTCGAGGTCGACGAACGTGGGCTCGACAAAGTCGACCGCGCGATCCTCGTCGCGCTGTGCCGGACGTTCGCGGGTCGTGCGGTCGGTCTCGGGACGCTCGCGGTCGCGGTGGGCGAAGCCCCGGAGACGGTCGAAGACGTGTACGAGCCGTTCCTCCTGCAGTGCGGCCTCCTGGAACGCACACCCCGCGGCCGGATGGCGACGGCGTCGGCGTACGAGCATCTCGGGTTGCACGATCCGCCGATGCCGGGCGAGGCTCAGAATCTGTTCTGATCGCACACGACGTCACGTGGCGACCCGAGATACGAGGATCATCCATGTCCGATGATGTCGTCTGGTACGAGGTTCGCGATCGCGTCGCGCACGTCACGATCGCCAACGGCAAGGCCAACGCCCTGTCGCCGGCAGTTGTCGCCGCGCTCGACGCGGCCCTCACTCGAGCCGAAGACGCCGGCGAAGAACAAGTCGGCGCGTTGCTGCTCGCTGGTGCACCCGGGATGTTCTCGGGTGGATTCGATCTCGCCGTGATGCGATCGAGTGCCGCGGCCGCCGGCCAGCTCGTCACCGACGGCGGGACGCTCATCACCCGTCTGTTCGGGTCTGAGGTCCCGGTCGTGGTGGCCTGTTCCGGTCACGCCGTCGCGGCCGGCGCCTTGTTGTTGCTCGGCGCCGACGCTCGGATCGGTGTCCGGGGCACCTTCCGTATCGGATTGATCGAAACCCAGATCGGAATGGTGCTCCCCAGATGGGCGGCTGAGCTCGCTCGGGAGCGGCTGTCCCCTCGCCAGCTGCAGTTCGCGACCGTCGGCGCGCAGATGTACGACCCCGACGGTGCCGTCTCCGTTGGCTTCCTCGACGGCGTCGTCGAAGCCGACACGCTCGAATCGAGCGCCCGCGAGGAGGCCCAACGGTGGGCTGAGCTGCCCCGAGCGGCGTATCGCGGCCAGGTCCGGATGAACCGCGGCGACGTGCTCGGCCGCCTCGCCGACGCGCTTGCCGCCGATCGAGGGCGCAGCTTCGACGTCTCGCCCAGTCCGTCGAGCTGACCGTCCGACAGTCCGCCCGCCCGGGCTCCCCGACGTCGGCCATGATGCCGAGCCGCTGGTCAGGGGTGGTAGCGTCAGACCGCTTTCGCCACTCGTCGGGCCCTGTCTCATCGGGCCTCTGGCTCACTTGAGGGAACGTTGCTGCCGCTCGGTATCGTTTGGCTGGTCCTCATGGTGGGGGCCTTTTACATGTTGCTCTGGCGTCCCCAGCAGCGGCGGATCGCGATGGTTCGCGCCCTGCAAAGCGAGGTCGCGCAAGGCGACGAGATCCTCACGACCAGCGGGATCTACGGGCGGGTCGTCCGCCTCAGCGAGGTCGACGCCGAGATCGAGATCGCGCCGGGCACCGTCATCCGGGTCGCCCGCGGAGCGATCGGGCAGGTGCTGACCGAAACCGACGAGAGTCTCGACGCGCACGGCGAGGCCACGGAGGCCGGCTGAACCGTGCGTCGCCGCGTGATACTGCTGATCGTCACCGTCGTCGCGATCGTCGGCGTCTTCGTCGCGACGCTCGTGTCGAGCAGCCGGCCGGTGCTCGGGCTCGACCTTCAGGGCGGCATCTCGATCGTGCTGTACCCGGTCAAAGGCTCGGACCTCAGCGCACTCAACGCGGCGGTCGACGTGATCCGCAATCGCGTCGACGGGCTCGGCATCGCCGAACCGAACGTGCAACGTCAGGGCAACACGATCGCAGTGAACCTCCCCGGCGTGAAAGATCGAGCCAAGGCCGAGAACCTGGTCGGCGAGACGGCCGAGTTGCGTTTCCGGCCAGTGCAGTATTCCGGCAGCAACCCGCTGCAATTCGCGTTCGGGACTCCGGTGCCGACAACGACGCAGAAGAACGGCGCGACCACCACGACCGCCAAGGGCGGCGGGACGACCACGACGCGCAAGGCGCAGATCTCAGGGACCACGGTTCCGAAGTCTTCGACCACCGGCCACGCCGCAGGCGACCAGACCATCGATACTGCGCCGATCGTTGCGCGGTTCGCGGCGACCCCAACGTCGGCCGCGACGGCTTCCACCGCGCCGAAAGTTCCGTCCGCGGGGACCGGACCGTCGGCCGGTTCGGGTATCACGCCCACCACGATCCCGAGCCCGACCACGACCACGACGCCCGCTTTTCCGGGCTGCGCCGCGCTGATCAAACAGAGCCCGGCCGACACCGACTCGGCGCAAGAGGTCGTGCTGCCCGACCGTCTGCATCAGTACTGCTACGTGCTCGGCCCGGCGCTCGTCACCGGGAAAAGCATCAGCTCGGCCGACACCGAATACGACTCGACCGAGTCGCAGTGGGCAACCCAGGTGCACTTCAAGAACAACAATTTCCTCACCGAGATCGCCGGCCCGTACGTCAATAAGGAAGTCGCGATCGAACTCGACGGCGTCGTGCAGTCGGCGCCCGTGATCAACCCCGGCATCACCGGCCGCGACGTCGAGATCACCGGCAACTTCACCCAAGGTCAGGCCGACCAGCTGTCGCTCGTGCTAAAATACGGCGCGCTGCCAATCCAATTCGATCAGTCGAAACAGACGGTCGAAAGTGTGTCGCCGACGCTGGGTCGGGACCAGCTGACGGCCGGGATCGTGTCGGGGCTCATCGGGCTCGCGCTCGTCGCGCTGTACATGCTCGTGTTCTACCGGCTGCTCGGCCTTGTCGTCATCGTCGGGCTCGGGCTCACCGCCATGTTGTTCTTCGCTGCGGTGTCGTATCTGTCGAGCGCACACGGCTTGACACTCACGTTGGCGGGAGTGACCGGCATCATCGTCTCGGTCGGTGTCACCGTCGATTCCTACGTGGTGTATTTCGAACGTCTCAAAGACGAGGTGCGCACCGGCAAGACCGTCCGTTCCTCGCTCGAGCCCGGGTTCGTGCGATCGTGGCGCACGATCGTCGCCGCCGACCTCGTCTCGCTGATTGGTGCCGCCGTCCTGTACGTGTTCGCCACGAGCTCGGTCCAAGGTTTCGCGTTCTTCCTCGGGCTCTCGACCGCGATGGACCTGATACTCGCCTACTGCTTCATGCATCCGATGGTCTCGGTGCTCGCCCGCCGTCCCCAGCTCGTCCAGCTTCCCGGCGTGGGGATCGCGGCGGCGCTCGACGTGATCGGCGCGACGGCATGACCACCACGACGCCGGCGCGGACCGCGCTGGCGCCGCCCGACGACGTACCCGGAGTCACTCGCCGACATCGGCCGTCCGACCTCTACCACGAGCGCACCAACTTCCAGTTCATCAAGCACAGCCGCCGGTGGGCGATCCTGTCGGGCACGCTGATCCTGCTCAGCTTCGTGGCCCTGTTCGCACGGGGGCTGAACTTCGGCATCGATTTCGAGGGCGGTACCTCGTGGCAGGTGCAGTTGGCGCACGGCCATTCGGCGCACGTCGCCGATGTCCGCAAGCTGCTCGGGCCGTTGGTCCCCAACGCGACGGTGAGCATCCTCTCCGGCCAGAGCCATCAGAGCATCAACGTGGAGGACCGCCTGGTCACCGATCCGATCCAGACGGTCGAGACCACCCTCGCGACGTACGGCGGCGTGACCCAAGCCGACGTGCAGTTCCAGCAGGGCGTCACGTCCGGGGGCTCGTTCACGTTCACGACCGCCGCGAGCGTGAAACCGACGAAAGCCGCCGTCCTGGCCGCGCTCACCAAAACCGAGCTCCGGAACGCGACCGTCACCGTCTCCGGCCAGAACGTCACCGTCTCCGCGAAGACGCTGCCCGTCAGCCCGACCGAACAAGTCGCCAACGCGCTCGCCGCCTACTCGGGGACCAACTCGAACCAAGTGAGCATCTCGACCGTCGGGCCGACATGGGGCCAAGAGGTGAGCCACAAAGCCGAGCAGGCTCTGTTGTACTTCTTCATCCTGTTGGCGTTGTATCTCTCGATTCGTTTCGAGGCGAAGATGGCCGCGGCCGCGATCATCGCGGTGATCCACGACATCATCTTCACGGTCGGCGTGTACGCGCTGTTCCATTTTTCGGTCACTCCGGCGACCATCACCGCCTTCCTCACCATTCTCGGGTTCTCGCTGTACGACACTGTCGTCGTGTTCGACAAGGTCCGAGAGAACCAACGCAAAATGACCGCGACCGGTCGCACGACCTACGGCGAGATGGTCAACGCGTCGCTGAACCAGGTGTTGATGCGTTCGCTGTCGACGTCGTTCGTCGCGCTGATGCCGGTGCTGTCGGTGTTGATCATCGGCGTCGACGTCTTCGGGGCGACGTCGCTCGAAGAATTCGCGTTGGCGCTCGCGGCCGGTCTGTTCATCGGCTCCTACTCGTCGATCTTCGTCGCGGCTCCGATTCTCGCCTGGTGGAAGCAACGCGAACCGCAGTACCGCGCGCTCGCCGAGCGACGCGGCCGGGCCGGCGGATCCGCGCCGTCCGGCCCGCCGTCGCCC
>Ga0182024_10018503_pt1 | contig 12962 bp, 8 predicted proteins | sample P32metaG_FD_120480 | JGI IMG/M metagenome (GOLD analysis project Ga0182024, IMG submission 120480) | Permafrost microbial communities from Stordalen Mire, Sweden - P3-2 metaG (Illumina Assembly) | ecosystem: Environmental > Terrestrial > Soil > Wetlands > Permafrost | place: Sweden: Stordalen...
CCGTGCAAGGCAGAGGACGAGTCATCGCACTCGCCGGGTTGCTCCGAACCCAGGTATTGATTTCGGATGAAGCGATCTCCGCGCTGGAGGCTGACGAAGTCCGCGCTGTGCTGCGGCACGAGCGCGGGCACTCAGTATCCCGCGACAACCTGAAACGGCTCGCGTTGACGCTCGCGCCGGATGTAGTGCCATTCGTTCGCCTGGGATTTTCCACCATCGAACGCGCCTGGGAAAAGTTCGCCGAGTGGGCCGCGGACGATTACGCCGCCATGGGCGATCCATCGCGGTCCATGGCGCTGGCATCGGCGCTGGTGCGTGTCGCGCGGATTCCGGCCGGCGCTGCAGTGCCAGCGTTTCTGACGCCGTTTATGGATGGGGATTTTTCCGCTCGCGTCGACCGGCTGCTTGCCGATCCCGCGGCTGTTGAGCAGGGAGCATGGCCCCAGTTCTCGACGCGTGCCTTCAGAGCGTTTTGGATAAGCATCGGCGTTGTCGCGACCGTCGCGTTTCTCCTGTTGCTTCGACCGGCAACGCTATTGAGCGCCCATGAGCTTCTGGAGCGCCTGATCAAATAACGGCATTTGCATCCCTAGACCCACCTACAATCAAACTAACAGCCGAATGCCCGATACTTCCACGATGACCGCCAGCAATTTCGAATTGAATACGGCATTGTTCGAGTCTACCTTCAGGATCGAACAGAGCATAGGCGGCAACAAGAGCGTGACCGGGACGACGTTCGTGCTTGCTCGACCGTACACAAACGCACCGACTACAGGGCGGTTCGTGATGGTTACGGCTAAACACGTTCTTGAAGACATGAAGGGCGATGACGCAGTTTGGCACTTGCGATCAAAGGACGCAGCCGGCCACTGGCAGCGTTCCCCGGCCACGCTGAAAATCAGGACCAATGGCGTGCCATGTTGGACGGCGCACCCCACGGCCGACGTCGCAGCGATGTATGTCCCTCTAATACAGGGAGCCATCACCTTTGTATTGCCGACGCCAGTGGTTGCAGCGGACGACACCTTTGAACAATTCGAGATCCATCCCGGAGACGAACTCAACTGCCTGGGCTATCCAATGGGGATGGAAAGTAATGCCATTGGGTTTCCAGTCCTTCGAAGCGGAAAGATCGCGTCGTATCCCCTCTATCCGACCAAAGAACACCCAACGTTTCTCTACGACTTCGAGGTCTTTGGAGGAAACAGCGGCGGCCCTGTCTTCATGGTTGAGAGCAATCGGAACTTCAAGGGAAGCACGCATATCGGCAAGATTCAGTTTGTGGCGGGTCTCGTGAGCCAACAGCATATTTGCTCGAACGAACGACTGGCTCTGTCCGTCGTGGTTTCGTCACCATTGATTCTGGAAACGGTCAATATGCTTCCGTCCCCCGATCTCGTTCCTTGACATAAATCCTCAAATAAGGCTGACCTGGGCGGATTCGATCTCCCGAAAGTTCCATCCATCCACAGACTCCGACCCCCCCATCCGGTCATTTCACACCGACTACGAACTCTGGTAGTAGACCGCCCCGTACTGTAGCCTGAAATCTTCCCATTATGTCTAGAGCCACTGCCATTTATAGATCCGTCGCGTTCCTATCCTTCTCCCTGCTCCTTGCCGCTCAAACCCCCGACACCGCCGCGATCCATGGCCGTGTGATCGATCAATCCCGCGCCCCAGTCGCCGGCGTTGCCATCAGGCTGACCAACTCACTCACGGGTGTCGATCGAACCGCGCAAACCGACGACTCCGGCAACTTCTCGCTTCTCGGCCTTCCCATCGCCGGCAGCTACACCATCACCGCCACCAAATCCGGATTTGCTGACGCGAAAGCCGACAAGATTACGCTCGAAGGCGGCACCACTGCCGACATCGCGCTCCAGCTCAACCTCGCGGGCTCGCAGGCGCAGGTGACCGTCACCGGAGTGCCCGGCGAAATCCGCACCGACTCTCCGCAGCTCGGCGACCGGCTCGACGCCACGCAGATGGAGGAGACGCCGCTGCCTAATCGGCGCATCACCTACCTGCCGCTGCTCAACGCCGCCAATCGCCCCGCCATCAACCAGGGCGACGTCTTCATGAATGAGGATCTGTTCACCACCAACGGAGGGGGCCGCAGGCAGGCGTGGTTCGAAGTCGACGGCGCCACTGACAACGATAGCTGGGGCCGCCAGACCACCTTCAGCAATCTTCCGCTCGATTCGGTCCTCGAAATGACCGTGCTCGAAAACGAATTCACCGCCGAGTACGGCGGCGGCATCGGCAGCGCCGTGAACATCATCACAAAATCGGGAGGCAGCGCGTTGCATGGCAGCGTGATGGAATTGTGGCGCCCTGCTGGTCCGGAAGCCGCGCTCTCCGGTTTCACATCCACGAATGCAGCCAGCGGCAACGACATCGCCAGCGACACGCTCGGCCAATCGGCGGCTTCGCTCGGCGGCCCTATGGGATCCACTACGCATTTCATGGTCGCGGGAGAATTCAGCCGCGAGGATCGCGCGTCGCCTATCATTGCGCCGGTCGCGCCGGGCACCTTTATCGGGCATTATCGCGGTTGGCTCGGTTTAGTCCGCCTGGATCATCAGATAAACGATCGAAATACGCTTTTTTTTCGCACGAATCTCGACGGTTTTCACGACACCAATCCGAACGGAATCGTCGGCGGCAACAGTCTCCCCACCGTGGCCCGCACCTTCGAACGCCGCACTTATTCGAACGACCTGGGCGAAACCGCGGTGCTTTCGCCCACGCTGCTGAACACCGCGCACATCCAGTTTCAACTCGCCTCGCCCATCACCCAGTTCACTCCGGCCATCGACGGCACCCAGTACGTGGTGCCCATCGCGGGCGTGGGTACGTTCACCAGCGGAACTTCGCAATCCGCGCTGCTGATGAATCGCCAGTATCAGGCCAACGATACGCTTTCGAAATCATGGGGTAAGCATCAGGTGAAATTCGGCGCGGACGTGATTGTCGCGCACACCGGCGGCAACAGCAAGGAATTCGGTGGGCCCATTTATCTGGGGTCGTTCACCTATAAATCGTGCAGCCTGGGCGCGGCTGTTTGCGAAAGCCAGGCCTACCTGGGCAGCATCGCCAACGTGAGTAGCTACACGCAAAGCTACGGCAACACGAACTACACCGTGAACGACACCTTGTGGGCGATGTTCGTGCAGGACGATTATCGCGTGCGCCCCAACCTCACGCTCAATCTCGGGCTGCGCTATGAGCAGCAGACCTTTGCCGATTCGCGCAAGGACTTCGCGCCGCGTGTTGGTTTCGCTTACAACTGGCGCGGCGATGGCAAGACCGTCATTCGCGGCGGCTTCGGCATCTATTATTCGCAGATTGTCGATAATCAGGAAGCCAACTACGCGCTTACCGGCCCCACCGGCGTGTTCAATTACACGGCTTCGTCAGGACAAATCGGATTTCCCTCGAGCGTCACCGCGGTTCCGCTTCCCGCGTTTCCAGCGGGCGCGCAAGCACCCGTGCGAAGTTTGTATATCCGTCCCGGCGACGCGTCGTATTACAACCAATTCTTTCCCACCTCGACCCTGGTCGGCTATCAAAGCGGGCTATACAATCCATACTCGGAACAATGGACCTTCGGCGTCGAACGGCGCCTCGCGACAGATTGGGTTCTGCGCGTCGACTACATCGGATCGCACACGCTGCGCGTCAACCGGCCGGTCGACGTCGACCCTCCCGCGCCATTCACCCGCACAGCTGCGGGCCAGGTCCGCACCGCGCAGCAAGCCAACTGCACGCGTCCTTATTGGATCGCGTTCTATGCTCAGCTCGGAACCGCCTGCAATCCCAGCGCGGCCACCAGTCCGCAGCCGCCGTACGCGCAGATCCTCAGTGACGTGAACGATGGCTATGGCTACTACGATGCGCTCGCGGTGAACCTGAGCCATCGATTCTCGCGGAACTTTCAGATGCTGGGGAGCTACGTTTGGTCGCACACCATTGATAATGTCGATCCGGATCTGCCCAGTCAGAGCCCCAACGATCCCAACTTCACCGGCAAGATCGAAAACGCCAACGCGATTTTCGATCAGCGCCAAAGATTCGTGCTGAGCGGAACCTATGTTCTGCCCTGGAAGATTCATTTCGGCGGGGTAGGCACGCTCGCCTCCGGACTCCCGTTTAATTACGTCACGGGCGCGAACAATTTTGGCGATTCCGGCGCCACTACGGATCGCCCCGTGATCAACGGCGTTGTTATCGGAAGAAACGCCGGGCACGGGCGGCCCATCTACGACATCTCGCCGTACCTCGAGCGGCCCTTCGGGTTCGGCGAGCGCCTGCGCATCGATCTGCGCGCGGAAGCCTTCAACGCCTTCAATCACGCGAATTTCACGGGCTATATCGGAACTTATGGAAACGGCGCCACGCCCGCCACCGGTTTCGGATCGCCCGGAGTGGGGATCACCAATCAACTTCCCGCGCGGTCGATGCAATTCTCCATCCGGATCGCCTTCTAAGCCAGCGCCTCCGTCATGCGTTCCCTCTCGGAGCGCACAAAGCACGGCCGGATATATCGCCTCCACGCTTGCGATGAGTGCGCGAAGATGATATGTTGTTTCGAAAAATGCTTCGCACCTGCCACGTCGCGGAGTCCAAGTTCCGGGAGGCGATTTATGAAATCGATTCGCGTTGCGCTTCTATGGGTGCTGGCTACTGGCGCCGCCTTGGTTTACGCTCAACCGACCATCACTTCGGTGCTTGATCCTTATACCGGCGGCAACAAACTGGCCCCCGGGGGACAGGCCGTGATTACGGGGACCAACCTCGGCGTCAATCGCTAGAGCGGGGGCGCGGCAAATTCGTTTATCTCAATCAACGGGAGCAACGCCACCGACAACACCTTCACGAACGGCGCAAGTTTCAACTGCTTCGTTCCCGCGAGCGCGGGCACCTTCACCATTCCAGCGGGCGTGCTGATGGCGCTTCCCCCGGGCAACTTCGGCGGGATGGCCTTTCAGCCCTACGCTCCTTACGGCACTTTCTCCGCCAGCGGCTTAAACCGGGCCTTCATCCAAATGAACTACGAAACGGATTTTTCCACGACGCTTCAATAATAGGCCCATACCCGCGGCCCGATTGACGCCCAGAATATCCGTGCGAAGCGGCGGGCGACTGGTTTCGAAACCCGGCTGCAAGCGGCTGCCCATCCCGGCAAACCGCGGGAGCGCGTGCGGTGGGAAGCCTCCCAGGGTAGTGCCCGCACCCGCCATAGTTTCTCGCAAACGCCACCTTTTGAATTAAATACGGATATGGCGCGCGTCTCGGCGAGCCAGTTTCCACCCGAAACGACGGTTTTTGTAACAACAGGATTGCAATTGTCGCCTATATGCAATTTTTCATTTGAAAAGGAGGGGGAACGGTTGTATTATATTACCTTGGCGGGTTCAAAACCAAGATTTTAGCTGAAAAGGTCGGCTGTGAATAAGATAATCGCGCTCCTCTTCTGTTTGACGCTTTCTGTTTGCCTGAAAGCGCAGGTAACCCTGGGATCCACCGTCAGCACGTTCGCGGTTCTGGGCGCCTCGACGGTTACCAACACTGGCTCTTCGGTGATCGTGGGGAATGTGGGAGTGAGTCCCGGTACGTCCATCACCGGATTTCCGCCCGGAACGGTAACCAGCGGGACCATATATTCGGCGGGCGCTACTGCGGGGCAGGCCCAAGCCGATCTGACCGCTGCCTACAATATGGCCGCGGGACTGGCGTGCCCGGGCGGGAACGTCTTGACCGGCACGAATCTGGGCGGTCTTACCCTTGCGCCGGGAGTCTATTGCTTTGCGTCCTCGGCTCAGTTGACCGGGACACTCACGCTCAACGGGGGCGGCAATCCAAATGCCCAGTTCATCTTGCAGATGGGGAGCACAATCACTACCGCAAGCGGCAGCGTCGTGTCCCTTATCAATTCGGCCCAGGCCGCCAATGTCTTTTGGGCGGTCGGAAGTTCGGCGACCATTGGCACAGCCACGGCGTTTGCGGGCAACATAATGGCTGTGGCATCCATCACGCTCAACACGGGTGCAACGCTTGCCGGAAGAGCCTTGGCCGAGAATGGCGCAGTAACACTAGCGAGTAACACGATTGGCATCCCGGGGCTTCCCGGATCGCCGACACCTGGTGTACCGATACCCGTGCCACCACCACCGTCGACGCCCATTCCGTCTTCGCTGATTCTGAGTGCGATCGGGCTCTCTGGCGCCGGGATGTACCAGGCGCGCGAACGGCTGTTATCCCTGCTCAAGAAGAACTGACCGCCTCCGGCACGGTGCCGCCAATTCTCACGCCTATTCTCACAAAGACTTGCTGTACTATGACTAGAACGGCGCGAGGACGCCGGATCGCATGCCGCTTGCTCCGGGCACTCGCCTGGGACCTTACGAGATTGTCGCCCCGCTTGGCCGAGGCGGCATGGGCGAGGTGTATCGCGCCCGCGATTCCCGCCTGAACCGCGACGTCGCCATCAAAACTCTGCTCGCCGCCTTCCAGACGATCCCAACCGCATGGCACGTTTTCGACGCGAGGCGCAGGCGCTGGCCGCGCTCAGCCATCCCAACATCGCCGCGATTTACGGCATTGAAGAGGACCGCGGCGTTTTCGCGCTGGTCATGGAACTGGCGGAAGGCCCGACACTCGCCGAGCGCATCGCGTTGGGGGCGGTTCCTCTGGAGGAATCGCTCCACATCGCCCGCCAGATCACCGACGCGATCGACGCCGCGCACCAGAAGGCCATCATCCATCGCGATCTGAAACCCGCCAACGTCAAAATCACGCCGGAGGGAAAAGTCAAAGTGCTCGACTTCGGTCTGGCGAAGGCCTTCGAATCCGGCCCGGCAAGCGCCGGCGATCCCGCCACCTCGCCGACCTTGACCATGGAATCCACGCGCGCCGGCGTCATTCTCGGCACCGCCGCCTACATGAGTCCAGAGCAGGCTCGCGGCAAGCCGGTGGACAAGCGCGCCGATATCTGGTCCTTCGGCGTGGTCTTCTACGAGATGCTCACGGGCCATAAAGCGTTCGAAGGTGAAGCCATTTCCGATACGCTGGCGGCCGTGCTCCGCGCGGATCTGGATTGGAGCCGCTTGCCTGCCGATACTCCCTTCGGCGTTCGGCGACTGCTTCAGCGCTGTCTCGAGCGCGATCCGAATAAGCGGCTGCGCGACATCGGCGACGCCTGGAGCGATGCAGATAGCGACAAGCTTCGGCCCCCGGAACCGGCTGCGATCGTCGCGCCGCCTTCGAAACTGCGTTGGCTTCCCTGGACCATCGCTGCGCTGGCAGTGCTTGGAGCGGGAGCGATCGCCTGGGAATGGTTGCATGCTCCCGTGCCGGAGCCCCGGACGGTCACGCGCTCCGCATGGACCATCGCCAATCCTTTTGTTACTCACCCGGCCGTGTCTCACGACGGAACGCACCTGGCATATGTGATAGGCGATGGAAACCAGCCCCATCTCATGCTGCGGACGATGGATCAATTGGACGGGAAGCCGATTCCAAACACCGAATACGGGTTCTTCCCGGAATTCTCTCCTGACGGACAATGGATCGCCTACTTGTCTTATCCTCCGCCGTATAAGCTCAAAAAGATCCCGGTGACTGGCGGAACGTCGATCACACTCTGCGATGTGCCCGACCAGAGCCGCCTAAGCTGGGGTGCTGATGACACGATTCTATTCGGTTCACCAAAAGGCCTGATGCGTGTGTCGGCGGCGGGAGGCACGCCCCGGTCCCTGACCACCGTCAACACGAAAGACGGCGAGTTGAGCCATTCTTCGCCGGAATTCCTTCCCGGCGGCCAGGCGATCTTGTTCACCATCGGCACCGGGGCCTCCTATGACGCGTCGCGCATTGCCGTGCTGGATCTCAAGACCGGCGCGTACCATGTTCTGGTGAACGCGGGGTACGGCGGGCGCTACGTGCCCAGCGGGCACCTGGTCTATCTGCGCGGGGGAACGCTCTTCGCCGTGCCGTTCGACCTGAAGCGCCTGGCGGTGACCGGTTCGGAAACTCCGGTGGTGGAAGGGATTAATTCTGGCGCTAGTTCCGGCTACACCTTCTCGGATTCCTCCCTGCTGGTATTCGAGACGGGCGGCCAAGGCGACGGTACTACGCTCGAATGGACTGACCGCAAGGGTGTCGCGCAACCCCTGCCCGAACCGCCGCACAATTGGGGGTTTTCATTTGAGGTTTCTCCTGACGGAAAACTCGTAGCGGGCTGGATTGCGGACAATGTGAACAGTTCCGGACCTTGCTCATTTCGACATCTGGATCTACGACGTGGAGCGCCGCACGCTGTCTCGCCTGACGTTTGAGGGATCGAACACGGACCCTGCGTGGACGCCCGACGGGAAGTGGGTGACGTTCACTTCTTTGCGCGATGGGAAATATGGGATCTATAGGGTTCCGGCGGATAAGAGTGGGCCGCCGGAGTTGCTGCTGGCGGCCGAGTCCGCTTTAAGACGATCATCCTGGACGCCGGATGGCAAAACGTTGCTTTATGAGCAGCCCACGAAGGGACAGTCTCAAATCTGGATTTTGCCGGGCCTGGCAGCGGCGGGGAAAGCAAGCCGCGGCTGTTCTCCCGGACATCGTTCAATGAATTTTTTCCGAAAGTCTCACCCGACGAGAAATGGCTGGCCTACGAATCCGACGAAACTGGAAAATTCGAGGTCTATGTCGTGCCGTTCCCCGGACCTGGCGGCAAGTCTCCGATTTCGACCCAGGGGGGGCGGGCCCCCAAGTGGTCCCGTAACGGGCGGGAGCTGTTCTATCAGGAGCTGGGAACCAACCAGTTGATGGCGGTCGACGTTCCAGCCGGGCCGGTATTCCGGGCAGGTCACCCGCAGGCGCTATTCAAGCTCGCGTTCAGCGGCCTTGGAGCCCCTGTGTTCGCCGTGGCGCCGGACGGCCGCTTCCTGGTCAAACGTGCGCCAGGTCAGGGGGCGGGCGCAACCTTCATCACCATCACCAACTGGTTCGACGATCTCCGCCGCCGCGTCCCGGTGAGGCGCTGACATTTTCTTGAGGCACGACCGTAAGGGAGTGCGTGTATTTGCGTCATTCGCTTACCCCGCCCGCTCAAACACAACCTTACCCGCCACGATCGTCATATCCACTTTCTGACTCAGAATCTTGTCCGGCGAAATGCTGAGCAGATCCTGCGGGAACACGATCATATCCGCCGCCATCCCCGGTTCGAGCGATCCTTTGATCTTTTCCTCGCGCGTGATGAACGCACCCTTGCGCGTGTACATGGTGATGGCCTCCTTCATGCTGACCGCTTCCTCCGCTCCGAACACGCGGCCGCTTTCGCCTTTGCGCGTCACCGCCGCGTACAGACCCACCAGCGGACCGATGGGAAGATTGTCGCTGCCGAACGCCATGTAGATTCCATGCTTGATGGGAGTAGTAATCGCGTTGTTGGTGGCCAGCCGGCGGCCCTCCAGCGCTGCGACGTAGCGACCTTCCAGGTTGTAAGTGAAGTTGGGCTGCTGCGCGATCAGGATATGCTGCTTCGCCATGATTTCCATGGTGCGCTCCGGCGGAAGCACCGTGAAATGGCACAGGTAATGGCGATGATCGTTGCGCGGATTCGCTTCGAGCACTTTATCGAATGCGTCGACCGTCATGGCGATCGCTGCGTCGCCGATCGCGTGGATTCCAAACTGCCATCCCAGATTGTGACCAGCCTCAATGTTGGCGTGCATCTGCTCCGGCGTCAGCATCGCGCGCCCGCGGAATCCAGGCTGTCCTTTATAGTCTTCGAGCACCCACGCCGTCGGTCCAGTAAATCCGCCGTCGGCGAACATTTCGCCGATCGACCCGACGCGCAGCCGATCGTTGCCGTCGCCGGTCTTGCGCCCGAACTCTTTCAGGCGCTCAACTCCGGTCTTTGCGTCGCCGGGCCATTCGATCTGCACGGATGCGCGCGGAAGCTGGTCGCCATGCGCTTCATATAAACGCTCCCATTCGGCATAGGACCCGATGGCGCGCGGATTGGTCGACGCGCCGGCCTGAATCACGCTGGTGATTCCCAGTTCGAGCAGGCGATGCACATCGTGGAAAAAACTGTCGCGCACGTCCTCCGGCCGATCTCTCGGCACCAGCCGCAGATAGACGTCGTTGCGCTCGCGGATCACGCCGTTGGGCTCGCCGCTTGCGTCTTTGTCGATCAACCCCCGCTCCGGATCGGGCGTCGCGCGATTGATGTCGGCCAATTGCAGCGCCTTGCTGTTGCCCACCGTGCTATGGCCGCCGGCCCGCGTCAATGCCACCGGATTATTGGGCGCGGCGGCGTCCAGGTCGCCTCTCACGGGCATTCTCTGTTCGCTGAAATGATACTCATCCCAGCCCTGGCCGGTGATCCATTCGCCGGGGCCCAGTTCTTTCGCCTTTTCGCGAACCTGGTCCTGAAGTTGTTTGATGGACGTGGTGTCGTTCAGGTCGATGTAACGGCGCGAGTGCCCCGCCAGGTGAATGTGCGTGTCGAAAAATCCGGGCATGAGCACGCGGCCGCGCAGGTCTATGGCGCGCGCGGCGGTGAACTGATTGCGAATCTCATCGCCGCCGACCGCGACAACTTTTCCGTCTTTGACCGCGATCGCCTGGCGGATGGAGAACGCCTGATCCACCGTCACCACTTTGCCGTTGTAGAGCACCAGGTCGGCCGCCTGCGCTCGCGCTTGGCCTTGAACCTGCCCGCGCCCCAGCGACGCGGCGCCCACTCCCACCGCTCCCAGAAAATCCCGCCTCGAAAAACTCATCGGTCACCTCGCAGTCTGTAGCGCACGCTTCAAATCTCTGTCGCACACTTGGTCATTGTGGCGCACGCTTTAGCGTGCAGCGGCGAACTTTAGTTCGCCGGCGTACCCCTTCATTACACTCGCAGGACTGTCGGCTGAAGCCGACAGCGGCACGCTAAAGCGTGCGCCACGAAAAAACGTGCGCCACCCAAAGACTACGGCGTCGCCGCCGGCGCAACCCTTCGTTTGGTCGCCCTCTCAAACGCATACGCGATTTCGAACAGCCGAGGCTCGCTGCAAGCCGCTCCCGTAAATCCGACCCCGAACGGTGCGGGCTTGGGGTGAAAACCCTCCGGGAAAGGCTGCTGCGCGGGGGCGTTCTCCACCATCCCGAACGGAACTACCAGGATCGGATAGCCCGCGCGCGCCGCCAGGTCCGCCCCGTTTCCTCCCGGCGTCAGGATCGCATCCAGACGATTGGCCTTCAGCACCGCATCGATCCCATTGGTGCGGCTGAGCAGGATGTCCTTTTTAACATCTGCCTCATTGCGCGCGCGATCCGCCTCCAGGTCCATCTCGTCCGAAATGTCGATTCTGGATTGTCCGAATTTGATCGCCCCGGCTCTCACGTGATTCAAATTCCACTGCCGTAGTTCCGACAAAGTCTTCACCGGCGCGGACGGCCCCAGACTCGCCAGCCACTTATTGAAATCGCGTTTCATGCCGTACTTGAAGTTGACGGAGCAATTCTCATCCTTCCCCTTGGCCTGATTTGCGCCCGAGCAATAGCCCCACAACGGGAAATTATTCTTCGGGTCCTTGTCGATGAAACTCGGAATATCCGCCGGATCCACGATCTCGGCTCCCTGCGCCTTCAGGACGCCAATGGCTTCCGTCATCACTTTCGCTTGCTCGGGATTCAGGCCGCGCCGCTCGCGCGTCTCGCCGGGCAGTGTGATGGTGTCGTAATAAAACGCCCGCGGAATTCCGATACGCGCGCCTTTCAGCGCGCCGGCGTTCAGAAACTTCGTGTAGTCGTGGCCCGGCGGCGGCGTACACGTGTTGGTTGCCGGATCGTTCGGATCAGGCGCGGCGCTTTCTAAAACGCCCATCAGGATCGCCGCATCCGCCACCGTCCTGGTCATGGGACCCGCCGTGTCGTGATCGGCCGTGATCGGAATCACGCCATGGCGGCTGATGCGCCCGATGGTCGGCCGAAGGCCTACCAGCATGCTCTGATTCGACGGACTGATAATCGACCCGCCCGTATCCGAGCCCACATTCGCGGCCCACAGACTCGCGGCGGTTCCAGTTCCCGAACTCGATCCGCCCGGCGAGAGCACCGCGCGCCCATCATTCGTCGCCTCGCGCGGATCCATGCGCGGGTCGTACGGATTGAAGGAAAACCCGGCCACCGCATTGTACGCGGGCATCGGCGTGGGCGCGCCGGCCACCCAGTTGGCCAGCTCAATTAAAGTCGTCTTGGCGATAATGATCGCTCCCGCGGCGCGCAAATTCTTGGTCAGCGTGGCCTCATACGGCGGTGTGTATCCCGCGAATGCGAGCGCGCCTCCAGTGGTCGGCATATCCGTCGTGTGGATATTGTCCTTCAGCGCGATCGGAATCCCATGCAGAGGACCGCGCACGTGGCCCTGCGCCCGCTCGCGGTCGAGCTGCTCGGCTTCCTTGAGCGCATTCGGATTGATCGTGATCGCCGCGTGCAGCCGATGATCGTACACCGCGATCCGAATCAGGTATTGAGTCACCAACTCGCGCGAGGTGACGCGTTTCTGCTCCATCGCAGTCCGCATTTCGGTGATGCTCGATTCGACCACCGTAAATGGCTGCTGCGCGTGAAGCGCTCCGGCAAAAACAATCAGGGCAATGGTTCGGTAGTGAGTCATTGAGCCTCATTCTATCCGACTCGCGACCCTGTGTTCCTGAGGCGTGCCCGTCACAAATGAGGGGACAGGCTACCCTTTCCCCCATGGCAATGTGTTGATTTTCCGGAAACGGCCGAGCCGTGGACCGACGGTCCCCTTTCCATAAAAAATTATTTTCCACCTCTATCTCCTCTCGATTCCTCCACTTCGCACTTTGCTCCACACGACTTCGCACAATTTCCGGTTATCTTGAAACCGAAGAGATCGGTGCTCGACCAGACAGAGAGCCGGTTCCACTGAGCAG
>Ga0182024_10018504_pt1 | contig 12962 bp, 11 predicted proteins | sample P32metaG_FD_120480 | JGI IMG/M metagenome (GOLD analysis project Ga0182024, IMG submission 120480) | Permafrost microbial communities from Stordalen Mire, Sweden - P3-2 metaG (Illumina Assembly) | ecosystem: Environmental > Terrestrial > Soil > Wetlands > Permafrost | place: Sweden: Stordalen...
GATCAAGGCGCTGGGCTATCACTTCCGCGCCGCGATGGGGACGATCACCGGAGCCACCGACTTGCCGCCGATGCCCGAGCTCGACGATCCCGATCTCTCCGCGATCGTTGCCGGGATCACCCCCGCGTCGTTCCTCGAGACCGCGCTGACCGAGAACCGCCGGATGCTGGCGCGGCTCGATCCCGATCTGCTCAAACCGCAGGTGATGCCGGCCGTCGCCACCGCGCTGTTGATCGCCATTCGCATGCTGCCGCCGCGGAAGACGAACGCTGCGACGCCGCTGCCGCTACCGGACGCCGATCAGGCGCTCGAGGCTCTGCGCGCGCGGCCGGCGACGAGTTCCGGGCAGGCCGACGCCGCATAGCGGCCCAGCGCCGAAAGCGGAAAACAGAGCCGGTATTGGTGGTAGTTCAAGTAGAAGTGCTGGGGAAAGCCCGTGCCCGTGAACTCCGGTTCGTCCCAGTTGCCGTCGCTGCGCTGCGCCGCTAACAAATAGTCGACGCCGCGCTCGATCGCCGGCCCGAACGCGGCACCGAGCTGCGGCAGCCGATCGAGCGCCGCGAGCAATCCGATCAGCGCCCAGGCCGTTTGGCTGGCGGTCGTCGCACCGATTCCCCGCAGCTCAGCGTAACGATAGCTGTCGGTCGTCTCGCCCCAACCGCCGCTGGGTTGCTGCACGCTCTTGAGCCAGACGGCGCCGCGCACGAGGGCCTCGTCGATCTCTCGGCGGCCCGGATCGATGGTCGCCAGCGCGGCCAGCGCACCGCTCGTACCGTAGACGTAGTTCACGCCCCAGCGACCGAACCACGCTCCGTCGGCTGCTTGTTCGCGCAGCAGAAACGCGACGCCGCGTTCGAGCCGCAATGCATCGAAATCGTGCAGATCGCAGCGCGCCACCATCTCGAGCACACGCGCGCTGACGTCGGCGGTGCTCGGATCGATCATCGCGTGCAGATCGCCGTACGGGATCCGGTTGAGCCAATCTTTGTCGTTGTCGACGTCGAATGCGGCCCAGCCGCCCGTCACGCACTGCATCGTCGCGACCCAATCCGCCGCGCGCACGATCGAACCGCGCACGCGATCGGCGTCGGGATGCTCGACGGCGGCGAGCGCCATTGCGACGACCGCGGTATCGTCGACGTCGGGGTACCACGCGTTCTCGAACTCGAACGCCCAGCCGCCGGGCTCGCCGGTGCGGTTCTTGACCGCCCAGTCGCCGTAGCGCGACACGATCTGCTTGTCGAGCAGCCAGGTGACCGCGTCGACCAAGCGCATATCGTCGCGCCGAACGCCGGCATCGGCGAGCGCGCGCACGGCGAGCCCGGTATCCCAGACCGGCGAGATGCAGGGCTGTACGCGATACGCCCCGTGTTCGGTGATGGTGAACGCGTCGATCGCCGCGAAACCGCGCACGACGACAGGATCGTCGCGGTCGTAGCCGATCGCGCGCAGCGCGAGCATCGCGTTGAGCATCGCCGGAATGATCCCACCCCAGTCACCGGTCTGCTCCTGCCGCTCGACCGTCCAGCGTTCGGCCAGCTTCAGCCCCTGGGCGCGGTAAGGCACCAGCCCGATGCGCTCGCTCCATTTGAGCGCGCGGTCGAGTTGATTGAAGGCGAACTCGAGGATGTTGTTCGCGCGCGGCAGCTCGAAACGCGCCGCGCCGCGTCCTTCGGTGTAGAGCTCGTCGAGCGAGACACGAGGTCCATAGACCGGCTTGCGGTCGAACAGCAAGATGAGCGGGACCGTGCTGCCGCGGGCCCAGCTCGACAGATCGTAGATCGTGAACGGTCCGTCGTTCGGCAACACCATCAGCCATGGCGGCAACGACGGCAACCCTGACCATGCGTACGCGCCGACGAGCGCCAGATGCATCTTGGTGAAGATGCGCGAGCGCGTGATCCCGCCGCGCGCGAGGATGAACGCGCGCGCGCGGTCGAGCACGTGATCCTCCGGATCGACGCCCAAGAGCCGCAGGGCCAAGTACGCTTCGATCGTGACGCTCAGCTCACCGCCGTCACCATAGGCGAGCTCCCAGCCGCCGTGGTCGCGCTGCTGCTCGCGAAAATACCGCTCGGCAGCAGCCCGCGGAACGCGATCGAAGGCGTCCCACACGTAGTGCAGCAGCAGCACCTCGGCGGTGATCGAGACGTTCGACTCGAGCTCGGCCCACCAGTAACCAGCCGGAAATTGGAGCCGAAACAGCGCCTGAACCGCGCGTTCGATCGCCGCGCCGAGTACCGGCGCGGAGGGGCCGTCGGTGATGCTATTCGAAGGCGATGACGAGATGCTCAACGTGCTTCGTGCTGCGGCGTGGTTGGGGGCGGCGACGTGGATCGGCCTGGTGCTCTACCGGGGACGTTTTTGGGATGCACGTGCGGACGGCCTCCGTGACGCGGGCGACATTGCAGCTTCGCCCGACGTCCATGCGGTCGTGCCGGCGCGCAACGAGGCCGACGTCCTCGACGCGACGCTCGGCTCGCTGCTCGCACAACGCTACGGAGGAGCCTTCGGCCTCACGCTGGTCGATGACCGCAGCGAAGATGCGACGGCCGCCGTGGCGAGTGCGGCAATCGCGCGCGCCGGCGCGCAAAACCGCGCCGAGACCGCGCTCGCGCGGCAACGACCGGACGGCTGGACCGGCAAGGTGTGGGCGATGGCCGAGGGCGTCGCGGCCGCGCGCGCCGGCGGCGCGGCACCGGCGTACTGGTGGTTCACCGACGCCGACGTCGAGCACGATCCCGACACGCTCGCGCGGCTGATCGCGACCGCGCAGGCCGGCGATCGCGCGCTGGTCTCACAGATGGTGGAACTCCATTGCGCGACGCGGACCGAACGATTGCTGATCCCCGCGTTCGTGTTCTTCTTTCGCATGCTCTATCCGTTCGCGTGGGTGAACGACGATCGACGCACAACCGCCGCCGCCGCCGGCGGTTGTGTACTCGTGCGTGACGATGCGCTGCGCGCGATCGGTGGAATCGAGCGCATCAAGGGTGCGCTGATCGACGACTGCGCGCTCGCTGCCGCGATAAAAGGCGGCGGCGGCGGACTGTGGCTCGGCCTCGCGACTCGCTCGCGCAGCATTCGCCCGTACCGCTCGGTGCGCGCCGTATGGTCGATGGTCTCGCGCACCGCGTACACGCAGTTGCGCTACTCGCCGGCGCTCTTGGCCGGCACGGTCGCCGGAATGGTCTTGTTGTACTACGTACCGGTCGCGGCAACGGTCGCCGGGGTGCGCCGGCGGCGCGCCGACCTCGCCCTTCCCGGGCTCATCGGCTGGCTCGCAATGCAGGCCGCCTACGTTCCGACCCTCCGGCTGTACCGGCTCTCGCCGTTGCGCGCGCTGACCCTGCCGTGGGCGGCAATGCTCTACACCGCCATGACCGTCGATTCCGCGCGGCTGCACGCCGCCGGCCGTGGCGGTGCGTGGAAGGGTCGGACGTTCAACGCACCGCCGCACTAGCGGCGGCGACGTCGGCGAGAACCCGCAGCGCCGCGCGCACGTCGCGGACGAATGCGAACGCCGCGCGCGGGGCGCGCGCGAACGCCAACGCGATCCGCAGCGGGCGCAATCGGCCGCTCGCGTCGATTGCATCCTCGATCGGCGGCAGGTCGCGGTGCGCGTCGTCGCTGACCACGCGAACCATCGCGAACGGTATGCCCCGCTCGGTCAACGCTGCGGCCAGGTGCGTGCCTTCCATGTCGACGACGTCGGCGTCATAGCGCCGTGCCAGCTCCGCGCGCGCGACGCGCCGCGTCACGACGCGATCGCTGGTGCAGGCGGTAACGAGTTGCGCACCGGGCAGTGCGCTCGTGAGCGCGGCCGCGCGAACTCCGGCGAGCTCGATCGTCCCCGCGGCGCCGGCGATGCGGCGATAGACGACTACGTCGCCGGCGCGCAGTTCGCGCAGCGCGCCGCAGAGGCCGACGACCACCACACCGTGCGGAGCTTCGAACGCCGAGAGCTGCGCCGACGCCGCCCCGGGCGACACGACGAGCGCGTCGGGAACGGTACGCCGCACCGCGCGCGCTTCGGCTCCGGCCGGGACGACGATCGTCACCGCATTCGGGGCTCAGCGCCCGGTAGTGGACGCCGTCGAGCCGTCGGTAACGATCTTGTAGTCGGAGAACGTCGCGTGCGCGACGACGTGATACGCCGGCAGCTGGATTTCGGCATCCTCGGTCGCGGGTACCGGAACGCCGCCCACGACCGTCGGCTCGACGTGCACGTCGATGCGGCCGCCGTTGACGTACTGCCACTCGATGCGGCGCAGTCCGTCGGCGTCGATCTCGGCGTGAATCCCTTTGATGTTACCGGCGACTTTGTCGCGCATCTCGAGCGAGGTGCGATCGCCGTTGTGCGACAAGCTCGCGACGTCGTAGTGCTCGGGCCAGGTCTGCGGCTGCAGCGGGTCCATCTTCATGTTCTCGAAGCCCTTACCGAACCACGGCACGTGGTCGAAGTGGACCGAGTACAGGTTCGGGCGCTTGTACTCGACGCGTCCCTCGAGATGGAATCGCAGATACGGAAACGAGCGCAGGGCGAAGTCGACGTGTAGTCTCGAGGTGTACGACTGAACCGGTGCGGTTCGCGAGCCGGTCAACGCAAAAACGTGCGCCGCTTCTTCGGCGGGCGCCGACGGGGCTGGGGCTTCGGCGAGCAAAGCGATGGCGGCGGCGATCAAAGCGCCGTGAGAGATCAAGGACCGCACTGTAGATGCAACCGTCGCAAGCGGCTCTGAGTTCCACCGCGGCCGCCGGAGTTTCGAGCCGGACCCTGCCGGGAACGTCTCGGGCGCATGGTAGCCGAGTATCAGGTCCCGGAATCGGTCCCCGACGTACCGCCGACCGGGCCCGACACGGTCCCCGAGATCCCCGCCGATCCGACGCCCCCCAGCGGTGATCCCGAACCGATGGCCATGGCGGCTTAGCCTGCGAAAGAGAATGTTGATGCGATTGTTGACCCGTTTCTCGTTCCTATTTCTGGCACTCTTTCTCGCCGTCACCCCGGCGTTCGCGCTGGCCCAGACGACCGGCGGGACGACGACCGGCGGAACCACCACCGGCGGGACGACGACCGGTGGAACCACGACCGGCGGGAGTACGACCGGCGGAACCACGGGCACGACGACGACGACCACGAACGGCACGACCAGCAATACGACGACGACCAACCTCAATTGGACGTGGATCATCATCGGCGCGGTCGTCCTGATCGTCATCGTCGGTCTGGTCGTCGCCTCGAACAATCGTTCATCCAGCAACACGACGACCATTCGCCGCGATTAGCGTCGACGACGGAGCGGGTCAGTCAATGGGGAAAGAGCCGGCACGTGAGTGACCGGCTCTATCCGTATCTGATCGAACCCAAGCTGACGAGCGCGATTTGGGGCGGCGACGCCCTCGTGCGCCGGTACGGAAAACCCGGCGATCCGACGCAACCGCTCGGCGAATCGTGGGAGTGTTGGGACGAGAACCGCGTCATCAACGGCCCGCTGGCCGGACGCGCGCTGGCCGAGTTGCGCGCGGAACTCGGCGCCGATCTGCTCGGTCCGATCGATCCTTCGCGCATCTTTCCGGTGCTGACCAAGATCATCGACGCGCGGGCGGCGCTCTCGGTGCAGGTGCATCCCGACGACGCGTACGCGCAGCGCGTCGAGCATCAGCCGAACGGCAAGACGGAGTGCTGGTACATCCTCGCGTGCGAGCCGGGCGCGGAACTCGTGCTCGGCTGGACGCGCGACACGAACCGCGAGGAGTACGAGCGCCGCGTCGCGGACGGCACGCTGGCCGACATCCTGCGCCGCGTGCCCGTGCAGCCGGGTCAGGCCTACTATCTCCCGGCCGGAACGCTGCACGCGATCGGCGCCGGGATTCAACTGTTCGAGACACAGCAGGCCAGTGATCTCACCTACCGCATCTTTGATTGGAACCGCGTGGGCGCCGACGGCAAGCCGCGCGAGCTGCACGTCGCAAAAGCCGCCGACGTGCTCGACTTCCGCGCCACGTTTCCCGGCGCGGTCAAACCGCTGTCATTCGTCGCTGAGGGGCTCGAACGAACGCTGGTGATCGCCGAGCCGCGCTTCGTGGTCGAGCACGTCGCGGTGCGCAGCGGGGATGCGTATCTGACGACGGACGGGCGGCCGCTGGTGGTCATGGCGATGGGCGCGCACCTGCGCATCGACATGCCGCCCGACGAGAGCGTGGTGCTCGAGCCGTGGCAGACCGCCATCGTGCCGGCGGCTGCCGCGCGGGTCGCGCTCGTCCCCGGAGGCACGCCCACCAGCGCCCTGGTCGTGCGGCCCGACCCCGATCTCGCCGCCATGCGCTCGGCGGCACTGAACGGCGGCGCGGATCCGGCCATGGCCGATGCATTCTCCACCCAATTCGCGGGCGGGCGCCCGCTCGGTGCCCGAGGGGTCGGCGGCTCTCATCTAACTGGAGAATGATTCTCACGTAGAGCTTAGACCGCCGCGCGACATGGGCGCGTAGTCCGTACAGCCATGTTTACTCTTGAACGGCCGGCGACAAATGGCCGTGTATCAACCGTCATCCTCGAGCCCGCGCGTCGTCGTCCGCGTTGGTGGCTCGTCATTGCGGCGGTGCTCGTCATCGTCGCCATCCTCGCGTCGATCGTCATCGTGCGGTCGCGCGCATCGGCCGTCAGCTACTCGACCGTTCCGGTGCAAGCCGGCGCCCTCGCGCAAACCGTCACGGCCAGCGGAACGCTCAATCCGCAGAACACGATCAACGTCGGTTCACAGGTCTCGGGCTCGATCCTGGAGATCGACGCCGACTTCAACTCGAAGGTGAAGAAGGGCCAGATCTTGGCCAAGCTCGATCCGACGACGTTCCAAGCGGCGCTCGATCAAGCGAACGCGACGCTCGCACAGAGTGTAGCGCAGGCCGCAGCGACCGGCGCAACGGCGTCGGGCGGACCTTCGTCCATCGAAGAAGCGCAGGCTCAGGCGCAGGCGTCAGCCGCCGGCGTGCAAGCCGCGAAGATGACTGCGGACGCGGCGCAAGCAGCGATCGCGACGGCGCAGACGAACGTCACGAAAGACGAGTCCGCGCTGCAGCTCGCGCAGCAGACCATCACCCGCGACCGGCAGTTGCTCTCGCAAGGCTACATCGCTCAGAGCCAGGCCGATACCGATCAGTCCAACCTCGTCGGCGCGCAGAGTACGCTCGCCAGCGCACGCGCCGCGGTTTCGCAGGCGCAGGCGCAAGCCGCCGCGTCGAACGCGCAGATCGCGACCGCGAACGCGCAGGCGCAGGCGCAGAACGCGCTGACCGGCGTGTCGGATGCGACCGCCGCGAACCAAGTCGCGACGCACGATGCCAGCGTCGCCGCAATCGGCATTCAGCAAGCAAACCTCAAGACGGCCCAAGCGAACCTCGATCACACGATCATTACCTCGCCGGTCGACGGCACGGTGATCGCGCGTGATGTGTCGGTCGGACAGACCGTCGCCTCGAGCCTGCAAACGCCGACGCTGTTCGCGATCGCGCAGGATCTCAGCAAGATGGAACTCGACCTCGCGGTCGGCGAACCCGATATCGGTCGCGTCGCCGCCGGCGATCCGGTCAGCTTCTCGGTGCTCGCGTACCCGAACCGTACCTTCACCGGCACGGTCGAACAGGTCCGCAAGAACCCGACCACCGTCTCGAACGTCGTGACGTACACGAGCGTCGTGATCGTCAGCAACAAGGACAACGCGCTGCTACCCGGCATGACGGCGAACGCGACGATCCAAGTCGCGCACGTCGACAATGGCAGCATCGTTCCGCTCGCCGCGCTCAGCTACACGCCGCCGGCGGGCAGCATCCAGCGCGGTCACCGTCCGGCCACCGCCGGCGGCGCCAAGCCGAACGCCGGCGCAACGACGCCGAATGCAGCGAACGCAACGAACGCAAGCGCGTCACCGTGGGGAACCACCGGCGCGAGCAGCGGCGGCGCGGTCACCGCAGGCAGCACCGGACGCATCTTCGTCGTCCGCAGCGGGAAGCTCACGCCCGTCGTGGTCACGGTCGGTCTCATCAACGAGACGCAGGCCTCGGTCACCCCGGTTCGCGGGACCCTCTCGACCACCGACCAGGTCGTCATCGGTGACTCGCACTCGACCTCCGGCAGTCGCACCGCAGCGCGCAACCCGCTTACCGGCGGCAGCGCTCCGGCCGGCGGCGGCGGACGTGGCGGCACGCTGGGTGGTGCGCGATGACACCCGTCGTCGAAGTGCGCGGGCTGCGCAAGGTCTACCCGCTCGATGGTGGCGAGGACGTCGTCGCCCTGCGCGGCGTCGACCTCACCATCGACCCCGGCGAGTTCGTCGCGGTGATGGGTCCGTCGGGCTCGGGCAAGTCGACCTTCATGCACATCGTCGGGTTCCTCGACCGCGCGACCGCGGGGACGTATCGCTTCTCCGGAAGCGACGTCTCCGGGCTCGGCGGCGACCAACTCGCCGACCTGCGCTCGCGGGCCCTCGGGTTCGTGTTCCAGGCGTACAACTTGCTGGCGCGCACGACCGCGGTCGAGAACGTCGAGCTCCCGATGATCTACGCCGGCGTTCCGGCGGCAGAGCGGCGGAAAGCGGCAATGGAAGCTCTCGACGCGGTCGGCCTGGCCAAGTATGCCGAGCATCAACCGAATCAGCTTTCCGGTGGACAGCAGCAGCGCGTCGCGATCGCACGCTCGATCGTGAACAAGCCGCATCTGATTCTCGCCGATGAGCCGACCGGCGCGCTCGACACGGTGTCGTCCGCAGACGTGATGGCGCTGTTCCAACGGCTCAACCGCGAACGCGGAATGACCGTCATGCTCGTGACCCACGAGCCCGACGTCGCCGCGCACGCAAAACGGCTCGTCACGTTCCGTGACGGCAACATCATCTCCGACGCGCCCATCGCGCCGGCGAAGGCAACGGTACTCGTATGATCACCATGGTACAGACGCTCAAACTCGCGCTCACCGCGCTGGTGCGCAACAAGTCGCGCTCGCTGCTCACGATGCTCGGCGTCGTGATCGGCGTCGCGGCGGTGATCGTGACCGTCGCGATCGGGACGGGCGCGAAGAGCTCGGTCGCCGATCAGATCAACGGTCTGGGCTCGAATCTCATCGTCGTCATTCCGGGCAGCGTGCAGACCACCGGCGCCAAGAGCGGAACCGGCGGCGCATCGACCTTGACCGCGCAAGACGGCATGGCGATCGCGAAGCTCCCCGGCGTCGCGGCGGTATCGCCGGCGGTCAACATCCGCACCCAACTCGTCGCGAACGGCCAGAACTGGCAGACGACCGTCACCGGCGTCGCGCCGAGCTACGGCTACGTCCGCAGCTGGCCGGTCGTCGAAGGCCGGTTCTTCACCCAAGCCGAGACCGACGGGACCGCAAAGGTTGCCGTGCTCGGACAAACCGTCGTCGCGCAACTGTTCCCGCACACCGATCCGGTCGGCCAGAACGTGCTCGTCCGCGGCATTCCGTTCACCGTCATCGGCACGCTCTCGGCGAAAGGCCAGAGCGGCGCGGGTCAGGATCAGGACGACACCGTGCTGATTCCGTACACTTCGGCGCTCGAACGGCTCACCGGCGGCACGACCATCAGCGAACTGATGGTCTCGGCGGTTGACGGCGCGCACATCGACTCGGCCCAGAGCGAGATCACCTCGCTGCTCGAGCAGCGCCACCGCATCGTCGCGGGCCAGCCCGATGATTTCTCGGTCCGCAACCTGGCCGACATCGCGCAAGCCGCGTCGGCGACCGCATCGATCCTCGGACTGCTGCTCGCGGCCGTCGCGGCCGTGTCGCTGCTCGTCGGCGGAATCGGGATCATGAACATCATGCTCGTCTCGGTCACCGAGCGCACGCGTGAGATCGGCCTGCGGGTCGCGCTCGGCGCGCGCAGCGCCGCGATCCTGCGCCAGTTCCTGATCGAAGCGGTCGTGCTGTCGACCGGCGGCGGAACGATCGGCGTGATCGTCGGCGTCGTCGGTGCGGCCGCGATCGCGCTCTTCGCACACTGGCCGGCAACCGTGCCGGTCGTCTCGGTCGTCCTCGCGCTCGCGTTCAGCGCGGCCGTCGGCGTGTTCTTCGGCTACTGGCCGGCCCGCAAAGCCGCTGCGTTGGATCCGATCCGCGCGCTGCGATTCGAGTAGTCACCAAGACGTGAACGATATCCGCGCTTGACCCGTAAACATGGCCGCGCGGACATCCACGAGGCTGAGCGCCGCTCCAAGGAGCGGCGCTCTTCCGTATTACGGCTCTGTCACGACGGTGGTCGTAGCGCCGTTGCGGGTTGGGCCCTGGAGGATCGTGTCGATGATGCCGTATCCTTTTGCTTCTTCGGCGCTCATGTAGAAGTCGCGTTCGAGATCGTGCAGGATGTCGTCGATGGGTTTGCCGGTCGTGCGATGGTAGATTTCGGCGAGCGTGCGGCGCGTTGCGACCAGCTCGCGCGCGTGGATCGCAATATCCGTCGCTTGTCCGCCGATCTGGCCGATCGACGGCTGGTGAATGAGGATCTTGCTGTATGGCAGCGCCATGCGTTTGCCGGGTGTACCGCCGGTCAACAGCACCGACGCGATCGATGCCGCAAAGCCCGCGCAGATCGTTGCGACGTTGGGTTTGATCAGTTGCATGGTGTCGAACATCGCTAGGCCTGCGCTGACGCTTCCGCCCGGGCTGTTGATGTAGAGGTCGATGTCCTTGTCCGGATCTTCGCGTTCGAGAAAGAGCAGTTGCGCGACGACGAGGTTCGCCATCCCGTCGTCGACCGGACCGGTGATGAAGACGATGCGCTCTTTGAGCAGCCGTGAGTAGATGTCGTACGATCGTTCACCGCGCGCGGTTTGTTCGACGACCATCGGAATGAGGCTCATGCGCGCAGTATACTGACGCGGACGCGAAACGGCGCAGGATGTGGGCGAAAAGCGGCCATTTGCCGCCGGGATCCAAAAGCGGCCACGCACGCGCAGGAGCGCGCTCGCGCGACGCGCGAAACGTCGTCCATGAACACGCTGACCGACGCCCAGCGCGAACGCGTCCTTGCACTGCTGCGCGAGGGGAAGAGCCTGCGTCGCATCGAGCACGAGACGGGGCACCGGCGCGAGACGATTGCGGCCTACGGCAGGCGCGCGGGTTTGCTCGACGACCGCGTCACGCAACTCCCCGTCGCCGTACCCGCGACACGCGAGCGCAGCGAGACCGTCATGCTGGCCGCCTAGGCGGATCGGCCGAAGGCCAGCCTGTCCTGAGCTCGTCGAAGGGCGAGTGTTGGCGCACTTTGCGCCAACACACTAGAGTCGCGCTTTGGCCTGGACGATGTTGATTGCGGCGGCGAGCTGCGCGTCGCCGGCGGGGTCGCCGTAGCGCGCGTGCTCGTTCTCGACGACGGCGACGTCGGGCGCGAGGCCGATCCCGTCGATGACGCGGTTGTGGGGCGTGAGGTAGCGCGCGGTCGTGATCTTCATCGCCGAGCCGTCGCCGTTGTAGACGATCTGCTGCACGACGCCCTTCCCGTACGTGCGGGCGCCGACGAGGGTCGCGACGCCCGTGTCCTGCAGCGCGGCGGCGGTAATCTCGGACGCCGAGGCGGAGTAGTGATTGACGAGAACCGCGACCGGCAGCAGCGCGTCGGCGTTCGCATCGGCGTCGAATTCGGTCGTGCCGCGGCGTTCCGCGATCGAGACGATCGGACCGGAGTGGATGAAGTGATCCGCGATCCCGACCGCGGCGTTGACGTACCCGCCGCCGTTGTTGCGCAGATCGATGACGAACGCGCGCGCGTGCTGGCGCTGCAGCGTGCGCAATGCCGCACCGAACTCTTCGGCGGTCGGCTCGCCGAACACGCCGACCGCGATGTAGCCGATCCCGTTCGGCAACAGCTTCTGATAGACGGTGGGCGCATGCACCTCGGCTCGCACGATCGAGAGCTCGTCGCGCGGCGCGCCGGCGCGCAACAGGCGAACGCGCACGGTCGTGCCGGCCTGGCCGAGCAGCAGCGCGCGCACGTGCGCGATGTCGAGTCCGTGCGCGTTCGTGCCGTCGACGCTGTCGAAGACGTCGCCGTTTTCCACACCGGCGGCCTCGGCCGGCGTCCCCGGCGCGACGTAGGCCGCGCTCACGTCCTTGGTCTTCTCGTCCTGCTGCAGGAGCACGCCGATCCCGAAGACGTGCGGCGGGTTGAGCGGCTCCTCGAAGCCCTTGAGCTGCTTCGGGGTCAGAAAGACCGTATAGCGGTCCGCGGCGGCGTGCGCCATTCCGGTCAGCGCCGCATAGGTCAGGTCGGTCTCGGAGAGGACGCCGGCGCGGCGGCCTGCGGCGACGGCGACCGCGATCTGGCCGACAGGGTCGACGGAGGCGCGCAGCGGCGGCAACAGCGGTACCGGGCGCTTGGCCGCCTTGAAAGCAGCGGTGATGCCGAGCCGCGCTCCGGCGATCAGCGTGGCCGGTGCGACGTTCCGGTAGAAGGTGCCGGTCAGCGCCCGGTACCCGTTGCGCAGGTCGTCGAGGTGCTGTTCGGAGACCGGCTGCTCACCCGAGGCGCGGCCGCAGGCGAAGCAGAGCAGCAGCGCGGCGGCGACGATTCGCGGTCCCATGCGCCTCTCTTCGGGTGAACGGGAAACCCGGCCTCCGGATTCCTTAGGAGCCAATTGTGACCGAGCGCATGGTGGCTTGAAGATGACCGGCGCCACCTAAACTCGGCAAGCCCTCGCTCCGAACTTAGGGGTATGACCCCACTCGTTGCCATGATGGCGGCGATCGGGCTCTCACCGATCTTGGCGGGAGCCTATCAGGCGCAGGACGTGCCGATCGCCCTTGCATTCGTCAACCCGCATCAGCCCGTCGCCCTGGTCGACGAGGCGCGCACGCTCGCCGGCGACGTGAATGCCGAAAGGGCCAAACGCGGACTTCCGGCTCTACAACGCGACGAAGCCCTGGACAAGTTCGCCTACGCGAAGGCCGTCGA
>Ga0182024_10018505_pt1 | contig 12962 bp, 13 predicted proteins | sample P32metaG_FD_120480 | JGI IMG/M metagenome (GOLD analysis project Ga0182024, IMG submission 120480) | Permafrost microbial communities from Stordalen Mire, Sweden - P3-2 metaG (Illumina Assembly) | ecosystem: Environmental > Terrestrial > Soil > Wetlands > Permafrost | place: Sweden: Stordalen...
ACCGCGCAATGACCTGCCAGCAGTGATCTGCCATAGGGCAAGGACTGTGTTACGCCTCGCGTTACGCTTCGAGTTACGCATCGGGCGAATCTTCACTGAGGAATTCCGCGGTCGCGGGGCCCGGAATCACACCGGCCTTAAAGCCCCGATCGAGCAACTCCTGCACCGCGGCGCGACCCCGGTCGCCGTAGCCTAATGTCCAGCGGTTGACATACATGCCCACAAATTTGTCGGCCATTTCCGTGTCAAGGTCACGCGAAAACTGCATGGCATAGTTGAGGGCTTCTTCGCGGTGTTCGAGCCCATATGCGACGCTTTCGCGGATGGCCCAGGCGATGCGTTTGCCGGTCTCGACACCTAGCGCGCGACGTACGACATTCCCGCCGAGCGGCAGCGGCAGTTTCGTGGTGTCCAGCCACCACTGGCCGAGATCCACCACGCGATGCATACCCAGGCCTGGAAACGTCAGCTGCCCTTCGTGGATCAGCAGACCGGCGTCCACCGTACCTGCGTGGACAGCCGCCATGATCTGATCGAAAGGGATTTCCACGGCATCGAAATTCGGCTCGTAGAGCTTCAGAGTGAGGTAGGCGGAGGTGCGCAACCCTGGAACGCCAATGCGGAGGCCGGCCAAGTCCTCGCGCTTTATCGGCTTGGTGGCGACAACGATAGGGCCGTAACCTTCACCAAAACTCGCGCCGCAATCCAGCAGGATGTATTTCTCGCGCAGATAGGCATAGGCGGCAAAACTGATAGCGGTAACATCGTAGACTTCCCGATCGGCAGCCTGATTGAGGGTTTCGATGTCGCACAGCACGTGCGTAAACTTCAATCCTCGCGCCTTCACGCGGTTCGTAGCCAACGCATAAAACATGAACGCGTCGTCAGAGTCGGGCGAGTGCGCGAGTTTGATTTCTCTCGTTTGAGTGGTAGCCGTTTTGCCTGGCATAGGTCCGCCTTCAGTTGGAAGAATCCGACGCCGCTCGGCGATCAGAGCGACGCGCACTCAAGCGGTTCGGCTAAGTGCTCGCGAGTAGATCAGCTGAAGCTGGACGGAAGCAAGAAAGATCAGCAAAAAAGATTAGCACAGTGAATCGCGGCCAACAATGACGCCGACGCCGACTGCGAAACAATATCGCGGTCGCGGAGCGCGGCTTGTCTTTACGGCTGGTGCCGAAAAGCGGCTGCACTTGCTTTCTCGTCCCCTGTTGCGCTGCGCATTCTTTCGCCGGCCACGATTTTCGATGTGGTGATGGCTTGCCCGGCGTGACGTTGCACATGGTCGGCGACATGGACCAGCAAGCCGCCGAGCGTCGCCGGCAAATTCTTTTTGCCAACGGTCCTGCTGTCCTCGAGATTGCGCGAGCCGAGCGCAAGGATGCGGCGTACATGCGCGTCGAAAGCTGTGTCGAGTTCGGCGAACAGAACCTGCTTGCGCGCTCCCGGTTCGAGTTCGGCCTTCATGGCCGCAAGCTGATCGGGAGTCAAAGTTTGACCCTCGGCGTATGTAAGAAGCCGATCGGTGCTGCGGGCGATGTGGCGGATGTGAAACGCCACGGGCGCAATTCCTGCCGGCCGCGCATTCATTTCCTCATCGCTTAGAGTGTCGCACCATGCGTGCAGGTCTTCGCGCGCGAGTTCCAGTGCGTGGATTACGGCCCTGGCCACGGCGGGAACTTCGGCCATGGTCCCTCGTAGCCACGGCTCGGGCTGTTTGGGACTAACCATACCTCTGCGCGCAAACCTTCGCATCCACTCCTGGGGTGCTGTTGCAGTTTACTGCAACCGGCGATGTCTACTGCACCGCGACGATGCGGGAAATGGCGGTATCGAGAGAAATTTGGCCATCGATGTAGAGTTGCCAGTAGCGTTCAAGAGCGTCCTGGTAGTCGGCCCAACCGTGCGCGCGTAAGCCTTCGCGATAGGCGTCCGCATTGTGCTCGCGCGTTGCGGGAAGACCGGCGGATTCCGGAGTATCCCCGAATGTGCGGCGAACGAGTTCCGCGGTGGTGTAAAGCAACAAGGAAGGGAACAGGTCGCGCGGTATCGGTTTTGAAAGTTGGCGGCATTGGCGGGTAATCGTCCGGTCCACACCCTCCGCCACGGCATAGGATGCTTGCTGGAAAAGCATTTCGAACCCTGGCAGGCCCTGGTTGCGCGGGTCATGGCTGGCGATGGTCAGGTGCACGGGATCAAGTGATGTGTAGGCGCCGTCGGGACCCGCATACCAGCTCACATCGACGCGATAGCGGCCCTCGGGCCAGGCGCTCTGATACACCTCGCTCAATTCCGCACCGAGCCGCGCACCCATCCGGCGCACCAGCGGAGCCACCGCCACGATCCATGCACGATTCTCGCGGTCCTGCTGCTCCCACCAGAGCGCGCGGTAAATGGGTGCCGCTTCGTCGAGTGCCGTAACCAACTCTGGCTGCAGTCCCGAAGTGCATTCGGGGGCGCTCTTGCCCGCCAGCTCGGGACAATTTTCTAGCTCGGCAAGCCGGTTGTTGATGAGCACCATGATGCCGTTGTGCGCCAGATCGCGCGAAGACCAATCGGCGGCATACACCGCCAAGGCAGCATCCCAAGATTTTTGCTCGGCAGGCGTCATTGGAGTGGGGGAATCGACATTCAGGACGTAACCACTTTTCGCCTCACCGCCGGGATTATTGCGAAGGCGTCCTTGCAGATAAAGGAAATGATGGAGATTAATCCAGAAGCCACTATGGAACTCGAAGGAGGGGGATGGCGTTTTTTCGGCCTCTTGCTGGGCGTGTGCTCCCGCGGGGCGCACGAGCGGAATGCCCGCGAGTGCGAGCATCGCAAGCAACCGCAGGAAAGCCGCAGCAGGACGATTGCCAGGCCAACGAGCTTTATTGCGAAGACGCATCATTTATGACCGGACAGGACTACCCAGAGGCGAGAAGCGTAACAATATTCCCTACGAGCCGCAACGCGGCGCTTTTCCAAGATTGCGGGCACACGTTCCATTGGCGCATTGACTCTTTCTACAAATTGATTGCAAAACTGGGCTTTGGCGGGGAGCTTCGCAGCGGGGTGTGAATTGAATCCGGGATCAGTGCGGAAATTCGTACCTAGGGCTGATTCTGAGGCGGCTCCGCGATGCGGGGGTCATTTTCATCGGCTACCGAGCCACTCTTATCCGCGCCGCGCAAAACGCCCTGGGCATCTAAATAAAACGATTTGCGGCCACCATGACCATATTCCTTCGGCGTCGCCGCCAGCTGAAACCCTGAGGTTTTGTCCCGCTCGGATTCATCGGCCTCACCCGGGGCGGTGACGATGCTGTACCGGAAGTCGTAGCCGCCGTTTTCGCCGGAGGCGAGCTCCTCGTCGAGCAGCCCAGCCTTATCTGGCGAAGCACCAACACCGGCGGAGGGGCCGAGTTCGGCGAGTGTATCCGGCAACTTGCCGTAGGCTGCTTGATAGGACTTGAGCGCTTCCGCAATCTCGCGGAGGTGCGCGATCGCTGTGCCTTCCAATGCCGAGATGTCATTGGCCTCCCACTCGCGCGCCAGCGCGGGAATATCGAGCAGCAGAAGCCCGAGCGACAGGAGTTTCCATTCGCCAGATTCGCGCACCAGTCCAAAGCGCACCGATTGTTTTTCCTCTCCTGCCGGGGCTCCAGCCTCGGGCACCTCGACCGGGATAAACGCAAGGTTGTCTTGCATCTGCGTTGCGCCGAAGTGCATGTCGGACACCACACCGCCAGCCTCGCATCGAACTCGCGTGTGCCCGGCAGCGTCGGCGGACAGCAGCGGCTTGCCCGGATCATCGAGCAGAACGAAGCGTCTCAATAGGGCGGTGCGCTGGGCTTGCGGAAGCGCGCGAAATGCCGCGGCGCCTTCGGCGGTCAGGTGCGTTGCGAACTCGGAGGGATCTTGACGGCACGCTGCTATGAGCGCGTCGGCGAGCGCTGCGGCCGGATCGGGATGGGATCGCGCGCTTGTTGATGGCGCGGAGTCCGATTGCACGACGGCTGACTGCACGGCAGGCAGTTGCCTGGCGGCGGTTTGAGCGCACACTCGCACTGGTGCCGCGGTGCCGGCGATCAGGAAAACCGCCAGGAACACGCCGAGGGAGAACTGTCGAGCGGGAGCAATCGTGCCAGATGGCGTGCTAGACATCCGCTTGCTAGACATCAGCTTGCTAGATGATGGCGCAGTCGAAAATACAGGCATGAGAAGCTTCCGGTCGCGCGCGCCATTTTCGGCGCGGGCAAAGCTCACGTCTTCGCTTGGCGCAGAATCTGCGCCAATTCCGCGGTGAATTTGGATCGAGGCAGAACATTTGTGCAACCCGCGGCCCGCGCGCGCTCCGCGAGCTCGGTTTGGACGTGCGAAAGAAAAGCGATCACGGGCAAATGTGGGTTTCCGCCGGTCTTACCGGCATCGGCATCGTTAGGAGAAGCACTCTCGTGGAGTTTGTCGCTTGGGGGGCTGCCACACATGCGTTCGACGGCTTCAATCGCTCCCACACGCGCGTTCAGGTCCACGAGCACCAGGCGCGGCACATGGGTGCTGGCCGCTTCCGTCAAGGCGTTCCCAGTGGTCACCGTTTGCAGCGTGACGCCCACGTGGCGCGCCGTCTCCGCCAGCTTCGATTGAAAAAATAGATCGTCCACGAGGGCAAGTACGTCGGCCATGTTCGTAAGTACCTCAGATTCGGATCTGTCCGGCGTGGTTGCCCTTCGGGCACGCCAGCAAAGCGATCAAGCGTTATTTTTCCTTGGGTAGCGGCTCAAGCGTGGCCCGAATGGTGATTTTGCTTCCCGCGACAGCTTCAAAAGTACGGCTCCAGGACTTGAGCGTTGGCGCTTCTACGCGAATCTCGTGCGATCCAGCCGCGAGCGTCAGCGTGGAAGGCGTGTTACCGACAAATTTGTTATCCACATACACGTCCGCCCCCAGCGGTTCGGAAACAAATGACACGCATGCACCGGTGTAGGACATACACGTGGCGGGTTCCGCGGCAGGATTACTTTGATTGCTTTCCGAATTCTTAGTCTCTTTCTGTGCGGGGATTGGTGGTTCCGTTCTCGCGGAACGGGATTGCGCGCCAACGGCGGCAGGGTGTTCCGGTGTTGCTGCCTGGGTTGTAGTGGCCGGGCTCGTGGCTGGACTCGTGGCTTGGCTCGTCAGAGGGGAACCCACGTACTTCGATAGCAGCACCTGGTAATCGTGCATTTTCTGTCCGTCTGAGAGGGCCATATGCCCGTTCTCAAAATTGCCGCGGAGCATGGCACCCGACTCGAGCGACTTGCACCACCAGGCGACGAGCGAGAGCCTGCACGCAATGATGTAGGCCGTACCCTTACCGTCGAGAACCAGTGCGATGTTGAAGTGGTAGGAAGCCTTGGCGGTGCCCCCCGCAGACTGGCACTGCATCGTGGCGTCACGTCCTGTGCCGCCGATTGCGCAGTTCGCGTCCGTGTTGGTCAACGCCTCGGAAGACGTCACCAAACGAGTCGAGCGCAACACCGAGTATGGTTGCAGCTGTTTAGTGGCTGGTTCCTGCGCGCCACAAGGAATACAAGCGGCCAGCGCCAGCAGCGCAACGTACAGCGTTTTGATTTTCAATGCAGTGCAGCCCCTCTCACCCGGTTAGGTGGTTAGGCGTGTTGCAGTGCCGCTACCCATTCTAGACGCGTCTGCCCACGAGCGAGTCATCGAAAGTTTGCTGGGCGTGATATGCAAAATTCAGATATGCAGGATCACGATACGCGACATGCCGATGCGCAAGACTGCGGCGTCACTCGCGCAATTCTTTGGCAGTGCGGCAGGCACAGGTATAGACTCACCCGTACACGCCCACCTGAGGAGGAAAATAGCTCGCCGGTGATGACTGCGGCGCCTCTCGACCAGTCGAAGGATGCGAAGGGTCTGCCGCTGCTTCGAAAGAAAGCGACGGACTAAGCGGCTTCGCCCGACAAGACTGAGGAGACTGACAAGAACTGACAAGGACCGACAAGGACTGTCGGGCGGCGAAACCATCGACAATGGCGGAGGGAATCGCATTCAGGGTCCTCTCCGCCATTTTCTTTTTCTGAAAGCGCTGCACGGTCATCGCAACTCGGGAACAACGATCAAGAGACAATCACTGCGCCGGAGGTCAACATTCCCCGATCCCTCGGCCGTGACGGTTGCCTGCGGCCGAAAAACAGTTCTATCATTCAAGTTTGTGATTCGGCGGGCGGCCGGCGCCGTGGTCTGGCGGGGAAACCATGATCGGGTCCATCGCGTCAAACTGGTTCTTTATGAGCAAGCGGGCGGTTCTTTATGATCAAAGCGGGCGGTTCTTCATGATCAAAGCGGCTTGCACGGTCCTCAGCGCGATATTGCTGCTGGCGGTGTGTCCAGTGGGCTCCTCCACGACTCCGGCGCACGATCCGCTTTACGTTTATGAATATGAGAATGTGCTGGGAACGTCACTCGAACTGAAGATCCTGGCGCCATCGGAGGGGCAAGCGGACAAAGCCCAGGCCGCCGCTCTCGCGGAGATCGATCGCGAGGCGAAGATTCTCAGTTCCTGGGACTCGAACAGTGAGTTCAGCCGCTGGTTTCGCACCATGGGCCAGCCTGTGCACGTTTCTCCCGAGCTGTTCGAAGTGCTGGGCCTGTTCGATCGCTGGCGCGAGCGCACCCAGGGAGCGCTCGATGCTTCGGCGGAAGTGATCACACGCGTTTGGCAAGCGGCCGCCGCGGAACAACGGCTGCCCACGCAGCGTGAACTCGATGCCGCAGTCAGGAGTGTTCATCGTGTGCACTGGAAGCTTGACGCCACGAGCCACACGGCGACGCACACCAGTGACGCCCCTCTGGCCTTAAATTCATTCGTCAAGAGCTACATCGTTGGCCGCACAGCCGACGCCGCCCTGCGCGTTGCGGGCGCCCGGGGCGTCGTCGTAAACATCGGCGGCGATCTTGTGGTTCGCGGCGAGTGGAGTGAGCCTGTCTCGGTCGCCGACCCGAAGTCCGATGCGGAAAACGGCGCAGCCATCGCGGAATTGATGGTTCGCAACCGCGCTATTGCGACCAGCGGAGATTACCGCCGCGGCGTGGAAATTAGCGGCCGGCACTATTCGCACATCGTTGATCCACGAACTGGAATGCCCGCCGACGGGATCATTAGTTCTACGGTCGTTGCGCCGAATCCGGCGGACGCGGGCGCTCTGGCTACGGCGCTGTCGGTTTTGTCGCCTGCGCAGAGCCGCAGGCTCGTCGCAGGCGTCACGGGAGCTGAATATCTTCTGGTTAAAGAGAACGGCGAAAAAATTATGAGTCCAGGCTGGCGTTCACTGGAAACGCGGGCCTCGCAGGCGCCGGCATCACTCGGCATTCAGACGCGGACGCCGTCTGAAACACCGCATTTCGAAACCGTCGCACAGCAATCAAATGCCTCTCCTTGGAATCCCGAATACGAGCTGACGATTGGCGTCGAGTTGGCCCGCATCGCGGAGCCGCGTGCGCTGCGGCCGTTTGTCGCGGTGTGGATCGAGGATCAGGAGCACTCCGTGGTACGGACCATTTGCCTGTGGTACGGCAAGTTTAAATACCTGAACGAGCTGCACATCTGGTATCACGATGAGAGCTTGCAGCCGGAGAAAGTGGTCTGGCACATCATGAATTCAATCTCAAGCGCCACGCGCCCGCCCGGTAAGTACAAGCTCAGATGGGACGGCAAGGACGAGGGCGGCAAGTACGTCAAGGCCGGGAAATATATCGTGCTGATCGAAGCCTCGCGCGAGCACGGCACCTATCAATTAATCCGTCAGGAAATGGACTTCAACGGCTCGCCCAAACAGATCGAGCTGCCAGGTAACCTGGAGATAGAGTCGGCTTCACTTGACTACCACAAGATTGCCCACTAGAACGCCGACGATGGGCGCGCCAGGCGGTTCCGGCGAGCGCCCACAAGATGACCGAGTGCCAGGTGCACTCCCGCAGCGGCGCCTGCTGCATTGGAAACGGGTTCTCGCCTCATGGTCACGGTGGCTGCATACCTATCTTTCGATGTTCAGCTTCATGATCCTGTTATTTTTTGCAGTGACGGGCTTTACGTTGAACCACGCCGAGTGGTTCGATCATCAGCGCTCGACCTCCCAATCTCAGGGGGCGCTCGACCGCTCGTGGATGGGGAGCCGGGGCTCGAAGGACGTCGCGAAGCTCGAAATTGTCGAATACCTTCGCCGCGTTCACGGCATCCGGAGCGCTGTCAGCGATTTTCAGGTTGACGACGAGCAGTGCGAAGTGTCGTTCAAAGGGCCGGGATACGAAGCTGGCGCCATCATCGACCGCGATACGGGCAAGTATGATTTGAGCGTGACGCGCTTTGGATTCGTGGCCATTGTGAACGATCTGCACAAAGGGCGCGATACCGGGGGCAAGTGGTCGGCAGTCATCGATTTTTCCGCGGTGTTGATGACGCTCGTGTCGCTAACCGGACTCACGCTGATTTTCTTTCTGACCAAGCGACGTTTTTCCGGCCTGGTGGTTTTCGCCACGGGATTGCTACTGTTCTATCTCGTTTACGCCATATTCGTATCCTGAATCGTCGGTTGCGCGTCGTAAAATTCTATCGCCCACAATCTCGCGACTTTTCTTCTGGAGGCTCTTGAGCACTCCATCACGTGCGCTACTAGAAGCGTTCGACGTGCCGGGGCCGCCCGCAGGCCGCGTGGTTATGACGCTCGAGGCGCTGGCCGGCCGGATGCCACGTGAGTGGGCGTGCAACCTAGATGATTTGCGGATGCTTGCGGAGTCGCTTGTGGCGACTGGCTGGCTGCGCCGCACAACCGTGTCCGGACGCGGACTTGCTCCAGAGCCTGCCCAAGGGTCGGGGCCGCAGGGTGACCCGCACGAAGAAGCCCATGAGCGAGTCGCTTACGAGCGAACCCAAGGATATGAGCGAACCGAAGATGGGCGGCTGGCGCTCGCAGGGGCTCTCGATGTCACGCTATACACGCGGCCTGGCTGTCACCTTTGCGAAGAAGCAAAGGCGCGCATAACGCCGTTGCTGCGGAGGGTGGGAGCAAGGCTGCACGAAATCAATATAGACGCCGATGCGGTCTTGCGGGAGCGATATGACTTCGATGTGCCCGTGATCCTGTTAGGGACTCGCAAGGTAGCCAAGCATCGCGTCGATGTTGAACAATTCAGGCGGCAACTCGAAGAGGCTCGGCACAACATCAAAAAGATCTAGCGGGAACCGAAAATGAGCGGGCAGAAACGATTTCCAGTGAAAACGATGGTGGGCAAAAAGGGACAAAAAGCTAGTGCTCGCCGCGGGGTTTCACACCCACTGCTTTGTCGGGCACATCGCCCGGGCGTCCCTGGACGCGATCATATTCGGTGACCTGGCACGTCGATCCCAGCGCTTCGTTGTAGTAAGTCGGCACTCCGATTGCCGAGCGCAATTCTTCATTGAACTGTCGCATCTGTGCGAGTTGTGTCGCCAGTGCGGGAAATTTGCGCCCGTCATCGGTAATCCAAAATTTCTGGTAACCAGCGTCCCACAGCCGCGTGAACTGGCCACAGAGCATCATGGTAGGCAAAATCGTCATTTGGAAACGGCCGTCGGGCAAACGTCGAAATTCGGACGCACAACCGTACTTCTCCACGCGCATTACGCCGCCAGTGCTGCTCAACTGGAAGCCCAATGCCGGCAAAGGCTCTAGACACGATGCCGCGATTGGCCGGTTTACATCCCACATGGTCCCAACCAAGGTTCCACATCGCGCCCGGCGTGTCAAATTGAACCGCACAGGTTCCCGCGGTGTCGCCATTAGGCACGTGTGGGCGCTACTCTTCCGGCCGGTTTTCCGCTAAGCTAATCGATTCTGTTTCGAGGACGGCCGTGGTGCCCGTCCCGAACGCTCGGTTTTGAATACTTGCCGCTCTCTGTCGCATCTACTGGAGCAGGGATAAAACGGGGGTTCACAAGCAGGGACTTCGCAGTACGACAACAGTGATGATTATTGTGAAATAATGACTTACGCGAAAAATGCCATCGCAGCTATGACGCCTGAAAACCTGAATTTCGGTGCCGGGGTACTCGACCGCGTCGGTCATACGCCCCTTCTGCGCCTGGAGCGGGTGGTCGGCGACTACCCTGGAATTGGGTTCTTCGCCAAAGCGGAGTGGTTCAACCCAGGCGGCTCGGTAAAGGACCGGGCGGCGCTCAACATGATTCGCGAAGGCGAGCGGGCAGGCGCGTTGCGCCCGGGCAAGACGATTCTCGATGCGACCAGCGGCAATACAGGCATTGCCTATGCCATGATCGGCGCGGCTCTGAGATACCCGGTGGAATTGTGCCTGCCGGCCAATGCCAGCCGTGAACGGAAGCGTATCCTGTCCGCGTACGGCGCCAAGATCGAACTGACCCCGGCCGATGATGGGTCGGATGGCGCTATACGCCGCGCTCGTGAGATTTACGCGTCAGCGCCCGAGAAGTTTTTCTACCCGGATCAATATAGCAATGCGGCTAATTGGCAGGCGCATTACAACGGGACGGCTCCGGAAATCTGGGAGCAGACGCGGGGCCGGATTACCCATTTCGTAGCCGGCCTGGGCACCAGCGGCACCTTTGTCGGCACGGCCAGACGGCTCAAGGAATTCAACCCGGCGATTCGCTGTGTCAGTTTGCAGCCCGATTCGGCTTTTCACGGCCTCGAAGGTTGGAAGCATATGGAGACCGCAATCGTCCCCAAGATTTACGATCGCGCGGTGGCCGACGACGCTCTGGTCATTCGTACCGAAGACGCCTATCGAATGGTTAAACGGCTCGCTCGCGAGGAGGCCATGCTGGTCAGTCCCAGTTCTGCCGCTGCGCTCGTCGGGTGTTTCCAACTGGCGTCTTCGCTCCGGCGGGACGATGGCGCGGTGATTGTCACCATCTTCCCTGACGCCGCTGAAAAATATCTGAGTGAACGCTTTTGGGACGAATGCTGATGGACGAATACTGATGAATGATAGACGTATGCAAGCGCCCCCACTGTGAAGAAAACCGGCGGAATGAAAATGCGCTTTGTGACGGTGATCGAGTAAGCATGCTCCTACTCAGCCAACTATTGGTGGACGAGATCCGCAGTCATGGCGCCAGGGATTATCCGAACGAGACATGCGGTGCCATGCTCGGCGTCGATATCGACGCTTCGAGTGGCGCGGGCGAGCCTCATCGCGAAGTTAAGGCGCTGTTTCCGCTCACCAATCGCCGCGACGATTCTCCGCGAAACCGCTTTTCCGTTACGGCGAATGATGTCCGTGCAGCGGAGCGCGCAGCGGAGTCCGCCGGACTGGAACTGATCGGCTGGTACCACTCGCATCCGGATCATCCGGCACGGCCCAGTGAATACGATCGCGAACACGCCTGGCCATGGTATAGCTACGTAATCGTTAGCGTGCATGGCGGCAAGCCGCAGGAGACGACCTCCTGGTTGCTCGCGGACGACCGTTCCAAGTTTCATAAAGAGGAAATCGAAAATCGGGTGGCCGTGCCGCCGGCGGAGTGATGGCGGGCCTGAGTGCTCGAGTGCTGGTGTAATCAACGGTGACGATTAGCGGCCGATCTGGCCGTTACGATTCGGATCTGCGATTCGGATGCGCGGCGTTGGCGCGGGGCTACGATGGGTAGAGTTGTCAAATAGTAAAGCACCTGCTCGATACCTTGGAGGTAGCTAGATGGCGATTAAGCTCGAAATCCCTACCGCGCTCCGGCCTTTCGCGGGCAAACAGTCCAGCCTCGATTTAGAGGCGGCCACGGTTGGCGAGGCTCTTACTACATTAACGTCCACGTATGGTGATTTACGGAAACATCTTTACACCGATGACGGGCGGCTGCGCAGTTTCGTGAATATCTACGTGAACGACGAGGACATTCGTTATCTCGAAAAAGAAAATACGCCCATCAAGGATGGCGACACGATCAGTATCGTGCCTTCGATCGCCGGTGGGCGCTAGAATAGCGTAATTCTTAGCGCAAGGAGTGAGTCTATGCCGATTGCAACCGGCACGCCTGCGGCCTCTGAAGCCGAGCGCACGCTTTCCAAGGAAGAAATTCAGCGTTATAGCCGCCACCTGATCATGCCCGAGGTGGGCATGGAGGGTCAGCTTAAGCTCGCACGCGCCAAGGTTCTCATGATCGGAGCGGGAGGTCTCGGCGCTCCGCTGGGCTTGTATCTCGCCGCGGCCGGCGTGGGCAGGCTGGGTATCGTCGATTTCGATGTCGTGGATTTCACCAACTTGCAGCGCCAGATCACTTTTTCGACCAGCGATGTGGGACGTCCGAAGATCCAAGCTGCGAAGGAACGTCTCGCGGGTCTAAACCCGCAGATCCGTATCGACACCCACGAGACGCGCCTCACCAGCGACAATGCGCTGGACCTGTTCCGCGATTACGACATCGTGGTCGACGGCACCGATAATTTTCCCACGCGATATCTCGTCAACGACGCCTGCGTGCTCCTCGGCAAGCCCAATGTTTATGGCTCTATTTTCCGGTTCGAGGGCCAGGCCACAGTCTTCAATTATCCCGCCGGTCCTTGCTATCGCTGCTTGTATCCTGAGCCGCCCCCGCCCGGGCTGGTACCCTCCTGCGCCGAAGGTGGCGTGCTCGGTGTTCTGCCGGGAATTGTTGGCGCGATTCAGGCCATGGAAACGATCAAGCTGATCCTGGGAACGGGTGAGCCATTAGCGGGCCGCCTGCTTCTCTTTGATGCGCTGGCCATGCGTTTCCGCGAGCTTCGGCTGCGTAAGAATCCCGCTTGCCCCATTTGCGGCGAGCATCGTACGATCACTAAGTTAATAGACTACGAAGAATTTTGCGGCATTCGTGGTGAGGAGACAGCCCCGGTGACCAATGGTATTCCTGAAATCACCCCGCGTGAACTGAAGACCAGGCTCGATCGCGGCGACGACTTGTTCATTCTCGACGTGCGCGAGCCGCAC
>Ga0182024_10018506_pt1 | contig 12961 bp, 5 predicted proteins | sample P32metaG_FD_120480 | JGI IMG/M metagenome (GOLD analysis project Ga0182024, IMG submission 120480) | Permafrost microbial communities from Stordalen Mire, Sweden - P3-2 metaG (Illumina Assembly) | ecosystem: Environmental > Terrestrial > Soil > Wetlands > Permafrost | place: Sweden: Stordalen...
GTGACCGTCAGCGGTGGCAAGGGCAACCGCGGCCCGCAGAACGCCGGGCTTCTGCTGGGCAAGAAGCACCTGATCGATCTTGCCGCCGCCAACAATAATCCGGGCGATGGCGTGGGACGCGGTATGAAGGTGGCCAAGGAGCAGATCGTCGGCATGGTCGCCGCGATCGACTGGGTCCTCGATCAGACTGATGAAGGAATGGAGAAGGAGGCCACGCGCCGGGAAGACGTCATCTGGCGCATGCTCAAGGACATTCCCACCATCAAGTCGTCCACGTTTACGCCCGCGTCTATGGAACACTCCCCGATCCTGATGCTGACTTACGACCCAGCGGTGCTGGGCATTACCACCAGCGATGTGCTGAAGAAGCTTCGCGCGCTCGATCACCCGATCGAACTGGCACCCGGCTACCTCATGCCCACTGGCAGCAGCAGAACCTCAATCGGCGTAAGCACATGGGTGCTGCTGCCCGGCGAGGAGATCATTGTGGGCCGCGAGCTGCGCAAGGTGCTGATGTCCGCAAAGCCATCGAAGCCTGCAATGGCGTAAAGGAAATGGTCTTGAGAGGACGCGGCTGTAGTTTTATGGTCCAGAAACCCTGTAAAAACAGGACTTTAGCCTGGAGGGCCTATGCCAGATCTCGTAGAATTCATTTAGGCAACCATCTCTAGATTCACTCACCCTTCCCCTGAATCAGGGATGCTCCGTTCTCCTCGAACCATTGCTGGAGACGAGCCTTCTGTTGCAGGCGGCTCTCGGCCAGGGGCTGCATAAAGTGGGCAGGAATAAAGCCTCGCGCTTCGGCAATCACCTTCAACCCCCACGGCACCGGGAAGGCATCCATCTGGACAATAAACCGCTCCACTTCGGCTGCCAGGTCTGCAAAGGACTCCTGCTTTCCGGCTCCTGCCGCGTAAAGCGCCTGCATCAGCTCCGGAAGAACGCAGGCAACACCGGAGACGACGCCATCGCACAGGCCGAGCTTCAAAGCAGCGGCCAGCACTCCATCATTCCCGATGATTCTGCAGGAGGGGATACCGTGCTCGGTAAGCAGTTTGACGGTATCGAGCGATCCGCTCGAGTCTTTGATGCCTATGATGTTGTCGCACTCTTCGATCAGTTGTGCGGAGGTCTGAGGCAGCAAACCTGAGCTAAACTGCGGGAGGTTGTAGAGCAGGACAGGACCGTCCAGCGATGCCGCCACGGTGCGGCAATAGGCCTGAAGATCATCCTGGCTGTAGGGAAAGAAGTAGGGCATCGGCAGAAGAACAGCGGCAGCGCCGGCCTTGAACGCGATCCGGCCCAGGCGGATGGCTTCATGATGTCCTGCGGCCCCAATCCCAGCGACAAAGGTTCCCCGGCCGGCAAGCAACTCTCGACAGAGATGCATGATCCGCTCGAACTCTGGGACTGAGGTGACACAGAACTCTCCCGTGACTCCATTGATTGCGAATCCCCGGATACCGGCTTCCATGAGGACGAGCAAATACCCCCTGAGTGCGTGCTCGTCGACCTCTCCCTTCGCACTACGAGGAGTCAGAACAGCGGCAAAGACTCCGCTGACAGGCAATTTTCCCATGGGTGGATGTCCTTTTTAACGATCAGCCGGATTCGAAGTGCACCGGTGATCATCGTATCCTCGCGTTGTCGACAATCGTAGTGCACGCATGGGGTTTACGTGTAATTGGCCTATTCTCAAACGGTGACCACTCTCCCAGTCAGCAAGCGAACATACGCGTGGCTTATCGTCGCAATGCTGTGGTTTGTCTGCTTCTTCAACTATGCGGACCGGCAGGCAATCTTCTCGGTCTTCAGTCTGCTGAAGGTGGAGTTCTCTCTCTCCGACGTGCAACTGGGGGTGATCGCGGCCTGTTTCATGTGGGCGTATGCCGTCTTCGGCCCGGCTGCAGGCTGGCTCGCCGATCAAATCTCCAGGAAAAGGATCATTGTAGGAGCGCTCACGTTTTGGTCTGTGATGACCGCTGCCACAGCCTTGGCGCATAGTTACCCTTGGCTAATCTTCGTTCGCACGCTTGGCGGCCTGGGAGAGGCCTTCTATTTCCCGGCGGCGATGTCGCTGATCGGGAGCTACCATGGCCCGCAGACGCGGTCGCGTGCCATGGCCTTTCATCAATCAAGCGTCTATGTCGGAACCATCGCAGGTGGTTCCTTATCGGCGTACATCGCAGAGCGTAGCGGCTGGCGCTACAGCTTCGGAGTTTTCGGGGGACTCGGCGTTCTGCTTGCGCTCGTACTTCTCATAGTTCTGCGGGAACCAACCGAGGTTGAGAATCCGTACCCGAATCCGGTCGCCACTCCCAGGCAGGCAGATGGCTTTCTCCACGCCTTGCGTCAGGTGGTAAGCAGCGGCGCTACGCTTCTTCTGATCGGCGTCTTTGTCGGCGCGAACTTCGTAGCCGTCGTCTTTCTGACCTGGCTCCCCAGTTTTCTTCAACGGAAGTTTCACATGAGCCTTGCTGCCGCCGGGTTCAGCGCCACTGCCTATCTGCAGATCGCGTCGATCGTTGGTGTCGTCGCTGGCGGCTTTCTTGCTGATGGGCTACGCCACCGATGGAGCCAAAGCCGACAGATGGTACAGGCCTGCGGTTTGCTCGGAGCGGTACCCTTCCTATTCCTGACCGGATGGTCGATTACGGTATTTGGCCTGATCGTGGGCATGGTCGGGTTCGGCTTCTTTAAAGGAATGTATGACGCCAACATCTGGGCATCGCTCTATGACGTTGTACCCACCGAACGCAGAGGCTTCGCTACCGGTCTTATGAATTCTCTGGGCTGGCTGGGCGGCGGTGTCGCTCCCATAGCCGTTGCTGCTGCAGCTGCGCACTTCGACCTTGGCGTATGTCTTAGCGCAACTTCTTTGATCTATCTATTCCTTGCCGCAGCCCTTCTTCTTTTCTTCCGGAGCCAAGCCAGATTTCCACAAAAAATGTCCTAGGGGAGTATCAATACTGGCACCCGCCAAAACGCAGCTCTTTGTCTGCTTGCTCACCATGGTAAGGACGGCTATGAGAGGCTTCAAGAACGTGCAAGACCTTGCAGCCGAAAATCATGCATTGGTCCCATACCGTGTTCGCAATTTATCTCGAAATGCCTGTTGGTCCCGCCGCGCCCGAATCTGCCTAAGGACCCATTCCCGGTCGTCGCCTTCTATGAAGTCTATCCCTGCAACTGAGAATGACCGAGATGTCGTATCGTTTGCGGTCCTGAAGGAAGTCCAGCCGGACGAACTGTTCACGGCGTGGCTGACATTGACTGACAGCCAGCGCAACGCGATAGACGCGGAGTTCCGCGACCTCTTCAAGATGAGCTGTGAGAAGGGCTTTCGCGCGATCCGGCATAGTGCTGTAGCGAGCGATCCCTCGCTACGGGATTTGACTACTCTGCTTCGTCGTGTACTGGCTGCTTTGCAGCGGCTAAGATTTTTTCGGCTAACGACTGGGGCACCATATCGTAGTGGCTCATCTCCATCCGGAAGCTGCCTCGGCCCTGTGTGATCGAGGTCAGCGTCGTGCTGTAGCTCAGGATCTCGGCCATGGGAACCTCGGCGTGGACGATGGTTCCGGCGCCGCCGCTGCCTATGCCCTGTACGCGTCCGCGACGCCCGCTGAGGTCGCCAATCAGCGCTCCTGCAAACTCGTCCGGGGCTTCAATCTCGACGCGCATCACCGGTTCGAGCAATGCCGGCTTCGCCTGCTCCATACACTTGCGGAAAGCAAGCCGCGCGGCCATCTTGAACGACATCTCGCTGGAGTCGACCTCGTGGTAGCTGCCATCGAACACGGTGACCTTGATGTCGACCACTGGATAGCCTGCGAGATAGCCACGGGCAGCCGATTCGCGAATGCCCTTCTCCACAGCGGGAACATACTGGCGAGGGATCGCTCCGCCGAAGAGGTCGTTTGCAAAGACAACGCCGCTTCCTCGGGGCTGCGGCTCGACACGGAGCTTGCAGTCGCCAAACTGTCCGTGGCCGCCGGTCTGCTTCTTGTGCCGTCCCTGCGCCTCGGCGCGGTCGCGGACCGTCTCGCGGTAAGGCACCTTCGGCGCCTTCAGGATTACGCTGGTGTGGTAGCGGCGCTTCAGCTTTGAGACAATCGCCTCAATGTGAGGCTGTCCCGCACCCGCTACCAGAAACTCGTTCGTCTGCGGATCGCGAAAGAACTTCACCATAGGATCGTCTTCCATCAGCTTGTGCAACGCCGGCGCGAGCTTGTCCTCGTCGGCGCGGGACTTCGGCTCGATGGCATAGGTCATCGCCGGCTCGGGCATCGACACTGGCTCCAGAAAAATCTCATGCGCCTTGTCGCCGAGAGTGTCTCCGGTCAAGGTCGCTCGCAGTTTGACGGCGGCCCCCAGATCGCCGGCATGGAGTGCCCCCACCTCAACCGGCTTGCGCCCTTGCATGATGTAGAGATGCGTCAGGCACTCGGGCTCCTGGCGCGTGTAATTCTGCAGCGCGGTGTCGGCTTTCACCATGCCGCTTACTACTTTGAAGAACGAGATCCTCCCGGTGAAAGGGTCGGTCATCGTCTTGTAAACGTAGAGCGCCAGCGGCTCTTTATCCTCGACTCGCCGCATCACAATCTCTTCCTGCGCTTCCGCATGCAGGTCGTAGCCGCCATTGGACGCGGTGGCTTGCGTCATCCCTCGTGCCGCTACCGGCTCGCGCTCGGTCGGAGCGGGTGCATAGACTTTCAGAAATTCCAGCAGACGGTCGCTGCCGACGTTTCTCAGGCCGCTGGCGTAGAGCACCGGGAATATCCTGTCCTCGCGAATGGCTTCGTGCAACGCGGCGATAAGGTGCGGCTCGGGGATGGTTCCCTCCCTGAAGAACTCCTCCATTAGCTCATCTTTGCCTTCGGCTACAAGCTCTACCAGGGCCTCGTGCGCGGCATTCGCATCGGCTTGCAGGAACTCGGGGATCTTTCCTGTCTCACCGCGCCCATCGCCATCCGGCTGGTACAAAAATGCCTTCATCGTCGCCAGATCGACAACCCCGTGAAAGCCATGTTGATCGACGATCGGCAACTGTACCGGCGCGATCTGACGGCCCCATTTTTCCTGCAACAGCTCGATCATCCGTTTGCGTCCCAGCCTGCTATCGGCCTTAGGATGGTCTACCTGGTTCACCACCAGGACGCGTGGAAGATTGACCTCGGCGGCATACTTCCACACCCGGTCGGTGACCGCTTCCGCGCCGGTCTGCGCGTTGATGACCACCAGTGCCGCCTCCACCGGCAACATCGCAGCGCGCGTCTCATGCAGGAACATATGAAAGCCGGGAGTGTCGAGGAGATTGATTTTGGTTCCGTTCCACTCGGCAAAGGCCACGGCGTTGGACATCGTCGTCCGACGGGAGACCTCTTCCTCGTCATAGGCTGTGATGGCCGAGCCATCTTCCACGCGTCCTCGAGCGGCCGTCATCTTCGCGGCATGCAGCAGAGCGGAGATCAACGTCGTCTTGCCACTGTGCGCATGGCCCACTACCGCTACGTTGCGGACATCCTTTCCCAAATAGGTCTTCATGGCGAGTTCCTCTTATATCTCTGAGCTAATCAACGGTGGCGCCAGCCATACTCATCCTGTGGACCCGTCCCGCCGCGATCTCAACAGCCTGCTGCACCGCTAATGGCGCCGCGCGTTCAGAGCGCACAGCGATCCGCACTCCGGGGAACGGGCATACTATCACAAACGCAATAGGCCTTTCCCCGCGGGCTTGCGGCCGCATGTGGACTAAACTTTCCAGGCTGGGTCAAGCTTGAATTGGTTGGGAAAGCTCAGTGGTTCCTGTTTTGCTTAAGGGCACGCCTTCAGCCGTGCCGTAAGCAGCCGCACAGGATAGGGCTTCAGCCCCTGAGATATGTATTTTTTCTACTGCACCACCACCCGGAAGAGAGATGCTGCGCCGCCACCACCCTTGCCATCATCAACACTCCGGCAAGGAGCGCACTTTCACGAATCTTGCCGCTCTTCGGTTGCGTATGGCTCTACTGAACCGTGAGCGTGACTGTGCCGGAGTGCGATAGCGCGCCCGAGGTTCCGGTCACCGTCACCGTGTAGCTCTGCGGCGGTGGAACGTACGGGGTGCTGGCGAAGCCGCAGCCGCTCAGCCCCATAGTCGCCGTGATGCCTGCCCCTATCCATAGCAGCACAGACATCAACCGGCCCAGCTTCTTCCCGGCCCGGCGCATCCTGCCTGCGAAGGGCAGCAACCACAGCGCCAGCGCGAAGGCTGCGAGTTTGCGACGCGTGCTGTGATCTGTGCTGCGTGCCATGCTGCTATCGATACTGCGGCCCATGCCTCCGGCCGGTTGCGTGCGCGCCAGCGTCTGCGGGATCTGCACCGTCAGCGTCACCGTCGTCGTGCCTGATCCCGCCGCCACCATCGCCGGCGAGAAGCTGTAGGTCGCACCCGTGGGCAGGCCGCTGACCGACAGCGTCACCGTCGCCAGCAACGTCGTTGCATTCACCGGACTGACGGTGAAAGTGACGACCGCCGTCGCGCCCGGCAGGGCCGTCACCGAGGTTACCGAAGAGCTGAGGCTGAAGTCCTCAACGCTCTCGGTCAGCGCGCTGCTCGTCACCGCGACGAAGTTTGTATCGCCGCTATACACCGCTGTAATGGAGTGCAAACCCACGGCCAGAGTCGATGTCGTCAGTGTCGCCACGCCGCCGCTCAGCGTTCCACTGCCCAGCAGCGTTGTGCCGTCGAGGAAGCTCACCGTTCCCGTCGGAGTACTGACGCCTGTCACCGTCGCCGTCAGCGTAATCGCACTCTCTGCCAGCACAGGGTTGACGCTGCTCGTCACTCCCGCAGCAGGCGCCGCTTTGTTCACCAGGATCGACTGCGTCACCTGCGTCGCTGCCGCATAGTTCGCGTTGCCCGCCTGATTTGCAGCTATAACTACTGTGCCTGCGCCGGTAATCGTCAGCGTACTGCCGCTCACCGTTCCCGGTCCCGATACGACGCTGAAGATCACTGCATTCCCCGAAGCGCCGCCAATGGCAGCCAGCGTGATCGGCGCGACGCCATACGTCACCGGCGTCGTTAGCGGCGTGAAGGTAATCGTCTGCGTTGCCTGATTCACCACGATGTTCGCCGTGACCTGCGTCGCAGCGGAGTAGTTTGCGTTACCGGCCTGATTCGCCGCCACCACGACCGTGCCCACGCCTGTGATCGTCAATGTGCTGCCGCTCACCGTTCCCGGTCCCGATACGACGCTGAAGATCACTGCATTACCCGAAGCTCCGCCGGTCGCACTCAGCGTGATCGGCGCGACGCCATAGGTTACCAGTGACGACGCCGTGAAGCTGATCGTCTGCGATGCCTGAGTGACCGTGATCGACTGCGTCACCTGCACTGCTGCCGTGTAGTTCGCGTTGCCGGCCTGATTCGCGGCCACCACGACCGTGCCCACACCGGTGATGGTCAGTGTGCTGCCGCTGATCGTTCCCGGTCCCGACACGATGCTGAAGATCACTGCTTTACCCGAGGCTCCACCCGTCGCGCTCAGCGCGATCGGCGCGACGCCATACGTCACCGGTGTCGTTAGCGCAGTGAAGCTGATCGTCTGCGATGCCTGAGTGACCGTGATCGACTGCGTCACCTGCGCTGCTGCGGAGTAGTTTGCGTTGCCGGCCTGATTCGCCGTCACCACTACCGTGCCCACGCCCGTAATCGTCAATGTGCTGCCGCTCACCGTTCCCGGCCCGGAGACCACACTGAAGGTGACAGTGAGACTGGAGGTCGCCGTCGCGCTCAGCGTGATCGGCGCGACGCCGTAGGTCACCGGTGACGATGCCGTGAAGCTGATCGTCTGCGACGCCTGGTTGACCACGATGCTCTGCGTGACCTGCGTCGCTGCCGTGTAGCTCGCGTTGCCGGCCTGATTCGCCGCCACCACTACCGTGCCCACGCCCGTAATCGTCAATGTGCTGCCGCTCACCGTTCCCGGCCCGGAGACCACACTGAAGGTGACGGTGAGACCGGAGGTCGCAGTCGCGCTCAGCGTGATCGGCGCGCCGTAGGTCACCGGTGACGATGCCGTGAAGCTGATCGTCTGCGATGCCTGAGTGACCGTGATCGACTGCGTGACCTGCGTCGCTGCCGTGTAGTTCGCGTTGCCGGCCTGATTCGCGGCTACTACTACCGTGCCTGCGCCGGTGATGGTCAGCGTGCTGCCGGTGATCGTTCCCGGCCCGGAGACCACACTGAAGGTGACAGTGAGACCGGAGGTCGCAGTCGCGCTCAGCGTGATCGGCGAGACGCCGTAGGCCACCGGCGTTGTCGGCGGCGTAAACGTGATTGTTTGCGATGCCAGGTTGACGACGACTGACTGCGTGACCTGCGTCGCTGCCAAATAGTTCGTATTGCCGGCCTGATTAGCGGCCACCACGACCGTACCCCCGCCGTTGATGGTCAATGTGCTGCCGCTCACCGTTCCCGGTCCCGACACGATGCTGAAGATCACTGCATTACCAGAAGCTCCGCCCGTCGCGCTCAGCGTGATCGGCGCGACGCCATAGGTCACCGGTGAAGTTGGCGGCGTGAAGGTAATGGTCTGTGACCCCTGCGTCGCTGTTCCGTTGAGAGTCACCGTCTGCGTCGAACCGGTTGCATTCAGGTTGTTGTCCGTCGTGACCATCGATCCGCTGATCGATCCCACTTCTACCGGGGCAAAGCTGATCAGGTCGGTACAGGAAGTGCCGGCTGCCAGGGTCGGCGCGGTCGAGATTGAAGTGAGCTGCGGGCAGGTCGAGCTGTTCCCAATCGCAAATCCCGTCGAGATGCTGGGGTTCCCTCCGCTGCCCGGCGGCGGGAAGCTGAGGCTCGCATTCCCGATGTTCTCCAGCGTCACCGTCTGCGGGCTGTCGCTGCTGGTCGCACCCACAGCCGTTGAAGCGAAGGTGAGTGTGGGCGGACCCGAGACACCCAACTTCAGCACACGGTTGTTGCCGCGGTCGGCGATGTAGACGTTCCCGCTGCTATCCACCGCCACGCCACAGGGATAGTACAAGCCGCTGCCCAGCGTGCTCTGGGTGTAGCTGCCGCCCGACAGCGTCTCCTTCAGCACGTGGTTATTGTTGGTATCGGCGATGTAGACATTCCCGCTGCTATCCACCGCCACGCCTTCGGGACTATTCAAGCCGCTGCCCACCGTGCTCTGGGTGTAGCTGCCGCCCGACAGCGTCTCCATCAGCACCCGGTTATTGTTGGTGTCGGCGATGTAGACGTTCCCGCTGCCATCCACCGCCACGCCAGAGGGACTAGACAAGCCGGTGCCCACAACGATGCTCTGGGTGTAGCTGTCCCCCGACAGCGTCTCCTTCAGCACCCGGTTGTTGAGGGTGTCGGCGATGTAGACGTTGCCGCTGCCATCCACCACCACACCCCAGGGCTCAGACAAGCCGCTGCCCAGCGTGCTCTGGGTGTAGCTGCCGCCCGAGAGCGTCTCCTTCAGCATCCGGTTGTTACCGAAGTCGGCGATGTAGACGTTCCCGCTGCCATCCACCGCAGAAGCAGAGGGCTTAAACAAGCCGGTGCTGGCCACCGTGCTCTGGGTGTAGCTGCCGCCCGACAGCGTCTCCATCAGCACCCGGTTGTGGAGGGTGTCGGCGATGTAGACGTTGCCGCTGCCATCCACCGCCACACCAGCGGGCTGAGACAAGCCGGTGCTGGCCACCGTGCTCTGGGTGCCCGGCAGAAAGGCCACCTGCGGCCCAGAGCCCGTGCCATAGACGTAGCCGGTTGCGATGACCGCTCCCGAGCTGTTCAGCAACTCCGCCGCGCCATAGCGGGTCCCGGCAAACTTCGGCGTAAAGGTCACATTGACGGTGCAGGTATCGCCCGAGTTGTAGCTGTGGCTAAGTGGGTTGGTCGTGCAGCTTCCCATTCCCTCATCCGCGAAGTCCAGTCCGGTCGTCCCCTGCGTCAGCACCGCCGGAACACCGATCATGCCGCTGGTGTCGAAGGTGAACTGGAGCGACAGGGCCGTGCTCGTGCTCGCTATGTTCACCGTGCCGAAGTTCACGCCCAGCGTCATGATCTCCTTCACCGCGCCGTTAGCGGTATCGGCGACGAAGACGTTACCGCTCCCGTCCACCGCCACGCCAATAGGATTGTTGAAGCCGCTGCCCAAAGTGATGATGGTGGGCGAGGCCGGGATGCTGCCGCCGACCGCCAATATCTCTTTGACCGTGCTGTTGCCGTAATCGCCGACGAAGATGTTCCCGCTCTCGTCCACCGCCACGCCAGAGGGAGCAATGAAGTTTCCGTTGGTCACAGCCAGCGTGTTCACCGTAACGTACCCGCCGACCGCCAATATCTCTTTGACCGTGCTGTTGCCGTAATCACCGACGAAGACGTTCCCGCTCCCGTCCACCGCCACGCCGGAGGGCTGGCTGAAGTTTCCGTGGACCACAGCCAGCGTGTTCACCGTGGCATACCCGCCGGCCGCCAATATCTCTTTGACCGTGCCGCTGCCGGTATCGGCGACGAAGACGTTCTCGCTCCCGTCCACCGCCACGCCAGTGATATTGCTGAAGCCGCTGCTCAGAATCTTGACCGTGGTATAACCGCCCACTGCCAGGATCTCCTTCACCGCATTGTTGCCGGTATCGGCGACAAAGACGTTCCCGCTCCCATCCACCGCTACAGCCTTGGGAGCGCTGAAGTTTCCGTTGGCCACAGCCAGCGTATTCACCGTAACGTACCCGCCCACAGCCAATATCTCTTTGACCGTGCTGTTGCCGGTATCGGCGACGAAGACGTTCCCGCTCCCGTCCACCGCCGCGCCGGTGGGCTCAATCAGGCCGTAGAGGATCGTGGTCACCGCCCCGCTGAAGTGCGCCGTCTGCGCCTGCATGGCAACGGACGCAAGCCAGCCGAGACAGAGAGCGGCTAAAACCCCACAGCGGGGCAGGCAGCGCGAACCATCGCGGCGAACAAAACAAGCATCCGGGGCAAACCTGCTCAAAGCAGCCATAGCCTAATGTAACTCCGAAAGACCGGGAATGGCGGGAGAGGCCGACTCCTGCGAGGAGATACATCTCCCCTTGCTTTGCTGCGAACCGGGGTCGGCAGGTTGTATCACACCATTCGCGGGTCTCTGCGGAATATCCGGTAGGGGTGCAGTTTGAGTGGGTTGGGAAAGCTCAGTGGTTCCTGTTTTGCTTAAGCGCACGGCTTCAGCCGTGCCGTAAGCAGCCGCACAGGAAAGGAGCTTCAGCCCCTGAGGTACGTATTTTTCAACCGGCACCCCCGCCGAAATTTGTTCTATATGCCGTCTGCATCGACGCGGATATAAAATTGAGAACGATCGTGGATCGGTAGCAGGAGGAAAGTGATGAATGAATCGGAGATGCAAGCGGAACTGGAGCGCCTGCGGGCAGAGAATGTCCAGCTCAAGAGCAAAGACAAGGGTGGCATCCGTCTGAAGGTGAGCGAGAAAGGCGCGGTCTCTCTGTATGGCATGGGCCGCTTTCCGGTCACGCTCTATAAGGAACAGTGGCTCCGCATCCTGGCGAGTACAGCGGAGATCGAGGCCTTCCTCCGCGAGAACGAGTCCAGATTGAAGACGAAGGAGTAGGCGTTTTGAAGAAAGCGGTCCAACGCGCGCGTAATGCCATGAGTGTCGCGTATAACCATGCCCTATACTTGGAGCCACGCACTCAGAGGATGCAGGATTGGGCAGACTTTTTAGAACGCTCCCAGCGTGGGGAGAAGGTATTGTCCCTGCGCGTAGGAGATCAGAACAGAAGGAACCGTTAAGGGCTGCTATCCAGAGAAGCTTGAGCCCTTCACAAGAAGAGCGATCTCTTATCAATGGACAGGGTCCAGGATGCCTCAATGTCCGGTTTGCCGGCCATCCGGGAGTGGATCGATTCGCTCAACACAAGCGCGTTTATGGGGACTAACCGGTCGCCTATACACTACCTTTATGCAATGGACGTGTCGGCGCGGCTTGGAGTTGATGAAGATGCTGGCTTGCGGAGTTGTCGCAGGCTGTTCGATTCTTTCGAGTGCGACAGCGCAATCTCTCAAGTCAAGCAAAGTCATTGACCTCACCCACGTCAAGATCGCCGGGTCAGATTGTAAGACGAGCCTCCCCGATGGTTTCTCCAACATTCAATGGTTAGATGATTCTCGCTTGCTGGCCTCCACGTACCGGGCTCACTGCGACGATGGGACCGACGCCAATCCGAAGAAATTCGAAACGCAAGCAGTCCTATTCGATGTTAAAGGCACAATTCTCGCCACCGCCCACAGTCACGCGATTATGTACACAAGAGGCCCGCACGGTACCGTCGCTGCACTCCAGGCCGGCGCGATAGAGCTTCTGGATGTCCAAATGCAGCATGCTGAGCAAACGATACCGTGTCCTAACAGCTCAAAAAACTGCGGAATTAGTCTCGACCAGTCATCAGCCGCAAGTGCAGATTTCGCTTTGTGCTCCTCTTCCGATCAGAGTCAGCAGTTTTGTGATTTTTACACTGGGTGGCCAGCTACGAAATCTGGTCAAACGGGCTTACCAGTGAGAATAGATCCCTTCACACGCGTCGCAGCCAATTCCTGGCAAGTCTCACCGAGCGAAAATTGGCTCTTCAAGGGCGGCCATTTCACACGTGTCAACTCGGATGGCAGTAATTCTTTTGTGAATCCCACGGACTTTGTCGGAGACAACGGAGGCGGTTGCAAAGGGCAGCTCTCGGATGCATCGCCACGGCGATTCTTGGCCACTTGTGTGGGAACTCACTGGTACTCGGATGGCATGTTCGACAACATCTTCGGTTTCAGCCACACCGTGCTATTCGACGTGACGACGAATAGCGTCATTGGGAGGATTGACGGGAGCGCTTTTATTGAATCAGCGCTATCACCGTCGGGCCGAAAGATAGCCATCTTGAAAGGCGAGAAAATTCGCCTGTACGACGCGCCGTA
>Ga0182024_10018507_pt1 | contig 12960 bp, 13 predicted proteins | sample P32metaG_FD_120480 | JGI IMG/M metagenome (GOLD analysis project Ga0182024, IMG submission 120480) | Permafrost microbial communities from Stordalen Mire, Sweden - P3-2 metaG (Illumina Assembly) | ecosystem: Environmental > Terrestrial > Soil > Wetlands > Permafrost | place: Sweden: Stordalen...
CCGGGGCATGGGGATGATCGGCGCGGCGTTCGGTCTCGGCTTTATCATTGGGCCGGTTTTGGGCGGCGTCGTCGCGGGTAACGATCTGGCGACAGCCGATCTGGCGACACCGGGGCTGATCGCCGCCGGGCTGTCCGTTGCCGCGGTCCTCGGCGTCATCCTGGTGCTGCCGGAGAGCCTCGCACCCGGGCAGGCCATGGCCTCGCATGGCCGATTCGCCGCGGCGCGCAGCGTGCTCGGCCGGCCGGTTCTGGCCCGGCTGATCGCGGTGTTCTTCCTCGCCACACTGGCCTTTTCCGGCATGGAGACGACGTTTGCCTGGTGGGCGATCGCGCAATTCGGCTGGGGCCCACGCTCGATCGGCTTCGTGTTCTTTTATGTCGGGCTGTTGTCGGCCCTGATGCAGGGCGTCCTCATCGGACCCTTGACCCGGCGCTTCGGCGAGGAGCGTCTGCTGCTCGGTGGGCTGGCCATGCTCCTCATCGGCTTGTTGCTGCTGCCCTTCGCGAGTGACGTGCCGCGATTGCTTGTGGCATTGAGCGCGCTGGCGGTCGGCAACGGGGCGCTGGCACCCTCGCTCAACAGCCTCATTTCCCGGCGCGCCGGGGCGGGTGAGCAGGGCGAGGTGATGGGCGTCGCGCAATCGGCCGGCAGCCTGTCGCGGGTGCTCGGGCCGATCATCGCCGGATCGCTGTTTGGCACCCTCGGCCGCAGCAGCCCCTATTTGTGGGGCGCCGCGTTGGTCGGCGGCGCGCTCGTGATCGGATGGCGGGTGCCGCGCCCCGTGGCCGCGGCGAGCAGCGCGGCACCGCAACCACCCTTGGGGCCCACCCAATGATGAGCCCGCACGGTCCTCGCATGGTCGGCGGCGGGTCGTCCGCCGGCCTGCCCGAACCCGATGAGCGGCTCGGCCAGGGTCTGCGCGCGCTCAAAGGGCTCGGCCCCTATCTGTGGCCGCGCGATTCGCTGGAGCTGAGAATCCGCGTCGTCGTGGCGCTCGCGCTCCTGATCGCCGGCAAGCTGATCAGCATTGCGATCCCGTTCCTCTACAAGGACGCGGTCGATGCGCTGTCGGTGAAGAGCCCGGGCGTCATTGCCGTGCCCGTCCTGGCGATCCTCGCCTATGGCGCCGCGCGGGTCCTGTCGCAGAGCTTCAACGAGCTGCGCAACGCGGTCTTCGCCAAGGTCGGCCAGCGTGCGGTGCGCCAGATCGCGCTGGCGGCGTTCCGCCATATCCACTTGTTGTCGTTGCGCTTTCATCTCGAGCGGCGCACCGGCGGGCTGGCGCGCGCCGTCGAGCGCGGCACCGCGGCGATCGAGTTCCTATTGTCCTTCATGCTGTTCAACGTCGTGCCGACGGTGTTCGAAATGATCGTCGTCTGCGCGATCCTCTGGCGCCTGTACAACTGGACCTTCGCCGCCGTCACCCTGGCGACGATCGTTAGTTACATCGGCTTCACCTTTCTCGTAACCGACTGGCGCATCCGCTTCCGCCGCGAGATGAACACGCGCAACAGCGAAGCCAACACAAAATCGGTCGATAGCCTCCTCAACTACGAGACGGTCAAATACTTCGCCAACGAGGCGCACGAGGCGGAGCGCTACGACCTCGCTCTCCGGGGCTATGAGCGCGCCGCGGTCAGGAGCGAGACGACGCTGGCGCTGCTCAATGTCGGCCAGGGCGCGATCATTGCCAGCGGCCTCATTGGCGTGATGATCCTGGCGGCGCAAGGGATTGCGTCGGGCCGTATGACGGTCGGCGACTTTGTGCTGGTCAACGCCTACCTGCTCCAGCTCTACATGCCGCTCAACTTCCTCGGCGTGGTGTACCGCAACATCAAGCAGTCGCTGACCGATCTGGAGCAGATGATGGCGCTCCTCAAGGTCGCGCCCGAGATCGAGGACCGGCCGGGCGCACCGGCGCTCGCCGTCCGGCAGGGCACGCTCGCCTTCCGTCATGTCGATTTCCGCTACGATCCTCGGCGCGCGATCCTGAGCGACGTCGATTTCGAAGTCGCGCCCGGCGCCACGCTGGCCGTGGTCGGGCCGAGCGGCGCCGGCAAATCGACGCTCGCGCGCCTTCTCTTCCGCTTCTACGATGTCGATCGGGGCGCAATCGAGATCGATGGCCAGGACATCCGGGAAGTAACCCAGGACAGCCTGAGGCGGGCGATCGGCGTCGTGCCGCAGGACACGGTCCTCTTCAACGACACGATCTACTACAACATCGCCTATGGCCGGCCCGGCGCCGGCCGCGCCGAGATCGAGGCCGCGGCACGGCGCGCCCACATCCACGATTTCATCGCGAGCCTGCCCGACGGCTACGAGACCGTGGTCGGCGAGCGCGGGCTCAAACTGTCGGGCGGCGAAAAGCAGCGGGTCGCGATCGCCCGGGTCGTCTTGAAGGCGCCGAAGATCCTGATTTTCGACGAGGCCACCTCGGCGCTCGACACCAAGACCGAACGCGAGATCCAGGCGAGCCTGGCAGAGGTCGCGACCGATCATACGACGCTGGTTATCGCGCACCGCCTCTCGACCGTCGTCGACGCCAACCAGATCCTGGTGCTCGATGGCGGCCGCATCGTCGAGCGCGGGCACCACCGCGAGCTCCTCGCCAAGGGCGGCGTCTACGCCGCGATGTGGGCCCGCCAGCAGGAGGCCGCCGCGCGGGAAGCGGCGCTGGCGGCAAACTGATGAAGATCAGGATTGTGCGTCCTTCGAGACGCCCGCTGCGCGGGCTCCTCAGGATGACGGAAGTTATAAATGTCACACCCAAATCCTCGTCATCCTGAGGAGCGCCCGGAGGGCGCGTCTCGAAGGACGCAGGATGAAATGGAAGGGGGACTCGCCGCGGCGGTGCGGCGTGGTGATCGGCGCGCGGTGGCCCGCGCCGTCACCCTCGTCGAATCGACCCGCCCCGACCATCGCCGCGCCGCCGAGGCGCTGATCGCGGCGCTGCTGCCGAGGACGGGCGGCGCGACGCGGATCGGCATCACCGGACCGCCCGGCGCCGGCAAATCGACCTTCATCGAGCGCTTCGGCCTCGACGGCATCGCGCGCGGGCATCAGATCGCTGTCCTCGCGGTCGATCCCGGATCGCAGCGCGGCGGCGGCGCCATCCTCGGCGACAAGACCCGCATGGCCGAGCTGGCGCGCGCGCCGGCGGCCTTCATCCGCCCCTCTTCAGCCGGCAAAGAGAAGAGCGGCGTCGCGCGACGCACCCGCGAGGCGATCCTCGTGTGCGAAGCGGCCGGGTTCGACACGGTGCTGGTCGAGACCGTCGGCGCCGGGCAGTCGGAAACCGCAATCGCCGACATGGTCGACATGTTCCTCCTGATCCTGCCGCCCGCCGCCGGCGACGAATTGCAAGGCATCAAGCGCGGCATCATCGAATTGGCCGATCTGGTGCTGGTCAATAAGGCCGACGGCGCGCTCCTCGATCATGCAACGCGCGGCGCCGCCGACTATGCCAACGCGCTGCACCTCATTCGCCCGGCGGTGCCCGAATGGCAGGCCACGGCGCGGGCGGTCTCGGCCTTGACCGGCAGCGGGATCGACGCCGTATGGGAGGATGTCGCGCGGTTCCGCGCCGCGCTCGAGGCGACCGGGGCCTGGGGCCGGCGCCGCGCCGAGCAGGGGCGCGCCGCGCTATGGGCCGAGATCGGCGACGGCCTCGTCGAGCGCTTCCGCGCCGCGCCGTCCATCGCCGCCCGCCTCGCCGCGGTCGAGCACGAGGTGACCGCCGGCGCGCGCACCCCGGCCGCCGCCGCCCGCGATCTGCTCGCGGCATTTTTGGGGCGTGATGAAGAGCGCGAATGACTCGACGCACCGCCGGTCGGCCGCGAGTTGCTGTAAGCGCAACGGTCGCGGTCTCAGTGACTATTTGCCGACGATGGATAGAGCCCGGCCTTGCGGGCCTTCTCGATGACGAGCGCGGTCGCGGTATCGAGATGCGGCGTCGCGATGCCGGCGGCGCGGGCGAAGGCTTGGACGGCGGTCAGGATGCCGTCGATCTCCGGCGGGCGGCTGTGCTCGAAATCCTGCAGCATCGAGGATTTGTGGGGCGAACTGGGCCGCTTGCCGTAGGCGCGCTCGACCGTGACATCGGGGGCGATGCCGTGGGCGCGTGCTGTCGCAAGGCCCTCTGCCATCAGCGCCTTGGCGAGATCGAGCAGCTCGTCGTGCCGGCCGATGACGCCGATCGGCTCGCCGGTCAGCGCGCAAATCGGGCTGGTGCTGAGGTTGCGCAGGAGCTTGTCCCAGATCTCGACACGAATGTCGGTGCTGATCGGAGCCGCGACGCCGGCGCGCTCGAACGCCGCCGCGATCGCCTCGACCCGTCGCGAGATCGTGCCGTCGGGCTCGCCGAGCGTGAACTTGTTGAGAGTCCCCGGCGAATTGCGGATGATTCCGGGCTCGATGACCGCGTTGGCGGAATTGATCATGCAGCCGATGACCCGCTCGAACCCGATCGTGCGCGCCAAGACGCCGCCCGGATCGAGCCGCGACAGATCTGGGCTCGGCAGGCCGTTCTCGGGGCAGCGATAGAGATACCACCAGGGGATGCCGTTCATCGCGAAGACGACGCTGGTGTCGGGGCCGATCAGCTTTGCGATTCCCGGTGCGGCGGCCGGCAGGACCGAGGATTTCAGCGCGACGAAGACGACGTCCTGGGGACCCAGGCTTTCCGGCCGGTCGGTGGCGCGGATCCGGGTGGAGTAGCGTTCCTCGCCGATCCACAGCGTAATCCCGCGCTCGGCGATGGCGGCGAGCTGGGCGCCGCGCGCCACCGCCGCGACCTCGATCCCGGCGGCGGCCGCACCAGCCCCGAGCCGCGCCGCGACATGGCCGCCGACCGCGCCGGCACCAAAGACCGCTATCTTCATTGCTTGTATCCCGTATCGTCCCGTTCTGATGCAGAGTGTCCTGTCTTCACGTTTCGGCCAAGCCGGTCTCGCGGCGGTCCTTCTCGCGCTGCTGTGGTCGATGCCGGCCGCGGCGCTCGATCTCTTCGCGCGGCATACGGTGACCGTGCAATTCGCGACGGCGGACGGCAAGCCCATGGCCGATGCCGAGGTGCGCGTCTTCGCCCCGGGCCGGTCGAGCCAGCCGGAGGTGACCGGGCGCACCGACAGCGCCGGCAAGTTCGAGTTTTCCGCCAACACCGACGGGATGTGGACCGCCGAAGCCCGTGGCGGCAGCGAAATCGCCCGAGCCACGATCCGGGTCGGCCCCACCGAGGAGAGCGAGCCGCTCTCGCCCTACTGGGTGGTCGGCGGGCTCCTCCTCTTGTTGATTCTCGCCTTCGGCTACCGGGTGGCGCGCCGGCGGAGCCGTGCCCGGTCTAATCGGCCGGGTTCACCGCCGCGAACGCCCTGAGGTCGGCGAAGAGACCGGGATCGGCGATGACGCGCGGCACCTTGTTCTGGCCGCCGAGCCGGCCGCGCCGCCGCATCCATTCGGCAAATCCGCCCTGCGGGAGCGTGCCGATGCGACGGTTTTTGCCGTCCCCTGGCAAAGCTGAAGACGCGACGGCCGATTTTCGGCAATCCCGGCGGCCCGATCACGATCTCACCCAGGCATCAGCAAAGCGGCATGATGCCATTAACCTCAGCTTCGCGCGAGCGCGGGGTGCTTCCAGCCGATCCACTCGCACACGGCGCGTCCCATGACGAGGTCGCGGTCATTCCCGGCGAGCCACGGCAGCTCCTCGGTGAACATCGTCACGCATTGCCGATAGCTGCACGGCATCCGGGTGATGTCGGTGCCCCAGAAGCACCGCTGGGGGCCGAACGCGTCGAAAATCTGGCGAATGTATTTGTGAATGTTCCGATAGGGGTAGGGCTCGCTCGAATAACTCGGCGCGCCCGAAAGCTTGACCGCGACATTGGGATATTTGGCAAGGGCCAGCATCTCCCCAAGATTGGCGAACGCGGCATCGTCGGTCCCGGCCCCGCCGCCGCCGCCCCGTCCGTGATGGTCGATGTGCAGCCTGAGCGCGGGATGCCGCTGGGCGATGGCGCCGAGCGCCGCCATGTGGCCGCCCGCCAGCAGCCCGACCGGCAGCTTCTCCGATTCGCAAGCCGCCCAGAACCAATCGAGCGAGCCGTCGGTCCACCACGCCTGCTGATGCGGCTGGTTGAACGTGAAGCGGAAGCCGAGCATGCCCGGCCGCTGCCGCCAGTTCTTGACGATTTCGAGGCGGTTGGGCGCCGTCAGATCGAAATTTCCGAGGATGCAGAACTTGTCGGGACGGGCCTTAACGGCCTCGACCGACAGCGTGTTCATCGCCTCGCCGAGCGTCGAGGGTGGGTGGAGGACCGCGGCGTCGACCCCGGCCTCGGCCATCTCCTTCAACGCGTCCTCTTTCGAATAGGTCGGGATCTGCCGGTGATGCGCCGACATCTTGGCGTCTTTCCAGATGTGAATCTGTGAATCGACGATCAGCATCGCGTTTCTCCCTTTGTTCGGTTACGCGCCAGGCGCTTTGACGAAAATCGTCGGGACCCAGGGCGGTGGCGAACCGTCCATCCGTTCGCGGCGGCGGCGTTCGGCATCGCTTTCACCCCGGCTCGAGTGACGCTTGCCGAACCGAGCATCCCGATCCGGCGGGCTCGCGACACGCTCGCGGCGCAATTCGTCGATGCGGGCGCGGATCGTCTCGAAATCGTCGGCAGCTCGCGGGCGGTTCACCGGACCTCCCTTGGTTCGATCGGGCATAGTGAGGCGGAAGCCGGCCTTGGGTCAAACCCTTCGCCTGGGCGTTGCGGACACCGCCGCGATTGCGGTTGAATGGCGGGATCAACGACGAGGCGCCCGATGGACGTCGCCTTTCTGACGATCGCCGAGCTCGGTCGGCTCCATCGCCGGCGCGAACTGTCGCCGATCGAGGTGACCCGGGCGCTCCGCGGCCGCTCCCCTCGCCGAAGGGCGGGTGCTGCGCATCGCCCGCGCCTATCGGAAGGCCACCGATTGGCACCGCCGTCACCCAACCCTGGCGTGATCGCCTCGGAGCGTTCATCATGCCACGCGACAAACGGAACGATCACACCCACATGCCGCCTTCCACCCGGAGGAGATCCGCGCGATGGCGCGTAACGCGGGCCTCGACCTGCCGGACGAGCTGATGCGCCAATTCATCGAGGCGTGGCCGGCCTATGAGGCCATGACCATTCCGCGCAGCCGGTCCTACGCCGAAGAGCCGGCGCACATTTTGCTGCCGGGCCGGATCGCAGATCGCGGCCAGCCGGGATGAACGGCGTGAGGGGGGCAAGGAGAGAGGGGCAGTTCGAGGCCATCTTCGACGCGGTCAGCGACGGCATCTTCGTGTGCGACGCCGAAACCGGGGCGTTTATCGACGTCAATACGGCCGGCTGCGCGATGTTGGGGTTCTCGCGGAAGGAGCTGATCGGGCGCACGATCGATGCGATAGCGACGGGCCTGTCGCCGTATCTGGAAATTGATGCGATGGCGTGGTTTCATAAAGCTCAATCGCAGGGACCGCAGACCTTTGAGTGGTGCTGCAAGGCGCAGGACGAGCACTTGCTCTTTGGGGAGATCTCGCTGCGGTGCACCTCACTTGGCAGGCGTTCCGTCGGCCTGGCGATCCTGCGCGACATTACCGAGCGCAAGCGCAAGGAAGCCGAAATCTCCCTGCAGGCCCATTTCGACGTCCTGACCGGTCTGCCGAACCGGCGGAATTTCGACTTGGTGCTGCTGCAGGAAACCGCGCGATCGGCGCGTTACGGCGGGCTCATGTGCCTCGCGATGGCCGATATCGATCTGTTCAAGGTCATCAATGACACTTTTGGCCATCAGGCCGGAGACGCGGTGCTCAAAAACATCGCCGGGCTGATGCGCAAAAGCCTGCGCCGGAGCGATTACATGGCGCGTTGGGGCGGGGAGGAATTCACCCTTCTGCTCCCCGAGACGCAGCTCGACACTTCCGAGATGTTGCTCAACCGGCTGCGAATGCGCATTGCCGATGAGGTAATTCCGGAAATCGGGCGAGCGGTGACGGTGAGCTTCGGGGTTACCGCATTTGCAAAATCCGACAGTCCGGCCGACCTGGTGAAACGGGTCGACGAGGCGCTTTACCTGTCGAAACAGGCCGGCCGAAACAAGGTGACCAAACTCTGACCGGCGTTTCGCCGGGGCGCTGATCCGGCGGCCCGGAATCGGGCATCTTCCGCTCGTCGCAAGGGTGCCCGGCGCGGGCAGCTGTCATATGCTGACCCCGAGGGCCGGTTGCAGGCGCCGGTCGAGAGGCGCACGCTGCCGATACAAAGATCGTCACCGGAGGAAGCGCGATGAAGACGAGCCAGGACCGCATTCTGACCACCCATACCGGCAGCCTGCCGCGCCCCTCCGAATTGCGCGCGGTGCTGGTCAAGAAGGACAAGGGCGAGCCCTACGACAAGGTGGAACTGAGCCGCCTGACGCGCGAAGCGGTCATCGCCATCGTCCGGCGCCAGGCCGAGGTCGGAATCGACGTCATCAACGATGGCGAGATGTCGAAGCCCGGCTATTCGACCTATGTCGCCGACCGGCTGTCGGGCTTTGCCGGGCACGAGCCGGCGAAGCCGCGCCTCGATACCGGGCCGCACCCGAATTTCAACGCCGCATACGAGCGGATGACAGGCACGAATGTCGCGCGGCGCGCGGTGTGCGTCGGCCCGATCGCGGTGCGCGACACGGCGCCCCTCGCCGAGGATCTGGCCAACCTCAAGGCGGCGCTGGCGCAGGTGAGCGCGGTCGAAGGCTTTATGACCGCGGCCTCGCCCGGTCTCGTGCCGGTGTTTCAGAACAACCGCCATTACCCGACCTACGAAGCCTATGTCGAAGCCATCGCCGTGGCGATGCAGCAGGAATACGAGGCGATCGTCGCCGCCGGGTTCGTCCTGCAACTCGATTGCCCCGACCTGGCGATGGCCCGCCACACCTCGTTCCAGGATCTCAGCGAGGCTGATTTCCTCAAACGCGCGGCGTTCCACGTCGAGGTCTTGAACCACGCGCTGCGCAACGTGCCGGCGACGAGCTGCCGCATCCACATCTGCTGGGGCAATTACGAGGGGCCGCACGACCACGACATCGATTTCGCCAAGGTCGCCCCGATCCTCATAAAGGCAAAGCCGATGGCGCTGGTCGTCGAGGCGGCCAATCCGCGCCATGCCCATGAATGGGCGGTGTGGAAGGACATCAAACTGCCCGACGACAAGATCCTGGTGGCCGGCGTCCTCGACACCTCGACCAACTATGTCGAGCACCCCGAACTGGTCGCCGAGCGCCTCTGCCGCTTCGCCGACATCGTCGGCAAGGAGCGGGTGATGGCAGGCAGCGATTGCGGCTTCGGCACCTTCGCCGGCTACGGCAAGCTCGACCCGGACATCTCGTTCAAGAAGCTGCACGCGATGGCCGAGGGCGCACAGATCGCCTCCAAACGGTTGTGGCACCGCGCCTAGGACGAGACATGAAGGGCGGTGCCCGCGCCAAGCCGCTTTCCCGCACCGCGGGAGGGTGGCTCGCCGGCCGGGCAAGACGGGTGAGGGTGGTCGCAGCCGGCCAGACGACCGCCCCTCACCCCAACCCTCTCCCCCGTCGGGGGCTTTGCATTTTAATTGCGTTCTGCACGAAAACCGACTCCAGCCGCACAAAAAACTGAAATGGCCGGCAGCGTTCGGGGCTGCCGGCCACAACCTTAGCGGACGAGTAGGAGGGGGTGCCGACTAATAGCACTCGGCCATAAATCTCGTTGATCATGGAAGTTTCGCTTTTGCTATGCAACGCGGCTGGCAAATTCTCGTCTTCAACATCGAAGCCTTCGAGGCACCATGCGCGCCGGCGCGCAAAGCCCCGAGGCTCCTAGTCGGTTGCCGTCTCGCGCGGGCACCGTTTATACGGCCTTTATTCGGCTATCAGGCAATTCGGCTCGAATCTTAATCCGCTCGCGCCTTTGTATGAGCGCGCACGAGACAAGCGGATGGCAGAGAAATGGATACGGTTCACCCGGACTGGGAGCGGCTGTCGATCCCGGATCGTTCCCCGCATGGCCCGGATTTCACCGATCAGCCGACAGTCGCCGCGCTTTATTCGATTTCGGGCGTCTTGATGGACCTGCTTGGACCGATGTTTTGGGCGGCGCTGATCGTGCTGTTCCTTCAGGTAGAACTCTTTCAGAAATAATCTGCGAAATAATTCTTACTATCGTGAGATCGAGCGATGAGCGATATAGCATTTATTGTACTTGGCATCGGCTTTTTTGCTGCGGCTTGCCTCTACCTGTTTGCCTGCGACCGCCTGTGAGGTTTGCCATGTCTTTCGAGCTGATTTTAGGCGGGGTGATCGCCGTGGGAATGCTGGTCTATCTGACCTTCGCTTTACTCCGACCCGAGAAGTTCTGAGCCATGACCGCAAACGGCTGGATACAAATTGCCATCTACGCGGCGATCCTGCTGGCGCTGGCGCGCCCGCTCGGCGGCTACATGACCGCCGTGTTCGATGGCCGGGTCGGGTTCCTGCGCCCCGTCGAGCGGCTATTCTATGGACTCTGCGGCGTCGATGAACGCCGTGAGCAGCATTGGCTTACCTATGGCCTCGGAATGCTGCTCTTTCACGCCGCCGGATTCGCGCTGCTCTACCCGCTGCAACGGCTGCAATTTTATCTGCCGTTCAACCCACAGGCGCAGGTGGCTCCATCGCCGGATTCCGCCTTCAATACCGCCGTCAGCTTCACGACCAACACGAACTGGCAGTCCTACACGCCCGAAGCGACGATGAGCTACCTCGTCCAGATGGCGGGATTGACGGTGCACAACTTCGTTTCCGCCGCCGCCGGGATCGTTCTCTCGATAGTGCTGATTCGCGGCTTTGCCCGGCGCTCGGTCCAGACGATCGGCAATTTCTGGGTCGATATGACCCGGTGCGTGCTCTACATCCTGCTGCCGATCTCGATCATCGGCGCGCTCGTTCTCGTGTCCCAGGGCGTGCCGCAAAACCTCTCCCCTTATGTCGAGGCCGCGCCGCTCGAAGGCGGCAAACAGGTGATCGCGCAGGGGCCGGTCGCTTCGCAGGAAATGATCAAGGAACTCGGCACCAATGGCGGTGGCTTTTTCAACGCCAACTCCGCGCATCCCTACGAAAATCCCAACCCGCTCACGAACCTGATCGAGATGGTCGCCATCTTCGCGATCGGCGTTGGGTTGACCAACGTGTTCGGGCGAATGGTCGGCAACGAGCGGCAAGGCTGGGCGCTGCTCGCCGCGATGGCGCTAATGTTTCTTGCCGGCGTGGCGACCGCCTATTGGGCCGAAGCTGCCGGCAATCCGCAAATCGCCGCGCTCGGCGTCGATGCCGCTCCTTCCGCGTTGCAGTCGGGCGGCAACATGGAGGGCAAGGAGGTCCGCTTCGGGATCGCGAACTCGGTCCTTTGGGCGACGATTACGACCGACACATCCTGTGGCGCGGTCAATTCGATGCATGACAGCTACTTGCCGCTCGGCGGCATGGTGCCGCTGATCAACATGCTGCTCGGGGAGGTCATCGTCGGCGGAGTCGGGTCGGGTCTCTACGGCATCTTGCTGTTCGCGATCGTCGCCCTGTTCGTCGCCGGGCTGATGGTCGGGCGCACCCCCGAATACCTCGGCAAGAAGCTGGAAGCCAAAGAGGTCAAGATGACGATGCTCGCCATCTTGTGCCTGCCCTTGACGATCCTCGTCTTCACCGCGATCGCCGTGGTGGTCGCGCCGGGGTTGGCGGGCATGTCGAATGCCGGCCCGCACGGGTTCAGCGAAGTCCTCTACGCCTATACCGAAGGAGCCGGCAACAACGGCAGCGCCTTCGCCGGCCTGTCGGCGAATACGCCGTTCTACAATTCGACGATCGGCCTCGCGATGCTGGTCGGGCGCTTCTTCGTGATCATTCCGATGCTGGCAATCGCCGGTTCGTTGGCTGCGAAGAAGATCGCGCCCCCTTCCGCCGGCACCTTTCCGACCGATGGCGGTCTGTTTGTCGGGTTGCTGGTTGGCGTCATCGCCATCGTCGGCGGTCTGACTTATTTCCCCGCCGTAGCGCTCGGCCCGATTGTCGAGCAGTTCGCCATGCGGGCCGGCACCCTTTTCTAACGGAGTCGCACGATGGCTGTGCAAGCGCGATCCGCCTCGCTGTTCGATCCGGCGATCCTTGGCCCGGCGGTTGGCGATGCGTTCCGCAAGCTCGATCCGCGCACGCTCTGGCGCAACCCGGTCATGTTCGCGGTCGAGACCGTCTCGGCGGTGACGACGATCCTGTTCGTCCGCGATTTGTTCGTCGGCACCGGGGCTTCGTTTTCCGGCCAGATCAGCCTGTGGCTCTGGTTCACCGTGCTGTTCGCAAACTTCGCCGAGGCGGTCGCCGAAGGTCGCGGCAAGGCCCAGGCCGCGAGTCTGCGCCGCACCCAATCGCAGGCCGTCGCCAAGCGACTCGACGCGGACAGCAGGATCGGCTGGCAGGAAGTTCCCGCGACGCAACTCAAGGTCGGCTATATCGTCATCGTTGAAGCTGGCGACCTCATCCCAAGCGACGGCGAGGTCATCGAGGGCATTGCGTCGGTTGACGAGTCGGCGATCACGGGGGAATCCGCTCCGGTAATCCGCGAAAGCGGCGGCGACCGCTCGGCGGTGACGGGCGGCACGCGCGTCACCTCCGACTGGCTCACGGTGCGGATCACCGCGGCGCAGGGCTCAACCTTCCTCGACCGCATGATCGCGCTCGTCGAGGGCGCGGTGCGGCAGAAGACACCCAACGAGATCGCGCTCAACATTCTGCTCGCGGGCATGACGATCATCTTCGTCTTCGCCACCGTGTCGATCCCGAGTTTTGCCGCCTATGCCGGCGGCGCCGTCTCGGTCGTAGTGCTGATCGCGCTCTTCGTGACGCTCATTCCGACGACGATCGGCGCGCTCCTGTCGGCGATCGGCATCGCCG